>Ga0209108_10002289_pt1 | contig 11011 bp, 9 predicted proteins | sample Rifsed10ft1_FD_184003 | JGI IMG/M metagenome (GOLD analysis project Ga0209108, IMG submission 184003) | Soil microbial communities from Rifle, Colorado, USA - sediment 10ft 1 (version 2) | ecosystem: Environmental > Terrestrial > Deep subsurface > Rock core/Sediment | place: Rifle, Colorado...
CGCAGCCGAAGGCCCAGCCCTCGAGCCGAGGAATCAGGGGGTCCGGAATCGGGTCGGCGGACTCGATGGTGAGATAGGAAACACATCGGGTCGCGTCGAGGACCCGGGGCTCGACGAGGGCTCCGGTGGGGCAGGCGTCGAGGCACCGGGTGCAGCTTCCGCAATGGTCCGGTTCGTGGGCGGGCGATGGTTCGAGGCGGAGATCGGTGAATACGGTCCCGATGAAGCAGAAGGACCCCGAGCCGGGCCGAATCAGCATGGTGTTCTTCCCGATCCAGCCGAGCCCGGCCCGGCGAGCCAGCTCCCGCTCGGGCACCGGCCCGGAATCGGTCCAGGGATGAGCGACCGCGGCCCCGGCCTCCCGGAGCCAGGCCGCCAACGAATCGAGCCGAGCCAGGAGGGTCCGGTGGTAGTCCAGCCCCCGGGCATATTTGGCGACCCGGATCGATCGCCCGGATCGGTTCTCCCCGGCCGGGAAGCTCCCCTCAGGAAGGTGATTCTCCAGCACCACGATCGCCACCCGGGCCCCCGGGGTTATGGTCGCGGGCTCTTTTCTCCGGCGGGCCTGCCGGTGGAGGTAGCGCATGGTGCCGGCATAACCCGCTTGGAGCCAGTGGTCGAGGGCGTCGCCGTACTGGTTGGGCTCCAGGGAAGCTACTCCGCAAGCTTCGAAGCCGAGCTCCCGGGCCCGGGCCGTCACGTCGTGGGAGGTGAGCCGGGGCCGGGTCTCTGGCGGGGCCCTCACCCCGGGGCCAGTCACGGCTCGCCGCCCGCGGGCCGCCAGGACCCCGTGATGACTCGCGCTCCCCGCTGGAACGTGAGGTACGACCACGCCCACTCGAACATGACGATGAACCGATTCCGGAACCCGATCAGGGAGAAGATGTGGACGAATACCCAGAGGAGCCATGCCAGAAAGCCGCCGCCCCGCAATCTCCCCAGGTCCGCGACGGCGTGGCCCCGGCCGATCACCGCGAGCTGGCCCTTGTCGCGGTAGCGAAACCGGTTTCGGGGCCGGCCGGTGAGATCGCGCCGAATTGCCCTGGCGACGAACCGGCCCATCTGGATCGCCACCGGGCTGACACCGGGAAGGGTCTCGGATCCGGGCTGGTGCGGAAAAGCAGCGGCATCCCCGATCACGAAGACCCGCGGGTGGCCCGGTACGCTGCAATCGGGCTCGACCAGGGCCCTTCCATGCCGGTCCAGCGGCGTTCCCAGGCCGCGGAGCAGCGGGCTCGCAACGTTGCCGGCGGCCCAGATCACGGTGCCGGTGGCAATGGTATCGGGTCCGACCCGCACCTGGCCCGGCCCGACGGCCGCAACCAGAGCCCCGGTTCGCACCTCCACTCCGAGGCGTCTGAGCTGCCGGTCGGCGCGAGCCGAAAGCCGGGCCGGATAGCCCGGGAGAACCCGGTCGCCGGCTTCGAGAAGGAGAATGGCGGCCTCTCGCGAATCGATTCTGCGGAAGTCCCGCCGAAGAGCGAAGCGCGCCAACTCGGCGATCGCACCGGCCAGCTCAACCCCGGTCGGCCCCGCGCCGATGACGACGAAGGTGAGCTGCCGGCGGCGGACCTCAGGGTCGGTTGCCCGCTCAGCCCGCTCGAAGGCCAGCAGAATCCGGCGGCGAACCTCACCGGCGTCCTCCAGGGTCTTGAGCCCCGGCGCGAAGGCCTCCCACTCGGGGTGGCTGAAATAGGAATGCCGGGCCCCGGGGGCGAGCACCAGGTAGTCATAGCCGATCCGGTCACCATCGGCCAGCAGGACCTCGGCAGCGGCCGGGTCCACCCGGGCCACGTCTCCCAGAAGCACCTCGACCTCGCCCCGGCGACGCAGGATGGACCGGATCGGGAAGGAGATGTCGGGGGCGGAGAGCGCCGCAGTGGCGACCTGGTACAACAGCGGCTGGAACAGGTGGTGATTGGTGCGATCGATCACCGTGATCCGGATCGAGGCAATCCCACGCCCCAAGGCCCGCACGAGGGCGAGGCCTCCGAACCCGGCCCCGACGACGACGACCCGGGTCACAGCCGCATGGTCTCCCGTCGCCACCGGGCGAAGCCGATCACGTCCGGCAGCGGCGGGATCGCATTCTCATCGCCATAGGCGGTGTACATCCGCCAGCGGAGGTACTGGCGATCGGGCACCGGCAGGAACGGCGGCCGGCTCCACCATTGCCGGCGGCGGAACGCCCAGACCATCCGGATCAGGTCCAGCCCGAGCCGCGGATTGACCGCGGCACGGGCTCCGAGGCGCAGGGTCAGGGAGAGCCAGGACAAGGGAGCGGCTATGGGCGACTGGCCATTGGCTCATAAAGTACTCGGCGGTCTCGATAACCAATAGCCAATAGCCGCTATATTCGTCCGCCGTGTCCAATCCCTCTCCCTCCGCCACTGCCTGGACGGCCCCGAGCCGTCAGTATGGGTATTACGCGCTGGCTCTGCTCACCGTAGGCAACCTCGTCAACTATCTCGAGCGAAACACGATCTTCGCGCTGTTCGAGCCGATCAAGCACGATCTTGCCCTTACCGACGCGCACCTGGGCTGGCTCGGCTCAGCGTACGTGCTGGTGTTTTCGCTGGCGTCGGTACCGGCCGGGATCATCAGCGATCTTGGTTCCCGGCGGGTCGTCATCGCGGCCGGGGTCGTGCTTTGGAGCGTGGCCACGTCACTTTCGGGCCTCGCCGATGGTTTTGGGTCGCTGCTCCTGGCCCGTTCCATAATCGGCTTGGGCGGGGCCGCGGCGGCAACGGCCGGGGCCTCAATGGTCGCGGATTATTTCCCGGGCCGGGGGCGTTCGGTGGCGATGGGTCTGTTCATGGCCGGCCTGGCCATCGGAGGGGTATTGGGGATCCTGGTGGCCGGCCAGCTGGCCCATCACTACGGGTGGCGGGTAGCGTTTTTCACGCTGGGCCTGCCCGGGTTTCTGATCGCCCCTCTGACCCTTCGGCTCAAGGACCCGACCCGGCCGGCGGCTCCGTCGCGCCAGGGACCCGATGCCCTGCTCGCCACGATGCGGGAGCTCGAGGGAGCGGCGCGCCGAATCCTCTCGACTCCGACGCTGGTGGTGGTCTTCATCGGAGGGGCTCTCATCTCCTTCGGCATGAACGGGCTGGTGGGGTGGGCACCCACGTTCCTCGCCCGTGAGCGCGGGCTGTCCATCGCCCAGTCCACCCTGCTCCTGGGGTCGAACGGATTGATCGCCGGGACCCTCGGGACCGTGACGGGAGGCTTCATCGCCGATGCCCTGCGGACTCGCTGGGCCAGCGGACGGGTCCTGGCGACCGGGATCGGGTTTCTGATCGGAGTGCCGCTCGCCATCTGGCTCCTGTTCATCCGGGACATGACCTGGTTCGTGCCCGTATTCGCGGCGGCCTTCTTCTTCCTGACCTGGTACAACGGCCCTCTCACGGCCGTGATCTTCGACGTCACGCCCTCCCGCATCGCAACCACGGTCGCAGGGGCATTCATGATGTTCATCCACCTGGCCGGAGACGCCATCGCGTTCCCCCTGGTGGGCTCCCTGTCCGACAGCTTCGGGCTGCAATGGGCCATGCTCATGCTGCCGAGCGCGTCGCTCATCGGCGCGTTGATCGTGCTGTTGGCGGTCCGCTGGGTGGCGGCCGACACCGCCCGGGTGCAGGCGGGGTGAGGTTGGTGCCGGGTAGTCGTGAGAGTGCCATCGGTTGCAGCCGGTGCCCCGGTGCATCGGCTGTCTGATGCAGGCTTGGCTGCAAGGGGTGGCCGATAGTCGGAAGCCGGGTCCCAATTCCTTGCCAACAAACGATTTACGCGGTACCCTCTCCCGGGCATGCCTCCTGCTCCCTGGGCCGTCATGACCGGCGAGTTCCTGGTTCCGCTCCTCCGGACCGACGGGGGTTACCCCGATCCGATCGCGATCGAGACCTGGCACCTCGCGCTGGGGTCCACGATCGCGGTGGAGCTACCCCACGACCTTTTCGCACTGTGGCTATTCCCGGGTAGCGGTGGGGTGGTGCTGCTCGGACCGGAGGGCCTCGCGGTGGATCGGGTGGAGGTTCCGGCACCGGACCCGATGCTTCCCCAGGAGGAGCTTTTTCGTCTCGAGGAGAGGCTCCGCCAGGCCAAGTATCCGTCGGCGATGGCGGCTCCGATCCGGCACGGCGGGCGGGACGTGGGGCTGATGCTGCTCGGCAGCTTTGCGCGGGGGGTATTCGGGCCGGCCCAGGCGGTGGCCCTGCAGCGGCTCGGTGCCCGATTGGGCCCCACGATGGCCGACCTCGCCGCCAAGATGCCGGCGGTCTCGTCCCGGCCGCTTCTCGAACCGAACCTCACCCGCGAAAACCTCGTCGAGCACCTGGCGCGCGCCGCCGGTGAGGCGATCAACGCAGCCGACTTGCTGGGCCGCGCGAGCGGCCTGCTCTATCCCCTCCTCCCCCACGACCGGCTGGAAGTCCTGGTCCCCGGCACGGTGCCGGACTCCTACATCGGGCTCTGCGGAGTCCTGCCCCGGCGCCGCTGGGGCGGGCCCGGAGGCGCTCCTGGTCCGGGAGGGAACGTCGAGCCATTGGCGGCGATAGTCCCTCGATTCGGCGAGGGCCCGACGCTGCTGGTGAGCGATGTCAGCGAACTTGAGCTCCCGCTGGAGTGGAGCGGAGGAAGCCACCCGCTTCCGGCCCGGTCCCTGCTCGGAGCCCGGATGACCGTTGGCAGGAGCACGGTGGGCTACCTGATTATCGGCAGCGTTGCCGGTGATGGGTATCGCCCTGAGGACGAGGATCTTCTCGCTCTGGCGGCGCTCGTGCTGGCGCCTCGAGTCGCGACCCTCCGGACTGCGGGTGAGGCGGCTCCTCGCCCGCCGCTGTCGGCTCCGTCGGAAGAGCCCCCGATCCGTCGGGCGGCCGCGGCCCTGGCCGGCACCGCGAGTCTGGAAGAAGGCTTGCGGGCCTTTACCGCGGAGCTCCACGGGGTCCTGCCCCATCGAGGGATTTCGATTCACCTTCGACGGGGAGAAACCGAGGTTGTCTCGCTCGACCCCGAGGCCCCTCGGCCGATCGCCGACCTCCCCGCGGTCCGGCTCCGGGAGTTCGAGGGCGCCCCACTCCTGGAGGGAGAGGACCAGTGGCTGGTCCTGGCCCGGCGGGACCGGGACGAAGTGCTGGTCCCGCTCCGCGTGGCCGGGCGGGTGGTGGGTACGCTGGGCGTGCGTACGGCCGAGCCCGGGTCGTCCCGGGAGGCAGCCGCCCTGGCGCTCCAGTTCGCCGATCTGCTCGCTCCCCATCTCGAGCTGCTCCGCCGGGGCGCGGCGTCCCCCCCGGTCTCCAGATCCATCCGGGCGGCCAGCGTCGAGTCGCAGTCGACGTAATCGAGCGACCGGCCGCGCCGCCGGTTACCCGGGCCTATTCCCGATTCCGACGGGCGATCCAGGCCAGCAGAACCAGGAACCCCTGCACCGCGATGATCGCGGGCGCCGAGGGAAGGTCGAACGGGACCGACAAGAAGAACCCGACCCCCACCGCCAGGACCGCCGAAGCCACCGCTCCGGCCACGGTGCCCCGCATGGTGTTCGAGAGCAGGAGCCCGGTGACCGCGGGCAGCACCAGGAAGTTGAAGACGAGGAGAACTCCCGCGAACTGCATCGCGCCGGTAATGACCACGCCCAGGGTGAAATAGAGCAGCAGGTCCCAGGCCGCGACCCGGTAGCCCAGGGTCCGGGCGGTCTCGCGGTCGAACGATACGAACAGGAATTCCTTGAAGAAGACGGCGTGGAGCGCGAGGACGGGAGCGCCGACCGCCAGGAGCACGACGGTGTCCTTGCGGGTTATCCCGAGGATATTGCCCTGGAGAAAGATGTCGTGGGCCTCGCCATGGACCGCCTTGGCGATGAAGAGGATCCCCGCCGCGGCCGCCACCGCATAGGTGACGCCGATCGAGGCTTCGCTGGAGATGAGCCGGCGCCCGCCGCCCAGACCGAAGAACAGGGCCCCCAGCAGAGTGACCAGCAGCGATATCGCGGCGGGGTGCCGGCCGGCGGCCTGGAACGCGGACACCCCGGAGAGCCACAGCGCCAGGGCGACCCCGGCCGAGGAGAGCTGGGCCAGGGCCGCCCCGACAAACACGATCCGGCGCAGCACCACGTAGGTGCTGAGCACGGCGCACGTGACCCCAATGACCAGGGCGCCGTAGAGCGCCTCCCGGAAGAGCAGGACCGTCTCAAACACGCCGCGGTCTCCGGGCCATCACGACCCGATGCCCCTGAAACGCGCTGACCTCGACCGGGATGCCGTACATGCCGCTGAGGACCGGCTCGGAGATGATCTCCTCCACGGCCCCGATCCGGAAGGCCTGTTCGGTCCCGTTGACGAGAGCGATCCGCTCCACGTAGTTCGCCACTTCGTTCAGAGCGTGGCTCACCATCAGCACCGTGATCCCGGATCGTTCATGGAGGTCTCGCACCAGGCCCAGGATCTGGGTCGTTGAGACCAGGTCCATGCCGTTCGTGGGCTCGTCGAGCACCAGCAGGTTCGGCTCCCCGGCCAGGGCCCGGGCCATCAGGGTTCGCTGTCGCTGGCCACCGGAGAGGTTCCGCAGGCGCCGGCCGGCGAGGTCGGCGATTCCGACTTGCTCCAGCGCCTTCAGAGCCCGATCCCGATCCTCGCGGCCCGGCCTCCGGCCGAGCCCGATCCGGTCGTAGCGGCCCATCAGAACCACGTCGAGAGCGGAAAGGGGATAGTCGTAGTCCACCTGGTCGCGCTGGGGCACGTACCCGAACCGGAGCCCGGGAGTGACCGTTACGGTTCCGGCGAGGGGCGCGTGGCTGCCGAGCAAGGCCCGCAGGATCGTGGTCTTGCCGGAGCCGTTGGGCCCCACCAGCCCGAGAAAATCCCCTTCCGGGATCGCGAACGAGAGGTCGCGGAGCACGACCTGCCGCCCGTACCCCAGCGCAACCCCGTCGAACCTGACCAGCTCCGGTCTCACGGCACAACCGCGGCCGCGACCTGGCCGATGTTGTACCGCATCAGGGCCAGGTAGTCCGTCGCGCCGGGGCGGCCCCCGACGGAAGACGGCAGGACCAGAACCCTGGCGCCGGTCTTGGACGCCACGAAATCGGCGGTCTTCCGGTTGTAGAACGGCTCCATGATGATCGTTTTGGCGCCGGTTCGCTGCATGGTGAGAATCAGTCCAGCCAGATGTGACGGAGACGGTGGGACTCCGGGCTTCGGCTCGATGAACCCGACCAGGTTCATCCCGGTGTACTGGGCGAAATAGCGCCAGCTCGTGTGCCAGGCAACCACCGGAGCCCCTCTGATCCGGGCCAAGTGGCCACTCCAGTCACGGGCAGCGCCATCGAGCTTTTCTTCGAAGGCGCGAATATTGGCGGCGTACTCCGCGGCGCCGGCCGGGTCCAGCTCGGTGAGCTTGTCCCGGAAAAGTCGCGCGATCCGCTTGCCGTTCTCGGGATCCAGCCAGTAATGGGGATTGCCGAGCGGATGGATGTCGCCCTGGCTCCGGTCGACGGCGCCCGCCGGCACATCCAGCACCGGGATCACGGCCGAAACGTCCACGTGGCCGCGGCCCCCGCGGTTGATCCTGGGGTTGCGGGCACCGTCGAGGAGAAGTGACATCCACCCGATCTCGAGGTCCAGCCCCACGTATGCGAACAGGTCGGCGCGGCGGAGGTCGAGGACGAAACTCGGCTTGGCCTCCACAAAGTGAGGGTCCTGATACCCCTGGCTGATATGCCGAACGGTAACCCGCACTCCCCCCACCTGACCCGCAATGTCGGCCAGGTCGGTCGTGGTGGTGACCACGCGGAGGTATGGGTTCCGGGAGCCCGCCGGTTGACCGAGGGCCGGGATCACCGCAGCCACGAGACCGGCAATACCGAAGAACGCGTTCATGGTGCCGCTCCGGCTAAAACGGGTGGGGACGATGGGGACCGATCGCGAACACAGCCTGTAGCAGGATCCGGGTGGTCCCGCCGGACCCGCGCCAGCCACGCTGCTCCACCGCAGCCACCAGCTTGGAGAATTCACTGGGGTAAAACTGGTATTGCAGGGTCCCCGCGTGCAGGTCGGCGCCGCCAGCCTCGGGATCCTGGAGCCAGTCGTAACGGGCCGCGGCATACCCTCTCCGGGAGAGCTGGTAGCGCGCCAGCACGAAGGCCCCGGTGAAGTGCCGGGTCGGGCCCGCGTAATTGGCCGGGACGTTACGCTGGTTGAACTGCCGCATCACTTCGGCCTGGAGCAGGAAGGATCGGTAAAGCCCCTCCTGGAGCGGACGCCAGCGATAGGTCACGTCCACTCCGGCCACGGTCTGGCGAAGAAGCACCGCGGTGATCTGGTCCACCGGGACCGCCAGGGGCTGCTCCCTAAGTCCGGTAACCGCCGATCCGGACAGCTCGAGGTTGGCGTTAAGGGTCAGGTCCCAGTAGCTCCGCAGGCGGATCCCGTAGCCGAGCCCATGCAACTGCCGGCTGGGCGTGGTTTCGGCAACCAGATCCTCCGAGGCCTCACCAAACCGGTCGGCGACGGTCGCCTGCACTTCCTGGTAGAACCCGAACGGGGACCAGATTCCGCTCAGCACGACGCCGTTCACCTTGAGCCCTTCCTCAGACAGGAAGCGCTGGATCACATAGGGGAATTCGATGGTGTGGAGCGCCTCCCGGTGGAGGATGTTCTGCTTTCCGAACGGCAGGGGCAGCCGGCCCAGCCGGGCCTGGAGCCCCCAAGGGAGCGCGGTGGCGGTCAGGATCGCCTGCTCGAGGGTGGCACCCTCGGCGTCGCTCCAGGCCGTGAGCAGTTCTCCCCGGAAATAGGGATCCACCGCCGCAATGAGCTGGACTTCCACTTCTCGGACTCCGAGCCGGCTCGCGTTCTCCTGAGTCGAGCCTTTGGGGGAGAGATCCACCACGAAGTCCCCGACCGCACTGATGTCGGGCAAGAGGCGCGGATTGACGGGACCGGTTCGGGGCGGAGCCGGCGCCTGAGCGGAGGTGTCGCGCCGGGTCATGGCCTCGATCTCCCGGACCAGGCGAATCGAGTCCGCCCTGGCCCGCCGGAGGCTATCGGGATTCTGGGCGGGGAGAGGTGTCGTGGCGGCGCCCGCAAGCGCCAGCATCACCGCGGAAAGCAGTGTTCGCATGTAACTCCTCCCAATGGGTCAAAACCGGACCTGCGCTCAGGCCGGTGGGCTGGGAGGGGCTCGGGAGAAGGGCTGACTGGCGGTGGAGGCAGAGTGAAGGGCTTCCTCCGGGAGAACGTCGGTACCGGCCCCGGGGTCCGCCCCGGCGAGCGAATGGCCGGCCGCGACGGCGGCGAATCGGGACTGCTGAGCCACCGAGCGGATGGCACACTGGTCGCTGTGACAGCCACCCGCGGGCTCGAGATGCGAGACCACCGGGGCGGGCTCTCGATCCCGGGTGTGGAACAGCAGCCCGTCCAGGGCCGGCAGTTCCCCACCCCCGGCACCCATGAGGGCGGCGAGGATCGCGCAAGCGAGGCGAGAAGCCGGGCGCATGGGCCGAAATCTACTACTTCGGCTGGCGGATCGGTCCATCGCGGGGCAGCACGAACCAGAACGTGCTCCCCTCGCCGAACACCGAATCGACGCCGATGGTGCCTCCGTGCATCTCCACGAACTGCTTGCAGAGGGCCAGGCCGAGGCCGGTTCCCTGCTGCTGCCGGCTGGCCGAGCTGTCCACCTGGCTGAACACCCGGAAGAGCTTGTCGACATCCTCGGACTTGATGCCGACTCCGGTGTCGCGCACCGAGACCCACACCGACTCGCGGGGGACGAGGCGGGGCTTTTCGCCGGTGCGGCTGCCCGGAATCGGCAGGGGGACGGAGGTGGCGACGGCCGACACATGGATCGCCCCGCCATCCGGAGTGAACTTGGCGGCGTTGGAGAGCAGGTTGATCAGCACCTGGCGGACCCGGACATGATCGGCGAGGAGCTCGAGCGGCTCGGGACTCTCCTCCACGGTGCAGGTCTGGCGCTTGGCCAGCCGGATGCTCGCGGTGTCGGCCACGGCGGCCCGAAGCGACTCCCGGAAGTCGGACCGGGTGAGGTTTACCGTCATCCTCCCGGCCTCGATCTTCGAGAGGTCGAGGATGTTGTTGATGAGACCGAGGAGATGCCGGCCGTTACGGGCGATGGACTCGAGAAAGTCCCGCTGCTCCGGATCGAGGGGCTTGGCCTGAGTGGCGAGGATCAGCTCCGAGAAACCGATGATCGCGTTGAGCGGGGTGCGGAACTCGTGGGACATGTTGGCCAGGAACTCGTCCTTGAGCTTGGTGGCCCGGACCAGCTCGCGGTTCTTGTCGGCCAGGGCCCTTTCGTTGCGCCGGGTTTCCTCGAGCATGAAGGCCCGGTCGAGCCCCACCGCCACCTGCTCGGCCAGGGCCGCGACCAGGGTGATGTCGTGGTCCGTGAACGGAGGGTCTCCCTGGCGGTTGAGGGCGCAGACCGCGCCGATCACGACGCCGGAGGACCGGAGCGGCACGCTGATCATCCGGCTCAGGTCCGAAGGAATCGAATCCAGCGGATGGTTCCGGGGATCCCCGGTAGTGTCGGGGCTCAGGAGGGCCTGGTCGTTGATCACGCTCCATCCGACCAGGGAGCGGTCCATCGGTACCAGGCTACCGACCACCGACCGCAGCCGGCCGGCCGCCGCCGCGATCCGGAGGAAGCGCCCTTCCTCGGCCATCAGGACGACGGCGCTGCTCTGGCTCTGGAGGAGAGTGTTGGCCCGGGTCGCGGCCTCGTCCAGCAGCTCGCCGCTGCTCCGGACCCGGAGGAGCGTGGCCCCGAGCCCGCGGAGCAGCTCCAGCTCGCGGTTACGTGCCGCGGTGGCCTGGATCGCGGCCTGGAGGTGCCCCGATCGAGTCCGGGCATGCTTCTGTCCCCGGAGCACCGCCAGCATCGCGATGAGCGTGGCGCCCCCGGCGAGGACCAGACCGAGCCAGTGGCCCAAGAAAGTGAGATAGATCGCGATCCATCCGATCACGACCGCGATCGACGTCAGAGTGGCGGG
>Ga0209108_10002292_pt1 | contig 11009 bp, 15 predicted proteins | sample Rifsed10ft1_FD_184003 | JGI IMG/M metagenome (GOLD analysis project Ga0209108, IMG submission 184003) | Soil microbial communities from Rifle, Colorado, USA - sediment 10ft 1 (version 2) | ecosystem: Environmental > Terrestrial > Deep subsurface > Rock core/Sediment | place: Rifle, Colorado...
CTGCCATGCGACAGAAAAGAATTCTTCCATTTTTTATCCCCCCCGCAGTCGATTCCTTGGCAACTCGCGCGACACTATGTTACCTAAAGAGAGATGAGGATTCGAGCGCCGGCAAAGATCAATCTCTCGCTTCGTGTCTTGGGCAAGCGGGGCGACGGTTACCATCTCCTGGACACGGTGATGGTTCCTATCGGTCTCTACGATGAAATCACGATTGCCGGGAATAGATTGGGCAAAGCCGGCAGGGAGTCCCTGAAGGTTACTTGCAACCATCCGCTGGTCCCTTCGGGAGAAGAGAACCTGGTTTACCGCGCCGCGGCTCTGCTGCTGGGCCGGAGGGGGATTCGGGGCCGCATCCGTATCCATATCCGCAAGAGAATCCCGATAGGCGGGGGGTTGGGCGGAGGCAGCAGCGACGCGGCGGCGACGCTCAAGGGGCTGAACCGGCTCTTTCGTCTCGGATGCAGCCGCCGCGAGATCCTTTCCCTGGCTGCCTCTCTGGGCGCGGACGTGCCTTTCTTCATTTACGGTTGTCCGGCTCGGGCAACAGGCATCGGCGAGCGGCTTCGTCCTCTTGCCTCCTTCCCCAGACTGTGGGTGATCGTACTCTACCCGGGGTTTCCGGTTTCCACGGGCTGGGTCTATCGGCGCTGGCGCGCAGGTAAGTTGACAAAAACTATTGAAAATACTAGGATTAATTTTTCCGTGAGAGAGCCTGAGAAGCTTAAGCGCCTTCTGGTTAACGACCTGGAAAAAGTTGCCATGCGCCGTTATCCCGGAATAGCGTTGCTTAAGAAAAGGTTGATGGAGGAAGGCGCGGCGGGCGCTCTCATGTCGGGGAGCGGATCTTCGGTCTTTGGAATTTTTTCATCGGAGCAGGCTGCCAGGGAGGCGTTTCGCCGCTTGCGCAAGGAGGATGGAGTCCGAGCATATCTGGTACGGTCGTTGAACTAGAACAAGAGCCCTTCCACAAGGCGTCACGTTCTGCTGGATTTGGCGGGAAGGAGGTCCCTATGGAGGTCACGGAGGTTAGGGTCTTTCCTGTAGAGGAAGAAAAGCTCAGGGCTTATGTGACCATCACATTCGACCATTGTTTCGTTATCAGGGACCTGAAGATTATTCACGGCACGACGGGGCTTTTTGTATCCATGCCCAGCAAGAAGCGCAAGGACGGCACTTACAAAGACATCGCCCATCCTATCAACAACGAGACCCGCAGAATGATAGAGGAGAAGGTCATCGCGGAATACGAGAGAGTGCTTGCGGGAGGAGGCGGCCAAAGAGCGCTGGGAGGGGAGTGACCGTCGTTCCTCGAGGGTCGGGCGAGCTTCCTCAGCAGGAAGTTCGGGGTTGGGCGGTCGCCAAGCGGTAAGGCCCCGGACTTTGGATCCGGTATCGAAGGTTCGAATCCTTCCCGCCCAGCCAGATTTTACTTCCCCGCAGGTTTTGTCTATGTGATGGCTAGCCCGAGAGGGCTATTCTTTTTTGCGGAGACTTTATTGGATTATGAAACAGTCGCCGGACGAGCTCAAGATATTCGCCGGAAACTCCAATCCACCCTTGGCCCGTGAGATCTGTCAGTATCTCAAGGTCCCTCTCGGGAAGGCGACGGTGGAAACCTTCAGCGATGGGGAGAGCAAGGTTGAAGTCAAGGAAAACGTGCGCGGGGGGGATGTTTTCGTGATTCAATCGACCTGCGCTCCGGGAAACGATAATCTCATGGAGATGCTCTTGATGCTCGATGCCTTTAAGAGGGCCTCGGCGAAAAGGATCACGGCGGTCATCCCATATTTCGGGTACGCCCGGCAGGACCGGAAGGTGGCGCCCCGGGTGCCGATCAGCGCGAAGCTGGTGGCGGATCTGATCACGACCGCAGGGGCGTCCCGCATTCTCACGATGGATTTGCATTCGGGACAGATTCAGGGCTTTTTCAACATCCCGGTGGATAACCTTTACGCGACGCCGGTGCTGCTGCAGTACATCCAGCGCCATTTGAACCGCCACGAGGTTGCGATTGTCTCTCCCGATGCGGGCGGGGTGGAGAGGGCCAGGGATTTTGCCACCCGGCTGAACGCCTCCCTGGCGATCATCGACAAGAGGCGGAGCGGGCCCAACGTGGTGGCGGAGATGAACATCATCGGCGAGGTCAAGGGGCAAACGGCGATTTTGCTGGACGACATGGTGGACACCGCGGGGACGCTGACGATGGCCGCCGAGGCGTTGAAGCACGAGGGTGCGAAGAGGATTTTCGGGTGCTGCACCCACGCGGTGCTCTCGGGTCCGGCGATCCGCAAGATCGACGAGTCTCCCATGGAGGAGCTGATCGTGACCAATTCCATTCCCCTCCAGCCCGCGGCCGCGAAATGCAAGAAAATCAAGATGCTTTCGGTGGCCCACCTGATCGGCGAGGCGATCCGGCGCACTCATAGTGAGAAATCGATCAGCTCCCTGTTCGACTGATATGATATTGCTTCACACATTGAATAAGCAGGAGGTGCATTGCTTTGGAAACCATTGAAATTCAAGTCGAGCCGCGTGAGGCGGGCGCCAAGGGAAAGGCCAAGCAGCTTCGCCGCGAGGGGAAGCTGCCGGGGATTTTTTACGGTCCCAAGGCCGAGTCCGTTCCTCTGGAACTCGATAGGAGGGATTTTCTCAGCCGCGTCGCGGGTCTCGAGGGCTCTCATCTGATTCGCATCAAGTCGTCGTCTCCTCTGCTGGCGGAGCGCGTCGCCCTGGTCAAGGAGATGCAGTTTCATCCCGTGACCGGCGAGGTCGTCCATGCGGATTTATACGAGGTGGATCTCAGCGCGAGGATCCGGGTCAAGGTGCCGCTCCATTTCGTCGGCAAGGCGGAGGGTGTGGTTCGAGGAGGCATCCTCCAGCCGGTCGTGCGCGAGATCGAGGTCGAGTGTCTGCCGATGGATATCCCGGAGTACTTCGACGTGGAGGTTTCCTCTCTGGACATCGGTCATTCGCTGCACGTAAAGGATTTATCGATTCCGGAGGGAGTCACGGCGGTCTACGAGTCGAACCTTACCCTGGTGACGGTCGTGCCTCCGACGGTTGAGGAAGCGCCCGCTGCGGCGGAGGTCGCCCCGGTTGCTGTCGAGGGCGCCGAGGCTGTTGCGCCCGCCGCCGAGGAAAAGAAAGAAGAAGAAGGTTCCGAGGCCTAATCTGTCTGGTCAACCGTGCTCGTGCTCGGTTATCGTGCTCGTTCACGAACACGAGCCACCCCTCGACTTGACTCGGGGTGGTGAGTTTATCGAACCACGAACACGAACAACGTAACTGATAATTCAGCAGTGAAGGTTGTTGTCGGTCTGGGGAACCCAGGCAAGAAGTACGCGCACACCAGACACAACCTGGGTTTCCTGGTCGTGGATCGGATCGCCGCGGAGAACCGCGTCACCGTCAAGCGGAAAAAGCAGGACTCTTTGATCGGCGAGTGGCAGACCAACGGGGAGAGGGTTCTTCTGGTCAAGCCACAGACCTTCATGAACCATAGCGGTGAGGCCGCGAGACAGCTCCTCCGACTCTTTCCGTTCACCGCCAAGGATCTCATCGTCATCCACGACGATCTCGACCTGCCTTTCGGCCGCATTCGCATACGCCCCAGGGGCGGGGCCGGAGGGCATCGAGGGATGGTGTCGATGCTGGAGGCGTTGGGCGAAGAAGGTTTTTTCCGGGTGCGCGTCGGCATCGGCCGCCCGCCCACCGGCGTCGATCCGACGGATTACGTGCTCGAGCCGTTCTCTCGGGAGGAGAGGGCCCATTTGGATCAGCTTGTTTCCCGGGCGGCGGAGGCTGTTGGATGCCTTCTCGAACAGGGTCCGCAGCGCGCCATGGAGATTTTCAACCGGGCGGAGTAGGCGGAATAGAGAGGGTAGAGAAGGATCTATATGGATGGTCTGCTCATTTGGATTCCCTGGTTCGGCGTGGGCGGCTTGTTGATCGGTTTTTTTATCTATCGCGGTCTCCTTACAGTTCCCGCCGGGAACGCGAGGATGCAGTCTGTGGCCGCCTCCATCTACGATGGGGCGATGGCCTTTTTGAAGAGGGAATACCAGATCCTATCGGTCTTTGTCGTCGTCGTGGCGGCGCTTTTGGCCTGGCAGCTAGGGGCGCAGACGGCCGCGGCTTTTTTCAGCGGGGCCGTCTTCTCAGCCCTGGCGGGATTTTTCGGTATGAAGGCGGCGACCCAGGCCAATGTTCGGACCACCGAGTCGGCGCGGGCCAACGGGCAGGGGGCGGCGCTACTCATCGCCTTCAATGGCGGTTCGGTCATGGGACTGGCCGTTGCCAGCCTGGGTCTCGTCGGGGTCGGGGTTTTCTATTTGCTCTACGGCGATCCCGAGACGGCGCAGTACATCAACGGCTTTGCCATGGGAGCAAGCTCGATCGCCCTCTTCGCTAGGGTCGGCGGCGGCATCTACACCAAGGCCGCCGATGTAGGCTCGGATCTGGTGGGAAAGGTCGAGGCGGGGATACCCGAGGACGATCCGCGGAACCCGGGCGTTATCGCGGACAACGTGGGGGACAACGTCGGCGACGTGGCCGGGATGGGAGCGGATCTTTTCGAATCCTATGTCGGGTCCATGATCGCGGTCATCGCCATCGGCGCGACTCTACCGCCCCAGGATATGGCCCGGCTTTTCGCGACTCCGGATATAGCCTCCAAGACGGCGCTCATGTCCTTTCCCCTCTTTCTTGCCTTAGTCGGTTTGATCGCTTCGGTGATCGGCATCTTTTCCATGCGAGTGGTCAAGAACATCGATCCCCAATTGGCCTTGCGGACGGCGACGATCGTCACCACGCTGCTGTTTTTGGTGGGCGCCCTCGTCGTGGCCCGCGTCAGCAGCGTCAACACTTCGGTGTTCCTGGCCGTATTGGCGGGCTCGCTCGGCGGCATGATCATCGGTTTTATCACCGAGTACTATACCTCCTCCTGGCCGGTCTACCGTATCGTCAACGCGAGCAAGACGGGTTACGCTACCAATATCATCCAGGGGCTCGCAGTCGGACTCGAGAGCTGCGCGCTTCCGGTCGTGGTCATCTGCGTCGCGATTTTCGTCTCGTATTATGCGGCAGGAATCTATGGCATCGGGATCGCCGCTGTGGGGATGCTGGCGACTGTGGGGATGACCATGAGCGTGGACGCCTACGGACCGATCGCCGATAACGCGGGCGGCATTTCCGAGATGTGCGGCCTGGGGCCGGACGTGCGAAAGATCACCGACGGGCTGGATTCCCTGGGAAATACCACGGCGGCGATCGGGAAGGGTTTTGCGATCGGCTCCGCGGCGCTCACGGCCCTTGCGCTCTTCTCCGCTTACACCACGGCCATCGATGCCAAGTCCTTGGAGATGGGAGGGTCGCCCTTGCAGATCGATATTACCGATCCCAGGGTTGTCATCGGCCTCTTTGTGGGCGCCATTATCCCGTATATGATCGGCGCCATGACCATGACGGCGGTCGGACGGGCCGCGGGAAGCATGATCGATGAGATCCGCCGCCAGTTTCGGGAGATCGCCGGGTTGCTCGAAGGGCGCGAGGGGGTCAGGCCCGACGCCGCGAGCTGCGTGGACATATCGACGCGGGCAGCGCTGAGGGAAATGATCGCCCCGGGTCTGCTCGCCGTGTTCGCCCCGGTCGCCGTGGGTTTTCTTCTGGGTCCTGAAAGCCTCGGGGGCATGCTCGCCGGCGCCACCGTGAGCGGGGTCCTGTTGGCGCTGATGATGGCGAATGCTGGCGGAGCCTGGGACAATGCCAAGAAGGCCATCGAGAAGGGGGAGATCGAAGGCGAGAAGAAGGGTTCCGAGGCTCACAAAGCGGCTGTGGTGGGAGACACCGTAGGAGATCCCTTTAAAGACACGGCGGGTCCGTCCATGAATATCCTGATCAAACTCATGTCCATAGTCTCCCTGGTGATAGCCCCGTTGTTGGTCTAGGGGCGAATTGTAAAGCAGAATATACTGTGTTAAAAATAAACCTTACGATGGAAAGGAAAGATACCGTGACTCCTTATGAGACGATCTTTATCGTTCATCCCGACCAGGGAGGAAAGGTAAAGGAGTATACCGATAGGTTCAAGAAGATCATCGAAGGGCTGGATGGGACGGTCTCCCACGTGGACGAGTGGGGATTGATGGATCTTGCCTATCGTATCGAGAAACAGGCCAAAGGGCATTACGTTCTTGTTCGGTATCAATCTTCCGCCCGCGCGGTCGAGGAGCTCGAGCGCAATCTGAAGCTGAGCGACGGCATACTGCGTTACCTCACGGTGCGTTTGGACGAGGACGCGAAGGCGCCGGCGCGGCCAAGACAGGCGCAGGTATCCGAAGAAGGCAGGAAAAGTCCCGAGGAGGATTTAGCGAAGCCAGAACCGTAGGCGTTGTTTTTTTAAACTTCGGAGAGTAGACGCCCGATGGGGGAGTATAACAAGGTTATCCTTCTGGGAAACCTGACTCGTGATCCAGAGCTCCGGTACACCCCCGCGGGATTGGCAGTCTGTGAATTCCCCCTCGCGGTACGCCATAAATACAGGATCCACGACGAGACCAAGGAGGACGTCTGTTACATAGACGTGGTAGTTTTTGGCCGCGTGGGAGAGCGCGCCAAGGAGCATCTCCGTCGCAGTTCGCGGGTCTTGGTGGACGGTCGACTGACCCAAAGAAGATGGGAGACCCCGGAGGGGCAGAAGAGAACTAAGTACGAGGTGGTGGCCACGACGGTGCAATTTATCGATCTGGGAGGCGCTCCGGCTCCGGGGCAAGAGGAGGATCTCCCGCTCTAGCGAAAGAGGTGCAATTAAGAAATGGCTTATTACAAGGCTCCAGCTTCGCGAATGAACCGGGAACGGGGGGAAGAAGACAAAGGCCCGGGCCGCCGTCGGCTCATGATGCGGCGCAAGGTCTGTCGGTTTTGCGCCGATAAGGAACTCAAGATCGACTACAAGGACACCAAGGTGTTGGGCGGGTTCGTCACCGAGAGAGGAAAAATCACCCCCAGTCGCATTACCGGCAATTGCGCGCACCACCAGCGGCTGCTTACGACCGCGATCAAGAGGGCGCGCAGCCTTGCCCTTCTCCCTTTCTCCACGGCCAGAAACTAAGCTGGCCCTGGTGGATAGAGACCTCTATGCGTCGGCTGGATTTCGTTAAAAGTTTTTTTCTTGCCGCGATCTCGACGATCGTGCTCTTCCTGTCCGGCGTCGCCATCCCTATGGTCGGCGTTCTGATGATCCCCCTGGTCCCCCAGCCGGCCCTGGCGTTCGGCCTGCGCTGGGGTAAAGGCCGCGCTCTCGCCCTGGTGCTCCTGGTCAGTCTTCTCCTCCTGTCTTTCGGCGGTAAGGAGGTCGCGTTGGGCTATTCGCTCCTTGCCCTGATGGTATTTTTGCTTTTGTTTTCGTTTGGCCGGGGCTGGTCCATTGAAGGGGTCGTGGCGGGGACGGCCGGCGGCATGCTCGCCGCCGCCTTCGCGGTCCTCGTCTATTTTTTCGGCTCCCTGTCCCTGATGCAGGGGGTTTTGAAGGCGGCGCTCAGAGAGAATCTGGAAATTTCCCTCAAGGTCTACGAGAAGGTGGGGTTTTCCGGCGAGAGCCTGGAGCTGCTCAGAGAAAGAGCGCCTCAAATCATCGACCTCGTGCTCCGCATTATGCCGGCTCTGGCCTTCGTCGGCTTCGTGACGGTCATTCTCATCAATCTGTTTTTTCTCTACCGCCGCTTTCCCGGTCACCACGCCTCCCTTGTTTCGACAGGGGATGTCCGGGAATGGAAGTCGCCCGAGCCGCTGGTCTGGTGCTTCATCCTGGCCGGTTTTTCTCTTTTTCTGCCCGTCGGGGGGTTTGTCAAGGCCCTGGCGCTGAACTCTTTCCTGGGGATCGCGGTTTTTTACTTTTTACAGGGCCTGGCGATTGTCGCCTATTATTTTCACCACAAGAATGTTCCCTATTTTTTGCGCAGCCTGGCATACATCCTCATTGTATTCGAGCAGCTCTTTACCCTCTTCGTGGTGGGGCTCGGCCTGTTTGATCTTTGGGGAGATTTCCGCCGCCTGAAGAAGAAGGATTTGAACCCGAGCCAGGCATCGTAACAGATTGAACCGTTTGAACGAGTTGAACCGTTTAACCGCTCAAGAGGTTCAAATAGTTTAAGCCGACAGTTTATCGGAGGAGAAAGACATGGAAGTGATACTAAAGGAAGATATTCAGAATCTGGGCAAGATGGGAGAAGTCGTGCGGGTGCGCGACGGTTACGCGCGCAACTATCTGTTGCCGCGCGGTCTGGTCCTCATGGCCAACAAGAAAAACCTCAAGGGCTTCGAGCATCAGAAACGGGTCGTGGCCTCCCAAAAAGAGCGGGTCGTCAAGCAAGCCGAGACCCTGAGCCAGAAGTTGGCCGGCGCTGCCTTGACCATTGCGGTGAAGGCCGGAGAGGAAGGAAAGCTTTTCGGCTCGGTGACCAACATCGACATCGAGAAGGCCCTCAGGGCAAAGGGCTTCGACCTCGAGCGCCGCAAGATTCACCTGGACGAGCCGATCAAAAGCCTCGGCGATTACGAAATCCCTGTCCGTTTGACTGCGGACGTGACGGCAACCGTCAAAGTGTCCGTGGTTTCCGAGTAGGCGAAAGGCTGGAAATCGCCGTTGGCCCGCTTCGCATTTGGGGCGGGGAGAAAAATCACAGGGTCATACGCCGGCTTTTCGTTAGTTGGCAGAAGCCTTTGAGCGCATCCATGTATACGGTCATTGTAGTGGACGACCACCCGGATATTACCGACTTCGTCAAAATAGCTCTGGAGGCGCAGGGTCACAGCGTCATTTGCGCGCATAGCGGGCCGGAGCTGTTCCGGCAATTGGAGGGGGTGAAGCCGGACGTGATTTTTCTCGACATCATGATGCCCAAAATGGACGGCTTCGAGGTTCTGAAGCGACTCAGGGAGAATCCCAGCACCTCAGATATTCCGGTTATCCTCTTGACCGCCAAGAGTCAATATGAGGACATACTGACGGGGTACAAAGAGGGCGCCGACTACTATATCCCCAAGCCCTTTGTCAGCGCGCAGTTGATCGCCGCCATGGATCTCGTCCTGGGATGGGCTAAGAAGTAGCGCGGCCTCGATAAAACCGCTCTGAGGCGAAGCTGGATAGATTTCCTTTGCTGTTTGCTCGGCGGCGCTGAACCGCTCAGCGCGCGCGCTCGCCGACCTTGGTCGAGAGCTGCTTGAGCCGTTCGCGGTTGCGCGGGGAGAGGGTCGCGGCGAACGCGGCCGGATCGCTCTTCGCGCGCTCGAGCGTCTCGGTAATCTTCTTCATGTCGCCGCCTGCGCTCTGCATCAGATCGACGAAGATGTCGATGGCGAACTGGTAGAATTCCTGGGTGACCGGCTCGGAGCCGGCCAGCGCGCGGACCTGGCGGTCCGCCTCCACGGCCTTGCGGTCCTTGGTGATGGCCGTCTGGCGCAGCGCGGGGTCCTGGATCACCCGGATCGCCTCCGCGAGCGCTTTCGCGGTCTGCGGGTCGAGCGTCTGCGCGTCGAGGGACGGCGCGACCGCGGCGGCGAGCCATAGAGCGGCCAGGGTGATGGTCGAGAACCTCATCATGGTAGCTTTTTGTATACCACTACAACATCTGCGGGACAACCTTGATTGTCCGCTCCAGCCGCAAGTTATTTCTCAACCAAGCTTTATTCCAAAATGTCTAAAGCAGCCGCTGCTCTCCGGAGCGGCTTGTCGAAGGTCCAAAGGGTGCATCCTGTGAGCAGCGTCGAAGCGAGGAGATGAGCGTCAACCCACCCGATGCCTCGACCATATAAATGTCGTCCCTCCAAAAGATGCAGCACCTCCTCATGTTCCGCGACTCGAGCTTGAGGCAAAGCCCTCAACAGGCTCAGTACCTCCTGTCGGTTACGCAACGCCCCGCAAGCCAACTCACCTACAACGAACGGGTGGCAGAACACTTGTTCCTCATCAAGCAATGACCTCAGCTGGTCGCTTCCTTTGCGAAGATGCTGAATCCAAACCGACGTGTCGACCAAAATCATGCCGGACGGCTGACGCGCCGCCTGCGGATAGGCCGGAGCCTCTTTTCAGTTCCCCCGAGCTCCGCCAAGCGGCGAGCACTCGCTCTGGCAATGAGGGCTTCCAATCCCAAGCGCACAAGCGAGGTCTTTTCCTTAACTCCCGTGAGTTTGGCAGCGTGACGTAAAAGGGAATCCTCGATATTCAGCGTCGTTCTCATATGCATCAAGATGCATCATTCATGCATACAAGTCAAGGGCGATAGCGGAGAGATAACGCTCCGGTGAGCCGCGCGAGCCTTGCGAGCATCGGACTCCAACCGGGGTTAGGCGGGAAAATGTCCGTTCAAAGCCTAGCTCAGTGCGGCACTATTTCTTCTTTCCGGGGGCGTCCTCCGGATTAAGGAAATTGATCCCCCACGGACCCGTTCCGTGGATTTGAAGAATCGATTCCCCCTTTTTAGTGTAGGCGTACATCGGCATTCCAGGGGGAACCATGAAGGCGTCGCCGGGCTTATACGCCTTGGCCTTCGGGGAGTCGAATTTATCTCCGGTCGCGAAGTAGAAAGTCCCCGAGAGGATGGTTACACGCTCAAACGTCGGATGCGTGTGGACACCGATTTTTAAGTTCGGAGGAAGCTTGAGGCGGAAAGTAAACGGTGTGGCGGCTTTCAGATCGCCCTCAATTACGGCGATTTTGGCACCAGGCCCCACCGATGGAGCGTCAGACCACTTGAGCTTGGATGCCTCGACCGAAATGAAAGCTGGCCCCTCAGCAGCGGACCCCGCCCAGGCGGCTGGTCCCGTAAGCAATCCCGCCGCCAACGTTACCGAAACTAGAACACTTTTAAACGGGTTCATCTTTGCCTCCTTTGCTTCGCATCGAAGCAAGCTTTGTTCGGGGCCACTGGAACATTGGTCAGCTTTGGCACCGGCCCCAGCGCGGTGCCGACCTAACGTAATGGGTGAAAGGCGCGGTCCGCCGCGGCCTT
>Ga0209108_10002293_pt1 | contig 11008 bp, 11 predicted proteins | sample Rifsed10ft1_FD_184003 | JGI IMG/M metagenome (GOLD analysis project Ga0209108, IMG submission 184003) | Soil microbial communities from Rifle, Colorado, USA - sediment 10ft 1 (version 2) | ecosystem: Environmental > Terrestrial > Deep subsurface > Rock core/Sediment | place: Rifle, Colorado...
CGAAGGCCTACACCGCTCTGCGCTCGTCCGCCCACCACATGTCGATGATCGGCACCCCGCTGGCGAGCACGATCGTGAAGCAGTTCCCGGACAAGTTCGCCGTCTGACTTTAAGGCTCCACCGGACACGGAAGGCCCCGGGCGCCCGCCCGGGGCCTTCCCGCGCCGGCGACGCCGTTGGCCTCAAGGGCGACGGCGCGGGCAATGTGGAGGCAGGCAACGGACGGGAGGACGACGATGCCAACACCGCTCCCCACCACCCCGTTGGGCTCGACGGGCATGCATATCACCAGGGTCGGCTTCGGCGCCTGGGCCATCGGCGGCGGCGGCTATGCCTGGGGGTGGGGCGAGCAGGACGACGCTGTCTCCATCGCCGCCATCCGCCGCGCCCTCGAACTGGGCGTCAACTGGATCGACACCGCTCCGTCCTATGGCCTTGGTCGCTCGGAGGAGATCGTGGGCCGCGCCGTTCAGGGCCTGGCCGAGCGCCCGTTCATCGCGACGAAATGCGGGCAGGTCTGGGACAGCCGCGGACGCATCCGCACCAACCTGCGGCCGGCGTCCATCCGCCGCGAGGTGGAAGCGTCGCTCCGGCGGCTGCGGGTGGACGTGATCGACCTCTACCAGTGCCACTGGCCCGACGCGAACACGCCGGTGGAGGAGACGTGGCAGACGATGGCGGCGCTGGTGGACGAGGGGAAGGTCCGCTACATCGGGGTCAGCAACTTCGACATCCCGCTGATCCGCCGCTGCCTGGCCGGGCGGCACGTGGATTCACTGCAGCCGCCTTACTCGCTGCTGGTGCGCGGCGTTGAGGATGAGCTGCTTCCGTTCTGCGCGGCCCAGGGGATCGGCGTGGTTGCCTACAGCCCGATGCAGTCGGGACTGCTCAGCGGGCGTTTCGACCCGGCCCGCCTGGGACCGGACGACTGGCGGCGGCACGATCCGGCGTACCGCCCGCCGCGGCTGGGGAAGAACCTGGCGTTCGTGGAGCGCCTGCGAGCGATTGCCGCCCGCCGCGGCAAGACGCCCGGGCAGCTGGCGATCGCCTGGGTGCTGCGCCGCCACGAAGTGACCAGCGCGATCGTGGGCGTCCGCCGCCCGGAGCAGGCGGAGGAAGACGTGGGCGGCGCCGGATGGCAGCTCTCGGATGAAGAATTGCAGGAGATCGACCGGGCGCTGGCCGAGACCGGCGCGGCGGCGTAGGCACCCGCGGAGCGCGAAATTGGACGAGCGTGTCGCCCAGATTCCTGCGGGGTCGGAAACCCTGGAAGGCAATCTTTCTATTCCCGACAGGGCACGGGCAGTCATCCTCTTCGCCCACGGCAGCGGCAGCAGCCGACACAGCCCGCGCAACCGGTTTGTCGCCCGGGTGCTCAACGACGCGGGTCTTGCCACACTGCTTACGGACCTCCTCACCGCCGATGAGGAAGAGGTGGACGAGGTGACGCGGCACCTGCGTTTTGACATCACACTCCTGGCGCAGCGCCTGGTGGCGATCACCGACTGGTTGGCCGTACAACCCGAGGCGCAGGAGATGCGGATCGGGTATTTTGGCGCGAGCACGGGAGCGGCCGCGGCGTTGGTGGCGGCGGCGGAGCGTCCGGCGGTCGTGGGCGCCATCGTCTCACGCGGCGGACGTCCCGACCTGGCCGGTCCGGCCCTCCTGCGCGTTCGGGCCCCCACGCTCCTGATCGTCGGCGGCAGCGACTTTCCCGTGCTGGAGTTGAACCGGCAGGCCCTGCGCGAACTGCGGGTGGAGGCGGAGTTATCGATTGTGCCGGGCGCGACGCACCTCTTCGAGGAACCTGGGGCACTAGAAGAGGTCGCGCGGCTCTCCGCGCAATGGTTTACGCGCCACCTGGGCGGCGGCTAGCGCTTCCGCAGGACGTTCAGCCGGAAGGGTTCGACCACCACGATCTGCGCCTGGGGACGCGAGCGGAGCAGCGTCCGTAAGCGCCGGTGCAATGTCTCGCCCAGGGTCATCCCGGTCCATTCCTTCTCGAGCGTGGCTTCCATCGCGAGCAGCGAGCGGAAGTAGTAGCGGAGGGGAAAGACCTCGCGTGCCTGCAAGGTGAAGAGGCCATCGCGCAAGATTCGTTCGACCGCCCGGTCGGCCGCAAGGTATCGCCTGTAGTAGTCCGCCGGCTCCGGCAGGGTTCCGGCCGGTATCAGCCGGTGCCCCGCGGCGATGTACACGGGTAGCCGCCTGGCGCGCCGGCGGCCGGGTCCCCGCTCAGGATGAAGATCGACGACGTCACCGTGCGGGCGGAGCACCCGGTGGCTTTCTGTCAGGGCATGGACCATGCCCCTGTTGGCAATTCATCAGAGCGACCAGGAAAAGAGGACCAGATCGAAACTGCGGTTGGGAAAGCGCAGGTCCTCTCCCGAGCCGACCTCAAACTGGATCCTGCCCCGGTGCCGCGCCGGGGTGAGCCGCTTTGCGCGGGCGATTCGCTCGCCGTCCGGGTCGACCCCGACCACGGCGCGCGCTGTGCCGGCGATGCGTCGCGTCAGCCGTCCGTCCCCGCAACCGATCTCCAGTACGCGGGCGCCCCGCAACGAGGCCCGGCCCACCAGCATCCGTACCTCCAGGCGTTCGGGATCCGTGCGCAGACCTCGCATGTCCCACCTCCGAGGTTCCCGGACCAGATGCTTCTTCGGCCGGTTTCCACTCCTTCAAGAGGCTCAGACGGGTCTCCTGGTGGCGCCAGCGGTCGCCTGCTTCCCGGGAGGAGGTGGCTGGGCCTGTCGCGAAACGAGTGCCTTCAAACAGACAATCTGCTGGTCCGACACGCAACCGGCTGGGAACGCTTGGAGGCACGGGGCATGGACGAACCGATCGAACGGCGGACCGTCTACGAGCTCGTCGCGGAGCGCCTCCTGGAGCACATCAGCCAGCGCCGGCTGCGTCCCGGCGACGCCCTCCCTACCGAACGCGAACTGACGCAGGTCTACCGTGTGGGCCGCTCCTCGGTGCGGGAAGCGCTGCGCATGCTTCAGTCTAACGGCCTGATCAAACCGGCGGGGAAGGGCGTGTTCGTCGTCGCGGAGTTTGCCAATCCACTCAACCACTCCCTGCACCTGCTCCTCACGCTGCGCGAGACCGACCTGCGCGAACTCTTTGAGGTGCGCAAGATCCTGGAGGGAGAGACCGCCGCGCTCGCCGCCGCCCGCAGGACCGATGAAGACCTGGCGCAGATGGAGCGGGCCATCGTCGAGATGGTCGAGGGCCTGGCGGCGCAGGACTGGTACATCGAGGCGGACTTGCGGTTCCACCTGACGATCGCCGCCGCCACGCGCAACCGCATTGCCTTGCGCATGATGCAGGCCGTGCGGGACCTGCTGCAACGGGCGTTGTCGTCGATCTACCACATCCCCGGGAGCCCGCAGCGCTCCATCGAACAGCATCGGCTGATTCTCGATGCCATCGCGCGCCGTGATGCCGAGGGGGCGCGGCGGGGGATGCAGGAGCACCTGGCGCGGGTGGAGCGGGACGTCCAGCACATGATTGCCGCGCCGACCGATCGACCGGCCGAAAAGACCCCCACGGTTTCCGCTGGGGGGAGGCGCTAGGCGATGGCCCATCTCGGATTCGTGGGCCTGGGAGTCATGGGTAGTCGCATGGTCAAGCGACTGCTCGACGCCGGGCACATGGTCGTCGGATACAACCGGACCAGGGCCAAGGCCGAGTGGCTCGTTGACGCCGGTATGCAGTGGGGCGAGACGCCCGCCGCCGTGGCGCGCGCCGCCGAGGTGACGTTCAGCATGGTCCGGGACACCGGGGCGCTGCGCGCGATTACCGAAGGTCCTGCGGGGCTGCTGGCCGGACTGGCACAGGGAAAGGTGTACGTGGACATGAGCACGGTCAGCCCGGCGGTGAGCGCCGACCTGGCCACACAGGTGGCCGCGCGCGGCGCGCAGATGCTGGACGCGCCGGTCTCCGGGAGCGTCAGCACGCTGGAGCAGGGCAAACTCTCGATCATGGTCGGCGGGGATCGCGCCGCCTTCAAACGCGTCCAGCCGATTCTGCAGGCCATCGGCCCGAAGGTGACCTACGTCGGCGGGAACGGCCAGGCGGTGCTGATGAAGATCGCCACCAACCTCAGCCTGGCGGTCCAGATGCTGGCGTTTAGCGAGGGGCTCTTGCTGGCGGAGAAGAGCGGGATTCCCCGGGCCACGGCGGTGGAAGTCCTGCTGAACAGCGTGATCGCCTCACCGATGCTCCTCTACCGCGGTCCCTTCGTGCTGGAGATGCCGGAGGAGGCCTGGTTCGACGTGACCATGATGCAGAAGGACATGCAACTGGCGCTGGAGATGGGACGCAAGTTGGACGTCCCGCTGCCGACCACCGCCGTGACCAACGAGATGCTCACCGCGGCCCGGGGGATGGGCCTGGAAAAGCGGGACTTCGCGGTCCTCTACGACGTGATGGCGCGGCTGGCAGGGGGGCACGCCTGAGCATGGCCAAGGCCAGAGGGAGCCGCGTGCAGCGTCCCACGCCGGCGCGCGAGCATGAGGTCCTCGCATCCGTGCCACGGGACCAGTGGCTGGCCGTCTACACGCAGATGCTGACCATCCGCGTGTTCGAGGAGCACGTGCATGACCTCTGGCGCCGCGGGAAGATGCCCGGCCTGGCCCATCTCTACATTGGGCAGGAGGCGGTGGCCGTCGGAGTCTGCCAGGCGCTGCGGCCGGACGACTACATCACCAGCACGCACCGCGGCCACGGCCACTGCCTGGCCAAGGGCGCGGCGGCGGACCGCATGTTTGCCGAGCTATTGGGCAAGGCGGCGGGGTACTGCCGGGGGAAGGGCGGGTCGATGCACATCGCCGACCCGGAGACCGGGAACCTGGGCGCCAACGCCATCGTCGCCGGCAGCGCGGGGATCGCCACCGGCGCGGCGCTCTCGGCGAAGATGCGCGGGTCGGCACAGGTCGCGGCCTGCTTCTTCGGCGAAGGCGCGCTGGGCCAGGGCGTGCTGTACGAAGCCATGAACATGGCCGCCCTGTGGAAGCTCCCCGTCATCTACGTCTGCGAGAACAACCTCTACAACGAGTACACCCACTACGCGGAGACCACCGCCGGTGAGATGGCCGCGCGGTCCGCGGCTTTCGCCATTTCCACTACCGAGGTCGACGGGCAGGATGTGCGGGCGGTCTACGCTGCGGCCCACGCCGCGGTGCAGCGGGCGCGGCAGGGGGGAGGGCCCACCTTCCTCCTCTGCCACACCTACCGCTTCCACGGACACCACGTCGGCGACGTGGACCGGTCCTACTACCGCAGCAAGGAAGAGGAGCAGCAGTGGCGGAGCGGGCGAGACCCGCTGCGGATCCTCGCGGACTGGCTGCGCGCCCGGGGGATGGCCCAGCCCGACGACTTCGAACGGATCGAGCGCAGCGTGCGCGCCCTGGTGGAGGCGGCGGTGCAGTTCGCGCTGAGCGCACCGTACCCGGAGGCGAGCGAGGTGCATCAGGATGTCTATGCCTGAGACGGCGGCAACCCCTCCCGCGACGGGGGCCGTCCGGGAGATCACCTTCGCCCAGGCGATCCGGGAGGCGCTGGCCGAGGAAATGCGCCGCGACCCGCGCGTCTTCATCATCGGCGAAGACGTGGCCGAAGCCGGCACGCCCTTCAAAGTGCTCTCCGGGCTGGTGGAGGAGTTCGGCCGGGAGCGGGTGATCGACTCACCGATCTCCGAGGCCGGGATCACGGGCCTGGCCACCGGCGCGGCCATGACCGGCATGCGGCCCGTGGTGGACATCATGTTCGGCGACTTCCTCACCCTGGCCATGGACCAGATCGCCAACCAGGCCGCGAAGGTCCACTACATGTCCGGCGGCAAGCTCAAGGTGCCGCTGGTCGTGCGGACGACGCTCGGGGCCACGCGCCGTTCCGCGGCACAACACAGCCAGAGCCTGCACGCCTGGGTCAGTCACGTGCCGGGGCTGAAGGTCGCGCTGCCCTCAACCCCCTACGACGCCAAGGGACTGCTCAAGAGCGCCATCCGGGACGATAGCCCCGTGGTCTTCTTCGAAGACAAGATGATGTACACAATGCGGGGGCCGGTGCCGGCGGAAGAGTACACCATTCCCTTGGGCGTGGCTGAGGTCAAGCGCCCCGGCGGCGACATCACGATTGTGGCGACGAGCAGCATGGTGCACGTGGCGTTGGCCGCGGCGGAGGCCCTGGCGGCGGAAGGGATCAGCGCCGAGGTAGTAGACCCGCGCACGACGATGCCTCTAGACACGGAGACCATCATCGAGTCGGCGCGGAAGACCGGGCGGGCCATGGTCGTAGACGAGGGCTACGAGCGCTATGGCGTGACGGCCGAGATCGCGGCGGTGATCGCGGAAGGGGCCTTTCAGTATCTGGACGCCCCGGTGCGGCGCCTGGGCGCGATGCACGTGCCCATCCCGTTTTCGCCGGTGCTGGAGGATCTCACCGTGCCGACCCCGGAGACGGTGGCGGCGACGGCGCGGGCGCTCTGCGGGCGGGCCTGAGGGCCCGGGTCGCGGAGGCTTGGGAGGAGGAGAGAGCATGGGGCAACGCACGTACGGGCTGATGGCGGTCGACTGGGAGCAGCGGGTCGACTTCGACCGACTCCGCCGGGAGCGCCTGTCGCGGGTGAAGCGGATGCTCAAGCAGTCCGAGCTGGGGGCGCTGCTGTGCTTCGACATGAACAACATCCGGTACATCACCGCCACCCACATCGGCACCTGGGCGATGGACAAACTCGTCCGCTTCACGCTCCTGCCCCAGGACGACGAGCCGATCCTTTGGGACTTCGGCTCCGCGGCGCGGCACCACCAGCTCTACTGCCCCTGGCTGGGCGAGCGCTCGCGCGCCGGCATCTCCACGTTGCGCGGGGCCTATCCGGAGCGGGCGCGGGATGTGGCCAAGAAGATCCGCATCGAGCTGGAGGCGCGGAACCTGCACAAGGAGCCGCTCGGCGTGGATGTGGTCGAGCTGACCGTGCTCTTCGCCCTGCAGGCGGAGGGCCTGAAGGTCGTGGACGGCCAGCAGTTGATGCAGCAGGTGCGCCGGATCAAGACGCCGGACGAGATCACGCTCCTCACCACCGCCTGCATGATGGCCGACGCCGCCTATGAGGAACTCTACCGGCAGATGCGGCCGGGCATGCGGGAGAACGAGTGTGTCGGCCTGGTCAGCAAGGTCCTGTACGACCTGGGCTCGGAGCATGTGGAAGGGGTCAACGCCATCAGCGGGGAGCGCTGCAATCCGCATCCGCACGTCTACACGGACCGGGTGCTGCGGCCCGGCGACCCGGCCTACTTTGACATCCTGCACAGCTACAACGGCTATCGCACTTGTTACTACCGCACGATCGCCGTGGGCAGCGCCTCGCCGGCCATGGTGGACGCCTACAGGCGTTGCCGAGATTACCTCGACGCGGCGATCAGCCTGATCCGGCCGGGCGTCACGACGGCGGATGTGGTGAAGGTCTGGCCGAAGGCGGAGGAGTTCGGGTTCGCCAACGAGGAGGCGGCCTTCGCCCTGCAGTACGGGCACGGCGTGGGGCTCTCTATTTGGGAGAAGCCGATCTTCAGTCGCCTCGCGTCCTTCGATTATCCCGAGGTGATCGAAGAGAGCATGGTCTTCGCGCTGGAGACCTTCTGGCCCGCCACCGACGGCTGGTCCGCCGCACGCATCGAGGAGCAGCTGGTGGTAACGAAGGATGGGTGCGAGGTGATTACGCGCTTCCCGGCCGAGGAGTTGCTCGTCGCCGGGACGCGCTACTACACGGCGACCGGACCACTGCCGGCGACGCGCGAGACGCAGTCGCAGCTGAATCGCGAAGGATCGCCGCTGGAAGTCGTGGTGGCGTCGAGCAAGTTCGAGGGGAGCACGACGCGTGGCTGAAGCCGGGCTTGAGTTGACGCACGCCAGACGAAGGCAAATCAGGGGGGAGGGTGATGGCATGAGGCGGTGGCATCTGCTTATGGCAGGGATGGTGATCCTGTTTCTGCTGATGACGACGTACCTCAACGCGGCCCCGGCGGGCCCGCCGATCCGCATCGGTGCCTCGCTGCCGTTGACCGGGCGCTTCAGCGAGCCTGGAACCGCGGCCAAGCGGGGGTACGAGGTCTGGGTCAAGATCGTCAATGACACTGGCGGCATGCTCGGCCGTCCGGTGCAGCTGACTGTGCTGGACAACGCCAGCGTCCAGCGGACCGCGGTCGCGGACTACGAGCGGCTCATTACCGTGGACAAGGTGGACCTGGTGGTGGGACCGTTCTCCAGTTTCCTGGTGATTCCCACCTCTGAAGTCGCCGCCCGCTACGGCTACGCCTTCGTCGAACCGGCCGGTGGTGCGCCGGGCGTCTTCAACCGGGGGCTGCGGAACGTCTTCTTCGCGCAGCCGGCGTCGGGAGACAAGCAGGCCGATCCGTTTGCCAAGTATATCCTCAGCCTGCCGGCGGACGTCCGGCCGAAAACCTACGCCGTCATCAGCCAGGACGATCCCTTTGCGCTCGGCGTGGTGGAGCGGATGAAGGCCCTGCTGACCGCGTACGGGAAGATCAAACTGGTTCTCGACGAGGTCTACCCAGCCGACCTCACCGACTTCCGCGCGATCGCGACGAAGATCGCGGCCCTCAACCCGGACCTGATCGTCGGCGGGACGATCCTGGAGGACTCCATCGCCCAGATCCGGGCGTACCGCGAGGCCGGCTACCAGCCGCGCGGCGCGTTCTTCACCACCGGGCCCTCCCTGCCCAAACCGTTCCGCGAAGGGCTGGGCCGGGCGACGGAGGGCGTGTTCGCTTCTATGTCCTGGTTCGCGGGGTCCAAGGACTACCAGAACGCCGAGTTCGTGGCCAAGTACGTCGAGATGTTCGGTGGTACACCGGACGACATCGAGGAGGACTCGGCGAATGCGTTTACCGTGGGTCAGGTCCTCCAGCAGGCGGTGGAGAAGCTCAAGTCGATCGACAACAAGCAGCTGATCGAGGAGCTGCACCGGGGGACCTACAGGACGGTCGTCGGCCCGCTGAGCTTTGACGCCGTCGGCCGGCCGAAGGGAGGCTTCATGCTCCTGCAGTGGCGCGGACCCAAGTTCCTCATCGTCTGGCCGTCGAACCGGGCGGAGGGGAAGCCGGTCTGGCCCAAGCCCAGGTGGTAGTCCAGGGCGGGAGGATGCCGGACCTTCCCCGGAACGACACGGGGGCCCCTTGGCCCGCCATCCTCCCGCCCGCTGACGCACGCCCATGAGCTTGCCCCCGACCAGCGTTCTCATCCAGGTCGCGATCGGCGGCCTGCTGACCGGCGGTGTCTACGCGCTGCTGGTCTCCGGCCTGACGCTAATCTTCGGCGTCATGCGCATCATCAACATCGCGCACGGCGCCTTTCTGGTCCTGAGCGCCTACCTGGCCTACTGGCTGTTCACACTGCTGGGGATGGATCCTATCGTGTCCATCGCGGTGCTGGCGCCGCTGTTCTTTGTCCTCGGCGTGCTGGTGCAGCGCTACCTGATCGCGCGCGTGCGGCAGGAGCCGGGCCTGCTCGTCCTGGTGACCTTCGCCCTGGCCATCACGCTCGAGGGGGTGATGGGCTCCCTGTGGCGCACCACCGGCCGCTCGGTGCGCACCGCCTACACGGGCGAGGTCGTGCCGCTGGCACTCGGTGACCTGACCGTCCGTCTGCCCATCGTCCAGCTGGTCGGGTTTGCCGCGGCGGTCATCGCTCTGGGCGTACTGTACCTCCTCCTCACCCGGAGCGATCTGGGCCGGGCCATTCGCGCCACCATTCAGAATCCCGATGCGGCGCAGTTGGTCGGGGTCAACGTGGCCCTTGTTCGGGCGCTGACCTTCGGCGCGGCCCTGGCCAGCGTGGCCGCCGGCGGAGCGGTCTTCAGCCTGATCTGGACGTTCAATGCCAGCAGCCACGAAGCGTGGATCTCCAAGATGCTCTCCATCGTCGTGCTGGGCGGCATGGGTAGCCTGCCCGGGGCCCTGGTGGGTGCCCTGATCATCGGCGTGGCCGAGGCGGTCGCCGCCGTGACGATTACGACCTACCTGTCGCCGATCGTCTCCTACCTGATCCTGTTCTTCATCCTGGTCTTCCGCCCCCAGGGTCTGCTGGGATCGCGGATTCGCGAGGCCTAGCCCCGGTGCTGCCGCACCTCACCCGCCGCTGGCCGGTCTACGCCGTGCTCGCGCTGCTGGCCTATCCCTGGATCTGGCGCGCGCCTTACTTTCACTTGCTGGGATTCGACACGCTGCTCGGCGCCACTATGGCCGTGAGCTGGAATATCATGGGCGGCTACACCGGGTACAAGTCACTGGGTCACAGCGCCTTCTTTGGGCTGGGCGCCTACCTGGTCGCGATCGCCGCCAACCGGTGGGGGTGGAATCCCCTCTGGAGCGCGCCGCTGTTGGCGCTCGTCGTCGTGGCGGTGGCGCTGCTCCTCGGGTGGATCATGCTGCGCGCCACCGGGTCAGCGTTCGTCATCGCGACGATCGCCCTGCTGCTGATCTTTCGCCTGCTGGCGCTGAACCTGCGGGGTATCACCGGGGGCGCGCCGGGATTGAGTCAGCCGCTGCCTCCCTGGTCGCCCGAGTTCTCCCGCCTGCCGTTCTTCTACTACATGCTCATCTGGACCCTGGTCGCGGTGGCCGTCTCCGCCTTCATCGTCCGCTCGCGGTTCGGTCTCGGCCTGCTGGCCATCCGGGACGACGAGGGGAAGGCGGAGATGGTCGGCGTCAACACCACCCTCTATAAGGTCCTGGCCTTTGGCCTCAGCGCCTACTTCGTCGGGCTGGGCGGGGGCATCTGGTCCTACTTTCAGACGCACATCAGCCCGGTCTTCGCCTTCGACCTGCGCATCGGCGTGGATATGATCCTGATGACCATGCTCGGCGGATTGGGGACGGTCTGGGGGCCGGTCCTCGGCGCCTTCATCCTGATCCCGGCGCGTGACTTCATTCTCTTTCGCTTCGGCGCGACGCAGATTCACCTGGCGATTTCTGGGGCGCTGATGCTGGCG
>Ga0209108_10002294_pt1 | contig 11002 bp, 14 predicted proteins | sample Rifsed10ft1_FD_184003 | JGI IMG/M metagenome (GOLD analysis project Ga0209108, IMG submission 184003) | Soil microbial communities from Rifle, Colorado, USA - sediment 10ft 1 (version 2) | ecosystem: Environmental > Terrestrial > Deep subsurface > Rock core/Sediment | place: Rifle, Colorado...
GAGCCGATGGTGCTGGCCGGCACGCACGAGACGCGCGTACTGCCCGACCAGTGGACGGTGGTTTCGAAAGACGGATCGCTCACCGCGCACTTTGAGCACACCGTGGCAGTGACCGAGGACAACCCGGTGATATTGACTCGTTTGGAAGATTAGGCCCTAGACGTAACGTCAGGGGCTTAGGTATAATCAACCGCTTCATTTGGAAAGCAGGAAAGACATGAAAGTTCAAGCCTCTATTCGCAAACGCTGCCCGAAGTGCAAGATCGTGCGGCGCGCGCGCAAAGTGTACGTGATTTGTGAGAACCCGAAGCACAAGCAGCGGCAAGGGTAAAGCCGCAGGGCTCAAGGAGCAAGGAAAGCATGGCACGTATCGAAGGCGTTGACCTGCCGCGCGATAAGCGCGTCGAGACCGGGTTGACCTATCTGTACGGAATCGGGTTGAAGACGTCGCAGCAAATTCTGGCGGTGACGCGCATCAACCCGGATACCCGGGTGCGAGACCTCACCGAGGCGGAAGTGACCGCTCTGCGTGATTACATCACCCAGCACTTTACCGTCGAGGGCGATCTGCGCCGCGAGGTGCAGTTGAACATCAAGCGCCTGGGCGAGATCGGCTGCTACCGCGGCCTGCGCCACCGCCGCAGCCTGCCTGTGCGCGGCCAGCGCACGCGCACCAACGCGCGCACCCGCAAGGGCGCGAAGAAGACGGTGGCCGGGCGTGGCCGCCGCCGAGGCGCGAAGAAGAAGTAATCGGCGCTTATCGCGGAGGGCGTATCGCTCATCGCCAAGGGCCTGTCGCCGTCGGGTTGCTTGGGCCTCCTTCCGGCCCGCGGCTGAGCAACCCGCGGAGGGACCGGCGAGCGGCGGCGATAGGCCTTCAGCGAGACGCGATGTGCAATAGGCGATACGCGAACAGCGAGGAATAATGGCACGAACCGTAAAAGCCGCCCGGCGCACAGCCGGCAAGAGGACCAAGCACGCGCCCGCGATCGGGCAGGCGCACGTTTACGCCTCCTTCAATAACACCATCGTCACGTTCACCGATCAGCAGGGCAACGCGATTGCCTGGGGGTCGGCCGGGACGGCCGGTTTCAAAGGCTCGCGCAAAAGCACACCCTATGCCGCGCGCGTCGCCGCGCAGCAGGCCGCCAAGAGCGCGATGGATCTGGGCATGTCGGAGGTGGATTTGTTTGTGAAAGGCCCCGGCCCCGGCCGCGAGGCCGCCATCCGCGCCATTCAGGGCGCAGGCTTCAAGGTGCGCTCGATTCACGACGTGACGCCGGTCCCGCACAACGGCTGCCGCCCGCCGAAAAAACGCCGCGTATGATGTCGTCGGTGAGTCGTGTTGTCGCCTGGTCGGGTCATCTGCCTGACGACGCGGCCATCCGACCCCACGCCGACTTGACGAACTAACGGAAGGATCAAGGAAGCATGTCAAAGTACACTGGGCCGGTGTGTCGTCTCTGCCGGCGCGAAGGTGAAAAACTCTATCTCAAGGGCGCGCGCTGCATGTCGCAGAAGTGCCCCTTCGAGAATCCCAGCAAGCGCCGGGACTTTGCGCCCGGCCAGCACGGCAAGGACGCGCAGTTCAAGCGCAACCGCTCGTCGGACTACTTGCTGCAACTGCGCGAGAAGCAGAAAGCCCGCCGCGTCTACGGCGTGCTGGAAAAGCAGTTCCGCCGCTATTACCGGGAAGCGCTGCGCAGCCGGGGCGTGACCGGCCAGGTGCTCCTGCAGACGCTGGAACGGCGGCTGGACAACGTCGTATTCCGGCTGGGGTACGCCACCAGCCGCGCGCAGGCGCGCACGCTCGTGACGCACGGCCACTTCAACGTGAATGGCCGCCGCACTGACGTGCCGTCGCTGCTGCTCGAACCCGGCGATGTGCTCCAGGTGCGGCCTGGCTCGCAGAGCCGCCCGTACTTCCACGATCTGAAATCGGCAGACGAGCGGCACGCGATCCCCACCTGGCTCAGCCGTGACCTGGCCGACCTGACCGGGAAAGTGCTCAAGCTGCCCGCGCGCGAGGACATTGACGCCAGGCTCAACGAGCAGCTCATCGTCGAGTACTACTCGCGATAAGCAGTGCCTTGGCCCTCAGGTGCTGCCCCGGCGCGTCCGGGCGCGGGACACGAGGGGGCAACAGAGACCCACTCACTAGCCTCGGGCGCGGTTCGTCAAGGTGCCCGAGGGGAAGAGAGTCCAATGACTGTCACCAATAACATGGTCCTGCCCAAGATTGAGGGCGAGAACCTTTCACGCAACTACGGCAAGTTCATCATCAGCCCGCTGGAGAGCGGCTACGGCATCACGCTCGGCAACGCGCTCCGCCGGGTGCTGCTCTCGTCGCTGGAAGGGGCCGCGGTTTCCTCCATCCGCGTCTCGGATGTCTCGCACGAGTTCTCGGACATTCCGGGCGTGAAAGAAGATATGACGCAGGTGCTCCTGCAAGTGAAGCAACTGCGGCTGATCCTCCACGAGGGCGAGTCTGCGCGCCTGCGGCTGGAAGTGCAGGGCGAGGGCACGGTGACCGCCGCTGACATCATCTGCCCGTCGGAGGTGGAGGTCGTCAATCCCGACCTCTATCTGTTCACCGTGGACAACGACAAGGCGAAGCTCGAAATAGAGCTGACCGTGCAGGCGGGCCGGGGGTATTCGCCCGTCGAGGAGCGCGGGCGGCTTCCGATCGGCGAGGTGCCGGTGGACGCCATCTACAGCCCCATCAAGCGCGTCAACTTCGACGTGCAGCGCGCGCGCGTGGGGCAGAACACCAACTTCGACCGCCTCGTCCTCGAAATCTGGACGGATGGCACCCTCCGCCCCGAAGTGGCGATGAAGCAAAGCGCGCAGATTCTGATGGCGCACCTGCGGCTGGTGGCCGGGGTGACGGAAGAGTCGCTCGCCGCCGTCCCGCAGCCCGAGGAAGCGCCCAAGGTCTCCAGCGAGATTTACGAGACGCCCATCGAGCAGCTCGACCTGTCGGTGCGCGTTTTCAACTCGCTCAAGCGCACCGGCATCACCACGGTGGGGGAGGTGCTGGACATGCTGTCCAAGGGCGAGGAGGCCATGCTGGCCATCCGCAACTTTGGCGACAAGAGCCTGGACGAGCTGCGCGAGAAGCTGCGCGAGAAGGGTTATCTGAAAGACGGGGATGCCAGCCCGAAGACGGAAGTGGAGAAATCTTCATGAGACATCGTGATATGGGCCGGAAGCTCGGCCGTTCCTCGGCCCAGCGCAACGCGCTGCGCCGCACCCTGATTACGCAACTCATCGAAAAAGAGCGCATCGAAACCACCGAGGCAAAGGCCAAGTTCGTGCGCGCCGACGCCGAGAAGCTGATCACGCTGGCCAAGCGCGGCCTCACCGCGCGAGAGAATGAGCCGGAGGCCACGGCCACGGCGCGCGCGGTGCACGCCCGCCGTCTGATCGCCGCCCGCCTGAACGATGCGGAGGCGGTGAAGAAGCTCTTCGACACCATCGCGCCGCGCTACGACAAGCGCGCGGGTGGCTACACCCGCATCCTGAAGCTGGGGCGGCGCCTCGGCGACGCGGCGGAGATGGTGTTGCTGGAGATGGTAGAGGAGTAGTCAGTCGTCAGTGATCAGTAATCAGTGGGCGCTGTCATCTGACGACTGGTTACTGATGACTGGTTACGGGGAATGTGGCTCGTTACCAGGCGATCATCGAGTACGATGGCACCGACTTCCTCGGCTTTCAACGTCAGGCGCACGGGCTGCTGCGCACGGTGCAGGCGGAACTGGAAGCCGCCCTCGGGCGCATCGGCTGGACGGGCAAGGCGGTGCTGGGGGCCGGGCGTACGGACGCCGGGGTGCATGCCTCGGGGCAGGTCATCGCGTTTGACTTCGACTGGGGGCATGGCGACGACGACCTCCTGCGCGCGCTGAACGCGAACCTCCCGCCGGACTTGGCGGTGAAATCGCTCGCGGTCTGCGCCCCGGATTTCCATCCGCGTTTCCGGGCGCGGGGCCGCCGCTACCGGTACGCGATTTACAATGCGCCCGTGCGCTCCCCGCTCGCCGTGCGGTATGCGTGGCACGTATGGCCGCCCGCGCTGAACGTGGAGGCCATGCAAGCGGCGAGCCGCGCGCTGGTGGGCCGCCACGACTTTGCGGCCTTTGGCACGGACCCGGGAGGCGGCGACAGCAGGGTGCGCACGGTGAGCACCGCGGAGTGGTCGCACGCGCCGGGGAGCCGGTTGCACTTTGAAATTCAAGCCGATGCGTTTCTGTATCGGATGGTGCGCAGTTCGGTCGGCGCACTCAAAAAGGTGGGTGCAGGCGACCTGAGCGTTGTGGAGTTCGCAGCGATCTTGAACTCGCGCGACCGGTCGCAGTGCCCGCCCCTCGCCCCGCCGCAGGGGCTGTGTCTTGTGGAAGTCTTGTACTGATAAAGAGGAAGTGAACGTGAACAAAACCTTCGTCACCAAAGAAAGCGACATCAAACGCGAATGGGTGGTGGTGGACGCCGCCGGGCAGAACCTGGGACACGTGGCCACGAAGGTGGCTGCCATCCTGCGCGGCAAGCACAAGCCCATCTTCACGCCCAGCCTCGACACGGGCGACTTCGTGATCGTGGTCAACGCCGAGAAGATCACCGTCACCGGCCGGAAGCTGGACGAGAAGTTCTACTATACCGTCTCGATGTATCCGGGCGGTATCCGCGCCACGTCTCTACGCACGCAGCTCGCCAACCACCCGGACCGCGTCATCAAGCACGCCGTGTGGGGCATGCTGCCGCACAACAAGCTGGGCAAAGCCATGCTCAAGAAGCTCAAGGTCTACGCCGGGTCGGAGCACCCGCACAAGGCGCAGAAGCCACAGGCATTGAAGTAGTTGGCACGATTGATTAGAGTTCCCGCAGTTCCTTCAGTTCCTGCGGCAGGAAAGGAAGGAACTCAAGGAACACAGGGAACTTATCCAAGGAAGGCAAGATGTCCTCTCAATACTATGAAGGCGTTGGCCGCCGCAAGGCCAGTATCGCCCGCGCGCGGCTCTTCTCCGGCGACGGGACCGTGACCTGCAACGACAAGCCGGGGCAGGCCTACTTCCCACGCATCGGCGATTTCGATATCGTCGTCGCGCCGCTCAAGGCGACCGGGTTGGCGGGCAAATACAACGTCAGCCTGAAGATCACGGGCGGCGGCGTCACCGGCCAGACCGACGCGGCGCAGATGGCCGTCGCCCGCGCGCTGCTCAAGCTCGACCCGGACCTGCGCAAGTCCATGCGCAAGAACGGCTTCCTCACCCGCGACGACCGCGAGAAGGAACGCAAGAAGCCCGGCCTCAAGCGCGCGCGCAAGGCTCCGACCTTTACGAAGCGTTAATCACGGGCGGCTCGCACGCTTCCCCTTTGGGGATGTGTCGCTTTTTCAGGTTCGTCGGTCGCACGTGCGACGCACTCGCGTAGCGGGAGTGCGTCGCACGTTGCGTTTAGGGAGAATCACTATGCCCGGCATCACCATCGTGGGCCTCGGCCCCGGCGACCCCGCACACCTCACGCGCGAAGCGTGGGAGGTGCTGACCTCGGCGCGCGAAATCTATCTGCGGACGGCGCGGCATCCGACCGTCGCCGGTCTGCCCGCTTCCCTCGCGCAGCACAGCTTCGACGACGTATACGAAGCCACCGACGACTTCGCGCAGGTGTACGCGACGATTGCGCGGCGCGTGCTGGAATTGGGGGCGCGGCCCGAGGGCGTGATTTACGCCGTGCCCGGCCACCCCGGGGTGGGTGAGGCCAGCGTGGGATTGATTCGCGCTGGCGCCGCCGAGCGTTCCCTCGATGTTCGGCTCGTCCCCGGCCTGTCTTTCGTCGAACCCGCGCTGCTCGCCCTCGGCGTGGACGCGCTCCCCAACCTGCAAATCGCGGACGCGCTCGACCTCGCCGCGCGGCATCACCCCTCCTTTCATCCCGACGCGCCCGCGCTCGTCGCGCAGCTCTACTCGCCGTCCCTCGCCAGCGACGTGAAGCTCACGCTGATGAATCAATATCCGGACGATCATCGCATCACCCTCGTGCACGCCGTGGGCACGCCGGACGAGCGGCTGGAGCAACTGCCGCTGTTCGAGATCGACCGCAGTCCGCACATCGCGCATCTCACCGCGCTGTTCATCCCGCCGCTGCCGCAGGCCTCGGCGTTCGAGTCGTTTCAAGAAACCATCGCCCACCTGCGCGCGCCGGACGGTTGCCCGTGGGATCGGGAGCAGACCCACCCGTCTCTGCGCACGAACCTGCTCGAAGAAGCCCACGAAGCCCTCACCGCCATTGACGAGGACGACCCGGACGCGATGCGCGAGGAACTGGGCGACCTGCTGCTGCAAGTCGTCCTGCAATCCCAAATCGCCACCGAGGCCGGGGAGTTCTCGATGGCCGAGGTCATCGCCGGGATTCAGGCCAAGCTCATCCGCCGCCACCCGCACGTCTTCGGCGACGTGAAAGTGAGCGGCGTACACGAGGTGCTGGAGAATTGGGAGAAGCTGAAGGCCGCCGAGCGCAACGGCGACGCCAAACCCGACCAGGGCGCGCTGGGCACGCTCCCGCCGGGACTGCCCGCGCTCGCGCAGGCCGACACCTATCAGCGCCGCGCTGCGCGCGTGGGGTTCGACTGGCCGGAGATTTCCGGCGTCATCGCCAAAGTGCGCGAAGAGGTCGCCGAGATCGAAGCGGCGGCCCCGGAAGGCCGCGAGGCCGAGATCGGCGATTTGCTGTTTGCGGTGGTGAACTGGGCGCGCTGGCTGAAGGTGGACCCGGAGTCCGCATTGCGCACGGCGAACGCCCGCTTCGCCGCGCGCTTTGCCAAGGTGGAAGCCGCCGCCCGCGCGCAGGGCAAAGAGATGCGCGCCATGACGCTGGAGGAATTAGATCGGTTGTGGGAAGCCGCTAAAAGAGACAGGTAACGAAGCGGCCTCTCCCCCGTCAACCCCAAGACAGAGGAGAGGCCGTTGCATTGTTCTCGCCGAGTGAGAGCGGAAATCTACGGTTGCACATTCCCCTGCACGAACGTCTGGAACGTGAACTTCGTCCCGTCCTCGTTCGGGTCCAGGTACACCGTGACCTCGTAGGGAACCGTATCCCCGGCGGCAACGGTGTCCTGGCCTTCCGGGGGATAGACGCTGGTCCAGTTGGTGGCCACCAGGTTGTCGCCGTCGTAGATGCCGACCACGACGAGGAGGCTGGAGAGGTCTTTGTCGGACGTGTTGGTCACCTCGCCGCTGAATTTCCAGATCTGGTCTTGCTCGTCCCCGTCGAGGCTGCCTTCGTCGTTCTGCGTTTCCAGCGGCACGAAATCGAACGAGGTCGTGGAGGTCCAGTACGGATCAACCTGGACGGTGGAGCGGGAGGCCTTGTTCGCTTCGTCCGGGTTGCGGTTGAGGCTGCTGAAGTAATCAAAGCTGTAAGGGAGGCTCTCGCCCGGCGCGAGGTAGAACGGCGCGGTCCACGTGTCTGCGTCCAGCACGATGCCGTCGTCAGCATAGATCCCGGCCAGCAGCGAGATGGACAGCGTTTGGTCGCTATTGTTCGTCACGTTCCCCACCAGATGGAGGCTGCTGTACGTGTCGAAGTAATTGTTCTGGGGGTCGAGATTGATGTCGTAGGTGTCAATGGGGTCCACCTCGTCCGCATCCCAGTAGGTCGCCCATTGGGTCGCCACGTCGCCGGGGTCGTCCATCCGGACGCGGAAAGGGGTGCGGTCGTATTGGTTGGCATCCCCGGTGGGAAGCAGGTAGCGGCTCACCGGCCCGTAGGCGTAGGCCGCCACGAGGCTGTTGTCTTTGTCCAGCACGGCCCCGGCCAGGCTGTGAATCTGGACGGGCTGGTCGCCCTGATTGACGAGCTCACCCGTGAGGTAGAGGCTCCCCGAGCCGTCGCTGCTCAACTGCGCGTTCTCCACTTGCAGGTTGGCGCGGTTCACTTCGCCAGTGCGCTGGCCGGTAACGGTCACGGCGTATTGGTCCGGCTCTCCGGCCTCGGTGAAGAAGTAGTAATCATAGGGCGAGGTCTCGCCGGGGCCCAGCGTGTACAGGAGCGGGCTGAAGGTCTGCGTGTCGGCGGGACCGTCGGAGCTGTCTTTGAGCAGGGTCTGGCCGTCTTTGTCCTTGACTTCGACCGTCAACTCGATGTCGGTCAGGGCTTTCTCGGTGTCGTTGTGGACCTCGCCGACGACGTGAAAGTAGCCGGTCGAGTCTTTGAAGAGGAACTGGTTGACGACGACCAACTCCCCGGCGGCGATAGCCTGCGTGGGCTTGGCGGTCGGTTTGGGGGCCGGGGTCGCCGTGGGGGCGGGAGCTTTGGTGGCAGCACGGACCGGCGTTTCTGTGGGCGCCGCGCCGCCGCCGCACGCCAGCCCGGCGAGGGCGAGCGCCGCGATGACAGCGACGATCGCGAAAACGTGTTTTTGTTTCATGGGCTATTCTCCTCTTGACGGGTAGTGGTTTAACCGGGTAAGGGGTCATCCGCAAAGATAATGCAAATGGGTTGCCTCCTATGCGACCTCAGGCGTCTGGTGGATTTTGTCGGCGTATTCTACCAAAGAAAAGACCTGAGCGCTTATGCGACAATCTTTCGCAAAGTTATCATAAAACCCTCCCGCAGAGTGTAGGCTTGGGTTAGCCTTTGGTTGGCAGCATGTTGTACCTCGAGCTGCGTCACACCTTCCCCAATCCTACCTTTCAGAACTCTTTTATCCAATTTCATCGCGGCTGGCGCTCATGTGATGAATGTCATGTCAAAGCATGATACGCCTCACTCCCCCCAGCATTCGATGTATGTTATTTTTTTCACACATTGAAGTATGCACGTATGCGCAAAAGGTCAAGAGCACACGACGATGGAATCCACGACGCTGACCAATGAGGTCACTCAACTGCACGCCGAATTGTGTTCGGCGCTGGCGGACCCGAGCCGCATCTTGTTGCTGTATGCCCTCGCCGAGCGGCCACGCAATGTGAGCGAACTCGCGCTCGAGCTGGGCATCACCCAGTCGGCGGCCTCGCGCCACCTCAAGACTCTGCGCGAACGCAGTCTGGTGCAGGCCACACGCCGGGGGGCCAGCGTGGAATATCAACTGGCGGATCACCGGCTGATTGAAGCGCTCGACCTCTTGCGGTCGGTTCTGCGCGGACGGCTGTCGTACCGTGCCAGTCTGGTCACGGAGACCGAAGAGTAGCTATTCGCATCCTTCGACTTCGCGGCGCCCACCCTGTGCGGAACGCAGTGAAGTCGAAAGGCGCGCCGCTCCGCTCAGGATGCTGGTTGAATGAAGGAGGCACGCATGCCCTTGAAGAGATCATTATTTCTCATGACGCTGGGCGCGCTATTGTTGGTTGGCGCGCTCGTTCTGTTGTTCTTGCCGACCGGAACCGCCAGCGCCCAGTGCGGCTCGCAGGCCTCGTCGTGCAAGAACTGCCACGAGGTGCAGGCGCAGGATCCGGTGAACAACGACGGCACGGGCTGGCACCAGTCCCACGCGTTCGGCGACTTCTGCGAGTTCTGCCACGCGGGCAACGTGCAGGCGACCGACAAGGACGCGGCGCATACCGGCATGGTGGCCCCGCTCGCGGACGTGCAGGCGAGCTGCGGCAGTTGTCACGCACCAGACCTGGAGGCCCGCGCGCAAGTGTACGCGGCGGCGCTCGGCGTGGATTTCGGGAAGGGCGGCGGTGGCGGCGCGACGGACGGCGGCCAGCCCTCACCCTCAGGTAACGCAGCCCCCACACCCCAACCGGAGTCGTCGGACACATCCACCTCGTCCTCGTCTGTTGTGGTCAACGAACCGGACGTAATTGACTACAACGCGCGCTACGAGCAAACGACCTCCGGCGGCCTCAACGTGAACTGGGGCGATGTGATCGTCGGCGTGCTGATCGCCGGCGTGGGCGTGGGCGGCGGGGGCTTCGTGTACTGGAACGAGCGCCGCCTGCGCGGCGCGACCCCGGCCAAACCTGCGCCAAAGGCGACCGCCGTTCCCGCTGACGTCCCTGCTTACCCGCCCGAGGTCGTCGCGCTGATGCCGCAGATTGCGCAGCTCAACCCGAGAGGCCTGTATGCCCTCAAGCGGCTGCTCGAAGACCCCGAGGACGCCTCAGAACTGCTGCACAGCCTCTCGCGCCTCGACCCCGAGTTGGTGCGCCGTATCCGCAGTTTGGATCGAGACGCGCGGGCGCTGCTGATGGGGCTGGCGGGAGATTGAATGACGAATGACCAATGACGAATGACAAATGACCGCTTCGCGTGGCGAATGACGAACATTGCCTTCGCCCACCGATAGGAGAGAACCCATGAATCAGATCATCCAATACATTCGCAAAGAAGAGTGGTCGCCGTACGTGGCGGGTGTGCTGCTCGGCGTGGTGGGAGTGCTGGCGGTTCTGCTCAGCAACAGCCTGCTCGGCGCGTCGGGGGCGTTTGAGAACATCGCCGGGTTGATCGGCAAGGCGGTGGCTCCGAAGCTCTTCGACAATATGTACTTCAACTTCGTCATGCCGCCGGGGATCACGTGGGGCGTGATCCTGCTCGTCGGGATTTTCTTCGGCGGGATGCTGGGGGCGTGGACGAGCGGCACGCTCCTGTGGGGCAAGACAGGGAGCGCCAACCCCGACCCGCAGTGGAAGCAAATCTTCGGCCCGCAGACGTGGAAGCGGTGGGCGCTCGGCTTCGGCGGGGCGATCATCCTGGAATACGGCGCAGGCATCGCGGGCGGCTGCACGAGCGGGCTGGCCATTTCGGGCGGAATGCTGCTCGCCCCGGCAGCCTACCTCTTCATCGCCGGGATGTTCGCCTCGGGCATCGTCACTGCGCTGGTGATCTATCGAAGTAGATATTGAGTTTCCAGACCTGCGGGGTTTCTAAAACCCCGCAGGTCTCGGGAAGGAAGCAACCATGACCAACTACATTCTTGCATTGTTCTTAGGCGTGTTCTTCGGCTTTTCGCTCAACAAGGCCGGGCTGACCAAGTACCACAAGATCGTCAACGTCTTCCGCTTCA
>Ga0209108_10002295_pt1 | contig 11000 bp, 10 predicted proteins | sample Rifsed10ft1_FD_184003 | JGI IMG/M metagenome (GOLD analysis project Ga0209108, IMG submission 184003) | Soil microbial communities from Rifle, Colorado, USA - sediment 10ft 1 (version 2) | ecosystem: Environmental > Terrestrial > Deep subsurface > Rock core/Sediment | place: Rifle, Colorado...
TCACATCGACCCGATAGGCGTCACGGTCGAGCGAGGTGGCCCTCTCCAGCAAGGAAATCATCTGCCGGATCGCCACCATGTCGACGACGCCCTCGGCGTGCGCCTGGGTTCCGGTGAAGAAGCTTGTGGGCTGGAGGGAGAGGGCGCGCCTCCAGCCGTTCGGCTCGCTGACCTCGAGGGTCAGGGTGACCGTCCCTTGGATATCGGCCGAATCGGCCGAGGCGAAAAGGTAGTCGAAGTCCACGACGAAGGAAGGCACCAGCGCGTCGTAGATCGGATCGCCGGTCTTCAGGCTGGCGCCGGAATAGATCGTGGCCGGGGCCCCGGCGTGGTAGGAGAACCGACCGCTATGTTGGAATAGGGCTTCGCCCGGCACGGTCTCGGTCGTCGGCTGCGTGAAGGCGGCGATGGCCAGCAGCAGGGAGCCGGCGGCCACGATCGCCAGCGTGGAGATCGCGCCGTCAGACGGCCGAGCCGGCCGCGCCGGCCGACTCGTCTGGTCGGCCGTCGGCTCCTGGCTCGTCTTGTCAGCCGGGCTGCGGCCCACAGTCAGCACCAGGGCGGCCCCGAATAACAGCGAGAGCACCGCCAGGCCGGATGACGTGCGCAGGGTCACCAAAAACGAGCCGGCCCGCCGAAGAACGAGCCACGACTTGCCGACGATCTCGTCTCCGGTTGGCGAGTAGGAGTCGATCCACGAGTTGGCGTCCCCTTGCAGCGTGTAATGAGTTCCTTGCCGGTCGATGATGCGATGAATGACCGGTCCTACCTGCGGGTGATTATAGGTGACGATCTGATCGATTTCGTAGGAAGGCGCCCGGCGGGCCAGGACCAGATCGCCCTGGTGCAGCGTCGGCTCCATGCTGGCCCCGGCGACGATGACGTAGGTGGTCTGGCCTCCGAAGGAGCTCGGCGCCAGCAGGACCCAGGCGGCAGCCACGGCGACGAAGAGCGTCGAGCGTGTCACTGTCGAGGTCCAGCTCCGTGTCGTTCGCATCACTCGTTCCGCGGCCGGGGGCACAGCCGCAGGCCGTGCCGGCTGTGCCCCCGATCGGCTCGACGCAGGCGGAACCTAGTTCGACGCCACGATGCGCAGCGAAGCCGCGGCGGCGACCGACTCGTTCAGGCTGCCGCACGTCACACTGGTGCCGCCCGAGATCGAGCAGGTGTTCCAGGTCGTGCCGCCGTCGAACGAGACGAACGCCTGCCCGGCGGCCGCGCTCAGTGTGAACGACACCGAGTCGATGTCGCTGGGATTGCCGTCGCTGTTCAGGTCGTAGGCCACGTTGCTGACGGTGTACCCCAGGATGGTCCCCGCGCCGTCGCCGGCGTAGGTATCGGGAACCGTATTGGCGGCGGCGAAACCGTATACCGCAGCCGCAAGGATGATGGCCAGCAGCACGAGTCCGGTGTTGCGAGGCCGAGTAAGGTGTTGCATAGATCCTCCTATGATCTCTGCCGGCCGAAAATGCCGGCGTTCGTCTGACATTCTATAGGAATCGGCCTCCAATGTTCCTTACGGGCCGCCAACGCAAGGTGTTCGTCAGGCGCCTTGAACAGGGCTGATAGCCCGGTGCAAGTCCGATGCCGCCTCGGGGCGGCGGTCACCGGGCCGGAACCAGCTCGCTTGTCCCTGGTTGGCCGGAAGGTAGAATCGTCTTCCGCCTGGGAGAGCAGCGCCGGATGAACCCTGCCGACGAGATCACGCCGGAGATCTTTGCCCACCTGGTCCATCTGGCCGAGCTCGAACTGGAGCCGGACGAGGCCGAGTACCTGCGAGGACAGCTCAACGGCCAGCTGCGGGCGATCGGCGAGATGGCCTCGATAGAAGTGGACTCCGAGACTCCGATTACCTCGCATGGCGTTCCGTATCCGCCGCCGGCCCGGCCGCTCCTGCGGGAGGACGTCGTTCAGGCTGATGACTCGGCCGACGCCATCCTGAAGCAGGCGCCCGAGACCGAATCACGCTACATCGTCGTGCCGGACATCCCCCACACGGATCTCCAATGATCCCGGCGCCGTGCGATCTGACCGCCGAGGAGACGGCGCGCCGCGTGCGGTCAGGCGAGTTGCCCGCCGCCGCCGTGCTCGAATCGGTGCTGACACGCCTGGACGCCGTCGAAGGTCGTTCCCCCGCCACCGACTACGTGGCGCAGCCCGACGACCGTACAAAGGTCCATGCGTACATCACCCGGACGGTCGACCGCGCCCGCCGCCAGGCCGAGGCGGTCGATCGTCAGGTGGCGCGCGGGGAAGAACCGGGTCCCTTGGCGGGGGTGCCGTTGGCGGTCAAAGACATCTTCTGTGTCCGCGACACGCCGTCGACCGCCGGGTCGCGCATCCTGGCCAACTTCGTGGCGCCGTACAGCGCCACGTCGGTGGAGCGGCTCGAGGCAGCCGGGGCCTTGACGGTCGGCAAAGTCAACCTGGACGAATTCGCCTTCGGCTCGTCGAGCGAGTCTTCGGCTTTCTTGCCGCCGCCGGGAAATCCCTGGGACCCCCGGCGCGTTCCGGGCGGCTCCTCCGGGGGCAGCGCCGCCGCCGTCGCCGCCGGAGAGGCGACGCTGTCGCTCGGCACCGATACCGCCGGCTCGGTTCGTCAGCCGGCGGCGTTCTGCGGCGTCGTCGGCCTCAAGCCGACCTATGGTCGGGTTTCCCGCTACGGCCTGATCGCCTTCGCCTCGTCGCTCGACTGCCCGTCGCTGGCGACGCGCAGCGTGCGGGATGCCGCTCTGGCGCTGGGCGTGATCGCCGGGGGTGATCGGCGCGATGCGACGGCCGCCCGCGTTCCTGTACCGGACTATCTGGAAGGCTTGGAGCAGGGGGTGCGGGGCCTGCGCATCGGACTTTCGCCCGACTACTTCACGTTGCGCTATCCCGATCCGTCGACCGGCGACCTGCGTGAGCAGTCGATCGACCCGGAGATCGCCGCGGCGATCCGGCGAGCGGCCGAGGTGCTGGCCAAGGCGGGCGCCGAGATCATCGACGACGTCCCCATGCCGAACACGCGTTACGGCATCCCGGCCTACTTCGTCATCTCACGCGTCGAGGCCGCCTCCAACCTGCATCGGTACGACGGGGTGAAGTACGGCTACCGCACGCCCGAGGCGGTGACCGAGCTGTCTCAGCTCTACCGGAAGTCGCGCGGCGGCGGGTTCGGCGTGCAGCCCAAGCTGCGCATCCTGATGGGGATGTACGTCTCGGCCGAGCAGTACGAGAAGGGCTACTACCGTCAGGCGCTGCGGGTGCGCTCCCTGATCCGGCGGGACTTCGTCGAAGCCTTCGACCCGGCCGGCGCCTACCGCCTGCACGCGCTGCTGACCCCGACGACGCCGACGACCGCCTTCGAGATCGGCGCGCTGTACGGCGACTCGGTGCTGATGCAGTACGCCGATCTGCTGACGGTCCCGGCCAACCACGCCGGCACGCCCGGACTTTCCCTGCCGGCGGGACTCGACCGCCACCGCCTGCCGATCGGCCTGCAGCTGCTCGGCCCGGATTTCGCCGAGGCGATGCTCCTGCGCATCGGGCGGTCCTGGGAGCTGGCGACCTCCTCCGAGCCCTGGCGCTCCGCCCGGCCGGCGGTGCTGGAGGGCGTCGCTGACTGAGATGGCGTCGACCGGTCGCGGAGACTTGCGATGAGGAAAGCCTCCCTCGGGGATCGCTTGCGCTACGGCGTCGTCCTCCATCCACGCAGGGCGGCGCCGATCACCCGGTCGGCATCCGACAGAGCGATCGTCCTGGCCGAGGCCTGAGTCGACACATGCCGGATTACGAAGCCGTCATCGGCCTGGAGACGCACATCCAACTCAACACCCACAGCAAGATCTTCTGCGCCTGCAAGGCCGACTCGTGGGGCGATCCCCCCAACACCAATATCTGCCCGGTGTGCACCGGACTGCCGGGGGTCTTGCCGGTTCTCAACCGCGCTGCCGTCGAGAAGGCGGTGCGCCTGGCGGGCGCCGTGGGCGCGGCGGCGATCCCCGACGTCTCCTATTTCGCCCGCAAGAATTACTTCTACCCGGACCTGCCGAAGGGCTACCAGATCAGCCAATACGACGAACCGCTGGCCCGCGGCGGCGGTTTCGATGTTCCCCTGCCCGACGGGACGGCGCGGCATGTTTCGATCTGGAAGCTCCATCTGGAGGAAGACGCCGGCAAGACGGTCCATCAGGGCGGCCGCCGCCTGATCGACTTCAACCGCTGCGGCGTCCCGCTGATCGAGATGGTCACCGGGCCCGATCTTCGCTCCGCCGACGAGGCGGCGCAGTACTTGATCCGCCTGCGGCAGCTGCTGCGCTGGTTGGGGATCTCCGAGGCCGACATGGAGCGGGGGCAGCTGCGCTGCGACGGCAACGTCTCCCTGAGGCCGGCCGGGACGACGCAGCTCAATCCCAAGACCGAGATCAAGAACGTCAATTCGATCGAGAATCTGCGGGAAGCGATCGAGGCCGAGATCGCTCGCCAGCGACGCGAGCTCGAGGCCGGCGGACGGATCGAAGCCTGGACCCTCGAATGGGATGAAGACGCCTCCATGCTGCGCAAGATGCGCTCCAAAGAGACCGAGGCCGACTACCGCTACTTCCGCGAGCCGGACCTGCTGCCCCTGCACCTCGATCCGGTCTTGCGCGCAGAACTCGTGGACAACCTGCCCGAACTGCCGCTTGCCCGCCGCGCCCGGTTCGTCGATGAGTACGACCTGCCGCCCTACGATGCCGAGATCCTCACGGAAGAACGCAGCCTGTCCGATTATTTCGAGCAGACAGTGCAAGCGCTGGGAGGGCAGCCGAAGGCTGCCTCGAATTGGATCATGAACGATGTCCTGCGGCTGCTGCGCGAGCGCGGTCTCAGCGCCGGCCGGCTGCTCCTGACGCCGGCCGACCTGGCGTCGATCATCGAGATGGTCGAGAAACGCCGGATCACGACGAATACCGGCAAGGATCTCTTGGAGCAGGTGCAGGAGTCCGATCGGCGTCCCCAGGAGATCGTCGCAGCCGACGGACTGACCCAGGTTTCCGATGAAGGCGAGCTTCAGCAGATGGCCCGGGCCGTGCTGTCCGAGAGCGCCGAGCAAGTCGCCGCCTATCGGGCCGGGAAGGCCACCCTCATCGGGTGGTTTGTCGGGCAAGTGATGCGGCGATCGGGCGGCAAAGCCGACCCTCAGAAGACGCGCGCCGTCCTGGAAGAGATGCTCAAGGGCGGCCAAGGCTGAACGGCCCTGCATGGGATCGCCCGCTCAGATCCACCCCGACTCCATCGAGCGCAGGACCAACGGCGTCCGCCTTCGAGTGCTGCACTGGCCGGCCGAGGCAGATCGCCTGACGTTCCTTTTGCTGCACGGTCTGGCCTCCAACGCCCGTTTCTGGGAGCCCGTCGCCGGTCGGCTGGCCGCCGCGGGACACGCCGCCTATGCCCCCGACCTGCGCGGCCATGGGCGATCCGACGCGCCTTCCTCAGGGTACGACTTCGCGACCGTCACCAACGACGTCGCCGGCCTCGTCTTGGCGCTGGGGCTGACGCGCTTCATCCTGGCGGGCCATTCGTGGGGAGGGCACGTGGCGTTGAACTACGCCGCCGGTCACGATCCGGCCGGGCTGGCTCTGGTCGATGGCGGCTTCACCCAGCTGAGCGACTCGCCGGAGGCCACCTGGGAGAAGGTCGAACGCGCCCTGACGCCGCCGCAGCTGGCCGGCACGCCGCTGGCGGCCTTCCAGGAGCGCCTGGAGTCGGCACAGCGCGATTGGCCGGGCGACGTACCGTGGCAGGAGATCGTCCTGGCCAATTTCGAAATCCGGTCCGATGGCACGATCGCCCCGCATCTGGCGTTCGAGAACCACATGCAGGTCGTGCGGGCGATGTGGGAATTCCCGACCTACCAGCGGTTCGATGCCGTGCCGTGCCCGGTGTTGATCGCCGCCGCCCGAGCGGAAGGGCCCTGGGCGCGGCGCGAGGAGGCCTTTCTGGACCTCAAGCGGCGAGGCGAGGAACAGGCGCTTGCCCGCATCCCCCAGGTGCGGTTCGTCTGGATGGACGATACCGATCACGATATTCCGCTCCACCGCCCGGGGGAATTGGCCGACCTGTTGCTCGGTCTCGCCGAACAGGCTGACCGATGAGCGTCGGCGATGAAGAGCGCCTGCGGCCCGCAACGGCCGCCGACGCCGGCGCCATCCGCTCGCTCATCTTCCGGGTGGGCATCAACCCGCGCGGCCTGGACTGGCGGCGATTTCTGGTTGCGGTCGATCCGGGCGGGAGGTTGGTCGGCTGCGGGCAGGTCAAGCCGCACGCCGATGGATCGCGCGAACTGGCTTCGATCGCCGTCCGCCCCAAGGAGCGCGGGCGCGGTCTGGCCTCCCGAATCATTCGCCGCTTGATGAGCGAGGCCGGCCCGCCGCTGTGGCTGATGTGCCGCTCGGATCTGGCGGGCTTTTATCGCCGAGTCGGATTCGTTTCGATCGACGACCCACAGCGCATGCCCCGCTACTTCCGGCGCGTCTATCGTCTGGCGACGGCCGCGGCGCGGCTGCTGCCCGGCGACAATCTGATGGCGATGATGCTGTGGGATGAAGGAGACCCCCTTTCCGAAGGAAAGCGGGCCTCCGATCAGCGGTAGGCGAAGGCGTAGTCGATGAAGTCCCCGGCGGGAGACGCCAGCGGCGTCGGCGGCGCACCGGGCGCTCCCTGCTGGAGCGTCCAGGCGCCCATCGACCCCGACTGGAAGACAAACGCCTCCGGGTTGTACCAGCGCAGGTCGGTCCCGGTGACGAGGGGGGCCGATCCGCCGGCCAAGTCCCCCACCAAGAGGCTCATCGGGCCGGCGGAACTGTAGACGAAGCGGGCTCCGTCCGGCGACCATCCCATCCAACTGTTGTAGGTCCCTACGAGCGTCTCCCCGCTTCCATCGAGCGAGGCCCGATACAGATTCCAGATGTTCGGGGTGGCCGTCGGACGTGCGTATACGACATGCGTCAATGCGGGGGAGACGAGCGGGACGTCGCCCGACAGCCGGAAGAACTGGCCGGAGATGGTGCTGATCAGAGAGGCCGGAGCGCCGACGGGGAGCCGCCAGATCGAGCCGGTCGTGGACGACGCCAACGGATCCGGCGATGGGATGGCGACCCCGACCATCGACGATGCGGGGTTCCACACCGGCTGGGCGTAGTAGGCGTATTCCGAGTAGGTGATCACCGGCGCGTAGGGGATGACGCCCGAGCCGGAAGGTGAGCCGTCGATGTTGACGAGCTCGACCGTGTCCGGCCGGACGAGCGCCAGGAATCGCCCATCGGGGGAGGCAGTGAAATCGCCTCCCCTGCCCGGAGCCAGCAGCATCGTGCGCGCCAGCGAATCGGTGTCGATACGGATCAGGTCGTCGTGCTTGGCCAGCCCCGGGCCCTCGAAGATCGAGCGGGTGTTGATCAGCAGCACGTGGTTGTTCGGGAGGAAGTCGAACAGGTATACGTCATGGTGGACGGCCCCACCGAGGGGATAGAGGGCGTCGAAATCGGCAGGACCCATGAGCAGCGAATCGCCGGTGCCGTCGCGGTTGACGACCCTCAGTTCCACAGGCTGGTCGATGACGGGGCGGCGTGTATAGGCAACCTTCTGTCCGTCGTCGGAAAGGCGGACCTGTTCGACCGAACCGGAGAACGTCAGCCGAACCGCCGGCCCGGCGCCGACGAGCAAGGCGACATTGCCTCCATCGGTGTAAGCCAGGACCAGCTCGGGCGCAGCGGCGGTCGGGAGGTCGGTCGGCAGGGAATGTTCCTCGGGCGTCGGCACAGGGCCGGCCGTGGCCGAGGGCACCGCCATCGCCGCGACGGTGGCGGCCACGGCGGTGGCGGCGTCGTCCGGCGAAAAGGCTCCCGGCGCGGCGCTGCACCCCGCGCCGGCCACCCCGCCCATGAGCACGACGGCGAGAATCGCGCCTGTCTGTCTTCTCATGGGAGATTTACCAGCGTGACCTCGCCACTCTCGCTGAGGATGAAGAACGAGACGCCCGGGACGTCCCAGTCGATCAGACCGATGCCGGAGCCAAGCGGGGTGGCGGCGATGACCGTGCGCCCGTCGGGGGCGAGCTCGTAGAGGAAGATGGGCGAAGGGCCGCCCATCGCCTCCGAGGCGTTCGTGATGGCCACGAGGTGCTGGTTGTCCGGATGCCACAGGACCGCGGTTGGCGCCGTGCCGATCGTCGGATCCGCGGCGACCTCGGGAGCGTACGCCAGATCGGCTTCGAAGCTGGCGTCAATGGCAGCGATGACGAGGGTGGGCGGCGCAAACCCGTAGTTCGGCAGAGTCAGGCGAGACTCGTCGGCGGACCAGATCGGCCGGTCGTCGATGCTTCCGGCGCCGTGACGGTCGGAGGACGAAACCTGCCACTCCGAGCCGCCCTCCGAAGCAACGATGAACAGACCGGGCGCCCCGGGGACGTTGTACCCTGTCTCGCGTGTGAAGGCGACATAGTTGCCAGGGGGGGAGACGTTCCACGTCGGCGCCAAGTCACGGGCCAGCAGCCGGTCTTCGCCGGACAAGGCGCGGTACCGCAGCTCATACGTTTCGGGTGTCGCGCCGATGTAGAAGAAGCCCGAACCGTCCGGCGCCCAGAGCGCCTCGACGACGGTATCGGTGGCGATCAACGTTGACTCAGGTCCCGAGGGGTAGTCGGCCATCCACAGGTCGGAAACTGCCAGGTTCCCCGGCCCCGCACCGCTGAAGGCGAAGTGCGAGGCATACAGCACCTTGCCGTTGACGGGGTTGTAGTCATAGTACTCCCCCGGCTCAAATAGCAGGTTGACTCGGCTGGCTTTGCCATGTTCGAGCCACCAGGCGTCCGTCCCTCCCGTCCCCGGAGACTTCCAAAGTCGGGGCGGACGCGGCGGCAGCGTGGGGGTGGCTGCCGGAGTCGGGGTCTCGGCCGAGGCCGTCTGGGCGACGCTGGTCAGCGTCGCCGCAACGCTGGTCTGAACGGCACCACTGCCGAGGCCCGGTACGTCGCAGGCAAGCGCGGCGGCAGCGAGGGCCAGGACGGTTAGGCCGAACGAGGTATGGCGCACGCGCTCCTCCGGCGAGCAGATCGGGAATTATACCCAGCCACAGGTGATCGGCGCAGGCGAGGTGGAGACGGAGACCGCGAGCCTCCCACTACGTGCCCGCGGATATCGGTGTGCGTTTCGTCGGATGGAAGACCGGACGTCCGGCCGCGCCAGAAGACGCCGGATGCGGTGTCAGGCGTTGTAGGAGAAGAACCCCTGACCGCTCTTCCGGCCCAGCTGCCCGGCGTCGACCATCTGGCGCAGGAGAGGCGCAGGGCGGTACTTGTCGTCTCCCAGGTCGCGCTGCAGGACCTGCATGACGAACAGAACGACATCCAGTCCAATGAGGTCGGCCAGGGCCAAAGGTCCGATCGGATGACTCATCCCCAGCTTCATCACCCGGTCGATGTCGTCCGCGCTGCCCAGTCCCTCCTGGAGGGCGAAAACGGCCTCATTGATCATCGGGCACAGGATACGGTTGGAGATGAAGCCGGGAGAATCCTTCGCCTGGACCGGCTCCTTCCCCATCTTCCGCCCGACCTCGACCGCCGTGTCGGTCGTCGTATCGGAGGTCAGCAAGCCGCGCACAACTTCCAGCAGGCGCATCAGCGGGACCGGGTTGAAGAAGTGCATGCCGACGACCTGCTCCGGTCGACGGGTGGCGGCGGCGATGCGGGTGATCGAGATGGAGGAGGTATTGCTGGCCAGGATGGCGTGCGGCGGCGCCAGCCGGTCGAGATCGCCGAACAGGCGGAGCTTGACTGTCGGGTCCTCGGTGGCGGCCTCGACCACCAGGTCTGCATGGCGCGCCGGCTCGAGGTCCGGGGAAGCGGCGATGTCCAGTGCCGCCTTCTTCTGCTCGTCGGTGAGCGTTCCCTTGGAGGCCAGTTTCTCGACCGATCGAGCGATCGCCGCCTGGCCGCGCTGGAGGGCCTCGGGGACAACGTCGGTCATCGTCACCCGGTAGCCCGAGACGGCCGCCGTCTGGGCGATGCCGTTCCCCATCGTGCCGGCCCCGACGACGAAGATGCGCTTGATGTCCATGGCTCACCTTCTTCTCGTTGCCACCGGTAGCCCCAGGCTTTAGCCTGGGTCCTTGCCCTTGCCCTAGCTGGAGCCGGAGGCTACCGACCTACGCCGCGTTCTTCCACGCAGGCTAAAGCCTGCGGCTACGGGAAATTGCCCCGTCGAAAGCCGGGGACCACCCTCGAACCGAACGGTCACCCTTCCAACTCGATCGCCATCGCCACGGCTTCGCCGCCACCCAGGCACAGGGCGGCCACGCCTCGACGGAGGCCTTTGTCGCGCAAGGCGTAGAGCAACGTCGTCAGGACGCGGGCGCCGGAAGCCCCGACCGGGTGGCCGAGGGCGATGGCGCCGCCGTTGACGTTGACCTTGTCCCAGTCCCAATCCCACCCGTCCTCGAGCATGGCGTAGCCATCGGCCAGCACCTGCGCAGCGAAGGCTTCATTGAGCTCGATCAAGTCGACATCGGCGAAGCGCCACTCCAGTTTCTGGAGCAGCCGCGGCAGCGCCCGCGCCGGGGCGATGAAGAGCTCTTTGGGAGGGACGGCGGCCTGGGTGTAGCCCACGACCTTCGCCAGCGGGCGGGCGCCCATTTCTTCCGCGGCACGGCGGCCCGCCAGGACGACGGCGGAGGCCCCGTCATTGAGTCCGGGGGCGTTGCCGGCCGTCACGCGGCCGTCGGGCTTGAAGGCCGGCTTGAGCGCTGCCAGCTTCTCCAGCGAGGTGTCGCGACGCGGCGTCTCGTCCTCGGCGATGTGCAGTTTCCCTCCCTTGGCCGGCACCTCGACGGGGGTGATCTCGGCCTTGAACTTGCCGGCGTCCATGGCCGCCAGCGCCTTCTCGTGGCTGGCGAGCGACCAGCGGTCCATCGCCTCGCGGGTGACCTCGTGTTTCTCGGCGATGTACTCGGCGGCCATGCCCATCACCCAGTTCTCGAACGGATCG
>Ga0209108_10002300_pt1 | contig 10982 bp, 9 predicted proteins | sample Rifsed10ft1_FD_184003 | JGI IMG/M metagenome (GOLD analysis project Ga0209108, IMG submission 184003) | Soil microbial communities from Rifle, Colorado, USA - sediment 10ft 1 (version 2) | ecosystem: Environmental > Terrestrial > Deep subsurface > Rock core/Sediment | place: Rifle, Colorado...
CGCTCCGGCAGGCAGGCGTTCAGCCAGGCGCGGGCAATCAGGCCGGCAGGCGGATTTTCTTTGGCAACTGGCTTTTCAGGAACGCCATCTGGTCGGCCAGGATATTGCGGTTGGACAGGATCAGGTGCTCCACCCAGCTTGGCCGGTAGGGCACGGCCAGCAACGGCATTCCGGCCTGTTGGGGAGTGCGGTTGCCCTTGCGCGAGTTGCAGTGGAAGCACGCTGAAACCACGTTTTCCCAGATATCGCGGCCGCCCTTGGATACCGGCTTGACGTGGTCGCGGGTCAGGTGGGGACGGTGGAAATCGCGCCCGCAATACAGGCACAGGTAGGCATCGCGCGCGAACAGCGCGGCGTTGGTCAGCGCCGGGGTGGGGTCGAGTGCGTGACCGCGGGCATGGCCGCGCGCCGCGACGATCGGGTGCAGTTCGATCAGGCTCTGCTCGCCGCTGAAGCGGCTGGTGCCGCCGTGCACCTGCAGGCAGGGATCGCCCAGCGTCCAGGCCACAGCGCCGCGCACGTACAGGCAGGTCGCGTCCTGCCAGTTCATCCAGTCGAGCACCCGTCCGTGGGCGTCGAGCGACAGCAGGCGCACCGAGTTGAGGCGCTCGAGTGCTAGGCGGGGGTGAGGATCCGGGGAAAACTGCGGCGCGAAGGATTCACTTTCCGGGCCGCGCCGGGCGTGCTCGGCGGGGGTTCCGGATCGGACCAGGCGAAGCTTCGCTCTATCGGTCTCCATCCGGGCGAGCTTATACCCGATCGATGACGGTTTGCAGCCGGTGGAGGCGATGCCGGTGGCGCCGGTTGGCGGGCTGCCGGCAGCGGTGCGGTCGACCGGCCGGTTCGTTGCTCAGAGTGGTTTGCCCAGTCGCAGCATGTCGGGTTCGAAGCCATAGCGGGCATAAAGCCTGCGCGCGCGTTCGTTGCCGGGGAACACGCCCAGCGTCAGCCGCACGCCGCCGTGTTCACGCGCGAACGCCTCGCTGTGCACCAGCAGCCGCTGCCCCAGCCCATGCCCCTCGTGCGCGGGCGACACCGCCAGGTCCGAGATGTGGCACAGCAGGCCCGCATCGAAGAAGTCGTCGACCAGTTGCAGGTGGATGAAACCCGCACGCTCGCCGTCCTGCGCGATCACGAAGAAGTGCGAGGTGATCGGACGCTCGTGCAGGTGCAGTTCAAGGTCGCGGCGCAGGGCGGCGGTGACGGATTGCCGATCCCGTCCCGGCGGTAGCGGGAATTCGCTGAAGCGCTCGACCAGGCCGAGGATGAACGCATCGTCGGCGCTGGTTGCGACCCGGATCATCAGGCGTCGAACGCGTCGGCGTCCAGGGTGGTCAGGGTCTGCGTGCCGCTGTCGACCGCCGCCGCGTGGGCGAGCGTGCGTGGCAGGATTCGGCCGAAGTAGAAGCGCGCGGTCTCGCGCTTGCCTGCCTTGAACCGCTCCGACCGCGACGACGCCTCACTCGCGGCAACGCTGCGAGCCCACCAGTAGGCCAATGCCACGTAGCCCGAATACATCAGGTAATCGTAGGCGGCTGCGCCGACCTCGTCGGCGTTGCCGACCGCGCGCTGGCCGACCTGCACGGTGAGTTGCAGCCACTGCGCGGCCTTCGCGCGCAGTGGCGCGATGAATTCGGCCACGGCGGCGTTTTCTTCATTGGCCGCGCAGAACTGCTCGATCATGGCGAGGAACACCTGCAGGCCCGCGGCTTGCTGCTGGATGATCTTGCGACCCAGCAGGTCCAGCGCCTGGATGCCGGTGGTGCCCTCGTACAGCGTGGTGATGCGCGCGTCGCGCGCCAGCTGCTCCATGCCGTGTTCGGCGATGTAGCCGTGGCCGCCGTAGCACTGCAGCGCGTGGTAAGTGCATTCGACGCCCCATTCGGTCAGGCAGGCCTTGACGATCGGGGTCATGAAGCCGACCAGCGCATCGGCCTGCGCGCTTTCGTCCGCATCGGTGGCGTGGCTGGCGATGTCGACCAGCAGCGCGCCGTGGTAGCCCATCACCCGGCCGCCCTCGATCAGCGCCTTGCAGGTCAGCAGCATGCGGCGCACGTCGGGGTGGACGATGATCGGGTCGGCCGGCTTGTCGGGGAACTTGGCACCCGACAGCGAGCGCATCTGCAGGCGCTCGCGCGAGTAGGCCAGGGCGTTCTGGTAGGCGCGATCCGACAGCCCGAGACCCTGCAGGCCGACGGCGAGGCGGGCGGTGTTCATCATGGTGAACATCGCCATCAAGCCCTTGTGCGGCTGGCCGATGAGATAGCCCTGGGCACCATCGAAATTCAGCACGCAGGTGGCCGAGCCGTGGATGCCCATCTTGTGTTCGAGGCTGCCGGCGCGCACTGCGTTGGCGTCACCGACATTGCCCTCGCGGTCGACTTTCACCTTCGGCACCAGGAACAGCGAGATGCCCCTGCTGCCCGCGGGTGCGTCCGGCAGGCGCGCGCTATTGGCCGCGAGCCGCCTGCTTGTCAAGCAGCCGCCCCTTGCGCCATGCGCTCAACTCTTTGCGCTTGGCCTCCCCCAATTGCCCAATCGACCAATTGCCCAATCGACTTTCTTCTAGTCGTCGACCCCTTCGACCCGGATGCACATCGTATCCTGCGCAACCACGTCCAGATGATTGATGCGCTTCAGGGCCTTCTGCATGTCCCCCTCCGTCGCCTCGTGGCTCAGCATCACGACGGGGACGGCGGCCTGTTCGGCGCGGCCCTTCTGGATCATCGAGGCGATGCTGATGGCGTGCTCGCCGAGCACCCCGGTAACCTTGGACAGGACACCCGGCTTGTCCACCGCCATGACCCGCAGGTAATAGCGGCTCCGGATGCGGCCCACCGGCCGCAGGGTCAGGCCCTCCCCCGCCGCCCGTGTGGGAAGCAGGGACACCCGCGACGGCCGGTGGAAGATGATGTTGTGGGCGATCTCCACGACGTCGGCGACCACCGAGGACGCGGTGGGCATCTGCCCCGCCCCCCGGCCCGAGAACATCAGGGACCCGGCGGAATCCCCCCGGATGTGCACGGCGTTGTACACACCGCCGACCGAGGCCAGGAGATGGGAGTCGGGAATCATCGTGGGATGGACGCGGACCTCCAGCTCTCCCTGATCCTCCTTGGCGATTGCCAGCAGCTTGATGCGGTAGCCCAGCTCGCGCGCGAAGACGATGTCCACCGCCTCGACCTTCTGGATGCCCTCGATGTGGATGCTGGAGAACGGGATGTACCCGTTGTACGCCAGGGAGGCCAGGATCTGCAGCTTGTGGGCCGCATCGATCCCGCCCACGTCCAGGGTCGGGTCGGCCTCGGCGTACCCCTTGGCTTGCGCCTCGGCCAGCACGTCGGCAAAGGCCTGCCCGCTCTCGGTCATCTTGGTCAGGATGTAGTTCGTGGTCCCATTGACGATGCCCATGATGGACTGGATGTGGTTGGCCACCAGCCCCTCACGCACCGACCGGATGATGGGGATGGCCCCGCAGACGCTCGCCTCGAACCCCAGGTCCACGCGCTTGGCCGCGGCCGCCTGGTAGATCTCCAGGCCGTGCTCGGCCAGCAGGGCCTTGTTGGCCGTGACCAGGTGCTTCCCTTTATGCACCGCCTCCAGGCAGAGGGTCTTGGCCACGGTGGTCCCACCGATCAATTCCACCACGATGTCCACCTGGGGATCGTTGAGCACCTCCATGGCGTCCGTGGTGAGCAGCTTGGGATCCACGGGCTCCCGCGGCGTGCCGATCTCCGCGATGCGGCGGATGCGGAGGCGCGCGCCCACGCGCCGGTCCAGGAGGGCGGCATGCTCCTGGAGGAGCTTCACGACCCCCGAGCCGATCGTCCCCATGCCCAGGATTCCCACATTGATCGTCTTCATGGACACCCCTTTCGTCTCCCCAGGACCAGTGCGCTTACCCCAGCAGCCGGGAGAGGCCCGTGTTCCAGGCCCAGTGCAACGTCTCCACCGACAGGTGGAGATTGAACCGCCGCCCTCGCAGCGCCAGGTGATCGCCCCCCACCGCGCCCAGGACGGCACAGGGGACCTTGTGCTCGCGGGCGATTGCCCGCAGCCGCTCTGCCCGCTCCGGCGGAACGCTCACCACGATCCGCGAGGCCGACTCGCCGAAGAGCAGTGCATCCGGCCGCATCTCCCCAGGGATGTCCAGCGCGGCCCCTCGACGCTGCTCGGGGCCGGTGACGCAGGACTCCGCCAGGGCCACGGCGAGCCCACCATCGGAGCAGTCGTGGGCCGAGGACACGATCCCGTCCCGGATCGCGGCGAGGCATGCCTGCTGCACCGCCCGTTCCCGCCCGAGCTCCAGCCGGGGCGGTCGTCCTTCCTCCCGGTTGTGCACCACCTTCAGATACTCGGTCCCGCCCAGCTCCTCCCGAGTCTCGCCCAGGAGGGCCACGACGTCCCCGTCCCGCTTGAACCATTGCGTCGTGGCGTGGCCGATGTCATCCAGGACGCCCAGCATGGCGATGATGGGGGTCGGGAAGATCGCCTGGTCGAGGGTCTCGTTGTAGAAGCTCACGTTTCCGCCCGTGACGGGGGTGTCAAGCACCCGACAGGCATCGCCCATCCCGCGGACCGCCTCGGCGAACTGCCACATGATCTCCGGGCGTTCCGGACTCCCGAAGTTCAGGCAGTTCGTCATGGCCAGCGGCCGGGCCCCGGCGCAGACGACGTTTCGCGCCGCCTCGGCCACCGCCAGCTTCCCGCCCTCGTAGGGATCGAGATAGGTGTACCGCCCGTTCCCATCGGCGGCGAGAGCCAGTCCCCGGCGCGTGCCCTGAACCCTCAGGACCGCGGCGTCCGAACCCGGCTCCACCACGCTGTTGCAGTACAGCATGTGGTCGTAGCGCTGCCAGACCGGCTGCTTGGAGGCGATGTTGGGCGAGGCCAGAAGATCGAGCAGGACCTGATCCAGCTTGTGCGGCAGAGGGAGCCCGGACAGATCCGCGCGCCCGGTCTTTTCCAGGTACGCCGGGCGCTGCATGGGCCGGCGATAGACCGGGCCCTGCTCGGCCAGGGCCTTGGCCGGGATCTCGGCCACCACGCGCCCGCCGTCCTTGACCCGCATGATGCCGTCCCCGGTCACCTGCCCGATGATCACGGCGTCCAGGTCCCACTTCTGGAAGGCGTCCAGCACCCGCTGCTCCGCGCCGGGCCGCACGACCAGCAGCATCCGCTCCTGGGACTCGGAGAGCATGATCTCGTACGGGATCATGCCCGTCTCGCGGCGCGGCACCTTGGCCAGGTCGATCTCGATCCCGGTCCCCCCGCGGCTGGCCATCTCGCACGTGGAGCACGTCAGCCCGGCCGCCCCCATGTCCTGGATCCCGAGGATGGCATCACCCTCCATCAGCTCCAGGCACGCCTCGATGAGCAACTTCTCCCGGAACGGGTCGCCGACCTGGACCGTGGGCCGTCGCTCCTCCGAGGTCTCGTCGAAGGTCTCCGACGCCATGGTGGCCCCGTGGATCCCGTCCCGGCCCGTCTTCGACCCGACGTAGATCACCGCGTTGCCCGGACCGCTGGCCCGGGCCAGAAAGATCCGATCCTTCCGCGCGATGCCCAGGCACATGACGTTCACCAGGGGATTGCCCGCGTACGTCTCGGAGAAATACACCTCGCCCCCCAGTGTCGGGACACCCACGGCGTTGCCGTATCCCGCGATGCCGGCGACGATGCCGCCCATGAGGTAGCGGTTCTTGCCGTTGGTCAGGGGGCCGAACCGCAGGGGATCCAGCAGGGCGATGGGCCGGGCCCCCATGGTGAAGATGTCCCGGATGATGCCGCCGACCCCCGTGGCGGCACCCTGGTATGGCTCGATGAAGGAGGGATGGTTGTGGCTCTCCATCTTGAAGACCGCGGCCAGCCCATCCCCGATGTCCACCACGCCCGCATTTTCGCCGGGGCCCTGCAGGATGCACGGGCCCTCCGTCGGCAACTGCGTGAGGTGCACGCGGGAGCTCTTGTAGCTGCAATGCTCCGACCACATCACCGAGAAGATGCCCAGCTCCGTGAAGCTCGGCTCGCGTCCCAGGATGGCCAGGACCCGCTGGTATTCCTCGGGTGTCAAGCCGTGCTGGGCGACAAGGTCGGGGGTGATACCACTCGGCTCGCGCATTCTGGGCGACCAGTCACATCCTTAACTACAACAACTCGAAATCGTTCGGCTGTTCGGCAGTTCGGTTGTTCGGTGGTTCTTTCGGACTTGGAACAACCGAATCCGCCAGAGGCGGAAACCATCGAACGATCGAACGCTTTTTGGAAGCGGCGCTCCGGATCAGCGTCGGAGGGCGGTGGACAAGACGGATTCGAAGAGCAGGCGGCCGTCCTCGGAGCCCAGCAGGGCCTCGCTCGCCCGCTCCGGGTGGGGCATCAACCCCAGGACGTTGCGGCCCTCGTTGCAGATGCCCGCGATGTTCTCCAGCGCGCCGTTCGGATTGGCCTCGTCGGTGATGGCTCCGTCCGGGGTGCTATACCGGAAGATGATCTGGTCGTTGGCCCGGAGACGTCCCAACGTCTCGGGATCGGCGAAGTAGCGGCCCTCGCCGTGCGAGATGGGAATCTTCAGCACCCGGCCTTTTCCCACCATGCGGGTGAAGGGCGTCTCGGTGCTTTCCGTCCGCATGTGGACCCAGCGGCATCGGTACTGGAGGGACTCGTTCCTGAGAAGCGCCCCGGGCAAGAGCCCGGCCTCGCACAGGATCTGGAACCCGTTGCAGCTCCCCATGACCGGCCCGCCGTCCCGGGCAAACTTGACCACCGCGTGCATGATGGGGGAAAAGCGGGCGATGGCCCCGCAGCGCAGGTAGTCCCCGTGGGCGAATCCCCCCGGAAGGATCAGGCCATCGTGCCCGGCCACCGACGTGTCCTTGTGCCAGATATAGCCCCAGTCCACCTTCAGGACGTCCTGGAAGACGTGGGCGAAGTCCTGGTGGCTCCAGGTCCCGGGGAAGATGAGGACGCCGAATTTCATTCGGGCACCTCGTGGATCTGGAAGACGTAGTCCTCGATCACCGGATTCGCCAGGAGCTTCCGGCACATCTCGTCCACCTGGCTCTTGGCCTTCACCAGGTCCCGCTCGGCGAGGCGCAGCACGAGAAACTTCCCGACCCGGCAATCCTCGACCCCCCGGAAGCCCAAGGTGGCCAGGGCGCTCTTGACGGTGTCCCCCTGCGGGTCCAGGACGCTCTGCTTCAGGGTGACGTGAATCTGCGCCTCAAGCATGCCACGCCCTCTCGTCCCCCTCCCTGTCCCTGTCCCTGTCGCCACCCGGGGGGTGCCCGGATTTCGCTGTCGCGAGCGTTCAGGCACAGACCCGTCGGAAAATCTCGTGATAGGCGGCGGCCTCGCGGGCGGGGCTGCGGCGCCCCCGGTCCTTGCCCAAGCTCTCCCGCGTGGTCCGGTCCCAGAAGCGACAGCCATCCGGCGTCAGGTCATCTCCGAGCAGGAACGCCCCCTTGTGCCGCCCGAACTCGACCTTGAAGTCGGCCAGCAGGATCTCGCGCTCGGCGAAGAACGGCAGCAGGATGCCGTTGGCCCGGAGCGTCGTCTCGCGGATGGCCTTGAGGTCTTCGGACGTGGCGAGCCCCAGGGTCCGGACGTGATCCTCGTTCAGCAGCGGATCGCCGAGGGCATCGCTCTTGTAGAAGAACTCCAGCACCGGGGCGGGAAGCGGGGTCCCCACCTCCATGCCGAGCCGCTTGGCCAGGCTGCCGGCCGCGATGTTGCGCAGCACCACCTCCAGCCGGATCATTTCCAGGCGGCGCACCAGCATGTCCCGCTCCCCCACCACCTCCACGAAGTGAGACGAAATCCCGTTCTTCTGGAGCAGGGCGAAGAGCGCGGCCGAGATCTGGTTCTTCATGGCGCCCCGCCGCGGCAGCTTGGCCCGGGGCGGAATCGGGCCGACCATGGGGGCATCCTTGAAGCGTTGGATCAGGAGACCCGCGTCCTGCGTCTCATACAGGATCTTCCACTTCCCCTCGTAGAGCTTGCGTCCCCGCTGCAGGACGTGACCCCTGGAAGCCTGGAGCGGGACACTGGGCGTCGACCCAGCGCCTTTCCGCGTCTTCGGTCTTGGCGATCCAGGTTCCATGATCCAGTTTCCCGTGTCTAGCCCAGGCCGACCCGACGGAAGATCTCGTCCACGTGGCGCAGATGATACCCCAGATCGAAGCAGCTTTCAATTTCTGCCTCCCCAACGACCGTGCGGACCTCGGGGTCCTTGAAGAGGAGCGCCTTGAAGTCCTCGCCCTCCTCCCACGCCCGCATGGCGTTCCGCTGCACCAACCGGTAGGCCGCCTCCCGGGAGACCCCGGCCTTGGCCAGGGCCAGGAGGACCTGCTGGGAGAAGATGACGCCGTGGGTCGCGCGGAGGTTCCGGCGCATGGCCTCCGGATACACCCGCAGCCCCTCCAGGATCTCGCGGAAGCGCACCAGGAGGTAGTCCAGGAGAATGGTGCTGTCGGGCAGGATCACGCGCTCGACGGAGGAGTGGCTGATGTCGCGCTCGTGCCAGAGGGCCACGTTCTCCAGGCCCGCCTGGACGTTGGAGCGGAGCAGGCGCGCCAGACCCGAGACCTGCTCGCAGGCCACGGGGTTCCGCTTGTGCGGCATGGATGAGGAGCCCTTCTGCCCCTCGCTGAACGGCTCCTCCACCTCCCGCACCTCGGTGCGTTGGAGATGCCGGATCTCCGTGGCGAACTTGTCCAGAGAGGTCCCGACGATGGCCAGGGCCGCCAGGTACTCGGCGTGCCGATCGCGCTGGATGATCTGGGTGGAGATGGGCTCCGGTTTGAGGCCCAGGCGTGCGCACACGTACTCCTCCACCCGGGGCGGGACATTGGCGAAGGTCCCGACGGACCCCGACAGCTTGCCGTAGCTCGCCACCTCCCGCACCCGTTCGAGGCGCTCGCGCGCCCGACGGACCTCCAGCAGCCACAGGGCCATCTTGAGGCCGAAGGTCGTGGGCTCGGCGTGGATCCCGTGCGTGCGGCCCATCATGACCGTCGTCTTGTGCTTCGTCGCCAGGTCCACCAGGTGCCGTTCCAGCCCCGCCACGTCCTCCAGCAAGAGGTCCGCCGCCTCGCGCATCTGGCACGCCAGCGCCGTGTCCAGGATGTCGGACGAGGTCAGCCCCAGGTGGAGGTACCGCGCCGCCGGCCCCACCCGCTCCCCCACCGCCGTGAGAAAGGCGACGACGTCGTGCTTGACCTCCCGCTCGATGGCCTCGATGCGGGCGATGTCGAAGCCGGCCTTGGCCCGGATCTCCGCCAGGGCCTCCCGGGGGACCTCCCCCAGCTCGGCCCAGGCCTCGCAGGCCAGGACCTCGATATTAAGCCAGAGCCTGAACCGGTTCTCCGGCTCCCAGATGGCGGCCATGGCCGGCCGCGAGTAGCGGGGTATCATGTGCTCTCCTTCGGAGAGGGTTCAAGGTGCTGCCGTTCGAGGTCCTGCGGGATTCATCCTCGAACGGTCAACATCGACCCGGCAAACCGCTGGAAGGCTACCACAGATGGGCGACGGAGACAACCGCGGGCGCGGGGGGCTGGAAACGCTCTACCACAAAGGGCGCCAGGGACTCGTTCGGCAGGACACTTCGGCGCCACCCACAGGAAGGATTTGCCCTGACAACGATAAAGCGGCCGGGTCCCCCATCACAAAGATGGAGACAATTCGCCAACGGATTATGGCGATGGCCCCTCCCCTGCCTGGGAGAGGATAGAGCGATAGAGAGAATCATCGAGGAAAAAGCCAGCTGCAACCATATCGTCGAGAATAGGCCTCACAGCCCCTACTAACCCATGCAACTTGGCATGAAGCAGCAGCCCTAGCAGCCCCACGACAGTCCGCCCCTCCGCTTCCGCGACGCGGCGGGCTGTTGCATCATCGAGAATCAGCACATCCGCCTGTAGTTCACGTGCCAACACAATGGCCTCAGCTTCGCCCTTTCCCACCCGGGCTCGTAAGGGGACTACGGCTGCTTGGTCCTGAACCTGGTGCCGGGAAATCCATTGCGCCTGGGCAACCTCCACGCTCCCGTGGCGCCCTTGGCCGGCCAGGACAACCTCTTCATAGACTGCTTCCGGGATGTGCACGGCTCTCGCAATCTGGCGAAGCAGATCCAGGCGACCAATGCGGGCGAGGGTGATGAGGGCACTGGAATCCAGGACCAGGTTCACCCGCTGGTGCCTTCTTGTTGGCGCAGGGTCTCGAGGTCTCGCCGAAGGTCTTCTGGCGGGTAGTCAAACCAGGGGATTCGATATTGGGCCAGGAGTCCGGGGAGGTCCCACAACGGCATCTGCAATAGCTCAGCCGCCTTCGCACGGGAGAGTTTTCCCCGGCGGACGAGATCCAGGATCAGAGCAACCTTGGCTCCTCGCTTCGCCTCTTCCTCCGATCCGAGCAAGGCCAGAAGCTCCGCGGGGAGGTCTATCGTGACAGCGCCCATGAAATCCACCCCCTTTGCCGTTGCGGTATTCTACCGGCCCGTCCCCTGAAAGCCAACCGCTCGTATTCATGGGTCAAGTGGGGAGATCCGAGCGCCGGGGAATCGAAGGGTGGATCCTGCCCCGGCAGCGCACCGGGGCCAGGGGGGTCCAGAACCTCCCGCCTTCCGCCCTGCGCCCATCCGACTGGGTCCGCCGAAGCAGAAGTCAACGCAGTCAACAACGCCTAACTTGATAGGCGCGATCCCTCGACGCAAAGCGCAAACGCCCAGTTTCGCCTTGACAATGTGCGGCCACTCGCGCAAGCTTGGTCCCGACGGTCGGCGATGCGATTTCCAGTGTCGGCAGCGGCGTTGCTTTGCCGCATGGTCCGGCACGATGCTGGCGGAACAGGCCGCCCACCTTCGTTGTATTGCCAGGGGGGTCTTGATGGGTCTTACCGTTGAGATTGATCGCGAGGACGATGGTCGCTGGATTGCCGAGGTTCCTCAGCTTCCAGGCGTACTGGCGTACGGGCAGAGCCGCGAGGAG
>Ga0209108_10002303_pt1 | contig 10977 bp, 9 predicted proteins | sample Rifsed10ft1_FD_184003 | JGI IMG/M metagenome (GOLD analysis project Ga0209108, IMG submission 184003) | Soil microbial communities from Rifle, Colorado, USA - sediment 10ft 1 (version 2) | ecosystem: Environmental > Terrestrial > Deep subsurface > Rock core/Sediment | place: Rifle, Colorado...
GGGGTGATGGCGGAGGCGACCTGGACCGCGGACTCGAAGTCCACGTCCCCCACCAGCTTTCCCTCGACGCGGTTGATGCCCACGTCAATGACGACCGCCCCGGGCTTGAGCATGGCGCCCGTGATCAGGCGGGGACGGCCCACCGCGGCCACCAGGATGTCGGCCCGGCGCGTCTCGGCCGCGAGGTCGGCCGTCCGCGAATGGCAGATGGTTACCGTGGCGTGGCGGTGAAGCAAAAGGAAAGCCACCGGCTTCCCCACGATCTCGCTCCGCCCCACCACCACAGCGTGCTTCCCTTTGATCTCGACGCCCTCGCGATCCAGAAGCTCGATGATCCCGGCGGGCGTGCAGGGGATGAACTGCGCCTGGTTTTCCACCAGGCGCCCGATGTTGGCGAAGGTGAATCCGTCCACGTCCTTCCGAGCATCTACCGCCTCCAGGACGGCACGCTCGTCCAGATGCTTCGGCAAGGGCAACTGCACGAGAATCCCGTGAATAGCCGGGTCGCGATTCAGCTCGTGGATGATCTGCAGCAGGTCGGACTGGGAAATGTTCCCTGGTGGGGTGAGTTGGCGGGAGGCGATCCCTGCCTCCTGGCAGGCCTTGGTCTTCGTGCGGACGTAGGTGGCGGAGGCCGGGTCGTCGCCTACCAGGATGGCGGCCAGGCCGGGGACCTTGCCCGTGTGCCCCTGGAGCTGGAGGACCTGCTGGCGGACCTCCTCCCGAATTCCGGCAGCGATCTTCTTCCCGTCAATGATCCGCGCCGCCATGGCATGCTCCCCGATGGGCGACAGCGACAGGGAAAGGAAGGCAAACGGGACCGTGCCGAAGGGCCGACCGGGCTAGTCGTCGGAAATCTGGAGGCGCGTGATGCCCCGGGCCCGGCCGTCGTCCCCAATGTCCACCACCACCGCGCACAGTTGTGCCGAGCCCGGTGCCAGGCTGAACTTCCGGGGCATTTGGGTGATGAACTTCTGGATGGCGTCGTCCGGCTTGATGCCGATGACAGAATTCCGGGGACCGGTCATCCCCACGTCGGTGATGTAGGCGGTCCGGCCCGGCAGGAGCCGCTCGTCGGCGGTCTGGACGTGGGTGTGCGTCCCTACCACCGCCGACACCCGGCCGTCCAGGTACCAGGCGAAGGCCTGCTTTTCGGCCGTGGCCTCGGCATGGAAATCCACGAGGATGGTATCGGTGACCTCGTGCAGTTGCGCAAGCTCCCGATCGGCCGTCTTGAAGGGGCAATCAATGGCGGGGAGGAATGCCCGGCCCTGGATATTGAGGACAGCCAGCATCCGCCCGTCCTTCTGCAGGACGTGAACCCCGGTGCCCGGCGTCTCCTCCGGATAGTTGGCCGGTCGCAGCAGCCGGCTCTCCTTCGCCAGGTACGCCTCGACCTCCTTCTTGTCCCAGACGTGATTGCCCGTGGTCAAGAGGTCGATGCCTAGGCCAAGCAGCTCCTCACCGATGGAGGGGGTGATGCCGAAGCCGCCGGCGGCGTTCTCGGCATTGGCCAGGACCATCTCGGCCCCGTGCTCCGCCACCAGGGCCTTGAGGTGGCGGGCCACCATCTGACGCCCCGGCTGCCCGACAATGTCGCCGATGAACAGAATCCGCATCTCACACCAGGGGCCGGGGCCCGGGGATCAGGTGCCGGGGAAAGATTCGGGCCTTCACCGACCCCTGACCCCTGGCACCTGACCCCTAGCGTTAGCGTGCATATTCGACCGCTCGGGTCTCGCGGATGACCGTGACCTTGATCTGGCCCGGATACTCCATCTCGTCCTCGATACGCTTGGCGATGTCCCGGGCCATGACGTAGGCGGCCTGATCATTGATCTGCTCGCTCTCGACCACCACCCGGATCTCCCGGCCCGCCTGGATGGCGAAGCACTTCTCCACCCCCTTGAAGGAGATGGCGATCTCCTCCAGCTTCGCCAGGCGCTTGACGTAGGTCTCCATGATCTCCCGCCGGGCGCCGGGGCGGGCGGCCGACAGGCTGTCGGCCGCCTGCAGCAAGACCGCCTCGGGATACTGGGGAGCCACCTCCTCGTGGTGGGCGGCGATGATGTTCACCACGCGCGCATCTTCGTTGTACTTCTTCGCCAGCTCCGCCGACAGGAGCGCGTGGGAGGTCTCCGTGCCCTGGTCCGCCGCCTTGCCGATGTCATGGAGCAGAGCGGCCCGCTTCACGGCCTTGACGTCCAGGCGCAGCTCCGCCGCCAGGAGACCCGCCAGGGTGGCCACCTCCTTGGTGTGGGCGAGCTGGTTCTGGGAGTAACTGTACCGGTACTTCAGCCGGCCCACCATCCGGACGAGTTCGGGGTGCAGACTGGTGATCCCCAGCTCGAAGCAGGCCTGCTCGCCGGCTTCCCGGATGTCCTTCTCGACCTCCTTGGTGACCTTTTCCACCGTCTCCTCGATCCGGGTCGGGTGGATCCGGCCGTCCTGGATCAGGCGCTGGATGGCCACCCGCGCGATCTCCCGCCGGATGGAATCGAACCCGGACAGGATGATCGTTTCGGGGGTGTCGTCCACGATGATGTCGATCCCCGTCGCCTTCTCCAGGGCGCGGATGTTCCGTCCCTCGCGACCGATGATCCGGCCCTTCATATCGTCGCTGGGCAGATCCACCACCGACACCGCGGCCTCGGCCACGTACTCCGAGGCGATCCGGCAGATGGCCCGGCCGATGATATGCTTGGCCTTCTCCTCGGCCGTCTCATTCGCCTCGTCCTCGATGCGCTTGATCCGACTGACCGCGTGGAGCTTGGCCACCTCCTCCAACGCCTGCACGAGCTGCGCCTTCGCCTCCTCCGCCGTCAGCCCGGCCACCTGCTCGAGCTTGCGCTGGGCCTCCTCCACCAGGCGGCGCCAGTTCGACTCTTCCTGGGCGACGGCACCCTCTCGGGTCCGAAGCTCCTGCTCCCGCCCGGTCTGCTCGCGGTCGCGTCGATCCAGCACCTCCAGTTTCCGATCCAGGATTTCCTCGCGCTGGTTCAGCCGTCGCTCAAAGGCTGACATCTCCTCCCGCCGTGTCCGGCTCGCCTGCTCGAACTCGGTCCGGGCCTGGAGCATCTTGTCCTTGATTTCCAGGTCGCCCTCTTTCCGACGCGACTCGACGTCGCGCTCCGCCTCGCGGATGATGCGTTTTGCCTCGTCTTCGGCCTGCTGCTTCAGTCGATCCTGCTGCCGGCGTTGCAGGGCCCAGCCGCTGGCCATCCCCACCAGGCCCATCGCCAACACCAGCACGATGGTGACCCACATGTCCACGGGAATCCCTCCCTCGTCCGTGTCCCTTCACAGAGCCGGACCCCGCCATGGCTGGGCCGGCCCGTTCCCATCCACCCGCCGGTCCCCCAGGTGCTCTCTGCCGGGGGATCGACGTCGCGGAACCGTCCCCAGGCACCTTCGGGGAACGGAGGGCTGCGCCGCGTCCCCACCCGGGCATCCAACAGGCCACGGGGCCGGGCGCAACGCGCGAAGCCGCACCTGAAGGTCGTTCTTGCGAAGAGCAGATCGGAGTGTTGACAGGAGGGCGGAAAGGTGGACGGCCTGGAAACGACCTGACGCCGGCTCAGCGGGCAGGGAGTCCTACCGGATGGGGGGGAAAGCAACCCCTACCATTGTGCCGTGTGCCGGCCCCTGTTTGAACCTGGATAACCAGGTGGGGATCCCGGAAACGCTTTAGGCTTCCTCCCCGCGGAGGCGGGGAGGCTTGCTCACCACGTTCTCGGAGGGATCCCCGTTCTGCAGGTGTTGGCTCAAAAATGGTTACCGCATCACGCGCACGGTAGGGGTTCTCGGAATCCCTGAATTCCGCTGTGAACGCTAGCACAGGCCGTTTCCCGTTGCAAGGCCTTTCCGTATCCTGCCGCACCCGTTACTCTCATTCCGGCGGTCAAGATTCCGCCGGGTCACTCCGCGACGCCCCCGCGATGCAGCAGCTCAACAATACCGTCGATTCGGGCCAGGACCGTTTGCTCTGCCTGGCGTTTCGCTTCCTCCCGTTTGAACAAATCGTCCGCGATATTGAGCGAGGCCAGCACCGCGACCCTCCCCGGGGCCAGGGTCGGGCTCTCCTTGGCCACCTCGCAGAACTTGCCGTCGACGTACTCTGCCACCCGGTTCAGGTATTCCGGGCTGTCGCTCCCCCGGAGCGAATAGCGCTCGCCGAAGATCTCGACCTCGGTGACCCGTTCGCCGGTCGGCATCCCTCGCTCCCTCAGCTAGAAACCCCCTGCATGGTCGCCTCCAGCCGGGCGATCTCCGCCAGGAGTCCTTCCACCCGCCCGCGCACCTCTTCCCGCTCGGCTCGAAGGCGTGTGATCTCCGCGGCCTCCTGCTCCCGGGAGCGGAGCTCAGCTCGCAGGCCCTGAATCTCTTTTTCGAGCGCGCCGCGACCGCGGCGAGTCTCCTCCAGTTCCGCCAGGGTCTCGCGCACTCTGCGCTCCAGGGCTTCCAGACGTTCCAGCACCTCATTCATGGACCGACCCATCCTTTAACGCCGACGAGACCCTACCAGAGCCCTGGCGCTTTGTAAAGAGGGTTTCTGCCCGGGAATGCTTCTCGGACCGTCCTGCGCCGGACCCGACGATTCACGCGCGGAGCCGGGCCCCGACGCCCCGGGCCGCCGCCTCGACGAGGCGGTGTTTCTCGACGTCCACCTCCGCATCCGTCAGCGTTCGATCCGTCGCCTGGAAGACGAGGGCAAAGGCCAGGCTCTTCTTGCCGGGCGGCACGGGCTGCCCCCGGTAGACATCGAAGAGACGGACGTCGGCGAGGAGAGCGCCCCCCGCCGATCGGATGACCTCGGTGACCTCGGCCGCGGAGACCGCCTCGTCCACGACCAGGGCGATGTCCTGCAGGGCCGGGGGGAATCGCGGGACGGCCGCCACCCGATGGGTGAGCGGGACGTGGGCGGCGAGGGTCTCCAGATCCAGCTCTGCCAGGCAGATCGGTCCGGTGGGGAGATCGAAGGCCGTCTGGACGAGGGACTGAGCCTCGCCCAGGATGCCGATGCCGCGACCGGCCGCCGTGACCCGGACGGCCCGACCCGCAGCGAAGGTCGGATGCGAAGTCGGCTCGAACCCGACCGCCTGCAGGTGAAGACCGCGCAGGAAGGATTCCACCACGCCCTTCAGGTCGAAGAAGTCGGTGTGGCCGGGCTCCGGTTCCCGCCAGGAGGGCGGGACAGGCCGCCCTGCCATGGCCATGGCCACGCGCCGCGGCTCCTCCGGCAAGCTCCCCGCGCGCCGTGGAAGGTAGACCGGACCGACCTCGAAGAACCAGAGCCGATCGCGGAGGCGCGCATTCTGGGCCAGCACCTCCAGGAGACCCGGCAGCAGGCTCTGGCGCATCACCACCCGATCGGCGCTGATGGGATTCGCCACGCGGATGCAGGGGGGGTCTCCGGAATCGGACCTCCCGGGGGTCAGTGCCGCCTCCCGCTCCGGAGTGGTCAGGCGGTAGGTGATGACTTCCTGGAGTCCCGCCACCACCAGGAGATCCCGGACGCGCTCCTCCAGATCCACGGCGGGAATATCCCGCTGCGGCGGCAGCTCATCCGCCATCTCGGTCACCGGGATCTGGTCGTACCCGTGGACGCGCGCGATCTCCTCGATGAGGTCGGCCGCCCCGGTGACGCCGGTCCCGATGTCCAGCCGGTGCTGGGGGGCGGTCACCTTCCACCCGGCCCCCCCGTCGGGCTCGCACTGGAACTCGAGGGCTCGAAGGATCCGCTCGATCTCGGCGCGGGGCAGATCCATCCCCAGGACCCGCCGGACCTCGGCCACCGTCAGGCTCACCACGGGGGAGACCTGGGGCGCCGGGTAGCAGTCGGCGACGCCTCGGGCGATGATCCCACCGGCCAGCTCCCGCATCAATTCCGTGGCCCGCATGGCCGCCGGGACCGCCCCTGACGGCGGCACGCCCCGGCCGAACCGCGCGCTCGCCTCGCTGGGCAGCTTCAGTGCCTGGGTCGTCTTGCGGATGGACACGAAGTGAAAGTTGGCCGACTCCAGCAGGACGGTCGTCGTGGTGTCGGTGACCTCCGTCTCGGCCCCGCCCATCACCCCGGCGATGGCGATGGGGCCCGCGTCGTCCGTGATGAGCAGCCGGTCGGGCACGAGGGCGCGCGTCACCCCGTCCAGGGTGGTCATGGCCTCACCCCGCTTGGCGGGACGGACGGTGATCCGCGGGATGCCCTTGGCCCGGCGTGCCAGCGCGTCGTAGTCGAAGGCGTGCAGCGGCTGCCCCCACTCCAGCATCACGTAGTTGGTCACGTCCACGATGTTGCTGATCGGCCGGATCCCCGCCAGGCGCAACCGGCGGCGCAACCATTCGGGCGAGGGCCCGATCCGGACCCCGCTGATCAGCGTCGCCGAGTAGCGGGCGCACACGGCGGGATCCGCGATGGCGATGGTCACGCGGCCCTCGATCGGCGGCCCGTCGGCCTGCATCCGGCTGGAGGGGGAGCGGACCTTCCCCCCGGTCAGCGCCGCCACCTCCCGCGCCACGCCCAGCACGGAGAGACAGCGGGCCATGTTCGGGGTGATCTCCAGATCCAGGACCACGTCTCCCATGTAGGTCGCCAGGGGGGCGCCGACCGGCGCGGTCTCGTCCAAGAGCAGGATCCCGATGTGATCCTCGGACAGGCCCAGCTCCTTCTCCGACAGGATCATCGCGTCGGAGTGGATCCCGCGCACCTTCCGCCCCTTGAGGGTGGCGATCTCCGGTTTCTGGCTGTACCCGTCCCAGTGACGCGCCCCTTCCAGAGCGAAGGCCACTTTCATCCCCCGGTCGCCGACCCGGAGGTTGGGAGCGCCGGTTACGACCGTCTTGGGTTGCCCTCGACCATACTCCACCGTGGCCAGCACCAGGCGATCCGCATCCGGGTGCGGCCGGATCTCCATGATCTGCCCCACGACGATCCGTTCCGGGTCCCAGGGCAACCTGGCCCCGGGCAGTCCGATGGTCTCGACGCTCGCCACCTCCAGCCCGGCGAGGGTGAGTCGCTCCGCCAGGTCCCCGATCGGCACCGGGATGTCCACGTATTCCTTGAGCCAACTGATTGGTACGCGCATGGGTCGCGGGTCCCGCTCAGAACTGTTCGAGGAACCGAAGGTCGTTGGTCCAGAAGTAGCGGATGTCCTCGATCCGGTGTTTGAGCATGGTGATGCGCTCGGGGCCCATCCCGAAGGCAAAGCCGGAGAAGACCGCAGGATCGTAGCCGCCGTTTTGCAGGACGGCCGGATGCACCATGCCGCACCCCAGGATCTCCAGCCACCCGGACTGTTTGCACAGGGCGCAGCCTTTCCCCTCGCACAGGATGCACTCCACGTCCATCTCGGCGCTGGGCTCGGTGAAGGGGAAATGGCTGGCCCGGAACCGCACCCGCCGCTCGGCCCCGAACATGCGATGGGCAAAACTCACCAGGATCCCCTTCAGGTCGGTCATGGTGACGTGCCGTCCCACCGCCAGTCCCTCGACCTGATGGAACTGGATCTCCGAGCGGGCGGTGATCTGCTCGTAGCGGTAGCACATCCCCGGCAGGATGACCCGGATGGGGTGCGGGCAGGATTCCCGCATGGCCCGGATCTGGCCGGGCGAGGTGTGGGTGCGGAGCAGGATGCCTTCCTCCGTGGTGTAGAACGTGTCCCACATGTCGCGGGCCGGGTGGTGGGCGGGGATGTTCAGGAGTTCGAAGTTCATCTCCTCGGTCTCGACGTCCGGACTGCGATAGATCTGAAACCCCATGTCGGCAAAGATCTGGCAGATCCGGCGCAGGATTTGCGTGCTGGGATGCAGACGCCCCATCGGGATCGGCCGCCCGGGCAGCGTGACATCCACGTGCTCTGATTCGGCGGCCGCCCGCGCCGCGGCCAGCAGCGTCTCCCGTCGCGCGGCGAGGGCCGCCTCCAGTCGCTGCTTCACCTCGTTGGCCTGTTTCCCGATCTCGGGTCGCTGGGCGGGGTCCACATCCGCCAGGCCGCGCAGGATGGCCGCCAGGTCCCCCTTGCGGCCCAGGTAGCGCACCCGGACGAGTTCCAGTGCGGCCTCGTCGGTCGCGGCCTCCAGCGCCGCGGTCGCCTCGGCATCCAGGGCGGCCAATGCGCCCAATATGTCTGTCATTCCCGGCTCACCAAAAAAAGCGCCCCGAGGACCTCGGGGCGCCATGCAAGAGGCCGATCAACGATTAGGCGGCCGCCTGCGATTTCGCCAGGTCCGCCAGGGCATTGAAGGCGGCTGCATCCCGGACCGCCAGGTCCGCCAGGATCTTCCGGTCCACGGCGACCCCTGCCTTGCGCAGGCCGCTTATCAGGCGACTGTAGGACAGGCCGGCCAGGCGTGCCGCGGCATTGATGCGGACGACCCAGAGATTTCGGAAATCCCGCTTCCGGTTCCGGCGATCACGATAGCTGTAGGCCAGAGCGCGATCCACCGCTTCCTGGGCGCTCCGGAAGGTGTTCTTGCGCTTTCCCCAGAACCCCTCCGCCTGCTTCAGTACGCGGTTCCGCCGGCGTCGTGTCTTGAACCCACCTTTTGCCCGTGGCATGATCCCTGCTCCTCGTTTTCTGCTTCTTCGTCCGTCCCATGTCTCGACTCGAGTCCTCGAGCCGATTCACTCCGCATTGAGGTGCCCGCTGCCCCCGTCCCCTTGTCCCCGTGTCTCAGCTGCTTCCTGCCAGCTGCCCGCTGCCAGCTTCCGTCCGAGCGTCGGCTCCCGGCTCGCGGCTCTCGGCTCTTCGGCTCTACCCGTACGGCAGCAGCACCTTCATCCGCTTGAGGTCTGCCGCATGGACCAGCGTCCCCTTCCGCAGGGGCCGCATGCGCCGGGACGCCTTCCCGGTCAGCAGATGGCTCTTGGACGCATGAAACCGTCGCAGCTTTCCGGTCCCTGTGGTCTTGAATCGCTTGGCCGCCCCGCGGTTTGTCTTCATCTTCGGCATGATCGTGGACTCCCTGTCCCCCGGGATAAACCCGGGGGTTTCACGCTTCGCTTGCTGAGTCTCCGGCAGGATAAACCAGCCGGTCTCCGGAGTTTCTGATAACGCATATTCAGTTTTTCGGGGCGAGGATCAGGGTCATGTTGCGGCCCTCGATCTTCGGCGCCTGCTCGACCACCGCCACGTCCTTCAGCGCCTCCACGAAGCGATTCAGCAAGGCCTTCCCCCGGTCCATGCGGATCATTTCACGTCCCCGGAACATCATGGTGACCTTGGCCTTGTTTCCCTCTTTCAGGAAGCGCTCGGCGTGTCGCGCCTTGAATTGAAAATCGTGCTCCTCCGTCTTGGGGCGCAGCTTGATCTCCTTGAGCTCGATGATCGTCTGCTTCTTCCTGGCCTCCCGGGCCTTCTTGCTCTGCTCGTACCGGTACTTGCCGTAATCCATGATCCGGCAGACCGGCGGCCTGGCCTCGGGTGCCACCTCGACCAGGTCCAGGTTCTGGCTGTAGGCCGTCTGGAGGGCCTGCTCGATCGGCATGATGCCCAACTGCGTCCCGTCTGGGCTGATCACCCGCACTTCTTTGATGCGGATCCGGTCGTTGACGCGAATGCCTTTACTTATGGGCCCCACCTCCAGCCGCGGTCGGGAGCCGCCGGGTCAGGCGGCTTGCGGCTTGTTCTCCATGGCCAGCACGTGGACGAAATCCGCCAGGGGCATCACGCCGCGATCCTGGCCGCCCCGCAGGCGGACCGACACCGTCCCCGCGGCCGTTTCCTTGTCACCCACCACCAGGATGTACGGGATCTTCTGGACCTCCGCCTCCCGGATCTTGAAGCCGATCTTCTCGTTGCGCGTGTCCGCCTCGCCCCGCAGGCCTTCCGACCGCAGCCGGGCGATCAGGGAGGTGGCATATTCGTGGTGACGGTCCGCAATTGGCAGCACCCGCGCCTGCACGGGAGCCAGCCAGACGGGAAAGGCGCCCCCGTAGTGCTCGATCAACACCCCGAGGAACCGCTCCATGGACCCCAGCAGGGCCCGATGGACCATGAAGGGCCGATGCTGGCGATTGTCCTCGCCCACGAAGGTGAGCGCGAAGCGGTCCGGCAGGTTGAAGTCGAATTGGACCGTGGTGCACTGCCAGGGCCGGCCCAAGGCGTCCTTCACCTTGATATCGATCTTGGGGCCATAAAAGGCCCCGCCGCCCGGATCCAGCTCGTACGCCTGGCCGGCCCGATCCGCCGCCCGCTGGAGAGCCTGGGTGGCCACCTCCCACTGCGTGGGCTCCCCCACGAACTTCTCCGGACGCGTGGCCACGTAGACCTCGTAGTCCTTGAACCCGAAGGTGCGGAGGAAGAACAGGCTGAACCGGACGGCCCGGGTGATCTCCTCGTCCATCTGCTCCGGCGTGCAGAAGATGTGGGCGTCGTCCTGGGTGAACCCCCGCACCCGCAAGAGGCCGTGCAGCACGCCGGCCCGCTCGAAGCGGTAGACCGTCCCCAGCTCCGCGAACCGCAGGGGCAGGTCCCGGTAGCTTCGCACCCGGGATTGGTAGATCAGGATGTGGAAGGGGCAGTTCATCGGCTTGACGTAGTAGTCGCCGCCGTCCCCTTCCATCCGCGGATACATGAGGTCCTGGTAAAAGTCCAGGTGGCCGCTCGTCTGCCACAGCTTGGCCCGGCCCACGTGGGGCGTGTACACCAGGTCGTAGCCGTTCCCCAGGTGCTCGTCCCGCCAGAAATCCTCGATGAGCTTGCGGATGATTCCGCCCTTGGGATGCCACAGGATGAGCCCACCGCCCACCTCGTCCGCCACGCTGAACAGGTCCAGCTCCCGCCCCAGCCGCCGATGGTCGCGGCGGCGCGCTTCCTCCAGCCGGAACAGGTGCTGCTCCAGCGCCTCCTGGGTGGGGAAGGCGGTGCCGTAGATCCGCTGGAGCATCGGACGCCGCTCGTCGCCGCGCCAGTACGCCCCGGCGATGTGGGTGAGGCGGAAGGCCGTCAACCAGGACGTGTCGGAGACGTGCGGTCC
>Ga0209108_10002306_pt1 | contig 10968 bp, 8 predicted proteins | sample Rifsed10ft1_FD_184003 | JGI IMG/M metagenome (GOLD analysis project Ga0209108, IMG submission 184003) | Soil microbial communities from Rifle, Colorado, USA - sediment 10ft 1 (version 2) | ecosystem: Environmental > Terrestrial > Deep subsurface > Rock core/Sediment | place: Rifle, Colorado...
ACCGTCGCACAGAGGATTACATCACCGGGCGGTTCGGCTGATCCGCGCAGGGCGGGCAAGTCTCCTTCCCCTGACGCTTCCCGCCTCCCGCTTCACGGTCGAAGTCAGCGAGGGTGAGATGCCACGGCACTTCCACGAAGAGCTGGAGCAGGTCAAGGAAAAGCTGCTGAAGCAGGGCAGCCTGGTGGAGACCATGGTGGAGCGGGCCGTGGCCTCCCTGGTGGACCGGGACTCCCGCCTGGCGGAGGAGGTGATCGCCTCAGACCAGAAGGTGGACACCCTGGACATCGAGATCGATGAGGACTGTCTCCGCCTCCTGGCCCTGCAGCAGCCGGCGGCCAAGGACCTCCGTTTCATCACCACGGCCATGAAGATCACCACCGACCTGGAGCGGATGGCCGATCAGGCGGTGAACATCTGCCAGCGGGCCATCGAGCTGAACGAAGAGCCCCAGCTCAAGCCCTACATCGACATCCCCATCATGAGCCAGCTTTCCCAGAAGATGCTGCGGGACAGCCTGGACGCCTTCGTCCGGCGGGATCCCGACTTGGCCCGCCAGGTCATCCCGGCCGACAACAAGGTGGACGCCCTGAAGAACCAGATCTTCCGGGAACTGCTCACCTTCATGATGGAGGACCCGCGGACCATCCCCCGGGCCATCCGCCTGATCCTGGTCTCGCGCCACCTGGAGCGGATCGCCGACCACGCCACCAACATCGCCGAGATGGTGGTCTTCCTCGTCGAGGGCAAGGACATCCGCCACGCCCCATATGACAAGGAGACGGGCCGGCCCCCCGGCCCCTCCAACGGCCGATAAGAAGCTGTGAGCCTTGGCGTGGCGAGGTCCCGGCCAGAGGCAGGAAGAGTCAGTGAGAGGCTGAGGGGGACAGGCTGGGTTGGCGGTTCGCCCAGGAGGGCAGAGGGCGAAAGGACAAGGCAGGTGGCTCGGGGGAGCGACTGGGCGCGCCGCGGCGCAGCGCGGCACCATCGGACTTGAATGCCTCGTGCAGCAGGATCCCATCGCGCACGCCGCTCTTGCACACTGTCAGTGCTGCACAGTCGGCCAGGATCATGAGCTCTTCCACGACGACGGCGCCCGCCGGGATGATGTCCGCCCGCTCTGCCTTCAATCCTGGCACCCGCTGACGGCCACCGAGGGACAGGTCCTGCAGGTTCGCCCGGATAGCCGTGACCGCTGTCCGGGGCAGCCGAAGGCCCTGGCGGGAGTCATCCTGGTTGGATTCCAGCCCCAGGTGAATCCGCGCCAGTGCCCGCACCGTTCCCCCCAGTCCCACCATCTCGCCATGCTTGCGGAGGCCGGGAAGCCCGCCGGCGAGATGCCGGCGAATTTCCCGCCGGAGCTTTTCGATCTCCCCGGGCAGTGGGGGGTCGTGGTGCAGGAACCGCTCTGTCATCCGGACGGCCCCGAGGGGAAAGCTGGCCGTGCCCTTGGCCGACCGACTTCGCACCTCGGTGATCTGGAGGCTTCCCCCGCCGAGATCGATGATCAGACCGTTCGCCACAGCGAAGCTGCGCAGGGCGGCTGCGGCACCCAGCCGCGCCTCCTCTTCTGCGCCGAGGATGGCCACCTCGATCCCCGTCTCGCGCAGGAGGGGCTCGAGGAGGGCGTCGCGGTTGTCCGCGTCCCGGACGGCCGCGGTGGCCACGGCGAGCACTTTGAAATCGCCGTTCCTGGGAAGGGACTGGAGGAAGCCCTGGACCGCCTGAAGGGTCTCCCGCACCGCGCGAGGACTGAGGAGGCTGTTCGAGCCGCTGCCCAGGCGCGTCTGGGTGCGCGCCTTGCGAAGGATTCGATACCCGACACCCGGGGTGATTTCGGCGAGGACGATGCGGACTGCGTTTGATCCAAGGTCCATCAGGACCACCGGATACGCCATGCGCGCAGCTTAGAGAAAAGTCGCGGCCATGTCAAATGACAAAATGATTGCAGGGAATGGGTGATTCCTTCGGAAGGCCCTTGCCTTCCTGGCGAATCCTGGGGTAGCATACGAGCGATCGCCATCCCCGGGTGACTCGCCGCGGCCCGTCGAGCCCGGCGCCGGCTCCCGGGAGCCGACTGCTTCTGTCGCCGTATCCCGCCACATACTCAGTCGGCATTTCATCGACCCGGGTTTCGCCTCAGAGGACGATTCTGCAGGCCTGTCACGTGTCAAGCCGCAGGGGCGCGCGGGATGGCACTCGGCGGCTGTTCCCCTGCTCACCACGACCTCGGCAGGGCCCTACAGCGGTCTGAGGGATCGGGACAGGTGATGCCGGGCGGCCGATGCTGCTTCTGACGCCGGACTGCCAGAGGTGCCGGGTCGCCACCTGGGGGCCTGATCACGGAGGTTCTCTTCCATGCCCACGCTGAAGAAGGGACGAGGAGGAAGGCAGGGTCGGGACGGCAGGGGAGGGGCGACCCCCCCGACCCGGAAACGCGTTCCGCGTCCACCCGTTCCCCCGGACGCCGGCCAGTATCTCAACCGCGAGTTGAACCTCCTCGCCTTCTTCCGCCGAGTGCTTGAGGAGGCCCAGGATGAGCGCAATCGGCTCCTCGAGCGGGTCAAGTTTCTGTCCATCGTCGGGTCCAACCTTGCCGAATTCTTCATGCTGCGCGTGGCCGGGCTGAAGCAGCAGGTGGAGGCAGGGGTCATCGAGTTGTCCAGCGATGGGTTGACCCCGTCGGAACAACTGCTGGCGATTCGACAAGTGACGCTGGAGCTGATGCGGGATGCCCGCGGGTGCCTGCAGCAACTCCTGCCGCTCTTGACCGAAGCCGGCATCCACATCCTTGACTACCAGGCCCTGACCGACCAGCAGCGCACCACTGCCAACGAGTATTTCGAGCAGGTGGTTTTCCCTGTCCTCACGCCTCTGGCCTATGATCCGGGGCGACCCTTTCCGTACATCTCCAACATGAGTCTGAACCTCGCCGTGCTCATCCGCGATCAGTTCGGCCGCGAGCGCTTCGCGCGGGTCAAGGTTCCCAATACCCTCCCGCGCCTCCTGCCCATCAGGAAGCCGGACGATGCGCCGGACGGCATGGGTGGGGCGCAGCCCGCCACCCTGGTCTGGCTGGAACAGGTCGTCGCCGCGAATCTGCACCGTCTCTTTCCCGGCATGGAGGTGGTCCAGGCTCACCCGTTCCGGGTGACCCGGGATGCGGAGATGGCCATCCAACAGTTGGAGGCCGAAGACCTCCTGGAAACGATCGAGCGGAGCGTCCGGGAGCGGCGCTTCGGCTCCGTCGTGCGCGTCACGGTGGACCCCGGCATGCCGTCCAAGATCCGGGATATCCTCACCGAGAACATGGAGATCGGCCCGCACGGCCTCTACACCGTTGACCCCCCGCTGGGCACCAGCGATCTGATGGGGTTGCATGCCCTCGACCGGCCCGCCTTGAAGGACGCCCCCTTTCTGCCGGCCGTCCCCCCGGCGTTGGGCGAGGGGAGCGACCTCTTCGCCGCAATTCGCCGACAGGACATCCTGCTGCACCACCCGTACGACTCCTTCGCACCGATGGTGGACCTCCTGCGGGCGGCGGCCCATGATCCCGACGTTCTGGCCATCAAGCAGACGCTGTATCGCGTCGGCCGTAACTCGCCCGTTGTCGAGGCCCTGCTCGAGGCCGCGGCCAATGGCAAGCAGGTCGCGGTCCTGCTGGAGCTCAAGGCCCGCTTCGATGAGGAGAGCAACATCGAGTGGGCGAAGTCCCTGGAGGACGAGGGCGTGCATGTCGTGTATGGGTTCCCGGAGCTGAAGACCCATGCCAAGATCGCCCTCCTGGTCCGGAAGGAAGGCGACGGCATCCGCCGGTACGTCCACCTCTCGACCGGCAACTACAATCCCGTGACCGCCCAGGCGTACACCGATATCGGCCTCTTCACCTGCGACGAGGCCTTCGGCGCGGATGCGTCGGATCTCTTCAACTACCTGACCGGGTATTCGGCCAAGCGGGAGTACCAGCGATTCCTGGTGGCGCCCATCAACCTCCGGGCCCGTTTCCAGGCGCTGATCGAACGGGAGATCGAGCGCGCGCTGCAGGGCGACGCAGGCCACCTGATCTTCAAGCTGAACCATTTGGTGGACACGCCGATGATCCAGTTGCTGTACCGGGCCTCCCAGGCCGGCGTGAAGGTGGATCTGTTGGTCCGGAGCACCTGCTGCCTGCGGCCGGGCGTGGAGAATCTCAGCCAGCACATCCGGGTGACCAGCATCGTGGGGCGCTTCCTCGAGCACAGCCGGGTGTACTATTTCCGGAACGGCGGGAACGAGGAGATCTACGTGGGCAGCGCGGATCTGATGCCCCGCAACCTGGATCGGCGGGTGGAGACCCTCTTCCCCATCCAGGACCCGCGACTCGTCCGCTATTTGCGCGATCATATCCTGGCGACGTACCTGGCGGATACGGTGAAGGCCCGCCGGCTGCGCGGCGACGGGACCTACGAGCGGGTGAAGCCGGCCCCGGCGGAGGTGCCGCTGGACAGCCAGCAATGGCTGATCGATCACCGCGTGCAGGGCGTCGTGACCCAGGGCTGAGGGCCTCGACCGGGCTGTCCTTCTCGGTGCGACGGGCGGGGAAGGCGAGAGGCCGCTTCCGACGGGAGGAGCGGACGTGAGCCTGAAGCTGTATTTCCTGCGCCATGGTCAGGCGGGCAACCGGCAGGATTGGCATGGGGATGATGCCTTGCGGCCGCTCACGGTCGAGGGAAAGCAGCGCATGAAGCGCGAGGCGACCGCGATCGGGAAGCTGGAGCTTCGACTGGAGATCATCATCAGCAGCCCCCTCGTCCGCGCCCTCCAGACGGCCGAGTTCGTCGCCAAGGCCCAGGGCGCGAGCGCCCGGCTGATCACGGATGGCCGCCTGGGTCCGGGCTTCGGCCCCAAACACCTGGCGGCACTCGTGGCAGAGCACCGTGGCGCCCGGGGACTGATGCTGGTGGGGCACGAGCCGGATTTCAGTGAGACGATCAGCCGGCTGACGGGCGGGGCGCGGCTCACGATGAAGAAGGGGGCCCTGGCTTATGTGGAGGTGGAGGATCCCACCGCCCTGAAAGGAACGCTGGTGTGGCTCATTCCTCCCAAGGTGCTGGAAGGGTAATCGCGTGGGCGCGGGGAAGTCGCGAGCGGCTCAATGGCAACGGAAATCGAAGCCAAGTTCGTGATTCCTGATGCCAAGGTGTCCCGGCGGCTGAAGCGTCTGAGGCGGCTGGCGGGTTTCACATTGGGGGAGGGAAAGGTCTCGCGCGTCCTGGACACTTACCTCGACACGAAGGACCGATTGCTGGCCGTCGCTGGTTTGGCGTGCCGGGCGCGCCGACAGGACAACGGGCAGCTCCTGCTGACCGTCAAAGAGAAGGGCGCGGCGACGGGGGCTGTCCACCGGCGCGAGGAGCTGGAACTCCTGCTTCCCGCTGGCGAGTCCGGTGCGAAGGGAGTGTTCGCGGCCCGCGCCTGGCCCGAGGGTCCGGTGCGGGAGCGCATCCTCACGGTTATTGGCAGGAAGCGCCTGATTCGGCTTGCCACCATCCGACAGCGCCGAACGATTCGCCCCGTGGCCCAGGGCGGGCACACGCTGGCTTTCCTGAGCCTGGATGACGTGCAGGTGCGGGCCGGCGGCCCGGCGAAGCGGTTCTCCGAGGTCGAGGTTGAGCTGACTGGCCGCGGCGGCGATGGGGACCTGGATCGGCTGGCAACCTGTTTGGAGCGGGAGTGGGGTCTGCGCCCCGAGGTGCGCTCCAAGCTGGAGCGGGCCTTGGCGCTGGTCGGCGCCCGCCCCAAGGCCCCCGCGTCGCGAAAAGGGCTTGGGATCGATCCGGCCGCCTCCATGGCGGAGGCGGCGCGCAGGGTCCTGCGCAAGCAACTGGATCGGATGGTCGCGCACGAGCGGGGCGCCCGGGATGGTCGCGATATCGAGGAACTGCACGACATGCGCGTGGCCGTCCGGCGCATGCGGGCGGCCCTGCGGGTCTTCAGGCCGTACCTGGACCCCACGGCCTACAAGCCGTTCCGCAGGGTGCTCCGGCGCACCGGGCGCATCCTCGGGATGGTTCGCGATCTCGACGTGTTCCGGGAAAAGGCGCAGCACTATCTGGACGGGTTGCCGGACGAGCGGAGACCTGAGATGGACCCCTTGCTGGCCGCATGGCAGACGGCGCATGGCGGGGCCCGCGAGGAAATGCTCGACCTTCTGAACAGCAAGGAGTTTACGCAGTTCAAGAAGGAGTTCGCCCGCTTCCTTGCGACCCCCGGCGCGGGCGCGCCACCGGCGTCGTCGGGGGGCGCCGCACCGCTCCCGCATCGCGTGCGAGAGGCCGTTCCACTGCTGGCGGTCGCCAGCTATGCCGCCATCCGCGCCTACGAGGGCCGGGTGGAGGGGACGGACACGCCCCTGCCGCGATTGCATCAGCTCCGTATCGCGGCCAAGGGGCTGCGCTACACCCTGGAGTTCTTCCGGGAGATCCTGCCGACCGAGGTGAAGACCCTCATCGACCGAATCAAGGAGCTGCAGGATCACCTGGGGGATCTCCAGGATGCCGTCGTCACGTGCGGCATCCTGCGGGACTTCCTGACCTGGGGGACGTGGGGGGACCACCGGCCCGGGACCGCGGCGACCACGGGTGTCGTGGTGGCGCCGGGTGTCGCGACGTACCTTTCCGTGCGGCAAGCCGAATTGCAGCGGTTGGTGAAGGGGTTTCCGGCGGTCTGGAAGAAGGTCTCCGGCGAGGACTTCCGACGGCAGGTGTTCGCCGGAATAACCGGCCTGTAGCGCGAGCGGTCGCGACCGCGCCATTCCCACGAAGAACCGCCAAGCTCGAAACGACAGGCAGGGCGAGCGGCATCACGCCGACGGATCTCCCCCCCAACATCCCGTATCCCCAGGCAATCCACATCTCAACGTCCGCGTGCCGGGCGCTCCTTGAGGAGCAACTCCTTCGCTTTGAGCAGTTCCTTTCTTTGCGCTTGATTCATCCTCGGATATTGCGGATTGATCTCTTGCATCGTCGCCACGATCGCGGCCGCGACTGCGAGCCGCGTGAACCACTTGTGGTCGGCCGGAATGATATACCAGGGCGCCCACTTCGTGCTGGTGTGAGCGAATACCTCCTCGTACGCGTTCATGTAGTCGTCCCAGAAATCGCGTTCCTTGGCGTCGGCGGTGGAGAACTTCCAGTTCTTCTCCGGCTGGTCGATGCGCTCCAGGAAGCGCTTCTTTTGCTCCTGCTTGGACACGTTCAAGAAGAACTTGACAACGACGATGCCATTGGCGACCAGGTAATTCTCGAAGTGGTTGATCGCGTCAAAGCGGCTCTTCCAAATCTCTTGAGTGCGGACCTCGGCAGGCAGGCGTTGGCGCTCCAGCAGCTCCGGGTGAACCCGCACGACAAGCACTTCCTCGTAATACGAGCGGTTGAAGATGCCCATCCGGCCGCGCTCCGGCAAGGCGTTGACATTGCGCCAGAGGTAATCGTGGTCCAGCTCCTCGGCGGACGGAGCCTTGAAGCTGTACACCTGGCATCCCTGCGGATTCAAACCGGACATGACATGCTTGATGGCGCTGTCTTTGCCGGCCGCGTCCATTGCCTGGAAGATGATCAGCAATGCGTGCGTGTTCTGGGCATACAGCTTGTCCTGATAGTCTGACAGGAGTTGCACGCCTTTCTGTAACAGAGCGGCGGCATCCTCTTTCTTCACCAGATCGGATGTGTATCCAGGATCATAGTCCTTCAGCGAGATCTTCTTTCCCGGCGGGACGAGGAGCGGCTGGATGAGCTTCTGTACTTTCATGGCATACACTCCAACATACACTCCCCTCGCTTCTCGAAGGAATCCGGGGCTGGCTGGCTCCGCCTGCATATCGGCCGCGGGCTTCCGCCGTGATGATGTGCCAATCGAGTTCCGTCACGATCCGCCGGGGCGTCAAGCGGTCCATGACTGCTCACAACTCCTCGATCGTGATCTGGTCGTTGGTGTACACGCAGAGCGAGGCGGCGATGCGCATAGCCTCCTCCGTGATCTCCCGGGCCGACAGGGTCGAGTGCTTCACCAGGGCGCGGGCGGCGGCCGCGGCGTAGCCCCCGCCGGTGCCGATCCCGATGATCCCGTCGTCCGGCTCGATCACGTCGCCGGTCCCAGAGATGATGAGGGAGTGGTCCCGGTCCGCCACGGCCAGCACGGCCTCCAGTCCTCGCAACGCCCGGTCCATCCGCCAGTCCTTGGCCAGCTCCACGGCGGCCCGGGGCAGGTTGCCGTTGAACTCGTCCAGTTTTGCCTCGAATCTTGCGACCAGGGCAAAGGCGTCCGCCGCTGCCCCGGCGAAGCCGGCGATGACCTTGTCGTTGTACATCCGCCGGACCTTGCGCGCGCCGTGCTTCATCACGACGTTGCCGACGGAGACTTGGCCGTCGCCGGCGATGGCCACGTGTCCGCGGTGCCGGACGGATAGGATGGTCGTGCCCCGGACGGCAGGCGAGTTCGCTTCTCTCATCGTTCCCACGTGGTCGGGACTATCTACCCCCGACCTGCCTGTCCCCCCGGAGGGGACTGATCCTCCCGCCCGGCTCCCCTGTCCAGGACGCTGGCACGCCTCTCCACAAGAAGCCGTGACGGCCGGCCGCCAGTCCACCAGGAGGCGGACCTGGCGACGAGCCGCCACGCGCGAAATCTACGCCGGGCGGTCAAACAGATCAAGCAAAAAGGCCATGTCCCCGATTCTTGGCGCGGGAACCCGCGCGTCCCGGGGCCCACCGCCTGGGTGACGCAATCATCGTGGCCGGTCGGACCATCAAGCGCTGGCAGGATCGGATCCGGCGCCTGCTCCGGTGAGGGCGCCCCCGCACTGCCCTTTCCATCTGGTCGCCATCCCCTCTTGGTCGAGCTCCCGTCGGTCGGTCTCTTCCACTCTCCGTGCGTGGGCGGCCTGTTCGGCGTACGGCCGATCCGGACAGATAGCCCGGGTATGGGCCCGGCTGCCGACTCTCCCCTGTCGATCTCAAGATCCCCGGGCGGATGCCAACCGACTCCGTCCGGCCACCGGTCAGGCTGCGGCGAAGACGGCTGGCGGCCGACTCATCTCTTCCTCACAGCAACATGCTGGCACTCATCGGCTCGGCGAGGGGGCGCCGACGGCGACGGGCGCGCTGGCGCTGGATCACCTTCACCAGCCGGGATACCCCGGAAGCGATTTGCGCCGGCGTGACGTTCCCGAAGCTCAGGCGCAAGCAGTCCTCCCCGCCCCGGTCGGGCACGAAGCAATGGCCGGGCGTGAAGGCGACGCCGGCCCCGATCGCCTCCGGCAGAAGATCCTGGCTGTTCAGCCCATCGGGAAGGCGGGCCCAGACATGGACGCCTCCCTTCGGCTCCATCCAGGTGAGATGCCGACCGGCCCCCTCCCGCAGGGCCCCGCGCATGGCCTCGTATCGGGGACGGTACTTGCCCGCCAGGTCCTCTATGTGCCGAGAGAACTCGGGCTGTTGCAAGAGCTCATGCAGGACCCGCTGGTTCAGGCCGGAGGCATAGGGGTCGATGCCCTCCTTGACGCACAGCAAACCCCGGATCATCGAGGCCGGTGCCGCGATAGCCGCGACGCGGATGGATGGAAAGACCAGCTTGGCGAAGCTCTTCACGTGGATGATCTGCCCGGCGCCGTCCATGGCCTTGAGGGTAGGCGGCGGCGGTCCCGTGAAGCCGATCTCGTTGGCATAATCCTCCTCGATGATGGGAACGCCCTCTCTCCGGGATAGAGCCAGGAGGGCTCGCCGCCGGTCCAATGAGAGGCAGACACCCGTGGGGTTGTTGTAGGTCGGAATGGTGTAGATGGCCTTGGGCCGGTACTGGCGAATCAGCCGCTCCGCCACGTCCACGCGCATTCCCTCGTCGTCCACGGGAATCCCGACCAGCTTCACGCCCAGGCTTTCCACCGCCGAGAGGAAGCCGCAGTAGACCGGGTTCTCCGCGAGGAGCACATCCCCTGGCATCGCCAGGAAGCGCGCGGCGATGTGAACGCCGGTGACGGCCCCGGAGCAGATCAGCACCTCCTCTGGGCGGACGGGGGTTCCCCGGCTCTCCAGGTAGGCGGCGATCGCCTCGCGCAGCGGGCCGTTGCCCTCCATGGGTTGATACTGCAAGGCGGCGCTGCCTTCCCGGCGCAAGACCGCTTCCAACGCCCGGCGGAAAGCCGCCATGGGGAAGAAATCGGCCGCCGGAAGCCCACTGTTCAGTGGCACCACGTCCTTGTCCAGCGGCTTGAACAACATGGTGGCGCGGCTCCGTGGAATGGCGGGTGGGTCCCATCGGGTCCCGCCCTCCCCTAGGATCTCCTGGCGGGGCGCCTCCCTCCGCTCCAGGGGTGCTTCAGGCGGTCGGACGAAGGTCCCCCGGCCCACCTGCCCGCTGGCCAAACCCGCCCGGATGAGCTCCCGGTACGCGGTCACCACCGTGACCAGATTCACACCCAGGCCCCGGGCCAGTTCCCGGATCGAGGGCAGGCGGCTCCCGGCAGCCAGGCGATCGGCCTCAATCTCGGCCCGCAGGCGGTCGGCGATCTGCCGGTAGAGCGGCTCGGGGCTGGCCCGGTCCAACGGGGATTGCACGTCTCGCCGCTTGAGCGCCTCACCCCGCGCGGTGATCGTAGTGTTCCGATACGCTTTTCGTGGCATGAGAAATTCTCCCCTGCAGGTGTTGACAAGTGACCGCACGCAGAATATAACACCAACACGGATTTCGTCAAGTGTTCCGATACAAATATCCTCCACGACATGGTCTTCGATCCGGGCGCCAACGCCCGGCCCGGGCCTGGCCGCGGGGGCGGTATAAGGGAGGGAGGGTCACCGTGGCTGAGTGGTTGTACCTGGAATATGTGTTGGCTGAGCGGGAGCGGGAGCTCACTGATTCCCTGGGAAGGAGAGCCGCGTTCCGCAGGATTGAGCCGGGGGAAGACCGGCCGCTCCTCTGCACCGGGCTGGAAGG
>Ga0209108_10002307_pt1 | contig 10967 bp, 17 predicted proteins | sample Rifsed10ft1_FD_184003 | JGI IMG/M metagenome (GOLD analysis project Ga0209108, IMG submission 184003) | Soil microbial communities from Rifle, Colorado, USA - sediment 10ft 1 (version 2) | ecosystem: Environmental > Terrestrial > Deep subsurface > Rock core/Sediment | place: Rifle, Colorado...
AAAATAATTACCTTATATGCACTATCTGCAGAAAACCTTGACAGAACGATGAGGAACTAGAGTATCTTTTCAAATTGATAAAAGAACGCCTGGAAAAGCTGTACAATGATCCTAGGATTCATCGAACTAAGATGAGGGTAAAAGCAATTGGGCGAGTCGAGTTATTGCCAGAGTCAATAAAGGAGGTTTTGCACAGGTTGGATGTAGCAACAAAAGACTATGACAATCATTATCTTAATATCGCAATAGCATATGGAGGCCAAAACGAGCTTGTGGATGCAGTAAAAAAGATTGGCATTAAGATAAAGGAAGGCAACCTTGACGTAAAAGACATTAACAAAAATGTAATCGAGTCAAACCTTTACACATCACACCTGCCGCAATCATCACCTGATATGATTTTGCGTACATCTGGAGAAAAGCGTTTGAGTGGATTTTTAATTTGGCAAAGTGCATATAGTGAACTTGTTTTTATGGATATTTTTTGGCCCGAATTTCGAAAAATTGATTTGATGCGAGCCATACGAACTTTTCAAAAACGAAAACGACGTCTTGGCAAATAGCTAAGGCACTGATAAAAAATGATAAAAGAGCAATCTGCAGGCACAGTATTATTTATTGAAGAATATAATGAAAAACTTTTCTTACTTTTACATTATCCTACAGGTCATTGGGATTTTGTAAAAGGCAAAATAGAAAATAATGAAAGCCTTGAGCAAGCAGCAATTAGAGAAACAAAAGAAGAAACTGGAATCACAGACATTGAGTTTATCAAAGGTTTCAAAGAAAAAATAGAATATAGTTTCAAGTTTAATGGAGATATCGTACAAAAAGAAGTCATATTTTTTCTTGCAAAGACAAACACAAAGCAAGTAATGATATCAAATGAACATTTGGATTATGTATGGCTTGATTTTAACAACGCGTTAAACAAAATCACTTATGAAAACGCAAAAAATATTTTAAAAAAGTCAAAAAATTATTTGGAAAAGCTTTGATGACTTAATTTCTTAGCTATGTCTAAAGGATTTTTTGATGCAAGTATTGTTCTGCCAACAATTAAAAAGTCTGAACCAGACGAAATGACTTTGTTAACTTCTCCACCCTGAGTGCCTATACCTGGACTGTAAATGTCAAGTTTTTCTTTTACTTTGTTTTTGCAATATTGTATAATCTGAGGAAATGTTGCACCTACTATAATTCCATCTACTTTTTGAAGTAAGGCTAATTTCAAAAATAACTGATACAGTTTTGTTTTGCCAGTTACTTGTAGTTCGTAAGTGTGTCTTGCCTCAGGTGCGCTCATGTGACATAGAGTGATTATTCCTTTACTTTTTTTGTGAGCTGAATCTACAAGATTTTTTAAGCTTATTTTTCCCATAATTGGATTTACAATTATTGCATCAAATCCGCAGTTCCAAAGAAATTCAGATGTGACTTGATTTGTGTTTCCAATATCGTTTAATTTTATGTCAGCTATAGTTACAAGTCCATGATCATGTGCAATGTCATTGATTTTTTTTATCTCTTTAACTCCTAGAGGCAGTAACACATGAAAGTTTAGCTTTAAACCGCAAAGGTAATTATTCAGTGTTTTAATGTTTTTGATAGTTTTTGATTCTATGTTTTTACTAGAACTGTAATCGTTTGCTAATATTATACGACCTTTTTCTTCAGACAGCTGTTTTATTCTAGCTTTGAAGCTGGTCATAACTGACCAATGGATGTGTCTCTTTTAATTTTATTATTTTGATGTAAGAATAGCCATGCTCTATTGGGTTTGCCACAAATGACGGTTGGCTTCCATTGTGTGTAGCATACTTTAGAAATGGCTTTTCTGGGTTTTCGTTTAAAACTACATGGCAGAAATAGGAATCACCTTCTTCATTAAAATTCATGAATACCCCCAACATCCACTTTCCTTGGTATGGGAATGCAAATAATGGGAATGGGGACTCTTCAAAACCATAGCTTAGTTTTGCAAGGCTTGCAAGATCTTCTAGCTCAATTGGGTGATATTTTGACTCTCCATTGTTTGATTCTGCTTTAAGCGTATCAGGAAGTGTTTTGATTTTAACTATTGGTGAATAAAGACATGCAGAGTCTGAGGTAGAGTTTACAATTGATGATTCCTCATGTCCTGCTTTGAAACCATAGCACAGGTAGTGTCCTGTATTCTCAATTGGAGCATAATATACAATTGGTCTTTCTTTTAACAAATCCATTTGAACCGATAGGACTTTTTTTCCTTCATGTTCATGAAGAAATGAAACACGTGGAATTCTTTCTAAAGCACAGACCAAGCGTGAAAACTCTAATGGCGATGAAACTTGAATGTATTTTGGTCGCTTGTCCATCTATCCTTTGCAAATATTGCCAAATTAAAAGTTAGCCGAATTTGTATGACAGCATCTAGCCTCGTTTGTCAATGATATCATTTATCGCAGGTCCTGTGCCTATGAGTGTGACAGGTACGCCTAACTTGTCTTCAATATTTTTAATGAATGATTTTGCTTCGCCATCTAGGCTCGCATAAGATGTTTTGTGTGCGCATGAAGGGAACAAGACATCCAATTTAGTTATGGCTATCTGTGTAGCACTGTTTAGCATGATTGCTTTTTTTGCTAGACTAAAACTAAATTCGGCTGCGCGTCTCTGACGGCCTGTGACTGTTCCCCATTCAGACCATCCCTTTTTTGATATTGTATCAGAAGTAAGTTCGTTTTCTAATGGTCCTTCTCCAACACGGGTTACGTATGACTTGAATACGACCATGACCTCATCTACCCTCTTTGGACCCAATCCTATATCTGAGCAAATTCCCGAGGCTGTGACATCCTTTGATGTCACATACGGATAGGTCCCATGCCATAACGAAAGATACGTTCCCTGCGTTCCCTCAACTAGAACACCTTTGTTTTCATCCAAGGCTTGGTTGACTTCGGTTGGAACGTCTTTAAGATATGAAGACAGCGAATCGATGTCTTTAGCAAGTTTTAGTGTTCTCATTGCCCTGTCTGCATTTGCAGGACCAGTACCTGACCCCGTGCTTCCAATAGTAGTTTTTAGCACAGAATCTCGCTCTACATGAGTTTCTTCAATAATTCCACATCTTTGATCAACAAAAACCCTATCTGAAACTCCAAAATCCTTTATTTCTTTAAGTAGGATTGTTGGATTTATCACAACACCTGGTCCGATCATTACCTTTGAGCTTTTGTTTAGAAAACCACTTGGCAACATTCTAACTTTGTATACCTTGTCACCGTCAGCTATTGTGTGACCTGCATTAGGTCCTGCACCTCCCCGTACTACAATTGAGGGATTGTCCTTTAATGCCAAATACGAAACTATCTTTCCTTTTCCTTCATCACCAAAAAAACCGCCAACAATAACAGTAGAGGGCACGTTTTTGAGCTTGAATTCGACGTATTTAATCTAAATTGTTGCAATATTATTTTATTTCACAGTCTTTTGATGATCGATATTGACTGAACCAAACTTTGCTGGAAACATAATCGTGAATTTAGCTAGCCTTCCTGACTTTCTTAGAAAACCAATCTTGAAAAAAAGGATGATGGAATTTTTTTCGATGGATGAGCAAGAAAGAAAAGAGATAATCAATAACGCACTTGAGGCTGGGCCGACCATTCCATTTTCAAACTTTGCTAAATTATTCAAAACCTGGCTTGAGGTATTAACAACAATCTCAGAAGAACAAAGGACAGTTCTTTTTTCAGGTTACATTAATGAAATCGTAAAATTTCCACAAAAACTAATCAATTTTAATTTAGATGGGATTCTTGAGATCTTTTTGTCACTTGATGGCTCAAAAAAAGAGACTCTTGCAAAGACAATAAAGAAAATAATTTCAAATTTTGATATAAAAACAATGAATAGATTGTTTTTGATAATCCCAGATAGTGCGAAAAGTCACATTGGATTTTGAGTGTCTGGTTTTCGATTCTTTTCATCACTAAAATCTACAATATCTCCTTCTGGAGTTATAACGCCTGCAAAAATTTTCTCATGTTTTTTGAGAACCTTTCTGTGGTCAGCTAAAGACATGTCTAATCTCATTTCATTCATTACCATTACACGGTATTCTTTCCATTGAGACCAACAATTGTTACAGCACGGATATGTAGCTGCTTTTGGATCTAGTTCCTCATTATCAGGAATTGAGCTTTTGCATTTAGTACAGATTCTGGCCATCAATATTAGCTCATAAAAACTCCTTTTATTTTTTTTGAACCTAAATCAATAATAAATAACAATTACTAGATAATACGTGAAGATAAGGTGCCCAAAGTGCAAAGAGGTTGCAGAACTTGCACCTGACTATTCATCTGTAAAGTGTGGGCATTGTAATCTAGACATGAGTTATGGAGAATATGTGAAATTTGTTTCCCAACATGATTCAAAATATTCAGACATACTTGGAGATTATACTGGCACTACTGAAGGTCAAACATCAGGTACTTTAGACGAATGGGATTAACCTATAAGATTTAATAATTTTAAATCTTAGGGCGCATAGTTGGTATTTCTTTTAGAAAATATCCTCAATTTGATAGGATTTGCAGTGGGACTAGTAATTGGAATAATGTCATATATTGGATTCAAAAACACCGGAAGCCCCACCTTATTTAGACTAGCAATTGCATTTTTTTCAATTAGCATTGGATTTTTTGTAATATGGTCAGGTTACATGGTAGATGATTTTATCCTAAAGACTGGCCAAATACAAAGATGGATACAAACCTTAGGTATTGCAATTCAGACAGTTGGCTATTTCTTTATTGCATTTTCACATACAATAAAATCATTTTTTCCAAAATCACGATACCTTAGATCTGTTGGATACATTCCACTGTTCCTAGTTTCTTTTATTTCAATTGAGCACATCATAAGATCAATTTCGTTTATTTTGCTAGTATACGGCGCAATTGAGACAGTTGTTTCGTATATTGAAGGAAGGAAGAAAGGTGCACTCTTTGTAGCATTTGGGCTTGCTTTGCTTGCACTTGGCGAGTTTCTTGCATGGTATTCGTTTGTCTTCCCAGAAACTATTTTGTATTCAGCATCAATCACGGTCAAAATTGCAGGATTGCTTTTGCTGTTTGTACCAGTAAGCAAGGTACCGCTAACTAAAATAAAATTTGACAAATTTGAGGAATAGATATTTTATGCGTGAGCCTAGGCATAAAGAAGACAAATTTCATTGTCAAATTCTTTTATCTTAATAGTATATTGAAAAATATCCTATAACTAATCATATTCGAAGGAAGGATAAGATGAAAGTCGTGACACCCTATAGAACACATATGAAGATAGTTGGAGAGATCCTCACAACCGCAAGAGATAATGCACCTGATGAAACTGGTGCTAGTGTTACTTATCTAATTAGAAAAGCAAACATATCTCATGTAAGAATTTCAAAGATACTTGGCACACTTGTATCGCAGGGACTCTTAGAACAGGTTGATTCTAAAAATGCATGTAAATACAAAATTAGCCAGTCTGGAAGAGAGTTTCTTGTTGCGTATCATACATTTAGTAGGTTTGCAGACAATTTTGGTCTGACTATCTAGTCATCAAGTTCATCATCAAAATCATCTTCAAAGCCATTATCTTCAAAATTTGGTTCTGCAGACATGATTACTTGATGACATTTTTGTTATAAAAATAATTGTTCTTACTCGCCTAGTATCTGTACTACAAGATTTCGTGTTCTACTCCTAGTATCAAACTCTACAAAAACAATTTGTTGCCAAGTTCCAAGCAGCAGTTGATTATCCTTGAATGGTATCGTTAATGATGGTCCTAATAACGACGCTTTGACATGTGAATGACCGTTTCCATCATGCCACATTTTTTCATGATCATACTCTATATCCTGTGGAGCTAGTCTTGCAAGCATTTTTGGGAAATCTTTGACTAGTCCTGGCTCATATTCTATTGTAGTTATCGATGCAGTAGAACCTGAAACAAACAATGTTACATTGCCGTTTCTGATTTTTGATTCTTGTACAATTTCTGCAACTTCTTGAGTTATGTCGATTATGTCATCTTCGCCTTTTGATTTTATTGTAATTGTTTTTGTAGTTACAGCCATGACTTTTACCGTAATTTGATTATTATTCAAGATAGTAGCACATAAAGTACATGAAAGTTTCTTGCGACAAAGATGGCATAGAGACAGCAGTAAAGTCTATCCGCAATGGTGGGGTGGTAGTTTTTCCAACAGATACTGTTTATGGTCTTGGTTGTGATCCTTACAACTCTAAAGCCATCGAAAAAATTTACAAAATTAAAAAAAGAGAGTCGTCTAAATTGTTTCCAATTCTTGCTTATTCAAAAAAGGATCTTTCAGATATTGTGGTTTTTGATGAAAAATCAAATAAAATCGCAGAAAAATTTTGGCCTGGCCAGGTCACATTGGTTTTAGAAATAAAAGATGAAAAAATCAAAAAATCCATGAATGCTCAAGGCAAAATTGCCGTACGAGTACCAAACAATAGCTGTACATTGGCACTCTTAAAAGAATGCAAGCTGCTTGTTGGAACAAGTGCAAATGTCTCAGGCATGAGCGCATTTACAGAACCAGATGATTGTTTTGATAACATATCAGGATATGACATTTTTGTTGATGGCGGAACAATAACTGGTTCAGGTGAATCAACCATTGTTGAAGTAGATGATGACAAATTAGCAATCCATAGGGAAGGAGCTGTCTCAGAAACGGAGATTATGAAACTGTTTTGAATCTAATTGTAACATGTTCAAGAAATTTTGAAGAGGAGACAAAAAACGAGATAAAAAATATTCTAGATAAACTAGGCGATAAAACACCTGAAGTCACAATTACCGATTTGTCAGGAATACTTACTGTAAAAACATCGATAGGACTTGATTCCATTATAAGAAAAATTAAGCAAATTCTTGATGATGAGCCATGGTCAGTAAGATACTCGCTTAGAATAATTCCAATACAGGGCATTTCAACTACAAACATTGATGCAATTGTGTCTGAAATGAAAAAATTAACAGGCATAATTCAAGAACATGAAAGTTTCAAGATAGTTGTAGAAAAACGAAACTCTGACATTTCTTCAAAGGAAATCATATCCGAAATTGCAAAAGACCTGCAAAATAAGGTATCAATGGAAAACCCAGACTGGATACTATTAGTTGAGATCCTCGGAGAAAAAAGTGGCGTATCAGTTGTAAAAGAGGATTCCATTATCAGCGTGCAGAAAATAAAACGCAGGCTATCTGAATAATACTGCAGCTCTTTCTGTTAGTAAATCTTCTAATGGCGTCTTTGATGACGCCGCATCTAGGTGTTTACTTGAGATATTGAATTTTTTTCTTAGAAATGGTTGATTATTTTTTGGAAGCGTTGTCAAAAATGGTTTTAGGTAATCGAACAGCTTGTCTAAAAGTAGCTTTTTGCCAATTGCAATGATTACAAAATCTTGATTGTTTTTTACGCCTACAATCTTTATTGCCTGAATGATTTGGTTTGTTCCTGCAAACCTCATAATTATATCGGTTTCAAGTTTATTTGAGAGCAAAATGTTATTTTTCTGCGCATAAAGCGATAACAGAATTATTTTTTTTACATGACTAGGGTTAAGTATAAAATTTGAAGACATGCCTTGAATTACAATATTTTGAAATTTTTCTCTTAATTTATCAAGAAATTCGATATTAGATCCCTGATTTTTTATTGTAAAGATCTCTATTGTTTTATTATCTATTAGAAACTTGGTTCGAGTCGAACCGCCATGGATTATCGGTATTATGCTAACAATGTCATTTGCCTTTAGTTTGGCTGAAAAACCACCCATTGTAGAAGAATCAACCCCGTTAACAGCTACAAGAAGATTGCTTGTATCAAGCTCATTCGTATTTTTTGGTTTATTTTTTGCTAAATAATCAAGTAGATCTCCAATTGTAAGATTGTCTTGATTTACGATAATTTGATCAGTTGAAAAAGTCTTTTTTGCTCCTCCAAACAGTTTAACTGTAATCAACTTGATTTTGTTAATTTGTAACTTGAAATTAATCTTATTCTATTTGTAAAATCAAGTAGAAATTTCTGAGATTGGTTTAGCTTCTATAGCTTCAAAACTTTGTTTTTCATCAACAGTTTGGTTTAATTCCTCTTTTTCACTTTCTATTTCTTCAAGCTCACGTTTGATGCATTTAGTTATATAACCTGCCAATTCATTTTTCAAGCCTTTGGAGCGGATTATAGAAACTTGTTCTAACGCTTTTTTGTTTTCTGCAAAATCTGTTCCAAATCTGTCTTTGTGGTTTTTGAGAAGATCTAGCGCAAATCTTTTAATTCTATCCACTCATCCGCTTATCAAGGTGGGTTTTTTATACCTATATGCCAAGATACACATCTGAATTTTTTTCTAAAATTTTTGATAGCTCATCATATGATTTTCTTAGTATCTTTGAGGCACAAAAAACAACACTTGGTATAAAACTAATCTGTGCTGGTTTTAGTCCAAAACATTTTGCAAATCTTACTGGTCCGTCTGTCTCAACTAGTATTTTGTCTTCATCTGTGTTTTCTAGCAAAACTTGTTTGTCCTTTGCGTATACCATGACAGGACCATATGATACGTAAAATCCATTATCCATCGCCTTTTTCAATTGTTGCTTGCTTCCATCAAACCAGTGTAGTAAAACGCCTTTAAGAGAATAAGATGTGAGAATTTGGTAAATTTCATCAAGTGTTTTTCTTGAATGAATTGAAATTGGCTTTTCTAGTTTTTCGGCTTGTGATAAAAATTGTCTAAAAACATGTTCTTGTCTTTCATAGTCTTCTTTTGCATTGACGTAGGTCTTGTCTAATCCGATTTCGCCGACTCCTGCTAATTTATTTGAATTTTGGTTGATCAGGTCCAATACTGGCTCAATCTCTTGATTAGCCATCTGTGGATGGATTCCAATAAATGGTAGTATCAGGCTACTTTTTTTGGAAAGCTCAAGTGTTCTAATTGAGGTTGCATAATCTACAGAAACACAGCATCCTTTAATCTGCATTTTTTGCATGCCATTAATGATAAGGCCTATTTCTTTTTCATAGAATGGATCGGATAAATGAATATGAGAGTCTACTAGCCAACTCATGATTTTTCGTAATTACCTTCTAAATTAGTCTGTATAAATCGATTCCAAGGTGGTAATTTTTTACTCAATGTTTTTTATCGTTGATTTTTAAAGACTCTTTTGATGAAATCATCCGAGCTTGGGCTATCAGCTATGTACAGGATCTTAAAAAAATCCGGCGCAGAACGGGTTAGCGATGAATCAGCTGATGAGTTAAGGCGAATACTAGAAGAAGTTGCTATCAACATAGCTAAAAGCGCAGTAGAAATGTCAATTCATGCTGGAAGAAAAACTATCAAATCAGAAGATATCAAACTAGCAGCAAAGCCATTTGCAAAATTATAATCTAAGAGTTTAATTGTTGAAGTTGTTTTTCTGACTACGGTGAGGTGGCAGAGCGGTCATGCGTGGGCCTGCAGAGCCTATACAAGGGGGTTCGACTCCCTCCCTCACCTTCTGTGTAATTTTGATGATCTGATCTAGTTCAGTTATTATGTAATTACCCTCTTTTCTAAATATAGGACATTGTAGAAAAACTACTTGGCTCAGCTAAACAACAATGGCCTGCTTGAATACATTCCTGGCTCACAGTCACTAGTAGTTCAAACTATAGGTCAACCATTAGAAGGATTTTCAGAAAATATTCGAGGCAGCATAAGAGAGTATGTTGAGGATGCAAAAAATGAAGTTGAGAAAGGAAATAACTTTCTTCATTGGATTTTAACTAGAGTTTTTGAGGCAACAGAAGACGATGCTGCAGATGCTATAGTTGATGGAGCAAATGATCTAGGCATAGATGCTTATCTGCCAGTTGATTTTTCAGACAATACAATAAGATTATTTCAATCAAAGTATGGCACATCTCATTCAATAGATGCAATAACCAAGTTCAAAGAAGACGTCAAACGACTGCTAGGTCGCGATATCACCAAAATGCGTCCAGAGCTGGCACATCTTGTCACTCAAATACGTGAGAAAAATCTCCAGATAAAGTGTTGTTATGTAACTGACCAACAAGTAGATGACAATGGAGATGAGTCAATCGAAATAATAGACATTGATGAAATCATACAAAAGTTATGGGCTAGAATAAAAAAGCCAGCAGCAGGCAAAAAATCAAACATAAAATTAGAAAAAATGCTTCGACATGATAATACTGTACTTGGCATCCTAAAACTACGGGAACTAACAGACTTTGTAATCAAAAACCGTGATTATGTGTTTGAGTCAAACATAAGACAGTGGATGCAGTTTAAGACTTCGGTAAACAAGGGAATTCGTGAAACCCTGCAAAACAATCCACACAAATTCTTCTATTACAACAATGGGATAACTATAGTAGTAAGCGACTTTGAGGAACTAGAGAATAACACACTTGTTCTATATGCACCTCAAATTGTAAATGGCGCACAGACATCTAACTCTATTATTGATAAAGCAAAACGCACCAACAATCTTGATGGAAGCATAACTGTTACAGTTATCAAGGCAGACGACGAACAGGATCAAAACAACATAACAAAGTATAGAAATTCACAAAATGCAGTACGAGGAAAAGACCTAGTTTCTTTGATGGACTTTCATAAATCAATAAAGTCTCAACTAGAAAATCTCAAATATTTTTACGAGATTCAGGCAGGTTCTTTTGACAGCAAGACAAAATCGCAACAAAATGAGTACAATGGAGATCCAATTTACAACAACTATCTTCCAGAAAATCACAAAAAAGTCATAGTTGCAAAAGATGCGATCCAGTCACTAGTGGCAGGACTAGAGCAAAGGCCTACTGAATCATACAGTTCACCTGCCCAGTTTTTACCTCGAGGTAGCAAATA
>Ga0209108_10002308_pt1 | contig 10966 bp, 6 predicted proteins | sample Rifsed10ft1_FD_184003 | JGI IMG/M metagenome (GOLD analysis project Ga0209108, IMG submission 184003) | Soil microbial communities from Rifle, Colorado, USA - sediment 10ft 1 (version 2) | ecosystem: Environmental > Terrestrial > Deep subsurface > Rock core/Sediment | place: Rifle, Colorado...
GCTGCCGCTTGGCCCGCCCATCCTGTTCGATGAGCTTGCCGTGAAGGGCGTTGCGACGCTGAACGATGCGAATTTCAACGATGTGCGGGCGCGCCTGTACGGCGGCAGTATCACCGGGACGGCGAACGTGGCATGGAAAAGGGGGATACAGCTCAGAGGGAAAGCCGCTGTCAGCCAGGTCGAAATACGCTCTCTGCTGCGGGCGCTGGGACGGCCGCCGACCATGAGCGGCAGGCTCACCGCCAACCCAGTATTCTCGGCCACCGCGCCAGCCGGCGGACAGCTCGCCAACGCGTTGCGGCTGGAAACCCCGTTCGACGTCAAGAACGGCGTGCTCCACGGCATCGACATCGGTAAGGCGGCAACGTCGCTGATCAGCAGGGAAGGCTCGAAGGGCGGCGAGACGCGTTTCGATCAGCTCTCGGGCCACCTCGCGCTCAACCGTGGCACGCGCCGTCTGACGCAGCTGAAAATATCCTCGGGATCTCTTTCCGCCAACGGCAATGTGACGGTCTCGCCTCGCGACGAACTCTCGGGGCGGGTCAACGCGCAGGTGACCGCGGCCGGCACCAGCGCGGTCGTTCCGCTCAACGTGATGGGAAGCGTCCAGTCGCCGCTACTGGTGCCGACGGGAGGCACGCTGGCGGGTGCGGGGGTCGGCACTGCGATACTGGGCCCCGGCGTGGGAACATCCGTCGGCGCAAAGGTAGGCGGTTGGGTGGAGGGGCTGTTCGGCGGGAAGGAAGAGCAGAAGCAGTGAGCCGCACTTCCTTGCTCGTCACCCGTCACCTCTTCACTTCCTCACAATAGGACGCTCGCGATCGCCTTGGCGACGTAGTCGATGTTGCGCGTATTGAGCGCGGCGACGCAGATGCGCCCGCTGTCGATCGCGTAGATCGAATACTCCTCGCGCAATCGTCGCACCTGCTCCTGGTTCAGCCCCGAGTAGGAAAACATCCCGCGCTGGCGTACCACGAAGCTGAAATCGAAGTCGGCGCGGTGCGCGCGGATCTTGTCCACCAGTTGCCGCCGCATCGTCTTGATGCGCTCGCGCATGGCGCCGAGTTCCCGCTCCCACAGGGAGCGCAATTCAGGCGTCGTCAGCACCGTCGTCGCCATTCTGGCGCCGCCAGTCGGAGGATTGGAGTAGTTCGTGCGTATGACGCGCTTCAGCTGGCTCAAGGTGCGCGCCGCTTCGTCCGCGCTCTGGGTGACGATCGAGAGTGCGCCGGCGCGTTCGCCGTAAAGAGAAAGCGATTTGGAGAATGAACTCGATACCAGCACCGCGGGGCAAGCCCCGGCAAAGCGCCGCACGGCAGCGGCGTCCTCGTCGATGCCTTCGGCGAAACCCTGGTAGGCAATGTCAAGAAACGGCACCAGCTCACGCGCATTGATCAGCGTCAGCACGCTTTCCCACTGCTGCGGCGTGAGATCCACGCCTGTGGGGTTGTGACAGCACGCATGCAATACCACGATTGAACGCGCCGGAAGCGTACCTAGCGCCGCTATCATCGCGTCGAAGTCGAGGCCGTGCGTTGCCGGGTCGTAGTACGGATAGGTATTGACCGTGAAACCGGCATACTCGAACAGGGCCCGGTGATTCTCCCAGCTGGGATCACTGATCCAGACCTGGGCGCCGGGGTCGAGGCGGCGCAGCAGGTCGGCACCCACCTTGAGCCCCCCGGTCCCGCCCAGCGTTTGCACTGTCACGATGCGCCTGCCCGTCACGGCCTCATGCTGCGGACCGAACAGCAGGCCCTGAACGGCCTGGTCGTAGGCCTGCAGTCCGTCTATCGGCAGGTAGTTACGGGGCTGAGCGCTTGCGGCAAACTGCTCCTCGGCGCGGCGCACGCACTGGAGCACCGGAACCTTGCCGCTGTCGTTGGTATATACCCCGACGCCGAGATTCACCTTGTGGGGGTTTGTGTCGGCATTGTAAGTCTCGGTGACACCCAGGATGGGGTCTTTGGGCGCCATCTCAACGGCGGCGAGCAGTGACGAGTGCATTCGAATGTAACGCAGGAGCTGCGAAAAGGTTGAGGGGCAGGCGCTATTTTACCTGCTCGCCCACGCGATCGGGTGGCTATCGTGTCGATGCTTGTGGGAAAATAATTGATTTTCCTGGCACACAGCATTCAACATTCTTCGAGCCATGACTTCATCCGTAGCTGATACCGCGACCGCCGCGCATGGAGCGGTGGCGCCCACGAGCTTCCCCGACAGCCCGTTCCGGCTGTACCAGGCCTTTGAACCGGCGGGTGACCAGCCGGAGGCGATCGAGCAGTTGACCGCCGGGATACGCGACGGTCTCGCATTCCAGACCCTGTTGGGGGTCACGGGGTCGGGTAAGACCTACACCATGGCACACGTCATCGCCAGGCTCGGATGCCCGGCGCTCATCATGGCGCCCAACAAGACGCTGGCGGCGCAGCTCTACTCCGAGATGCGCGAATTCTTCCCGGACAACGCGGTCGAGTATTTCGTGTCGTATTACGACTACTACCAGCCGGAGGCCTACGTCCCGTCCAAGGACCTCTACATCGAGAAAGATTCGAGCATCAACGAGCATATCGAGCAGATGCGGCTCTCCGCCACCAAGTCGCTGCTCGAACGGCGCGATACGATTATCGTCGCCACCGTGTCGGCGATCTACGGCATCGGCGACCCGGTCGACTATCACGGCATGATCCTGCACCTGCGGGAGAACGAGAAGCTCGCGCAGCGCGACGCGCTCAAGCGCCTCACCGAGATGCAATACCAGCGCAACGAGTTCGACTTCCGCCGCGGCATATTCCGCGTGCGCGGCGACGTGATAGACATCTTCCCGGCGGAGAATTCGGAGACGGCCGTACGCGTGAGCCTGTTCGACGACGAGGTGGAAAGTATCCACATGTTCGATCCGCTGACCGGCCACGTGCTGCAGCGTGTTGCGCGTTACACCGTCTATCCGTCGAGCCACTACGTCACGCCGCGCGCGACCACGCTGCGCGCGATCGAGTTGATCAAGGATGAGTTGCGCGAACGCAGCGACTGGTTTCAGCGCAACAACAAGCTGGTCGAAGCCCAGCGCATCGAACAGCGCACGCGTTTCGACCTGGAGATGCTCAACGAGATGGGATTCTGCAAGGGCATCGAGAACTATTCGCGTCATCTATCCGGGCGCAACGCGGGCGAGCCCCCCCCGACGCTGATCGATTACCTTCCGCACGATGCGCTGCTCATCATCGACGAAAGCCACGTCACCATCCCGCAGTTGGGCGGCATGTACCGCGGCGATCGCGCGCGCAAGGAAAACCTGGTGGATTACGGCTTCCGGCTTCCCTCGGCGCTCGACAACCGGCCGCTGCGCTTCGACGAGTTCGAAGCCAGGATGCGGCGCACCGTTTTCGCATCGGCGACGCCCGCGGAGTACGAACGCCGGCATCAGGCGCAGGTGGTGGAGCAAGTGGTGCGGCCGACCGGCCTGGTCGATCCGCGCCTCGAGGTGCGCCCGGCATCGACCCAGGTCGATGACCTGCTCTCGGCGATCAGCGAGCGCGTGAAGCTCGGCGAGCGCGTGCTGGTGACGACGCTCACCAAGCGCATGGCCGAAGATCTCACCGAGTATCTCGGCGAGCACGGCGCGAAGGTGCGCTACCTGCATTCGGATATCGACACCGTGGAGCGGGTCGAGATCATCCGCGATCTGCGCCTCGGGGAGTTCGACGTTCTGGTCGGCATCAATCTGCTGCGCGAGGGGCTCGACCTCCCGGAAGTGTCGCTGGTCGCGATCCTGGACGCCGACAAGGAGGGGTTTCTGCGATCGGAGCGTTCGTTGATCCAGACCATCGGACGCGCGGCGCGGCACCTCAACGGCACGGCCATTCTCTATGCCGACGTGGTGACCGATTCGATGCGCCGCGCGATGGGCGAAACCGAGCGCCGCCGCGCGAAGCAGATCGCCTACAACCAGGCGCGCGGCATCACGCCCAAGGGAATCAGCAAGCGCGTCAAGGACATCATCGACGGCGTGTACGATCAGGAGGCCGCGCGCGAGGAGTTGCGGGCCGCCCAGAACGAGGCGCGCTACGAGGCGATGAACGAAAAGGACCTCACGCGCGAACTGAAACGACTGGAAAGGGAAATGCTGGCGGCGGCGCGCAATCTCGAATTTGAGCTGGCCGCGCAACTGCGCGACCAGCTCAAAGTTCTGCGCGAGCGGTTGTTCGTCAGAGCCGCCTGAACATCGTTCAGCGCGTCGAGCCAAGCTGCAACAGCAGCAGCTCCATATGCTCGAGCTTCTTCTTGAGTTGCTGCACGTCCTCTTCCAACGCGGTCGTGAGGTTTACGAGGCCGTTCAGCGTGTCCCAGTGCACGGCGTCTCTCGCCGGCGGTTTGATGAGACCCTTGGCATCTTCAAAGGCCTGGCGTGCCGCAGAATAGGATGACATAGCGTTTCCTCATGCTCTCTCATGGGTTCGGCGTGGGTGTTGCGGGTTCCACGCGATGGGTTTCCACCTGCAGCAACGGCTCCTCGTCCAGCGGCGCAGTCGGAGGACGCACACGTTTGGGATGCGGCGCTGGGGCGTCCTCGACGGCCTGCGCGCTCGCGGCCCTACGCTTTTCCGGGTTCGTTTCGATTTGCGTGAGATCGGTTTGCCAATCGAGCTTTAGAACCTCATCCGGCCGTACGAGGGGAGGGGGCGTTTGCTCCAATGAGGGAACTGGCGTCACTTCGCGTACGGCCTCCCCGGCAATGATGGCTGACGGCGGCGCTGCTGGCGCCGGTTGAGTCACGTGATCCACCGATTCGGCCATCGTCACCGCCGGTAATTCCTGTTGCATCGCAGGGGTCACCGGAATCGCCATTTCGATGGCGGTGGATACACCCTCGGCTGTGGCATTGACGGGCTCACCGGTGGTTGGAACCGGGGCGACGGTCGCTGCGGCAGGCAGAGTCGCCGTACTTTCCGGCTCGGCGCGCGTTTCCAACTCCGGTGCCACGGCGCCCTGCACGCCTGCGGTAGTTCCCTCACGATTCTCATGCCGATCCCGCCTGCCTCGCCGCCTTCTCCCGCGGCCGTCACCGGAATCGCGCTGTGCAGGCTGCTCTGCGGCAGGGGCCGCTGGTCGCGGAGCGGTCTCTGCCTGACCTTCGTCGCGCTGCCTGGAGCGGTCGCGGTCACCCTCCGGCCGCCGGCCCTCGTGGCGGCGCTCGTCCGGATGCCGCTGGCGCCCGTGCTCCCGCCCGCGGCGTTGTTCGGCCGGCTGCTGGCCTCCGCCTTCAGGGCGCGGGCGGGCGCCGCGGTCACGGTCGCGCCCACGTCCTTCCCGTGGTCGCTGGCCCTCGCGCGGCGCCTCGTGACGGGCGTGTGAAGGTACCGCTGGGGCGGCCAGCTCCGGTGCAGGGGCTTGCGCGGCTTCCACGGGTGCGCTTCGGAACCATCCGAAGATCTTGCTGATGATCGAAGTTTCCTGCACGGGAGCACGCGCCGCAGCCGGAGTGGGCGCTGGCGGGGCTGTCACCGGTTCTTCCCTGGCTACCGGCGCGGGCTGCTGCGGTGTGATGCCTCTTACGGCGGCCACCGCGCGCGGCGGCGGCGTCTCCGCGGAAGGTACCGCCGGTGTGGATTCCTCGGCCGGCACTTCGACGAGGTTGTAGCTCGGCGGCAGCGGCTCGCTCTGGTTCAGATCGTCGTGGCGCAACCGGGTCACCGAGTAATTCGGGGTCTGCAGGTGTGCGTTGGGAATCAGCGTGACCGTGACGCGATGGCGCGCCTCGACCATTTGCAGATCGACGCGTTTCTCGTTGAGCAGGAAAGTGGCGACGTCGACCGGCACCTGTGCGTGCACTGCCGCGGTGTTTTCCTTCATCGCCTCTTCCTGGATGATCCGCAGGATGTGCAGCGCGGTGGATTCCGTGCCGCGCATGTGCCCGGTTCCGTGGCAGCGCGGGCAGGGGATGTAGCTCGATTCTCCCAACGAAGGCCGCAGGCGCTGGCGCGACAGTTCCATGAGGCCGAAGCGCGAGATCTTGCCCATCTGCACCCGCGCGCGATCGAACTTCAGCGCATCGCGCAGGCGATTCTCGACCTCGCGCTGGTTGCGTCCGGACTCCATGTCGATGAAGTCGATCACGATGAGCCCGCCCAGGTCGCGCAAGCGCAACTGCCGCGCAAGTTCTTCGGCCGCCTCGAGATTGGTGCGATACGCGGTCTCCTCGATGTCCGCGCCACGCGTTGAGCGCGCGGAATTGACGTCGACTGATACCAGAGCCTCGGTGTGGTCGATGACCACGGCGCCGCCCGACGGCAGATTCACCGAGCGCGAGTAGGCCGATTCGATCTGGTGCTCGATCTGGAAGCGCGAGAAGAGCGGCACGTCGTCCCGGTAGAGCTTGACCCGGTTGACGTTCGCAGGCATCACCGTGGCCATGAACTCCGAGGCCTGACGGAAGACCTCCTCGGTGTCGATCAGGATCTCGCCGATGTCGGGCTGGAAGTAGTCCCGGATCGCGCGGGCAACGAGATTGCCCTCCGGATAGAGCAGCCGGGTGCCGTAGACCTTGAGCACATCCTTGCTGCCCGCTTCGTCGATTGCGCTCCAGAGCTTGAGCAGGTAATTGAGGTCCCAGCTCAATTCCTCCTGCGAGCGCCCGATTGCCGCCGTGCGCCCGATGACGCTCATGCCGTCGGGCAACTCGAGATGCTCGATCACGTCGCGCAGTTCGTTACGCTCCTCGCCTTCTACGCGCCGCGACACGCCACCGCCGCGCGGATTGTTGGGCATCAACACGATGTAGCGCCCGGCAAGGCTGATGAAGGTGGTGAGCGCCGCCCCCTTGGTGCCGCGCTCGTCCTTGTCCACCTGGACGATCAGTTCCTGGCCTTCCGAGAGCGCATCCTGGATGCGGGCACGACCGACGTCCACGCCGGGTTTGAAGTAGCTACGGGAGACTTCCTTGAACGGCAGGAACCCGTGGCGCTCGCCGCCGTAGTCGACAAACGCCGCTTCGAGGCTGGGCTCGATGCGGGTAATCGCCCCTTTGTAGATATTGCTCTTGCGTTGTTCCTTGCTGGAGTGCTCGATATCGAGGTCGATGAGCTTCTGCCCATCGACGATCGCGACGCGCAGCTCCTCGGCCTGCGTCGCATTAAACAACATTCGTTTCATTATCGTCTTCCCCCGCGCTCACATGCGACACGGGATGGACGGACCCGCTGCGCGCTGCTCAGAGCAGCGCGGAATACCGAAGGCGTTCAGTCACTTGGCACGAACATGGTGTAGGGTGACGTGGGGTATCGGTCGTCGTGAGTCCGTCGGTTGCGGTTCGCGCCGCGCGCGAAGCCGCAGAGATCCTGTAACTGTGTTGAGCGCATAACTCGTCTAGTATCGCTACTTTGTCCGGTGAGCGATATTAACCATGCCGGTCAGGTCGCTTAGTCGGGGTGCAATGCGCACGGTCTGCCGCAACGCCACACTGTGGGACATTTTGCGCCACAGGTTAAGGGGAGCGGACGGTCGCTGAAGCCCGACAACGATTCGCGAGATTGCGGTCTGTTCGCCTGCGCCATATTGCGCGGCGTGTATACGCGCAAACGCCGGTAGTCGCGAGATCGTAAAGAATAGTATAGACAAATGAAAGAGTTAAGTAAAGATTCTCGGCTCTGGCGGGAGATTGGAGAGGAGGCGGCCGGGCAGCGCATCGATAATTACCTCGTCAGGCGCCTGAAGGGCGTTCCCAAGAGCCACATCTACCGCATCCTGCGCAGCGGCGAAGTCAGGGTGAACAGCAAGCGGGTCGGCCCTGACTATCGGCTCAGTATGGGTGACCGCGTCCGCATCCCCCCGACGCGACTTGCGCGCCCAGCGGCGCTGCCGCGTAGCCCCGGACCGAGCCGTTTCGTCGGCGCGGTGCTGTATGAAGACGACGCTTTGCTCGCGCTCAATAAACCGGCCGGGATCGCGGTGCATGGAGGAAGCGGAATCAGCCTGGGTGTGGTGGAACAACTCCGGCGCGACCGGCCGCAGTCCCGATTTCTCGAGCTGGTGCATCGGCTCGATCGTGATACATCCGGGGTGCTGCTGCTCGCGAAAAAGCGCGGCGCGCTGACCCGGCTGCACGAGCAATTGCGGGCGGGGCAGGTGCAGAAAGTCTATCTCGCGCTGGTCCACGGAAAGTGGCGCGACCAGAAACGCAACGTGCGACTGCCGCTCGAGAAATATGTCCTGGCGAGCGGCGAGCGCCGCGTCAAGGTAAAGCCCGAGGGGTTGCCGTCGCATACGGTGTTCTCGCTGCGGCGATCGTATCCGCCTTACAGCCTGCTCGAGGCCGAATTGAAGACCGGGCGCACGCACCAGATTCGCGTCCACCTCGCGCACCTGGGCTTTCCGATCGTTGGCGACGACAAGTACGGCGACTACGAACTCAACCGGCGCATCGCGGCACAAGGGCTCAAGCGCATGTTCCTCCACGCCATGCGCAGCGTGATCGCACATCCGGAGACCGGCGCGACGCTCGCCATCGAAGCGCCCCTGCCGGGTGACCTGGTGCGTTTTCTCGAACACTGTGGCGGCAATGGCAATGCGTCGTGATTCGCGCGTCATGAAGTGCCGGGAGTTTCAACGTATACTTATTCGCTAAACCATTAGAGGCAAATCGATATGGCAGAGCTCGGGCCGGGGACCTCGGAACAAGACTGGCAACGCAGCGTGATTGAGAAGGTGGCGCTCGCCGCGATCCAGGAGCAGCGTCGCGCGCGGAAATGGGGCATTTTCTTCAAACTCCTGCTGTTCATCTACCTCTTTGCGCTGCTGATCATCGGCATGGGTTGGATCGGCAAGAGGGACGGGTCGCCCGGCAAGCATACAGCGCTTGTCGAGGTGCGCGGTGTGATCGCGCCCGACAGCGCCGCGAGCGCCGACGCCGTAATGACAGGCCTGCAGGATGCGTTCAAGGACAAACGCACTCAGGGCGTGGTGCTGCGCATCAACAGTCCCGGCGGCAGCCCGGTGCAGGCGGGACACATCAACGATGAAATCCGCCGGCTGCGTGAGAAGTATCCGAATATCCCGGTTTATGCGGTGGTGGAGGATATCTGCGCCTCGGGCGGTTATTACGTGGCGGTTGCCGCAGACAAGATCTACATCAACCAGTCGAGCATCGTCGGCTCGATCGGCGTGCGCATGGATGGCTTCGGATTCACCGGGACCATGGAAAAGCTGGGGGTTGAACGCCGCCTGCTTTCCGCGGGGGAAAACAAGGGCTTTCTCGACCCGTTCCTGCCGCTGCAGGATACGCACAAGGAGCACGCCGAAAAGATGCTAAACGACATTCACCAGCAGTTCATCAAGGTGGTGCGGCAAGGCCGCGGCAAGCGCCTGAAGGAAACGCCGGAGATGTTCTCCGGTCTGCTGTGGGTCGGCACCAGGTCCATCGAACTCGGTCTCGCCGATGCCATCGGCAGCATCGACTATGTCGCGCGCGATGTCATACAGGCCGAGGACATCGTGGATTTCACACCGCGCGAGAACATTGCCGAGCGCGTCGCCAAGCGCTTCGGCGCTGCGATGGCTGAAACACTGGTGCGACTGGGCGTGATGGGTGGCCTGAATGTCCGGTAAATTGAGGATTGCATCGCGGTAACGACGGAGTAACATATACAAGCGCCGCAAGGTAGCAGATGTAGGGTGTGAACGCCCTTCATGCCGAGGTGTGCAGGATTCGCGTTTTGCATGGCAGCCCTTAACGTCGTCCGCCACGCATTTGGCGGACTTTGGGGGAAGCATGAAGTCACGAAGTGCGCAGGCAACGCTCGCGCCCAAAATCCTTGCGATTGCGGTCGCCGCCTGTTTTGCGTGGGAACCCGCGTTCGCAAACCCTACCGGCGCGCAGGTAGTGAACGGCGCGGTGAGTCTCGCGCGTCCCAACGCTTCCACCCTTAACGTCACCAACTCCCCCGGCGCCATCGTTCATTGGCAGGGTTTCTCGATCGGGGCGAGCGAGGTGACCCGCTTCATCCAGCAGTCGGCCGCGAGCGCGGTGTTAAACCGCGTAGTCGGCGGCAACATCTCGCAGATTCAGGGGCAGTTGCTCTCCAACGGCAAGGTCTTTCTCATCAACCCGAGCGGGATCGTGGTGGGGCCGGGGGCGGTGATCGACACCGCGGGTTTTGTGGGCTCCACGCTCAACATGCTCGATGCCGACTTCCTCGCCGGAAAACTCAGGTTTCAGGGCGACGCCAATTCCGGTTCGATCATCAACCAGGGCTGGATCAAGACTGCCTCGGGCGGGCAGGTGATACTGGTTGCCCCCCAGATCGAGAACAGCGGGCTCATCCACACCCCGGGCGGCGAGATCATTCTGGCTGCCGGCAAGAGCCTCACGATTGCGAGTCTGGATCACGAGGGGGTGCAGTTCGAGATCCAGGCGCCGACTGACGCGGTGGTGAACGTCGGCAAGCTTCTGGCAGAAGGCGGAGCAATTGGTGTTTTCGCCGGCACGCTCAAGCACAGTGGAGACATCCGCGCGACTTCGCTTTCGACTGACGCGACCGGGCAGATCGTGCTCAAGGCGAGCGGCGGCATCGAGCTTGCTGCGGGCAGTGTCACCTCGGCGAGCGGAGTCACCGGAGGCAACGTTCAGATTCAATCCGGTGATACCACCCTCGTTTCAGGCACGGTGGAGGCGACAGGCGCGGCACTCCCTCTCCCTCTGGGAGAGAGTGGGGGTGAGGGAGGCGGTTCGGTGGGCCACGGCGGCATCATCCACATCCTCGGCAACAAGGTCGGACTGATCGAGGGCGCCAAAGTCGATGCGAGTGGCACGAACGGGGGCGGCACGGTGCTGGTGGGAGGCGACTTTCAGGGGGGAAACCGCTGGATACAGAACGCCTACCGCACTTACTTTGGAGTGGGCGCGAGCATTGCGGCCGACGCAATCGCGAATGGCGACGGCGGCAAGGTGATCGTGTGGGCGGACGACGCG
>Ga0209108_10002313_pt1 | contig 10955 bp, 4 predicted proteins | sample Rifsed10ft1_FD_184003 | JGI IMG/M metagenome (GOLD analysis project Ga0209108, IMG submission 184003) | Soil microbial communities from Rifle, Colorado, USA - sediment 10ft 1 (version 2) | ecosystem: Environmental > Terrestrial > Deep subsurface > Rock core/Sediment | place: Rifle, Colorado...
AGGGCCGCGGCAATCATCGTGATGATGGGTGACTGGTGGCCGGATAAGGAGTTGACAGTTGGCAGTTATCAGTTGGCAGCAACTGCAAACTGTCCACTGCAAACTGCAAACTTCTTCATCCTTCCCCCTTTCCCCTTCCCCTTGAAAGGGTCATTGCGCTGTCAAGAACTCCTGACAGACGGTGCGGTTGCGGGGCATTACAGTTCGTTCGAATCTCACGACCCAAACGGGACCCGACACGCACCCGATTGCACCGAGCGACTGATGGAACAACCCAACCAACCAACCCTGACCATTTTGATCGTCGAAGACCATTTGCCGACACTGATGGCCGTGCAGGCGCTCGTCTCAACGGCGTTACCGGCATGCCGCACGCTCACCGCCGAAAGCGGCGAGCAGGCGCTCGAACTGTGCGCGAGCGACGCGCCGCATGTCGTGGTAATGGACATCGTTCTGCCTGGAATGGACGGTATCGAGGCGACGCGCCGCATCAGGTCGCTGCTGCCGGACACGCGCGTGGTGATGCATTCGAGCCACGACATGCAGATCTACCGCGAAGGGTCGACCGCTGCCGGCGCCGGCGCCTTCGTCACCAAGAACAGGACCTTCACCGACCTCGTCCCGGCGATCACCGGCCTGCTCCCGCCCGCCTTCAGGGGTCCCGGCGGCACGCGGTAATCCGTCACACCGGCGCAATGCGCCCCTGACACATCATTCAAGCTTTCCCGACATACAAACCCGGGCTTACCCCCTAGGCTGGGTTACAAGGGGGGTAGTGCCTGCCCTTCAGCTTTGTCGGTAGCGACGACTCATTGTGCCGGACGAGCCGGCACACAAAACTCCGGGACAAGGAGGAGGAATCAGGGGCACCGTATCGCAATCACCGGAGGTGCATCATGCGTAAATTGAACGTGCTGCTGGTTGACGACAACCCGCAATTCCTGAAAGCCGCCCGCGACCTCGTCGCCGCCCTGCCAGGCGTGGCGTACACCGCATGCGCGAGTTCGGGCACTGAGGCGCTGGCGCGGGCCGGCCAATCCCGACCTGACCTGGTGCTGACCGACATCGTCATGCCCGGCATGAGCGGTTTCGAGGTGATCCGCAAGCTGCGCGCTAGCGACGCCCCGCCGCGCCTCGTGGCCGTGACGCTGCACGAAAGCGCCGAATACCGCGCCGCCGCGCAGCGCAGCGGCGCCGACGGCCTGGTCCCGAAGCGCGAGTTCGGCGCGCTGGTCCCGCAATTGATCGCATCCCTGGCGGGCACGAGTTACGCAAGATGAATTCACGCCGCGACAATACCAGCATCCTGGCCGAGGAAGCGCGCGCCCAGCTCGCGGCGATCGTCGAGACTTCGAACGACGCCATCCTCAGCTGCACGCCCGACGGCATTGTAATGTCGTGGAACGCTGGCGCGGAGAAACTATTGGGTTACTCAGCCGGCGAAATGCTCGGGCGCGGCATATCCACCATTGCGCCCCCGGACCGGCGTCACGAATGGCAGCATCACGTGTGGCTTCTGCAACAGGGCAAATCAGTGCCACCGTTCGAGACCGTCCGCATCGCCAAGGACGGACGCCAGGGTCACGTGCAGATGAGCATTTCCGCGATCCGCGATGCCGCCGGCAACGTCACGCGCATCGCGTACATCTTCCGCGATGTCACCGAGCGCAAGCGCGCCGAAACGGAACGCATTCAGTTGCTCAACGTGCTGGAGGCAAGCCGCAACGAGCTTTACATCTTCGATTGCGAATCGTTGCGCTTTCGATACGTTAACCAGAGCGCACTGCGCAACCTGGGCTACACCGCCGAGACGATGCAGTGCATGACACCGTACGACCTCAAGACCAAATTCAATGAACAGTCGTTTCGCGCTCATGTCGCCCCGCTGCTGCGCCGGGAGCGCGAATTGCTCGTGTTCGAGTCGGCGCACCGCCGCGCCGACGGCACACAGTACCCGGTGGAAGTGCATCTGCAGCTGGTCGAATGGGAAGGATCGCAGGTCTTTCTCGCTGTCATCTTTGACATCACCGAACGGAAGCAGGCGCAACGCGAGCTGGAACGCAAGGCGGCGATCACTCGGCTCATGGAATCGCTCGCACGCGCATCCAACGAAGCCACGACGCCCGAAGATGCATTGAAGGCGTGCCTGGCACAAATTTGCGATTACGGCGGCTGGACGCTCGGACGCGTGGGGACGTTTGCATCGGGGCAGCGCCTGGGCGCTCCGCAGTCTTCGGTCTGGCATTCTCCGCAGGCGGAGCGTTTCGCCGGGTTCGTCGAGATTTCCAACCGCTACGCCTACACCGGGCGGCTGTCCGGACAGTTCGTCAGCGAGGCGTTGCGCAAGAGGAGAGCGGTTTGGGTGTCCGATCTATCGACCACGCCCGGCTTCGGGCGCCTGGCCGAAGCAGTGAAATCGGGCATACGTGCCGGTTTCGTGTTTCCGGTCGTCGTCGGCGACGAACCCCTGGCCTTCCTCGAATTTTTCGCCGACGAGGTGCGCGCGCCGGATGAACCATTCCTCGAAGCGATTAACAGCATCTCCGCGCAGCTGGCGCGGGTAATCGAGCGTCGACGTGCGCTCGACGAGATGCGTGCCAACGAGCAGAAGCTGGAGGGGATCCTCGGCTCACTGCACGAGGTTGTGTGGTCCATGGATGCGCGCAGCGGGCGGGTCCTCTACCTCAACACGGCGGCGAAACGCCTCACGCGGCGCCCGGTCGCCGACTTTCTCGCGAACCGGCGTACTTGGCGCAAGATGATCCATCCCGATGACCGGGCGCGAGTGCGTGGCAGCATACGGGATCTGCTGGAAAGTGGCGCGCTTACCCACGAGTTCCGCATCGTGCTCGCCGACGGGGAAGTGCGGACGGTGGAGAACCGGGCTCGGGTGATGTGCGACGTGAACGGCATGCCGCAGCGCATAGACGGAACGATCAACGACATCACCGAACGCGAGCGCGCCGAGGACGAGCGGTCGCGGCTGGCCGAGATTGTCGAGTTTTCCCAGGACGCGATCGTCAGCACCGACCGCGACCGGACCATCCTGACCTGGAATGCGGGCGCTGAACGCCTTTTCGGCTATTCGGCCGCGGAAGCCATGGGGCGCGATGTCAGTTTCCTCGTCCCGGAGGAACGGCGGCAGGAACTCGGCAAGAGGAGAGCGCTCGCCCTTGCCGGGCAACAGGCCGCTCCGCATGAGACCGAAAGACTCGCCAAGGACGGGCGGCGCGTCCCGGTATCGATCAGCGCCTCGCAGCTGCGGGACGGCGACGGCAATATCATCGGCGTCTCCCTGATCTACCGCGACATCGCCGAGCGCAAGCGGACTGAAGCAGAGGTCGGGCGCCTGGCGGCGATAGTCGAGAACTCCAACGACGCCATCGCCAGCCGCGATCTCGACCGCAGGATCACCAGTTGGAACTCCGCCGCAGAACGGTTGTTCGGGTACACGGCCGCCGAAGTTATCGGCCGGAACATCTCGCTGATCATTCCGGCTGAACAGGAAGCACAAGCAGCGCAGAACCGCGCGCTGCTGAGTTCTGGCCACAGGATACCGGCCTACGACGCGGTGCGTCTCACCAAGGATGGCCGGCGCATACATGTCTCCATCAGCCAATCGCCGATCCGCGATCCGAGCGGCACAATGATCGGCGTATCGCTCGTGTTCCGAGACATCAGCGGGCGCAAGAGCGCCGAGGAGGAGCGCGGCCGGCTCGCGGCGATCGTCGAATCGTCGCAAGACGCGATCATTGGCCGCACGCTCGACGGCACGATCGTGTCCTGGAACGCCGGCGCCGAGCGGCTCTACGGCTACCCCGCTGCAGAAGCCCTCGGCAAGCATGCCCTGCTGTTGACGCCGCCCGAATTGCAGCACGAGACGGAGCGGAACCGGGAACTGCTCAGGTACGGAAACGCCGTGCCGTCGTACGAAACCGTACGCCTTTCCAAGGACGGGCGCCGGATCGCCGTACAACTGAGCCTGTCACCCATCAGGGACAGCAGCGGCAACGTGATCGGCACGGCCTCTATTGCCAGCGACATCAGCGAACGCAAGCGCGCGGAGGCGGAGCGCGCGGAACTCGCGGCGATTGTCGAGCAGTCGGGCGACGCCATCATCAGCCGCAGCCTCGACCGCACGATCCTCACCTGGAACCGAGCCGCCGAGCGCTTGTTCGGCTGGACGGCGCGGGAAGCGATCGGGCGAAACATCCGACTGATCGTTCCCCCGGAGCGGTTTGGGGAGAACACCCGCAACCGGGAGCTGGTCCACCAAGGCCACCCCGTGCCGAGCTACGACACGGTGCGAATCGCAAAAGACGGCAGGCACGTTGATGTGTCGCTGTCCCAGTCCCCGATCAAGAACGAACGGGGCGAGGTAATCGCCGTCTCGCTCCTCCTACGGGACATCACCGAGCGCAAGCAGGCCGAACAGGCCCGCGGTCAGCTTGCGGCCATCGTCGAAAACTCGAACGACGCGATCATCGGCCGCTCGCTCGATGGCACCATTACCTCGTGGAACGCCGGCGCGGAGCGGCTGCTCGGCTATTCCGCCGGCGAGGCGATCGGCCGGCCCATCGCCTTCACGATACCTGAGGGACAGCACATCCGAATCGCGGAAATCGGGGAGAAAGTGCAGCGCGGTGAAGCAGTCCCGCCCCACGAGACCCGCCGCAAGACCAAGGACGGGCGGGTGATCGATGTCATGTCCAGCATTTCCCCGCTCCGGGACGGCAGTGGGACAATCGTCGGCGCCTCCCAGATTCTCCACGATATTACCGCGCTCAAGCAGGCCGACAATGCGATGAAGGAGAGCGAAGAGCGCTTCCGCGCCGCATTCGAGCAGGCCGGGGTGGGCATGGGGCTGCGTGCCCTCGATCCGCGCAATCCGCGGTGGCTGCGCGTCAACGAGAAGCTGTGCGAGATCCTCGGCTACACCCGGGACGAACTGCTCCATCTCTCCACTGTGGATCTCACGCCCCCCGAGGACCGGGGCACCGCGATTGATTACAACGAGAAGCTGCTGCGGGGCGAGGTCGCGAGCTACTCGCGCGAGAAGCGCTACGTGCGCAAGGATGGGTGCATCATCTGGACGAACGTCTCCATTGCCGCTGTGCGCACTCCAGACGGCCGCCCGACGCACGTCATCTCCGTGATCGAGGACATCACCGAGCGCAAAAGGGCCGCAGAGCGCATTGATTTCCTCTCCCAGTACGACGCCCTCACGGAGCTGCCCAACCGCACTCTGTTCCAGGACCGCCTCGAGCTTGCCGTGGCGCACGCACGGCGCCGCGACGAATTCCTGGGCGTCCTGATGGTCAACCTGGACCGCTTCAAGAAAGTCAACGAAAGCCTCGGGCACGAAGGTGGCGACGAATTGCTGCGCGAGGTTGCGTCACGCCTGAAAACGTCCCTGCGCGACGTTGATACGATCGGGCGGCTGGGCGGCAATGACTACGCTATCCTGGTCGAGGGAATTCAGACGGCCGATGCCGTGACCGCCGTAGCCGAGAAGCTCACCCAGATACTCGCCACCCCGTTTGACGTACGCGGCCAGGAGATCTTCGTTTCCGCCAGCATCGGCGTCGCCTCGTGCTCCAGCAGCGCGTGCAATGCGGGAAAGCTGCTGGAGAGCGCCGAGGTCGCGATGACCCGGGCCAAGCAGGATGGAGGCGGCGGTTACCATGTCCTCCAGGACGAGCCCATCACCTTGAGCGGCAGGCGCCTGACGTTCGAATCCCGGCTGCGGCGCGCGCTCGAGCGCGACGAGCTGCTGCTGCATTATCAGCCGAAGGTGAACGTCAAGACCGGCCTCATCACCGGCGCGGAAGCGCTGGTGCGCTGGCGCAATCCCGATGGCAGCCTGGTCTCGCCGGCGGAATTCATCCCGCTCGCCGAGGAGACGGGACTGATCGTGCCGATCGGAGAATGGGTGCTGCATAGTGCGTGCACGCAGGCCAGCGCGTGGCACCGCCAGGGCCATCCCCTCTCCATTGCGGTCAACCTGTCGGCGCGCCAGTTCCGTCAGAAAGAATTATGCGAAACGGTGAGGCTGGCGCTCGCGGACAGCGGCCTCGATGCCCGGCATCTCGAGCTTGAAATCACCGAAAGCATGGTCATGTACCGCGCGGACCAGGCCATCGCCACGTTGCAGCAGCTGAACGAGATCGGGGTAGAGCTGTCAGTGGACGACTTCGGCACCGGCTACTCGAGCCTTTCCTACCTCAAGCGCTTTCCCGTGCACAAGCTCAAGGTGGACCAGTCGTTCGTGCGCGAGCTCCACAAGGACGCGGACGACGCGGCGATCGTGCGCGCGGTGATCGCGCTCGCCAAGAGCCTCAACCTCAAGACCGTCGCCGAGGGCGTGGAAACCGAGCAGCAGCTCATCTTTCTCGCCGGGCTGCATTGCGACGAATATCAGGGCTATTACTTCAGCAAGCCATTGCCGGCCGCCGAATTCCTGCAACTGCTGCTGGCTCGCTCGTCCGCGGCCAGCGCCCTGGCGGCACCGATACACCACATCGCGACAACGCCACGCCCCGGGTAGCGTCCGCTACGCGCGCGAGAGCCATAAGAAACGCAGATAATACACCCGTATGTCGCCCGCGCAGCATTCCCCAGCCCGGCTCTTCATCACCCTCCTCGTGTTGCTCTTCCTGATCGAGGGCGGGCTCATGCTCGGGTTGCATTACATCCTTCCGGAGGACACTTCCGTCTGGATAGAGGCAGCTGCGGACGCGACCCTGTTGACGGTCTCCGCGTCCATCGTTGCCTGGTGGTTGTTCATGCGGCCGCTCGCATTTGCATTGAGAAGCGAAACTGCGCGGGCCAGGGCCGTGATGGATACCGCGGCGGAAGGAATCATCACGATTGACGAGGGCGGCGTCATCGATTCTTTCAACCGGGCCGCGGAACACATGTTCGGCTGGGAAGCGGGCGAAGCCGTCGGCAAGAACGTAAGCATTTTGGTCCCCGAGCCGCACGCCAGCGCGCACGACGGCTACGTCGCGCGCTACCTCCGCACGGGCGAAGCCCGCGTCATCGGCAAGGCGCGCGAGCTCTCCGCGCTTCGCAAGGACGGAACCCAGTTCCCGATCGAGCTCAATCTGAGGGAGGTCCGGTTCGGGGGAGAGCGCTACTTTACCGCGATCATCCGCGACATCGCCGAGCGCAAACAGGCGGAGGCCGAGCGCGGGCAGCTCGCAGCGATCGTGCAGAGTTCGGACGACGCAATCGTCAGCCGCGATCTGGATCGGAGGATAACGTCCTGGAACGCCACCGCGGAGCGGCTCTTCGGCTATACCGCGGCGGAAGTCATCGGCCGGAACAGCTCGCTGATCATCCCTCCCGATCAGGAAGCGCCGGCGGCGCAAAATCGCGAGCTGCTCGCTTCCGGCCAGCCGATACCGGCCTACGACGCCATACGCCTCACCAAGGACGGGCGGCGCATTGACGTTTCCACTACCCAGTCCCCGATCAAGGATGCGGGCGGCAAGGTAATCGGCGTTTCTCTCGTCTTCCGGGACATTACCGAGCGAAAGCAGGCGGAGGGTGAGATCAGGCGCCTCGCGCACTACGATGGCTTGACCGGCCTTCCCAACCGCCGGCTCTTCTACGACCGCCTTGGCCAGGCGATTGCCATCGCCAAACGCAACCGCCACGAGCTCGCCCTGCTCTACCTCGATCTCGATGGATTCAAGGCCGTGAACGACACCCTGGGCCACGATGCCGGCGACGAGCTGCTGAAGGCCGCCGCAGGGAGAATCCGGCAAAAGCTGCGCGAATCAGATACCGTAGCCCGCCTCGGGGGTGACGAATTCACCGTGATCCTGCCCATGATCGCGGGCCGCGAAGACGTCGCCAAGGTTGCGGAGAAGATCCTTGGCGCCCTGTCGACGAGCTTCAGCCTGAGCGGCCGCAAGGAGGAACCCCGCGTCGGGGTGAGCATCGGCATCGCGGTCTATCCCGCCGATGCCCGGGACACGGACGCCCTCGTCAAGGCGGCGGATACCGCGATGTACTGCGCCAAGCAATCGAAGAACTCCTTCCATTTTTTCGCAGCGACCGACGCGGCGCCAGACGAGCGGCTGGGAGCATGACCGCGCCCCTTGAAGCACTGTCAAGCCGCCCGGCAATTGTGCGCAAACCGGCCGCAGTCATGAAGGGGTTAGGAGCTTGTTGAAATTCTTTCGTCGCTCCCGCGAAGGCGGGAGCCCAGGGAACCCGCTGCTAAACGGATCAACGAGTTACTAGATTCCCGCCTTCGCGGGAATGACATTCTTGCAGTGGGCGGCGCGTATTTCAACAAACTGTTAGGTCTAGGTTAGGATAATGCCCGTGCAAGCAGCATGAATAACGTTATCCGGCGCAATCATTACGACGTCACGGACCGCGTGTTCGTGGCTGACCCGCGGATAGTGTGCGAGGAGGTCTGCTCCCTGTTGCGGCTTGTGGGAAGGAACGCCGACCTCCGGCCGGTCGAACTGGCATTCGACGCCTTCGGCCGCCTCTATGCGGGAACGCTGCCAAGTTACCTGGGCTGCGAGACCTGGTATCACGACGCGCAGCACAGTCTCGACTGCGCACTCGCCATGGCACGATTACTGGAGGGGCACGAGCGCGGGGTCGCGGCCGCCGAACGCCTGGGCGAACGCCGCGCCCAGCTGGGCGTGATCGTGGCACTGTTCCACGACGCCGGCTACATCCGCAGAAACGTGGACGAGGAGCAGCACGGCGCCCAGTTCACGTTGTTCCATGTGCGCCGCAGCGGCGACTTCCTGGCCGGGTTCCTGCCCTCGGTGGGCTTTGCGCCGGAAGGCCCATTGGCGGAACAGCTGGTGCACTTCACCGGATACGAGATGGAGCTCGACCGGATCCAGGTGCATCATCCCCTGGACCGGCGCCTGGGCTTCATGCTTGGCAGCGCCGATGTGCTGGCGCAGATGTCCGACCGTTGCTACCTGGAGAAATGCCGCGACTTTCTCTATGCCGAATTCGAGATCTGCGGCCTGGCGGGTCCTCCCCAGTTGGAGGGCCCCAAACCCCTCTACGCTTCGCGCGAGGAGCTTCTGCACAAGACGCCCGATTTCCACGACAGAATCTGGAAGGAGCGCATGGACGGCTATTTCGAGGGCGCCTACCGCCATGCCGCCACCCACTTTGGTGGCCGCGACCTCTATCTGAAAGCGATCGAGGGCCATTTTCTGCGGCTGCAAGAAGTGCTGCGGACCAACCAGATTCATGAAGGCCTTCGGCGGCGAGCCGAGTGCGTCAACGCCGGACCGCTGCGCGTCATCCTCGGCCTGCAACCAGCAGGTGACGCCGGCCTCCGCGCGGCGTCCCGCCCGCCCAGCTACAAACGGCGGACGCATGCGGGCGCCGTGGATCCCCGTATTTACGTACCAACGTGATCGCCGAACTGCTCCGGCATGCGGCGTTGCGAGTGCTGCTGAGGGCACCCGACGCATGAAGCTTCTTCCCGATTTCCTGCGTCCGCGCTGGGTTAGCGCCACCCTTACTATCGTCTTCACCGGCGTGCTGGGCGCGGGATTGGTGGCAACTATCTACTGGACGTTATTCGACCCGAAATGGATCGCCTTCCTCGGCGGGGTGCTGATGGCCGCCGTGGTTGCAATGGCAACTCAGGCGTCGAAGGCGCAATGGCTCGCCACACGGCGCACCAGGCAGTTAGACCGGATCCGCGCCCAGCTCGGCCAGGAAACCGCGCGCAGCCGCAACGCCACGGAAGCGGCGCGTATTGCGGAAGCGAGGATGCGCCTGTTGGCCGACGCGTCGCCGAGCATGATTCTATTTGTCGACCGCGACGAGCGCTGCCGCTACCACAATCGCGCAGTCGAGCACAGGACCGGCCTCACCGCGGAGCAGATCAGCGGCCGGCCTTTGCACGAGGTACTGGGCAACGCCTATGCCCTGATCGCGCCGCATATAAGCGAGACGCTCGAGGGTAAGCCGGCCGCTTACGAGTTTGCATGGACGGGTACCGCGCTGCCCGAGACCTACGCGGCGCGCCATGTTCCCTACCCCCCGGAAGAATCGCCGCCCCGCGGCTTCTACCTCCTGCTTACCGTTACCGCGCTGCACCCCCCGGCGAGGACGGCATCCTCCCTCCAGCCCACGGACCCACCGACTGATGCAGGGGGCGTGCTCATTGCGGGGGAAGGCGGCCAGACGATATACATGCGCTCGATCGCCGACCAGTTGATGGGCTGGGATGAACCGCGGGCGAAGCTCGAGTACGCGCTCAAGGCGAACCAGTTTCTGCTCTTCGCACAGAAGATCCTTCCGCTCAAGCGCGAGCTGCCCGACCCGCTGTGCTACGAAATCCTGCTGCGCCTGCGGGAGGAGGAGGACAATCTCCTGCCGCCCGGCGGCTTCATCCCGATTGCCGAACGTTACGGCATGATGGAGGAGATCGACCGGTGGGTGGTGCGCAACCTCATCGAGTGGTGCCGGGAGCGGAAACGCAGGGACTCCGCCTGGCGCGTGCCCTTGTTCTGCGTCAACCTGTCGGAAGCCGCCGTCTGCAGTCTCGATTTCGCACGGTTCGTCAACTACGAGCTGCGACAGCACGATTTCAATGCCCGCTCCCTGTGCTTCGAGATCGGCGAGCCGGATATCATCGGCCAGCACGCGCACGTCCAGCGCTTCGTCAACGCACTGAAGCCCCTGGGCTGCCGTTTCACGGTGGACGCGTTCGGCAGCGTGAAGGTATCGTTCTCCCATCTGAAGGGGCTCGCCGTCGACTTCCTCAAGATCGACGGAGTGATCATCCAGAACATCCTGCGCGATCCCGCCGCGCTCGCCCAGACGCGCGCCATCAACACCGTGTGCGGGAAGGTCCGGTTGCGAACGATCGCCGAGTTCGTCGAAACCGACGAAACGCTCGACAAGCTGCGCGAGGTGGGGGTGGATTACGTTCAGGGCTTCGGTATTGC
>Ga0209108_10002314_pt1 | contig 10955 bp, 10 predicted proteins | sample Rifsed10ft1_FD_184003 | JGI IMG/M metagenome (GOLD analysis project Ga0209108, IMG submission 184003) | Soil microbial communities from Rifle, Colorado, USA - sediment 10ft 1 (version 2) | ecosystem: Environmental > Terrestrial > Deep subsurface > Rock core/Sediment | place: Rifle, Colorado...
ACCCGGACGCGCCCATCTTCGCCGTCGCGGATTGCGGCGTGGTGGCCGCCCCCAAAGCATTCCTGCCGAAACTGCTGGAACACCTTACCTGATTTTCCCTGCTTTCCAGCTTGTCCAGCCAGAATACACAGCGCGACTCAACGCCGAGTCGCGCTGTGTATTCTGATCGTGTCCATCCTTCGGCTGGCGCGGACGCTTACATTCGCGTAACTTTAGCCCGACTCTGCTGATGATGCTGTTGGGCGGCTATTACCTGAGGGGCAAGGCCCGCTAGTCAATTTCGGCACTGGCGAGACCTCTACCCACTTTGAGCCTTGAATTTAGTCGGTCCTGCTTCGTCCACGGCTTCAATGTCGAAATAACGGAGAGCAGGGCAAGGACGGCGATCAGGCCGATGCCAGACAACGTATATAGCAACCGGTATTGAAGATAGGCCGGATTCTGAAGCGCCAAGAGGCCTTCGACCTTTGAAATCGCCTGTATTTTTCTGTCCCACTGTGATAGGAAAAGCGGCGCATAGATCATGATGGCCGCTGTCCCGATCCATTTCACCGTCACCCAGCGATATTTGAAAAAGCCCCAGGTCGTGAGCCAACTCGCCAAGAAGCCGGTGAGGAGGGAACCCCACGCCATGGGGACAACGACCCAATTGTCAATTAACCCAATGGAGTGGTCAACCGCATAAAGGTCGCCGTTCCCAGAAGGCGCCCAGGCAAACCGCAGAATGTTCATGCTGATGGCCGCGCCTAGCCAGATCACGGACAGGATCAGGTGAATGCTTTTTAGCCATTGTCTGCCGGTCGTTCCGAGTATGGGTTTCTTAAGCATGGAATCTAGCTCACCTTACTTCATCGTCATCAGATACGCCAACAAATCTGCCAGATCCTGCTGTGGGAGCAGCTCGCCGAAGTTCTGCGGCATGACGCCATCCTGAAAACCTGGCGCGACGTAGGCACTCGGGTTCATAATGGATTCGTACAGGTACGCCTCCGCCGAATAACCCGGTCTGCGAGTCGCCGCGAGGGTCGCCAGCGGCGGCTCACCGGGGAATGCCGGGCCGATAGGTACGTCAATGTGGCAGGTGTGGCAGGGCTGTGCGACCATGAAGATTTGTTCTCCATGCGCCGCTTCGCCAGTCGGCAGCGACTCCAGCTCGGCAGGGATTGCGTTCGCTGTCGGCTCTCGGGCCGCGCCCGTGGTGCGCCGCGTATAGGTCCAGTAGGCTGCGTTGGCTGCGCAGGCGAGCAACACGCACAGGGCCAGCACGGCACAGCCGCCAAACACGAGAGGGAGCGGACGGCGCCCACGCGATACAGGAACAGAAGATGGAACGGTCACGTGAACTATGACCCGCTCGGCGGCTCAACCTGCTTGGACTCATCATCTTTCTTCGCTTTGTTGTCCTCGCGCGTGAGCACGTAGATCAAGATCAGCGCCAGCCCAAAGAACATCGGGAGCAGCCCGGCCAGCATCCACGGGCCAAAGCCCAGCGGGAAGCGCGACCCGCTCCCAATAAAACCGATGGGGTACAGGCCTACGCACAATGCCATGCCAATCGCCGCGATAGCGATCCCCCAACGCAAGGTGTCCTTGCCATTACCGCCTCGCATGCGGTCAGGGCGCACCAGTCCCTTTTCGGCCAGCGCCAGGGTCTCCCGATAACCCAGGTAGCGCATGACGACGATGAAGCCGAACAAAAGCGCAAAGAATCCGACAATACCTAAGCAGGTGAATATGCCTTCGTCCATTTCAAGCCTCCTATGGGTTAAGAATATCGAGTGTGACGTCGCCGCTGTTGGTCTGGGCGGTCAGGCTCGCGCCGCCGCCATTGATCGTGCCGCGCCAGTGATCGTTCTCCAGATCACCGCTGGTCGTGATCGGAAAGGCGGATTTGATTTTGCCGAAACTGGTCTTGAGATCGAACGTCAGCGCCGCATCTTCCGGCAGAGACAACTGAATGCTGCCAAAGTCGGTCTTGAGCGTGTGCGGGCCGTCTCCGAGCGAGCCGGAGAAGTGGATCGAGCCGCTGTTGGAGCTTACATCGAGATCGGCGTCCGCAGCCTCCGTCACTTCCACATCGCCGAAGTCGGTGTGCGCCTGCACCGCGCCATGTGCGCCGTGCACCGTGATTCTTCCGCTATTCGTCTCCAGGTCATAGGTTTCCGCAGCCACTTCTTCGAGCGTCACCGCGCCGAAATCGGTCTTCACGCTCACCGCGCCGCTGGCCTCCACCCGGGTCAGTTCGATCTCGCCGCTGTTGCTATTTAACGAGACTTCCGCCGCCGCCGCGTCTTCCAACACAATCCTGCCGAAGCTCGTTTCCAGTTTCAGCGTCCGGCCCTCCGCCCCCACCCGCTTAGCCTCGATCGCGCCACTGGAGGACTCTGCCGTCACACTGCCTTTTACATCTTGAACATTGACCTCTCCAAAATCCGTCTTCAAATCGGCGTCGCCGGTCGTGCCGGACAGGGTCGTATCTCCGAAGCTGGTGCTCGCGCTCACCGCCGTTTCGGTCGGCACGGCGATCGTGAAATCCACCGTGTCGGAGCGGCTAGAACCGGCGATGACAATTTTCTCCGGCTGTTCGACCCGCACGGTAACGGCGTTTCCGTCTTGAGTGATGGTCACCTTGAGCGCGGCGAGCGCCGCCTCGGCCTCTGCCTGCGTCGGTCCCCAGGCGGTCTTGTGCGCGGCGACCACAATCTCATCGCCCTCCCCGCCGGTCACAGTGACCTCGCCCGCCGCATTCTCGACCGAGAGCGCCGGCGGGCCGTTCACGGTGAAGCGCTGTTCCTCGTCAGCCTCGGCGGATACCGTGTCCGCCGAGAACACGCGCCAATTCACGCCGCTCGCATTGAGACGGGCGACGCTGAACCACAAGACGGCGACGATCCCGGCGCAGAGCGCGAACAGCGCCAGCATCAGCCCGCCAGCCACCAACCATTTGTATCTCATGCTTCCGCCTCCTGCCGTACAATGGTCTCTATTGGATTTGACCGGGCGGAGGCAAAAAAGTTTCAATTGAAACTTTCTGCGGCTCAATCGGTCTAATTATTGGAGGGAAGGATTCCGTGGCGGGGGCGAGCGACCGGGAGCTGGTACAACAGGCGCAGGCCGGCGACACAGAAGCGTTCTCCGCCCTCGTGGTCGAGCACCAGCTGTTCGTGTACAACCTGGCGCTGCGCGTCGTGGGCAACGCTGACGAGGCGGAGGACGTCGCTCAAGAGGCCTTCGTGCGCGCCTGGCTCGCCCTGCCCAACTTCCGCGGGCAGGCGCAGTTTCGAACGTGGCTGTACCGGATTGTGACGAACCTGTGCTGCAACCGGGTGCCCCGCCTGCGGCGCGACCTGTTGGCGATGAGCGAAGAAGCTGCCCTGCAGGTACCAGACGAAACCGAGGCTGACCCCGCCTTCAGCGTGGAGGCCGGCGAGCGCCGCAAATTCCTGCATCAGCAAATCGAAGCGCTGCCGGAGAATTATCGTTTAGTCGTCAGCCTGCGTTATCAGCAGGAATTGTCGTACGAGGAAATCGCGAGCGTGCTGAGTCTGCCCGTCGGAACGGTGAAGACGGGATTGTTTCGGGCGCGCGCACGTTTGCGCGAGGCGCTGCGCGCGTTTGAGGAGGGACGCTGATGAGCGACCTGAACGACCGTGAAGCATTCGCCCTGGTAGACGACGCTCTGCGGACAGAGCCTCTCAGCCCGCCGCCGCCGACCCTCGCGCCCGCCGTGCTGGCCCGTGTTCGCGCGTTGCGCCCCGCGCCGCTGCCCCGTTTCCGGCTCGCGTGGATTGACTACGCCGTGAGTCTGTTCGCGACCGGAATGGTCGCACTGGCATTTCTGCTCTGGCAGTCTATCACCCCACAGATGATGATGCAGGCTAAACTGCAAATCCTGCTTTGGCAGCAACTTCCCGGCGCAACTTTGCTCTGGGCTTCACTCCTCGGCGGCCTCATCCTGACGGCGGCGGCTGGCCTCGTGGCGGTGGCCGCCTTTGGGCGCCGGCCGCTCCGGGCGTACCGTTAGGTTTCAGTTCGATTTCTCATTCCCGATGCACAAAGAGATCCCGGCCTCTTTCTACACTTCTTCCGAAGTTTTCACTCTTGACGCCCATACTCCTTCTAAAATAGAATGGGTCATATGCTGACACCGTTCAAGATTCTATATCCGCCCTGCTCCGTACCCATGCGTCGCGCGTGGAAACGGCTGACGATGACGGCGGAGTGTCGCTGGAATCAAGAAGAGAGTCGATGAAAAATCGGCTCTCTTTTTTTGCCTTTGCTGGCAAACAATGTCGCTGCTTCGATTGCCCGGTCTGATTGACCCACACGTTCACGCGCGCGACCTCGGCCAGTCGCACAAAGAAGATTGGGACACGGCCACCGCCGCCGCGCTGGCGGGCGGCCTCACCTGCATCCTGGCGATGCCCAACACGCAACCGCCGGTCACCGACGCCGATACGCTGGCGCAACAACAGGCCGCCGCGCGCACCCGCGCTCGCTGCGACTACGGCATATACCTGGGGGCCAGCGTCGCGAATATCCAAACCGCCGCCGCGCTCGCACCCCAAGTCTGTGGGCTGAAGATGTATCTCGATCAGACCTTCGGCCCGTTGCGCCTGGACGACCTCGATTCGCTCGTGGCCCATGCGGCCGGCTGGCCCGCCGACCGCCCGCTGCTCTGCCACGCCGAAGGCCGCACCGTCGCCGCCGCAATTCTCAGCGCGCACCTCGCCGGCCGCGCCCTCCACATCTGCCACGTCAGCCGCAAGGACGAGATTGAACTGATACGAGCCGCCAAAGAGAAAGGGTTGCGCGTTACCTGTGAAGTCTGCCCACATCATCTCTTTCTGACTCTGGATGGATGCAGCCTGCCACCCGGCTATGCAGAAATCCGTCCCCGCCTCGCCTCTCAATCCGACGTGGAGGCGCTCTGGGCGAATCTCGACGTGATTGACTGCTTCGCCACAGACCACGCTCCACACACCCGCGCCGAAAAAGAATCGGCCAACCCGCCGCCGGGATTCCCAGGCCTCGAAACCGCGCTCGCGCTCTGGCTATCCGCGATTCACGACGGGCGCTTGACCCTCGACGACGTAATCGCGCGCATGCACGCCAACCCGCGCCGCATCTTCGGCCTGCCGGAGCAACCTGAGACGTGGATCGAAGTGGATCCCGACGCCGAATGGATCGCCCGTGGAGCAGAGATGTTCACACGCGCGCAATGGACGCCGTTTGAGGGCTGGCGATTGCGGGGGCGCGTGGCGCGCGTCGTCGTGCGCGGGCAAGAGGCCTATTACAACGGTTCCGTGTTCGCCGCGCCTGGCTCGGGGCGCGCTGTGCGCAGCCCAGGAGGATAAACAATGAACTCATCACCGACGACCGAACGCCGCGGCAACGGCCACACGTATCTGCCCTTCGGCGAAAAGCGCGAGGGGCGATTGTACGGCCAACACATCCTGTCGGTGGCGCAGTTCGCGCGCGCCGATCTGGAATATATCTTCGCCGTCGCCAAAGACATGCGCACGATGGTCGAGCGCGTCGGCACATTCGATTTGCTCAAAGGGAAAATCCTCGCCAACCTTTTCTACGAGCCGTCCACCCGCACCTCGTCGTCGTTCACCGCCGCGATGGAGCGGCTGGGCGGCAGCGTCATCCCGATCAGCGAGGTGCGTTACTCGTCCGTCGCCAAAGGCGAGTCCCTGCCGGACACGGTGCGCACGCTCGAATGCTACGCCGACGTGATCGTGCTGCGCCATCCGGAGACCGGCTCGGCCGCCATCGCCGCCCAGTATGCGCGCAAGCCCATCATCAACGCGGGCGACGGCATCGGCGAGCACCCGACGCAGGCCCTGCTCGACCTGTTCACCATCCGTGAAGAGCTCGGGACGATTGACGGCCTGACCGTGACCATGCTCGGCGACCTGAAATATGGCCGCACCGTCCACTCGCTCGCCAAACTGCTTTCGCTCTTCAACGTCAAAGTCCATTACGTGTCGCCCGATATCCTGCGGATGCCCGCCGAACTGATGGCGCAATTGGCCGAGAAGGGACTGCCGCAGGCCGAACACAGCACGCTCGACGGCGTTTTGCCTGAGACCGACGTGCTGTACGTCACGCGCGTGCAAAAGGAGCGCTTCGAGAACCTGGACGAATACGAGTCCGTCAAAAACGCTTACATCATCTCGCCGGAGACTATGGCTTGCGCCAAGCCCAAGATGGCGCTCATGCATCCGCTGCCGCGCGTGGGTGAGATTTCCCCAAGCGTGGACTCCGACCCGCGCGCCGCCTACTTCCGGCAGATGGAGTACGGCTTGTACGTCCGCATGGCATTGCTGGCAATGGTGTTGGGCAAAGCGTAAGGCGCAAGGAGTAATTTGCGTTGTGTAGATTACGCTTGAAGAAACTCCATGGAAACCTTCTTCTCTCTTTTAGAGCGCCATGTACAGGTCTGCAACTCACTCCTGTGCGTGGGACTCGACCCGCACCCGAGTGATTTGGTCGGTAGGGGCGTTCAATTGAACGCCCCGACAGCCGAAGCCGCCCTCGACTTTTGCCTGCGTCTTGTTAAGGAGACGTCCCGCTACGCAGCGGCCTACAAACCCAACGCCGCCTTCTTTGAGGTGCTTGGCGCCGAGGGCTGGTCGGCATTGAAACTGGTCATTGCCGCCATCACGGATGAATCGCACCGAATAGGCTCCGTCATCCCTGTAATATTGGACGCCAAGCGAGGCGACATTGCCTCCACCGCGGAGGCATATGCCAAATCCGCCTTCGAGACGCTGGGAGCGCATGGCATCACGCTCTCGCCCTATCTTGGCAAGGATTCGATTGACCCGTTCGTCGCCAACCGCGAGAAGGGTGTGTTCATGCTGTGCAAAACGTCCAACCCGGGCGCAGGCGATTTGCAGGATTTATCTGTTGTCGGAGCGGACCCGCGTGAACGCCCAAATGAGGGCGAACACACAGGTTCGCCCCTACGGGTCTATGAATACGTCGCTCGACTCGCCCAAACGTGGAACACCAATGGCAACATCGGTCTGGTTGTCGGCGCGACTCAGCCCGAGGCGCTGGCGCGTGTCCGCGCCCTTGCACCCGATTTGTGGCTTCTCACCCCAGGCGTCGGCGCGCAGGGCGGCGATTTGGAAAAGGCGCTGTCAGCAGGCCTGCGGGAGGATGGAATGGGGATGCTGATTCCCGTTTCGCGTGGAATTTCCCGTGCGAACGACTGGGCGAAGGCGGCGGCGGAGTTGCGAGATTCGATAGAGAGCATGCGATATGCGCTATCTGAGAATCGGAAACAGAGAATCAGCCATCGGGGCAAATCCGAATCCCGAACAGCGCTCCCCGACCCCGGCCTCCCGGCTCTCGCCGCCGGACTGCTGGAAGCCGGCTGCATCAAGTTTGGGGCGTTTACCCTGAAATCCGGCTTACAGTCGCCGATCTATCTCGACCTCCGGCGATTGGTCTCGCACCCGGCTGTCTTGCGGCGCACGGCACGGGCATATGCGGCGAACTTGAGCGCGCTCAAGTTCGACCGGCTTGCCGGGATACCCTACGCCGGACTGCCCATTGCCACCGCCGTCGCGCTGGAGACAAACCGTCCGCTGATCTATCCGCGCCGCGAGGCCAAGGACTACGGCACAAGGGCCGCCATCGAGGGCGACTACGCCCCGGGTGAAACCATTGTCGTCTTGGACGACCTCGCCACCACGGGCGACACCAAGATCGAAGCCATCCAGAAGCTGGAAGCCGCCGGTCTGAAAGTGCATGACGTCGTCGTGCTGATTGACCGCGAGCAGGGCGCGCAAGAGACTCTCGCCGCCGCAGGCTACACCCTGCACGCCGTCGCCACATTACGCGCACTGCTGGACGAGTGGCGGAGTAGTGGAGCGATCACCCTGGAGCAGTTTGACGAGGTCGTGACTTTCCTGACAGGGTGACAGGGTGGCCGTTCCGTTTCACCCTGTCACAGTTCACCGACCCATCCATGTACTCCCACCTCCGCCCTCTTCTCTTCCGCTTCGACCCCGAACGGGCGCACGCGCTCACGCTGAGGCTCATCTGCTGGGCTGGGCAAGTACCAATCACCAATCACCTTCTCCGTTCGCTGTTCGAAGTCTCCGACCCCCGGCTGGACGTGGAAGCTTTGGGGATCAAATTCAAGAACCCGGTCGGGTTGGCAGCGGGTTACGACAAGAACGGCATCGCCGTGCGGGGGCTGAGTTGTCTCGGATTCGGGCACGTCGAGGTGGGCACGGTCACGCGGCAGCCACAGGCCGGCAACCCCCGCCCTCGCATTCACCGTGTCCCCGAAGCGGGCGCGCTCATCAATCACATGGGCTTCCCGAATGCGAGCGTGGAGGCATTGAGGGTGGAAAGTGGAAGATGGAAGGCCGTCTCGCCCCGACGGGCCGGGGTGCTGCGCGACGGCCCGAAAGGGGTGGAAAGTGGAGTCCGGGTTGGCATCAACATCGGCAAAGGGAAAGATACACGGCTGGAGAAAGCCACCGAGGATTATTGTGAGTTGCTCCGCCGCGTCCACGCGCAAGCCGATTACGTGGCCATCAACGTCAGCAGCCCCAACACGCCTGGCCTCCGACAATTGCAGGTCCGCACCGCGCTGGAAGAATTGCTTGCCGCCGTGGTCGCCGCGCGCGACAGCCTGACGCCGCGCGTGCCGCTGCTCGTCAAAATCGCACCCGATCTGACAGAAGGAGAGATTGACGACCTCTTGAGTGTCGTGGTTGCGCGCGGCGTGGACGGGGTGATCGCCACGAACACCACCGTGCGGCGTGAGGGCGTGCCTGAATATGCCGCCGGACTGCCGGGCGGCTTGAGCGGCCTCCCCTTGAAAGCGCGCGCGACGGAAGTCATCCGCTATATCGCACGGCGCACCGAGGGCCAGTTGCCCATCATCGGCGTAGGCGGCATCGCCAGCGCTGCCGACGCGCTGGAGAAATTGTGCGCCGGGGCGAGTCTGGTGCAGGTGTACACTGGTCTTGTCTACGCGGGGCCGGGCCTTGTGCATCAAATCAATGAGGGCCTGTTGCAGGCCTGCGAGGCGCAAGGAGCGAAAAGCGTGCGCGAACTTACGGGCGCGCTGGCCGAGATATCACGATGAATTCATCCGCCCATTGTCTCGTCGTCAGTTCGCGTTTCCCCAATGACCCACGTTCGTCGGGGTTGTTGCAGGACGCGCACGCCCTCGGCCTGGCCAACGTCACCGGCCTTGAATGCCACAACCTATACTTCATCGAAGGCCGCCTGAGCGCTGCCGACCTTCATCGCCTCGCTGCCGAACTTCTCACCGATCCCATCACCCAAACCTCCAGTTGGCGCGACATTTCCCCATTTGTCACGCGAAGCGGTCACTCGTCATTTGACATTCGCCATTCGTCATTTGTCATTGAAGTCGCTCTCCGCCCCGGTGTCACCAACCCGGTGGCCGAGCAGATCGTCCGCGCCGCGAAAGTCATCGGCCTCGGAGGCGTGGAACGCGCGGCGACCGGCCAACGCTACGTCGTGCGCGGCGACGTGGCCGAGCCTGATCTGCACACCCTCGCTCGCCGTCTGCTCGCCAACCCCGTCATCCAGCGTTACGCCCTCGGCGAGATTGAACCGGTCTTCCCGCAACCGGCCGAGGCCTCGGGGCACGTTGAACTCATCCCGATCCGCGAACTCGATCCCAATGAACTTATCGCCCTTTCGCGCGACCGCCGCGCCGCACTCGACCCCGCCGAGATACAGGCTATCCAGAACTACTACCACGCCGAGGGCCGCGACGTGACCGACGTGGAGTTCGAGACGATTGCCCAGACGTGGAGCGAGCATTGTGTTCACAAAACATTCAAAGCGAGAATAGCGATTAGAGATTCGAGATTAGTGTCCAATCTCCAATCTCCCGCTTCCAACGTCCAAATTGACGGCCTGCTCCGCACTTACATCCGCGCCGCTACCGAAAAGATCGCCGCGCCGTGGGTGCGCTCGGCGTTTGTGGACAATGCCGGCATCATTGACTTCGACGACGAATACGAAGTGTCGTTCAAAGTTGAGACGCACAACCACCCCTCCGCCATCGAGCCGTTCGGGGGCGCGAACACCGGGGTCGGGGGCGTGATCCGCGATGTGCTTGGGGTCTCGGCCAAACCCATCGCCGCCACCGACGTGTTGTGCTTTGGCCCGCAAGACGTCAATCCCGACACACTACCGGAAGGCGTTCTGCATCCGCGCCGCATCCGCTCGGGCGTCGTCGCGGGCGTGCAGGATTACGGGAACAAGATCGGCATCCCCACGGTGAACGGCGCGGTCCTGTACGACCCCGCCTACACCGCGAACCCGCTCGTGTTCTGCGGTTGTGTGGGCCTCGCGCCGAAGGGCCGGCATCCCCGCCACCCGCAGCCCGGCGACCGCGTGATCGTCCTCGGTGGGCGCACCGGGCGCGACGGGTTGCGCGGCGCGACGTTCTCCTCGATGACGATAGACGCGCAAACCGGCGAGGTCGCCGGGGCCTCCGTGCAGATCGGCGACCCGATTACCGAGAAGGGGTTGATCGAAGTGATCACCCGCGCGCGCGACCTCGGGCTGTATCACGCCATCACCGACTGCGGCGCGGGCGGGCTCTCGTCGGCGGTGGGCGAGATGGCGAGCAGAACCGGCGCGGAGGTTGATCTCACGCGCGTGCGGCTCAAATATCCCGGCCTCGTCCCGTGGGAAATCTGGCTCTCCGAGGCACAGGAGCGGATGGTGCTGGCTGTGCCGCCCAACGCCCTCGCCCAACTGCAAACCCTGTGCAGCACTTTCGATGTCGAGTTCACCGACCTGGGCGCATTTACCAGCACGGGCCGCCTCGTCGTCCGTTACGGCAATAGAGTTGTGCTCGATCTCGCCCATGACTTTCTGCATGAGGGGATACCCCAGCGCACACTCAACGCACGACCTCCTGTTTCGCCCTTTCA
>Ga0209108_10002315_pt1 | contig 10949 bp, 9 predicted proteins | sample Rifsed10ft1_FD_184003 | JGI IMG/M metagenome (GOLD analysis project Ga0209108, IMG submission 184003) | Soil microbial communities from Rifle, Colorado, USA - sediment 10ft 1 (version 2) | ecosystem: Environmental > Terrestrial > Deep subsurface > Rock core/Sediment | place: Rifle, Colorado...
ATGCTATGCCCCCCATTTCTTTGTGAGAGTTGGCCAACTCTTGGTATTTCTCGGGGAGCGCTAACGAGGGAATAGGGAAGTTCTTATAGGCCGATTGGAACGGACCAAACAAATCTCCCTTCCCTATCGCATTCATGATCCGATACGACGGTAGGTCTTCCTCGCGCTCGTAGCCGTTCAGTTCGCTATCAACCCAGCGCTCTAGGTCGCCATAGCCGAGCCGCACGGCCAGGACCTTGGCCATACGCAAGACATCAGCCAATGGCCTCTCAGACCTGGTTAGCGCCTCGACAATGTCGGTTAGGAGACTCATGCCAACATTGTAACCACTCCGCACGATGCTGGCGTGGCTGTATGAGTCGAACTCAAGACGCCTGCTCCCCGCTCCCGGCCCGCTTGGATCAGTCCCTTCAGCCCCCGTTTTCCCGCCCTAGGTCCTCGTCGTGCGGCCCTGGCACGTCGGCTGGGGCGCCTGACCGCTGATAGCTGTTAGCTGACCGCTGACCTCTCCTCGCTGTAAGCTACGCGCGTCTATGGACGCAGCGACAGCCGCGGTACTCCAGCCCTGGTTCCCGGCGCTCGACCTGGCGAAGGTGCGTATCGTCACGCGCGGGCCGGGCTGCTGGTTCGTGCGCACCATAATCCGCCAGGGCGCCATGACCGTCGCGCCCTTCGTCTTCTTCGGCAAGGACACGTTCGACCCGACGAAGGCGTCGTCGCTGGCGCTCGTCGCCCACGAGCTGAAGCACATCGAGCAGTACCGGCAGATGGGCCACTTCCGCTTCCTGGCGACCTACCTGAGGGACCGTCGCCGCGCCGGCGGTTACCGCCGCGACCTGCCGCTGGAGATCGAGCCGTATGCGTTGCAGCGCGTGGTGCGAGAGGCGCTGCGTCAGCAGGGCCTGCCCGACTGACCCCTGACGACTGACGACTGACGACTGACGACTGATAACTGTAAACTCGAACCGGGAGTGGGTGGCGGCCGGTGCTGCTCGCGGTCTTCAAAATCGTTGCGTCCTTCCCTCGGAAGGATGGGAGGGTTCGACTCCCTCGCACTCCCGCCAGCGCCCTACGCGGCCAGGCGCTTCGCATCCTTGGCAGTCTGCTCCGCGCTTGGATGAAGAGGAGCGTGGGGGGACACCCCCCATGCCCCCCGTCAGGAGGCTCCGCCTCCTGTACCTCCGGCTGCTAGAATCATCTCGATGACGAACAGCTACCGCCGCCTGCCGTCCGTCGACCGCGTGCTGGCCGACGAGCGCCTGCGCCGCGCCGCGTCCGAGCTGGGCATCGAGGCCGTCACGGACGCCGTACGCGACGAGCTGGCGGCGCGCCGGGGGGCAATCACCCGAACTGAGGGCCCTCGTGGTTCGACAGGCTCACCACGAGCGGACTCAAGCACCGTTCGCCCTGAGCTTGTCGAAGGACGAGGCTCGGACGGCAACGAGACGTTGGAGGCCATCGCCGACGCGGCGGCCGCCCGCGCCTACGCCGCGCTGCGCCCCAGCCTGCGGCCCCTCATCAACGCCACCGGCGTCATCATCCACACCAACCTCGGCCGCGCGCCGCTGTCGGACGAGGCCATCGCCGCGATGGCGGCCGTGAGCCGCGGCTACAGCAACCTCGAGTTCGACCTCGCCGCCGGCGAGCGCGGCAGCCGCCACGAGCACATAGAAGGGCTGCTGCGGCGCGTCACCGGCGCCGAGGCGGCCATCGCCGTGAACAACAACGCCTCGGCGCTGCTCCTGGCGCTGACGGCGCTGGTCCTTCCTGGGAAGGACGAGGTCGTCATCTCCCGCGGCCAGCTCGTCGAGATCGGCGGCGGCTTCCGCGTCCCGGAGGTCATGGCGCAGTCCGGCGCCCGCCTCGTCGAGGTGGGCACGACGAACCGCACCTACCTGCGCGACTACGAGGCGGCCATCGGCGAGGCGACGGCGGCTGTCATGCGCGTCCACACCAGCAACTTCCGCGTCAGCGGCTTCGCCGAGTCGACGCCGCTAGCCGACCTCGCCCGCCTGGCGCACGAGCGCGGCCTCTTCCTCATCGACGACCTGGGCTCCGGCTGCCTGCTGGACACGCGCGTCTACGGCCTGGCGCCGGAGCCGACGCCGCAGGAGAGCTTGCGCGCCGGCGCCGACCTCGTCCTCTTCTCCGGCGACAAGCTCCTCGGCGGGCCGCAGGCGGGCATCGTCCTCGGCCGGCGGGAGCTCATCGAGCGGCTGCGGCGCCACGCGCTGGCGCGCGCCGTGCGCATGGACAAGGCCTCCATCGCCGCCCTCAACGCCACCCTGCTGCACTACGCCAAGGGCGAGGCGGTCGCGAAGGTGCCCGTCTGGCGCATGATCGCGACGCCGCTCGCGGCTATCGACCGGCGGGCGCGTCGCTGGGCGCGAGCCATCGGCGAAGGCGCCCGCGTCGTCGACGGGCGCTCGATGGTCGGCGGCGGCAGCCTGCCGGAGGAGAGCCTGCCGACGCGCCTGTTATCGCTCGCCACGCCCGACGTGGACGGCCTCGCGAGACGCCTGCGCCTGGGCGACCCGCCCGTCGTCGGCCGCGTCGAGCACGACCGCCTGCTCCTCGACCCGCGCACCGTCGACCCGCGCGACGACGCGGCGCTGCTGCGCGCCGTGCGGTCGGCGTTGACGGGCGGCGGATGACGCGATGCGACGGCTGCGAAGGGCTTACGAGCGTCATTGCGAGCCAGTCGGAGACGGCGACGCAACCTTTGACGCCTCGGTCGCTGCTGGCGACCTTCGCTCCTCGCAACGACAGCTAGAAGGGGGCTGCCATGCTCACTAAGGAAGATAACGAAATCCTGACCAGAGGTCGGCCCGGGGACGCCCATGGGCAACCTCCTGCGCCGCTACTGGACGCCCGCCCTCTCTCCAGCGAGCTGCCGGCGGCGCCCTGCCCCAGGACCAGGCGATGACGGAGAGCATGGGGCCGATCTACGACCGGACGAAGGAGCACCTGGGCACGACGGACCAGGCGATCATCTACATGCGCCGCCTGCTCATCAACGCGGCGAAGGAGCTGGCCGGCGGCGTCGAGCCGCCGGGCGTTGACCCGAACTTGCCCTACAAGGGCATTCGCTCCGCTGAGAAGATCCTGGCGCCGGGCGAGGACTGGCGCCTCTTGGGCACGGACGCCGACCCCATCGTCGTCGAGGTCGCAGCGCAGGAGGGGCGTCGGGTGTGAGGTGGGAGCGGCTAGGGGCTTGACTCTCCCCTGGCAGGGCGTAAAGATGCGGTTGCCCTTCAGCAGAAAGCGTGAGATGCGCTAAGCGACGGAGCAAGGGAGGAGGCTAGTCATGGCGGGCGAGGAGAAGAAGAGCCTGGACTCACCGGATGAGGTACGTCGATTCGGGAACGGCCACATGGACGTGGTGAAGATCGGCAGCGGCACAGTCGGAAAGGGGACCTTCGAGGTGGGCTGGCGCTGGTCGAAGGACGTGAAGCCGATCGCCGGCACGGAGCTTTGCCAGGCGCCGCACTTCATGTATCAGATGTCGGGCCGCATGCGCGTCGTCCTGGCGGACGGCAGCGAGATGGAGTCGGGCCCCGGCGACGTCACCGTCATCCCGCCCGGGCACGACGCCTGGGTGGTGGGCAACGAGCCTGTGGTGGTCATCGACTGGGGCGGCGCCGCTAACTACGCAGTGCGGTAAGCTCGCGCGGCGCGGCGTCTTGCCGCTGTCGTTTCCGGCAGAGATAAAGGGAGGTCAGCAGTTGCCTGAATTCATGGACGTCCACGAAGGGTTCTTCGGCGTTACCAAGGAGCAAGTGGACGCAGCCCACCAGAAGGACATCGAGATCGAGGCGACCGAAGGAGTGCACTTCAAGCGCTGGTGGGGCGATCCCGTAAGCGGTAAGGTCTTCTGTCTCTCGGAAGGTCCGAACAAGGAGGCGGTGGCACGCGTCCACGCCAAGGCCGGCCACCCGACGGACCAGATTTTCGAGGTGAAGCTGAGCGGCGAGTAGGCCACAGCTAGTTCGTCCCGCCCGATGGCGGGCGGAGCTAGGACGACGGCAGGCGGCGGGCGATGTAGGCCGCCGCCTCTGAGCGGCGCTTCAGGTTCAGCTTGCTGAGGATGCTAGAGACGTAGTTCTTGACCGTCTTGTCGCTCAGGTAGACCTCCGCGGCGATCTCCCGGTTCGTCTTCCCTTCGGCGATGAGCTTGAGGATCTTGTACTCGTTCTCCGTCAGCTGGGATTTGCGGTCGGACGACGTGCCGGCCGCCATGTTGCGCACCTGCTCCAGCACGCGCATCGTCACCTGAGGGTCGAGGAGCGACTCGCCGCGCGCGACGGCCTCCACGGCGTCGGCCAGCTGCTGGCCGCGCGTCTGCTTCAGCAGGTAAGCGGACGCGCCGGCGAGGATCGAGGCGAGGACGGCCTCCTCGTCCGCGTAGGAGGTGAGCATGATCATGCGCGTCTCAGGCAACTGGGAGCGGATCTCGCGGCAGGCCTCCACGCCGCTGCCGTCCGGCAAACGCACGTCCATGACGACGACGTGGGGGCGCTCCCTGGCCGCCACCTCGATGGCCTGAGCGACGCTGCCCGCCTCCGCGACGACCGTCATTCCCGGCCGCCGGTTGAGCAGGGCGCGCAAGCCTTCGCGCACCACCTCGTGGTCGTCGACGAGCATTACCTTCAGAGGTGCGTCGGCCAACGTAGTCCTCCCGGCTCGCTTCCCGCTGCTTTGACTTTACCACTTCGGCGGGTTGAGGATCGGCCAGGTACTCGAATTGCCTCGGCGGCTGAAGGCGAGCGAACTCCACCGCCGGCGCGGTGAGTGCCAGGCAAAGAGCGATACGGCGCGCTCAGGCGGCCTTCTTGAGCACCAGGCCGGCGACGAGGTTCGTGGCCTTGCGCGGCCGGCCCACCCAGTAGCCCTGGACGCGGTCGACGCCCATCTGGCGCACGACCCGGAACGTGTCGGCGTTGTGCACCGACTCGGCGACGGTCGAGATGCCCAGGCCCTTGGCGGCGCTCACGATAGCCGCGACGATCTCGCGGCTGACGGCGCTGCGCGTCAGGTCGCGGATGAAGCTGCCGTCGATCTTGAGGATCTCCACCGGCAGGCGCTTCAGGTAGTCGAAGGAGGCGTAGCCGACGCCGAAGTCGTCCAGCGCGAAGTGACAGCCCAGCGCGCGCAGGTTCTCGACAAACCTTCGCGCCTTCGTCACGTCGGAGAGGGCGGCGGTCTCCGTCATCTCGATGACCAGGCCGGTGGGATCGGCGCCGCTTTCGCGCAGCGCCGTCCGGAGGAAGTCGAGCATCTTGTCGTCGGAGAAGGCCCAGCCTCCTAGATTCATACCGAGCCGGAAGGTGCCGCCGCGGTCCTGGACCTCGCGCAGGAGCTTCGCCGCCTCCACGATGACCCACTCGTCGATCTTCGGGATCAGGCCGAGCTGCTCGGCGATGGGGACGAAGTCCTTGGCCGCAAGCAGCGTGCCGTCCGGGTTGCGGATGCGGACCAGAAGCTCGTAGCCGGCGAGCGAGCCTTCGGCGGCATGGACGATCGGCTGGGCAAGAAGCAGCAGTCGCCGGTTCTCCACCGCTTCCTGGAAGCGATGGCGCCAGCTTTCGCGGAACTGCCTGGCGAGAATGTTCGTCTGCACGGAGTACAGCGAAGTGCGGTTGCGGCCCCCGAACTTGGCGTCGTAGAGGGCAAGGTCAGCGTGAGAGAAGAGCTCGCTGACCGTCTCGCCGTGAGCGGGGAAGGCGGCGATACCCATGCTGACGGTGATGCGAAGCGAGGTTCCGCCGGCGGAAAGCCGGCGCCGTCGCAGCGTCTTCGCCAGCTTCTGGGCGGCGGCCTGCGCCTCCCGAGCGTCCGCGTCCCGCAGGAAGACGGCGAACTCCTCGCCGCCGAAGCGCGCGACCATGTGGTCGGCGAAGACCGACCGCAGGACGCCGCCTAGCTGGGCGAGGACCTCGTCGCCGGCCTGGTGGCCGAAGTGGTCGTTGACGTCCTTGAAGCGGTCGACGTCCATGACGATGAGGGCGCCGCTGCCGGCGCTCTCGCCCAGGTCGGCGACGGCCTGCTCCATCTCCTCCTGAAAGCGGCGCCGGTTCAGCAGGCCAGTGAGGGAGTCGTAGTTCGCCAGACGCATGAGCGCCGCCTCGAACCGGCGCCGCTCCGTCACGTCGCGAAAGCTCCAGACCCTGCCCGTCGCCACACCTTCGATGACCTGCGGCTTGGAGTAAACCTCGAAGACGCGGCCGTCCTTAAGCTCCACGACGTCCGTCGTCTCCCCTTCAGGGCGGGCGAGCGTCTGCTGGACGCGGGCGGCGTAGACATCGGGCTCCACTATCTGGGGTAGCATGAGGCCGACCGCCGCCTGCACGCTCGCCCCGCTGAAGACCCTTACGCGGGGAAGCCCCCACATCTCCAGGAAGCGGTTGTTAAGCTGGCGCACCGTCCCAGACAGGTCCACGACGATGATGCCGTCCGTGGTCGACTCGACGGTGGCGCCATAGACGGAGAGCGCTTCCTTGAGCTGATCCTCCGCCCGCTTCCTGTCCGTTATGTCGACGATCGTGCCCGCGACGTAGCCGGCCTGCTCGGTGCGCAGGCCGACGAAGTCGACGCTCACCACCTTCTCCAGCACCCAGCGCTCGTCCCCTGCCTTGTCGACGAGGCGGTACTCGTAGGGCGTCGATGTCTCGCCCGCCAGCATGGCGCGGGCGCTCTGGCGCACGGCCTCCCTGTCCTCCGGCGACACGAGGTGCAGCCACTCCTTGCCGACGATCTCCTTGGCGCGATAGCCGCTGTAGCGCTGGAACTCGGCGTTGGCGAAGATGAACCGCTCGTCCTGGACGATGTAGACGCCCGCCGGCGAGCTGTCAGCGAGCAGCGTGAAGAGGTCGTACGTGCGCCGGCTTTCGCCCGTCACGCGGCCCAAGGAGACGAAGTGGCTGATCTCACCGGCGCTATCGCGGATCACCGAGATCCAGACGGCCTCCTCGTACAGCTCGCCGCCCTTCTTGCGGTTCGTGAAGATGAAGCGAAACGACTTGCCGGAAAGGAGCGTTTGCCACAGCTCGTCGTATACCTCCCGGCCGTGGACGCCCGAGTTGAGAACCCTCGGCGTCCGGCCGAGTACCTCGTCGCTGCGATAGCCGGACGTGCGCTCGAAGGCGGTGTTGACGTACTCGATCGTCCCGTCCCGGTCCGTGATCAGGACGTTGTACTCCAGCTGGTCGAGGATGGTGACGAGGTTGTCGACCGAGATCGGCTTAGCCCGTGCCGTCAACGAGATTCTCCCTCACAAGGAAGTATCGACAGGACGGCGCCAAAGTGGCCTCCCTTCTATCAAAGTGACGAAGCGAGGGCAGCGAAGGGAATCACCCCGCGGGCGATTCGGCCTAGGCAGAGAGCAGGACTGCCTGCGACAATAGTGTCGCTATGCTCGAAGCAGACGCGGGGCGCGCCAGGCGCGAGGGAGCAAGGCAGGAAACAACTGACGGCCAAGGACGTTAATTGGATGAGCAGTGAACGGCAGAAGTGAAACCCGGGCGGCTGTACGTGACTGGACCTTACAGGCGGCTCTTCTCGTCCTCCTGGTTCTAACCCACGAGCTCCTGCGGGCGCCGCACGTGCGCCTCCATTTCGTCACTGTACCCTTGCTGGCGATACCAGTGGCGTACTTTTCCACTGTCCTAGGCGCCCGTGGGGCGGCGCTCTCGGCGATTCTTACCGGCGTTCTTCTCGCCATGCACCGCAACGACTGGCACGCGGAGGTGATCGCGCTCGAGATCGGGCTGCTGGCCTCCATCAGCTTTCTCGGTGCTGCGATGGCCGCGGTCGCAGGTCGTGATCGGGTGCTGGACAAGAGGGTGGGCGAGGAGTCCTGGCAGCGTCTCAGGAGACTACGAGGTTCGCTGGGTTACTGGGACAGGGCAAGCGTCACGAAGATGGGGTTGTACGTTACACGCATCGAGTCCGCGTTCATCTCGCGCGCTTTGGCGCGCCGGCCTCCGGGCCTCGTCGCGGACATCGGTGCCGGAAGCGGCAGGCTGCACGCAGCAATTCTGCCGTACTCTCGTGCCGTCCTGGCCACGGAGATCGACCGCGAAGCGCTCGCGAGAATGAGGCGCGATGAAGGCCCCGTGACGCCTGTCCTGGTTGCCGCGTCGCAGCTCTCGCTTCCCTTCCGCGCTGAAGCGCTGGACGCCGTAATCGCCATCGAGGTCCCACTCGCGTCCGAGGAGGACTGGTTCCCCGGCGAGTGTCATCGCGTTCTCAAGCCTGACGGCTTCGTGGTGCTCACAGTCCATAACGCCTTGTCCTACAAAGCCCTCATTAGCCGCGCGCTTAGCGTTTGGCGTGCCGCCAGGGGCGTCATCGGGGCGCAGCCGTACTATAGACGGACCCTGACTACGCAATTGCAGGCCTGGCGGAGCGCAGGCTTCCGCGTGAAGTCACTGGCCGGATTCTACTGGCTGCCCTTGCCGCGGGCCTCCGACAGCACGTGGGTCAGCGTGCTCGCCATTCTGGAGCGGCTGTTGGGGCTGCGATGGCTCGTCGGCTGGAGCCCGTGGGTACTGCTCGAGATCGAGAAGGTACCATCTGCACCGACGCCGAGCAGCGAAGAGGACCCGCACCGATAGAGTCAGCCGTTGGCGTCGGGCATCACATGTTGACGAATGGAGTACTCTTTACGCGAAGGTTAGTATCCGCTAAGGGAGGCTGTGATGCTGAGCAAGGAAGACAACGACATCCTGACCAGAGTCGGCCCGGGGACGCCCATGGGCAACCTGCTGCGCCGCTACTGGACGCCCGCCCTCCTCTCCAGCGAGCTGCCGGCGCCCGACAGCCCGCCCGTCCGCGTCCGCCTCCTCGGCGAGGACCTCGTCGCCTTCCGCGACACGGATGGCAAGGTGGGGCTCTTCGTCCAGTCCTGTCCGCACCGCGGCGCCAGCCTCTTCTTCGGCCGCAACGAGGAGTGCGGCCTGCGCTGCGTCTACCACGGCTGGAAGTTCGACACGGCCGGCAACTGCGTCGACATGCCCTCCGAGCCTGCCGAGAGCAACTTCAAGAGCAAGGTGAAGGTTACGGCCTACCCGACGCACGAGTCGGGCGGCATCGTCTGGACCTACATGGGGCCACAAGAGAAGATGACGGGCTTCCGCGACTTCGGCTCAGAGGGCGCTGGCCAGCAGGGCTTCGCCTTCAAGTCCATCTCCTACTGCAACTGGGTGCAGCGCATGGAGGGCAACATCGATACGTCCCACATCTCCTGGCTGCACCAATACGAGGGCGTTCAGGACATCCCGGACGACGGCACGGACGTCGCCGGCGGCTACCCGTCCTACAAGATGTCCTGGAAAATCTGGCGCCACGACCGCGCGCCGCGCCTGGAGGTCGACGACACCTGGTACGGCTACCGCTACGCCGGCATCCGCACGACGCCCCACGGCAACACGCACGTCCGCATCAGCGCCTACTGCATCCCCTACACGACAGTCGTCGCCGCGATACCGTTCGCCATCGGCGGCATCATGTGCGTGCCCATCGACGACTACAGCTGCCACTTCATCAGCTTCGCGCAGCGGCCAATGCCCAACCCGACGGTGCGCCAGGAGATCCAGAACCGCTCCGGCGTCGGCGGGCTCTTCGCCAACACGCCCTACGCCGCGCCGGGGATGGGGCCGGCCAGCGGCGGTCGCGGCGGCTCCCGCGGGCCCGGCCGCGCCGACTTCCTGCCGGACAACGACTACAAGATCGACCGCGAACTGCAGCGGACGACGTACTTCTCCGGCATCACGAACTTCGGCGCCCAGGACCTCGCCATGGTCGAGTCCGCCGGGCCGATCTGGGACCGCAGCAAGGAGCACCTGGGCACGACGGACAGGGCGATCATCCGCATGCGCCAGATCCTGCTGAATGCGGCGAAGGAGCTGGCCAGCGGCATCGAGCCGCCGTGCGTCGACCCGTCTCTGCCCTACACCTCGATCCGCTCCGGCGAGAAGATCCTGCTGCCGGGCGAGGACTGGCGGTTGGTCGGCTCCGACCAGGACGCCGCCGTCATCGCCTCCATGCGGGCGCCGGAGTCGGCCGTAGCCGCGGCGGGCGGCGGCGCGGGCTAGCCTCCGAGAGGAGCTTCGGGGCGCGCCCTCAGTACCGCAGCAGGGCGCCGATGCCGCCGTTGGCGTCGAGGATCGCCTCGGCTTCGCCCCGGAGGAACTCGACGCGGGCGTCCGTGTCCCAGGCCAGCGCCAGGGCTTTCTCGCCCTCCTTCGTGCCGAGGTGCCGCGCCGCCAGCGCCAGGCCGTGCACGCGCCCCTCGGCCAGCGTCTGAAGCGTCTCCTCCCAGCCGAGAGCGGCCGGCCCACCCGCCATCGCCCGGTCCCTGACCTCCGTCGCCAGGGCGACCTCCTCGGCGCGCTCGGCGGCCTCGGCGATGGGGATGGCCGCCTGCACGAGGTCGCTGTCGGTGGCGAACATCTCCGCCGGGAACGTGCCGGCGACGGCCCGTCGCAGGTCCTCCGGCAGCGCGTCTCGCATCGCCTCCACGTTCTCGTCCGTGCCGCCCAGCACGAGGCGCTTGAAGGGGAGGCGCCGGTGCTGCTCCACCAGGACGCCGGCGACGTGACGGAAGTGCTCCTCGATGTGGTGGAGGCGGTCGCGTTCGTACTTGAAGGCGGACCAGCCGCCCTGGCGCTGCAAGCCTGGCACGGCGTCCGCCATCTTCTGGCGCGACTCCAGCTCGCCCAGGAAGGTCATGAAGATGCGCGCCTGGCGCTCGTCGACGACGGCAACAGCGACGCGCGGCTCGTCCTCCATCGCCGCGTCCAGGGGCGCGAGAAAGGGCTTCGCCCGGAAGCGCGCGAGGGCGGGGAGCGCCAGCTGGATGCGCAGCGGCTCCAGCAGGTCGCGCGGCCCGCTGGCGAAGAGGACTAAGGTGCGGCCGGCGGGCGTGTACTCCTCGCGGACGTAGCGCA
>Ga0209108_10002319_pt1 | contig 10936 bp, 8 predicted proteins | sample Rifsed10ft1_FD_184003 | JGI IMG/M metagenome (GOLD analysis project Ga0209108, IMG submission 184003) | Soil microbial communities from Rifle, Colorado, USA - sediment 10ft 1 (version 2) | ecosystem: Environmental > Terrestrial > Deep subsurface > Rock core/Sediment | place: Rifle, Colorado...
AGAAGTTCGATAAAGAAGGCAATTTCATCACCCAGTGGGGTGGGTTTGGGAACGGCAAAGGGCAGTTCAATTTCCCCTACGGCATCGCGGTCGACGTCAGAGGAAGCGTGTTTGTCGTCGATAGCGGGAACACCAGGATCGAACAGTTCATGCCGGCGGACGAGGGGAGTGAACGGCTCCAGGAAGTTGCCGAGACAGCAGCGGAGTTGACGTCCGAATCTGAAAGTCTCAAGTCATAACGTCTTCAAGTCTTTAAGGTCAGAAAACTTTCAAGCGGTATCGACCTCGACTTGATGACTTTCAGACATTATGACGTGGTGACGGAGCAATTATGCTAGATAAAGAACCACGCTTGGGACTGACCTACGACGACGTCGTGTTGGTTCCGGCCAAGTCTCAGATCTTGCCGAGTGAAGTCGACATGCGTACGATGCTCACTCGCCACATCAAGATCAACATACCCATTATCAGCTCGGCCATGGATACGGTCACCGAGTCCCGTTTGGCCGTCGCCATAGCCCGCGAAGGCGGCCTGGGGATCATTCACCGAGTGTTGTCGCCGGTGGATCAAGCGACCGAAGTGGACCGGGTAAAGAAATCCGAGAGCGGAATGATTCTCGACCCAATCACGATCTCGCCTGATCAAACGATTCGCGATGCCCACGCGTTGATGGCGAAATACCGGATCTCCGGGATTCCCGTCACGAAAGACAAGAAGTTGGTCGGTATTATTACGAATCGCGATCTGCGGTTCGAAACCCGGATGGATTTGAAGGTCTCGCAAATCATGAAGAGAGACAAGCTGATCACGGCGCCCGAAGGGACGAGCTTGGAAAAGGCTCGGGAGGTGTTGCACGAGCATCGGATCGAGAAGCTCCCGGTCGTGAACAAGCATTTCGAGCTCAAGGGACTGATTACCATTAAGGATATCGAAAAACGCATCATGTATCCCAACGCATGCAAGGACGGACATGGCCGACTCTGCGTGGGTGCGGCGGTCGGTGTGGGGCCGGAGACGGAAGATCGCGTGGCGCGGCTCAAGAAGGTCGGGGTGGACCTTATCGTGGTCGATACCGCCCACGGACATTCTCAAGCGGTGCTGAATACGGTCAAGATGATCAAGAAACGTTATCCGGAACTCGAACTGATAGCCGGGAACATTGCCACCGCCGAGGCTGCGAAGGACCTCCTCAGGGCCGGTGTCGATGCCGTGAAGGTGGGTGTGGGGCCTGGCTCAATATGTACGACCCGTATCGTATCCGGAGCCGGGATGCCGCAGCTGACGGCGATTGCCGATTGCGCAAAATTCCTCGCGGGCAGCGGGGTTCCGATTATTGCAGACGGCGGGGTCAAGTATTCAGGCGATATCACGAAGGCCTTGGCAGCAGGCGCCTCCTCGGTCATGCTCGGAGGACTCTTGGCAGGCACGGAAGAATCGCCGGGGGAAACCGAACTGTACCAAGCCAGGACCTATAAGGTGTATCGCGGCATGGGCTCGATCGGCGCGATGGAGCGCGGAGGCGGAGATCGTTACGGGCAGGGCGGTCGTCCGGTGCAGAAGCTGGTTCCGGAGGGCATCGAAGGGCGAGTGCCCTATAAGGGGAAACTCTCCGCCGTCATCTACCAATTGATCGGCGGTGTGAAGTCCGGCATGGGCTATTGCGGGTGCAGGACGATCTCGGACTTACAGCAGAAGGCCACGTTTATTCGCCAGACGGTCTCAGGCCTCCGCGAAGGTCACGTGCACGATGTGATTATTACGAAGGAAGCGCCGAATTACCGGATGGATTGGGAGTAGGACGTTCAACGTTAATCGTTAACCGTGAGCCAATCTCAGTCTGGTACCCACCGTTCTTTTTCCACGTTTCACGTAGCACGGTTAACGAATAACGCACTCCATGGAATTTTGGCACAATAGAATCCTGGTCCTCGACTTCGGGTCGCAATACACCCAACTGATTGCACGCCGCATTCGCGAAGCCCAAGTCTACTCGCAGATTCTGCCCTGCACCGTTCCCTTGGCGACCATTCTTGCCTACCGCCCACAAGGCATCGTGCTGTCGGGTGGCCCTTCCAGCGTGTATGCGAAGAAGGCGCCAAGCGTCCCCAAGGAACTCTTCGATCAAGGCATTCCTATTCTTGGCATCTGCTACGGCATGCAGTTGGTGACACATCTCTCCGGCGGGGAGGTGACCAAGTCCAAGCACCGGGAGTACGGCCGGGCCGATCTGACCATCGACGACAAGAGCGATCTCTTCAAGGACATCGGCAAAGACGGTTCGACCGTCGTCTGGATGTCGCACGGAGACCGTATCGAACGGATGCCGCCGGGATTTCGATCCATCGCGCATACAGCCAATTCACCGATTGCCGCGATGAAGCGCGACGATCGCAAGCGCCGGATCTATTGTCTCCAGTTCCATCCCGAAGTGGTTCACACGCCGGACGGGACTAAGATTCTTCGCAACTTCGTCTACGAGATTTGCGGCTGTAAGCCGACCTGGACCATGCAGTCGTATGTGGATACGGCGGTGCAGCAGATTCGCGAGCAAGTCGGCAAGGAGCGAGTGATCTGTGCGTTGAGCGGAGGCGTGGATTCGTCCGTGGCTGCCGCGTTGACGCATCGGGCCATTGGCGACCAACTGACGTGTATCTTTGTCGACAACGGGTTGCTGCGGGCCGGCGAACGTGACCAAGTGCAGAAGACCTTGGCCTCGCAAATACACCTCAATCTTCGAATTCTCGATCGGACCAATCAGTTTCTGGCCGGTCTCAAGAACGTGATTGACCCTGAACGCAAGCGGAAGATCATCGGTCGTCAGTTCATTAAGAATTTTGAGGAGGAGTCCAGAAAACTCAAAGGAGTCAAGTATCTGGTCCAAGGCACGCTCTATCCCGACGTAATCGAGAGTGTAAGCTTCAAGGGGCCGTCGGCCACGATCAAGACCCATCATAATGTGGGCGGGTTGCCGGCTCGCATGAAGCTCAAGTTGATCGAGCCCTTGCGAGAACTGTTCAAGGATGAAGTGCGGGTGCTGGGTAAGGAATTAGGTTTGCCGGACGAGATTGTCTGGCGGCAGCCCTTCCCCGGGCCCGGGCTTGCCATCCGGGTGCTGGGAGCGGTCACCAAGGAGCGACTGGCAATTCTGCGGGCAGCCGAGTCCATCCTCGATCAGGAGATTCGTGCTGCCGGTTTGTATCGAGAGATTTGGCAATCGCTCGCCGTGTTGTTGCCGATTAGGACCGTGGGCGTCATGGGCGATCAGCGAACGTACGAGTATGTGATCGCGATCCGTGCGGTCACGAGTTTGGATGGCATGACGGCCGATTGGGCCAAGATTCCGAATGACGTGCTGGGCAAGATGTCGAACCGGATCATCAACGAAGTGAAGGGCGTGAACCGGGTGGTGTACGATATCAGCTCGAAGCCGCCGGCCACGATAGAATGGGAATAAATGGTTGGCTAGTGGCACGAGGCGAGAGGCTAGGGGGGGGTAGATTAGAATGACAGACAAGACCGGAGAAAATACTCCGCACCCCTCGCCCCGTGCCTCCGGCCCCTTGCCTGCAGGCGGGGTACGCCTGCAGAAAATCATTGCCGGGACCGGATTGGCTTCGCGGCGAAAGGCCGAGGAGTGGATTGCCGCTGGGCGCGTGACGGTCAACGGCAAGGTTGTGACGGAACTTGGCACCAAGGTCGATCCGGATCGCGTCCACATCAAGGTGGATGGCAAGCACATCAGTTCCACCCAGCCGTATGTCTATCTACTACTGAATAAGCCGAAGAACGTGATGTCGACGCTGAACGATCCGGGAGGCAGGCCGACGGTGAAGGACTATCTCCGCGGGATATCGGTGCGGGTGTTTCCCGTCGGTCGATTAGACTTTGACAGCGAAGGGTTGATGCTCTTGACCAATCACGGCGACTTGGCTCAGACGTTGCTCCATCCCCGTTACCATGTGCCGAAGACCTATCTCATTAAGGTCAAGCAGGTGGTGACCGACGAACATATCAGGCAGTTAGAACAGGGGGTGCAGCTGGAAGACGGCCTGACCAGTCCGGCTATCGTCAAGAAGGTGAAGAAGGCCAAGCAAAACTCCTGGCTGGAGATTACGATCCGCGAAGGGCGTCAGCATCAAGTGAAGCGCATGTTGGAGGCGGTTGGTCATCCGGTCTTGAAGCTGACGCGGATTAGGATGGGTCCGCTGTCGTTGGGTGATCTTGAGTCCGGCGAATTTAGGTACCTGACCGACCGCGAAGCGAACGCGTTGCGCGAGCTTGCGGAACAGAAGCTGGTTTCAGCAGAGGATACAGAGAAGCAGGCTCCGCGGCCAAAGAGGCCGGTCAGTCGTGTTGGATGGGCCCGTTCCAAGAAAGTGAAGGTGGTATGAAGGTCAGAACTCATCGCTGCGGGGAACTCACGAAAGCCGCTGTCGGGCAGACCGTCGTCTTAAACGGCTGGGTTCAGCGGCGACGCGACCATGGCATAGTCATGTTCATCGATCTGCGGGATCGAACCGGGATTACGCAGGTGGTGTGTAACGCCGAACGTAATGCGGCGGTGCACCAAGCCTCCCATGCCTTGCGGAGTGAGTGTGTGGTGTCGGTGACCGGGCAAGTGATGGCCCGCCCTGAAGAGTCTAAGAATCCCAATCTGCCCACGGGGGAGATCGAAGTCTTCGTGGATGCCATCGAGATTTTGAACGAATCGAAGACGCCGCCGTTTGTGATTGAAGACGATGCCGAAGTGACGGAGTCGATCCGACTGAAATACCGCTATCTGGATCTTCGTCGCCCGAAGATGCAGCGGCTCTTGAGCCTCCGGCATGACATCATGCAAGCCGTGCGTGGATTCCTGAATGCGGAACGTTTTCTTGAAGTGGAAACGCCGATTTTGACGAAGAGTACGCCGGAAGGCGCGCGCGACTATCTGGTGCCCAGTCGAGTGAACCCCGGCCAGTTTTACGCGCTTCCGCAGTCGCCCCAGCTCTTCAAACAGGTGCTCATGGTGAGCGGCGTCGACCGCTACTATCAGATCGCGCGTTGCTTCCGTGACGAGGATCTGCGCAACGACCGGCAGCCGGAATTTACACAGATCGACGCGGAACTGTCCTTTGCGGATCGCGAGCAAGTCATGAGCTTGATGGAGCAGATGATCGTCACGGTGTTTCGTGACGCGGGCGGCGTCCAACTGCCGACTCCGTTTCCGCGCATGACCTACGCCGAGGCGGTGGGCCGTTACGGATCGGACAAGCCGGACCTGCGTTTCGACATGCCGCTGCATGACGTCACCGCCTTTGCGGCGGCCAGCGAGTTCAAGGTGTTCAAGGAGGCTGCGACCAAGGGCGGGATCGTGAAGGTCTTGATCGTAAGAGGCGGAGCGGCCACGCCGCGAAGCAGGATCGACGCGCTCGGTGAGATGGCCAAGAGTTTTGGCGCGAAGGGGCTCGCCTGGCTCAAGATTACGGCGGACGGGCAGCTTGAGTCCGTGATCGCCAAGTTCCTGGATGCCAAGGCCTTCGCGGCGGCCCTTCCCGACGCCAAGCCAGGCGATTTAGTCCTCTTCGGTGCCGACAAGGCCGCCATTGTTCACGATGTGCTGGGCCGCATCAGGCTGTTGCTGGGTGAAGAGTTGAAGCTGATCGATACGGCGGCCTGGAAGCCTCTGTGGGTCGTTGAGTTCCCGTTGCTGGACTATTCGCCGGAAGAGAAGCGGTACATCTTCATGCACAATCCCTTTGCCGCGCCGATGGACGAGGATGTGGCGTTTCTGGATTCAGAGCCGCTCAAAGTGCGTGCGAAGGCGTATGATATGGTGCTGAACGGAAGCGAAATCGGCGGCGGGAGTATCCGAAACCATCGGAGTGATATCCAGTTGCGCATTCTCGACTTGCTTGGTATCAACAAGGAACAAGCGCAGGCGAAGTTCGGCTTCCTGCTCGACGCACTCGACTATGGGGCGCCTCCGCACGGCGGAATTGCCTTCGGCCTCGACCGGCTCATCATGTTATTGGGGGAGACTGACTCGATCCGCGACGTGATTGCGTTCCCCAAAACGCAACGGGCACAGTGTCCGCTGACCGATGCGCCGTCTGCCGTCAGTGCCGATCAGTTAAAGGAATTGCGCATCAAGCTCGACCTCGTCGAGTAGGGAGGAGTCACCGCCCTATGGCAGGCAATACGTTCGGCCGAATTTTCACCGTCACGTCATTCGGCGAGAGCCACGGGCCTGCGATTGGCTGTGTCGTGGATGGCTGTCCCCCCGGTCTGGCCCTCTCTGTCGATGACATCCAGCAGGACCTCGATCGGCGCAAGCCCGGCACCTCCCGCCATGTCACGCAACGGCAGGAATCCGATACCGTCGAAATCCTCTCCGGTGTCTTTGAAGGCAAGACCACCGGCACCCCCATCGCGCTGCTTATCCGGAATGAAGACGCCCGCAGCAAAGATTACGGCAATCTGATTGACACCTTCCGTCCCGGTCATGCGGACTACACCTATTGGCAGAAGTACGGGATTCGCGATCATCGCGGTGGCGGGCGCGCGTCTGCGCGTGAAACAGCCGTCCGAGTGGCTGCAGCAGCGATAGCGAAGAAATGGCTCGGAGAGAAGTACGGTGTGGTGATTCGTGGCTACCTGAGTCAGCTGGGCCCGCTTGAAGCGCCGTTTAAGAGTTGGGGTGAGGTCAGCAAGAACCCATTCTTCTCCGCAAGCTCCGAGGTTGTGCCGAAGCTTGAATCATTCATGGATGAGCTGCGGAAGGCCGGCGATTCCGTCGGCGCCAGGATCACGACAGTTGCCGAGCATGTTCCGGTCGGCTGGGGTGCACCGGTCTATGCCAAGCTGGATTCCGATTTGGCCTCAGCCATGATGAGCATCAATGCCGTGAAGGCCGTCGAGATTGGATCGGGTTTCAGCTCAGTGACGCAGCGCGGGTCAGAGCATGGAGACGAGCTGACCCCGGAGGGTTTTGTGACCAATCATGCCGGAGGAATTCTTGGCGGTATTTCAACTGGACAGGATATCGTCGTCACGATCGGGATTAAGCCGACTTCGAGCATCCGTGTGGCCCGCCGGTCCATCGATAAGCTGGGCAAGCCGGTTACCGTCGAAACGAATGGCCGCCACGATCCCTGCGTCGGTATCAGAGCGACGCCGATTGCAGAAGCCATGATGGCGCTGGTGCTCATGGACCATGCCTTGCTCCACCGTGCACAGAACGCCGATGTGAAAACACCCACGCCTAAAATTCCTGCCTCAGCCAAGAAAAGCTCTCGTTCTTCCAGGCCTTCTGGTCCTGCCAAGCTCAATCCTGACCCGGATGAAGCGTAGCCCATTTATCGAGATCGAACGCGCGACGGTCTATCGAGGCGACACCTGCGTCTTTCACAATTTGTCGCTCGTCATTGACGAAGGGACGCATGTCGCGATCTTAGGGCCGAACGGTGCGGGGAAGTCGACGTTCCTCAAGCTCCTCGCCGGCGAGGTCCATGCCTTCCCGCATGATGAGACGCATATCCGGCTCTTCGGTGAAGAGCAGTGGAACGTGTGGGATGTGCGCAAGCGGCTGGGGTTGGTCTCGCACGATTTGCAGCATCAGTACATGGAGCAGGTGACGGGGCTGAAAGTAGTGCTCTCCGGATACTACTCGAGCATCGGCACCTACGGCCACCAAGATTTCACATACGCGCAGATCTCGCGGGCCCATGCGGTGATGGAGGAGCTTGGGGTCAGCTATCTGACGGACCGGCGGTTTGCGGACATGTCGACCGGCGAGCAGCGGCGTTGTCTATTAGGACGGGCGTTGGTCCATGAGCCGACAGCGCTCGTGCTGGATGAGCCAACAAGTGGGTTGGATCTCACGGCCACCTTTCACTATCTGGACTTGGTGCGAACACACATGAAGAAGGGGAAAACCGTTCTGCTTGTCACGCACCACATCCATGAGATCCCCCCAGAAGTGGAGCGGGTGCTACTGCTAAAGGAAGGACGCGTGCTGCAGGACGGAGACAAGGCGCGGGTGTTAACCGAGGCCAATCTCAGCCTGTTGTTCGGCTGCTCTGTGGCACTGGCCCAGGCGAACGGCTGGTATCAAGCTCTTCCAGGGCGTCCATCGTAGCCGCGAGTCGTTTACCCGCCTCCGAGTGTCACCGTAAACGTGAGATCTGCATCGATCCGACGGACCTTCACCAAGACTTTCTGGCCGGGCGTTGTCCGTTCGATCAGATAGTTCTTTAGGTGGGCCGCATCGAGAATCTCCGTGTCCTCGATCGCCAGCAGGATATCGTGCTTTTGAATGCCGGCTTCTTTCGCCGGGTCGGCCACGTCCTTCACGGCCATGCGCCACTTGGTCCCGTCTTTCACTGAGGTCATGTGAATTCCCATTTTGGAGAACGTGAGCGGCTTGCCTGCGAGGGCCGCGTTCACAATCCGTTCGGCGAGAATCCCCGGAATGGCGAAGGTCATGCGGCTGCAATGGGCCTGGGTCTCGTCCTTTTCTGTTTGGATGATGGCGTGCATGATCCCGACGATGTCCCCTTGGGTGTTGAACAATCCGCCTCCTGAGTTGCCGCTGCAGGCTGAGAGGTCGGCTTGCAGGAGGCGTGTCTCGACGGTTTGGAGGAAGGTGTTCGTATTGCCCAGGCGGCCGAAGGCCATGGTGGGGCCCCAGCCGAGCGGATAGCCGACGGTGAAGACCTCCATCCCGGGGGTGGCATCTCCGGCGGCGAACGAGGTCCCTGCCTGCAGTTTGGAGCGATGCTGTTCGGCAATACGGTAGATCACGACATCCATGAACGCGCTGTCACCGACGAGGTCAGCAGGTAGCTCATTTAGATCGAAGGTGAGCATGCGAACGTGCTTCTGGATGATCGTGCCAGTCGAGGGGTCGAGTTTCTCGGCGGCATGTCTTGCGGTAATCACGTAACCATCTCGCAGGTGAAACCCGGTTCCTCGGACGGCGATTTTTCCAGGTTTCTCCGGCGTGCGCTGATCTTGGTTGTCCTCCAGGATGCCGACTGTGGCTTGTTTCGCACGCAGAAACGTGTCCTGGCTGACTGGCGTCGGTTCTGCGCTGAGTGGAGCAGCGAGCATCGTCACGCCGGCCCACGCCGTGAATGCCAATATTCGTGAGGAACGTGAGGCGAAGAGACGACGGATACGCATGGATGATCCTTTCGAGAGAAGCCCAAGTATCAGCACAGTATAATCAGACGGGATTGTTTCCGAAAGGGTGGGGGATAAGAGATTCATTTCCGGAGGATGGTCCGCTGAGTATCTCCGCCCTGACCGGTTTCCCGGGCGGGGCCCGAACTGGCGCGCGGACAGATTAGATTGGTGTGTGTAAGTGGGAAGGCTAGCGAGTTCTTCTTGCCGGTCAGCAGTCCCTCTGTCTGGCTTCGCAACGCTATTTTTTTCGAAATCCGAAAAACATTCCGACCGCTCCCGCACCCGTTGACGGGAGATACCCAGAGAGGATGTGTTTAAGTCCTTCAGCCCCCTGATGTACGGACGCGATGGCGTGGCTGATCTGCGTTTCCACCGTGGTCCAATCGAGATCGATCCAGCCGGTATCTTCCAATACGGCGATGCAGGCCAGCAACCCGCCAGTGATCAGCGCGGCCATTTTCAGAAATCGACGGAATGCCCAGCCAAAGAAGAATCCACTCAGATAGCTGCCACCCATGCCTACTACAGCAGGCGATGAGAAATCTGCAATCCATGAGGCGAGACCTCCGACAGTCGCCACCGCAGCGGCGATGACGGATTTCGCATTCCAAGGCGCATCGGCCAGAAGGGCTGCACAAAAGCCTTGCGACGATGATTCTTGCGGATGTTCTAGATCCTCTTCCATGTGGGCGCTACTATCGCTTCCGGTAAAGAAATCGAACGGATGGAACCACATCCCTCTGTGCCGTGCAAGCCCTTAGCTCGCATTATTCATGACGGTTCGTGGCGAAATGGGGGAGTGGCGCACGACAAGCGCGAGGAGCGCGACTCGCGTGACGTGTAAGCCTTGTCCCTACCTGTCGCGCTTTTCACGCCAGTCTCGCCCGTCTCGCTTGAGTCAGACATCCACGATTGCAGCAGTAGCGCTCATGAATAATGTAGTGAGGGTGTTGTTTCTTGGTGGCGTTCTTCAGGAGGTAGCGGGAAAGGAGGCGCGACCTGTTGGTGCGCGCCTCCTCCTGGTTTGTGTCGCTACTTCGATGTCGCCGTATCGGTCTCGAGTTGGCCGGCAATTTCTTTGAGGTCTTTCGGGTACAGCACGATTTCAATTCGGCGGTTGGATGATCGCCCTTCGTCAGTGTCGTTCGAAGTGAGGGGGCGAGTGTCTGCGTAGCCGACTGCGGAGAGGTATTGGCGGTCCACCTCGCCCTGATCGATCAGGTAGCGCACTACGGTTGTGGCGCGAGCCGTCGAAAGTTCCCAGTTTGTCTTGAAGCGATCTTGTAACTTCGAGCTGATGGGCACATTGTCGGTGTGGCCTTCGATCCGAATTTGTTTATCTGAGATCTTGTTGAGCACGTCACTGACCTGTTTCAGGACTTTCACGCCGGCCGGTTTCACTTGGGCCTGCCCGGAATCAAACAGGACGCGATCCACCATGTTGATCGTCAGGCGGTCGCGCACCTGTTGAATGGTGATATTGCCTTTGGAAATTTCGTCTTGCAGCGATTTGGACAGTTCTTCCTGTGTGCGAGTCAGTCGTTTGATCTCTTCTTCTTTCGCCAGCCGTTCTTGCTCTAACGTTGCGGCAAGTTGTGATTGTTCCTGCCGAAGTTGCTCGCGTTCCTTCGCGATGCGTGCGGCGTTGGCCTCCAGCGCAGAAGCCTGCTTCTGTAGCTTGGCGATTTCTTCCTGCGCCGAGGCACTTCCGCTTGCAAGCTTCTGTTCGAGATCAGTGATTTGACCGCGCACATTGCCTAGTTCGCT
>Ga0209108_10002321_pt1 | contig 10929 bp, 12 predicted proteins | sample Rifsed10ft1_FD_184003 | JGI IMG/M metagenome (GOLD analysis project Ga0209108, IMG submission 184003) | Soil microbial communities from Rifle, Colorado, USA - sediment 10ft 1 (version 2) | ecosystem: Environmental > Terrestrial > Deep subsurface > Rock core/Sediment | place: Rifle, Colorado...
AAAGGTAAGCGCCATAAGACCCGTCAATAACTTCTTCATGCTAATGCTCCTAAATAAATGTTGTGGTTAGAACTGATATATAGCAAGGATACCAATCCAGCCTCCCTGCGCGGCAATACTGTGCGCTCAAAATGGCAGCGCGTAAAGACGCGGTAATTCGATTACGCCATGTGTCATTAACCACCTAAGCCGGGCATTGCATGGACTTATTCTAAGTCCGCGAAAACATGGGTTTTTCTTGCTTCCGACAGCCCCTGATATCTATGGTTGGCAGTGAGGTGGGACAGTGGGTGCGGCGGCGCGCGGCGTGAGTGGAAAAGAGGATGGAAGCACTGCCCATAAGCCTCAAGGTCAATAGCCTTAAGCATCCGGTGGGGGAGTTGGCAGATCCGGTTTAAAACAGCAGAGTGATTTTTTTATATCACCTTACACTTCAGTTGATGCGGTTTACTCGAATATCAGTGAAAGCTGTAATTTGACCTCAGTAATCTCAACAGCGGAAGCAACTGCAAACTTCTATCGCTTGGCAATGGGCTGGCCACGCTGATATTGCTGCGGTGAGAGACCGGTGTGTTTCTTGAACGCCTTGGAAAACGCGGCGGCGGACTCGTATCCGCTCTGCTCGGCGATCCGGGTCAGTGGCATTCGGGTATCGCGCAACAGTTCCATGGCGCGGGTCATACGCAGTTGCTTGAGATACTCGATGGGACCATAACCGAGCAGGTCCTGAAAACGCTTGGCGAACTTGGCGCGCGAGGCCCGCGCCTCGCGACCCAGAATCGCCACAGTCCAGTGGTGCTCGGGCTTGCTGTGCATGGCGGCGAGCGCGCGACTGACCACGGGATCGGCGAATGCGGCGAGCAGGCCGACGGGCGTTTGCTGTTGTTGTGTCCATGCCCGCAGGAGGTAAATGAGCAGCGGCTCGGTGAGGCGGTTCATGATCGTTTGTGACCCATCGGTGCTCGTGTGGGCTTCACGATCGATGAGAGCGATGATACTGGCCATTTGACCGGCGTCATGCCCGGCGCGGATATGCATCGCACGCGGCAGGCGACGTAGCAAGGGGTGCGACCGGATCTGATCCAGCTGGTAATACCCACAGAGAAAGACCGTGGGATCGCCTGTCCTTTCGTCGTTGAGGTTGGTGAAACGATTGAGGTCGGTCACGGCCAGCAGCTTGGGGACTACGGGCTGGGACTCGCCACGCCAGAGCCGGTGCGCATCGCCATAGGGCAGCACGACGATGTCTCCGGCTGCCATTGAGACTCGCTGCCTGCTGTGCTCCGGTAGCAACTCGAATTCGGTCCCGCCGTCCTTGATGACATGAAACAGCATCTGTCCGCCCCGGGCTTCGAGCGCCATCTGCCAGTCGCCATGATAGGCGCAGCGGGCAAAGACGCCGCCCGTCACCGCCATATCCCGGAAAACGGTATCGAGGATTCCCATCGATCCACTTTTTAGCTCTATTTGGACGATTAGACAAGTTATTAGGACGGATCGATATCGTCAGTCCAGAATTTCCCCCGTATCGTTCGGTCACAGAAGGGCCATGTACTCAGGACTTTAAATTCAACATTCACTTTATAGAAAGGAGACAGCCATGTCGTACCAGAAATTTCCACTTCATACCTCGGCCACGGCGCCGGCCGCAGCCAAGCCTGCGTTTGAGAAACTCGAAAAAACCATGGGCTTCATTCCAAACCTGTACGCCCACCTGGCGGAGGCGCCGGCGGCGCTGTACGGGTATCTGGCGCTCGGCGACCAGTTCAAGCAAGCATCGCTGAGCCCGGTCGAGCAGCAAGTGGTGTTGATCAGCGCCAGTATCGTAAACGGCTGCGACTACTGCGCCGCCGCGCATTCGTTCGTGGCCCGCAACCTGGTGAAGGCCGACGGCAAGGTCATCGATGCACTCCGTGCGCGCCGCGATCTGCCCGACGCGCGCCTGAACGCGCTGGCCCGTTTCACCCGCGAAATGGTGGAAACCCGCGGGCGTCCCGCGCCGGCCGCGGTGACCGCGTTTTACGCCGCCGGTTATGACCAACGGGCGGTGCTCGAGGTGATTACCGGAATCGCGCTCAAAACGCTCTCGAACTACATGAACCACTTAACCGACACTCCGCTCGACGCCACTTTCGAGCCTGAGCGCTGGAACGACGCGGCGTAAGTTGCGACGCGTGAACACGTTATATCAACCCTAACCATTCCATTGAATCGAGGTGACACTTGAAACCGAAATATCAGATGTCCGGATTGTTGCTTGCAGCCCTGTTGATTGTCAGCGCCAGTGCCGGCGCGGCGCCAATCGATAAAAATGCCGATGCCAACGACGTAGCACTTCACGGATATGACCCGATCGCCTACTTCAAAGCGGGCGCGCCAACACGCGGGAAGGCTGGCATCACGGTCGCGCACGACGGCGTGATCTATCGCTTTGCATCGGTCGCCAACCGCGATGCCTTCCAGCAGGACCCGCGTCGCTACGTTCCGCAGTTCGGCGGTTTCTGCGCCATGGGAACGGCGATGGGCCTCAAGCTCGACGTCGACCCGCAGGCATGGCGGATCGTCGATGGCAAGTTGTACCTGAACCTCAACAAGGACGTGCAGAAGAAGTGGCTGTCAGACATTCCGGGCCATTTGTCACAGGCAAATGCCAAGTGGCCCGAGATCCAGGACAAGGATCCGAAGTCGCTGAAGAACTGAAGCGGTATTCCGCCGGTTACCCGCCTTAAACGGATATCCGGCGGTACTTCAGGAAAAATCGGCAAGCAACCCAAGTAATGAGAGAGGCAGCTATGAGCAATATCACCATTTACAGCAGAACGCCGTGTGGCTATTGCCATCTCGCGAAACGTCTGCTGAAGGATCGTGGACTCGCCTTCCATGAAGTTGATCTCACGACGCAGTCGAATATCGAACGCGAGCTGGTAACCAGGACCGGGCAACGAACCGTCCCACAAATCTTTATCGGAGATCGGTTCATCGGTGGCTATACAGAATTGGCCTTGCTGATCAGGGATGGCCGGCTGACATCGATGCTTGCTGGCTGATCCAGACAGACGCGGATTTTTTCCCCCATGGCACGTTACCCCAACAACGACGAAGGCGCCTTCAAAAACAATCATCCCAATCTTAAGCCTGACGCATCCGGAGAGGCGGAGTTAATTGGGCCGGTTGAGATAAATGGTGGGAGAGTATTTTTCAAATCACTTCGGCCGCTTTAACGGGCGCTGCACGATCTGCGCGGCCGGCCCGGTCAGTCTGACGATATGCAGCCCCGTGTTGGCCCGATCCGCGAGATAAATATATCCGCGATTGTCGATTTCAACGTTATTGGTCTGAATGGCGGCCTTGCCATTGCGGGTGTCCGTGTTGGCGGTGACGGCCGGGATAAAAAAACCGGCTTCCCGCGGCTGGAACGGATTGCGCACGTCGATCGCGCGCACCCCGGCATTGAACCACGAAACGACGATCAGCTTGTTGTCGAAGTCCGGGTTGCGCGACCAGTTCATCGAGTGCGCGCCGAAACGTCCACCGCGCGTGCAGAAATTCCCGCGCGACTCCTCCACCTGGTAGTTGGCCACCGGCATGGGGTTGGTCTCATCGGTGATCTCCACCAGGAACACCGGGTGCTGCGTGGATTCCGCGCATTCATTGGATGTGGATTCCGAGACCACGACCAGGAAATCGCGCGGGGTTCCCTGCCCGAATTTCGCCAGCTCCGGCACGTCCATGCCGATCATGGCCCACGCCGTATGCCCGCCCCAGAACGCGGGCATGTCAAACCGGCCGACTTGCGGGACCAGCAGTTCGTCCACCGTCGGTGAGTCCGGGCAACTCGGGCGACAGCTCAGCAACTTCGCCACGTCCACGATCTGAACCACGCCGTTGTGACTGGTCCCGTAGGCGATATAAAGCCGCGACCCGTCCGCAGACAGCGTGGCTTCATGCGCGCCCGCGGGCACCACGGCGGCGGAACTTTTCGGCTCCTGACCGGGCAATCCGAACACCCGGATTACCTTGGGATGCGCGGGATCGCCGAGATCAACGACCCAGGTTTGCCGGCTTGTCTTCCATCCCAGCTGTCGGCCGTCGTAGTTGATGTAGGCGATGCCACTGTTGCAATCCCACCAGTTCTTGTGCGTGGCATGACCTCCGGCGATCACGGTGGTGACGAACACCGGCGCGCGGGGATTGGTGACATCGTAGATCTGATGATCCACATTGCCATTGCTGCGCAGCAAGTACGTTTTCGCGGCGTCGCCGCGCGGGAGATTCGCCCCGCGGCAGGTCTGCACCATCTGCGCGCCCCCGGCACCCGGTATGTGGTGTAAATAAACCGGCTTCGCCGGAACCGTTACATCGACGACCGAGACCCCGTTTGTTTGCCTGGGTGCTCCCGGCAGCAGCGTGTTCGGCGCACTGCCGCTGTGGTGACCGACATAAGCAATCCATCTCCCGTCCTGTTCCTGAATGACGGGCTGATAGGCGCTGCGCGCCTGCAGATCGTGATGCCCGACCAGGCTCATGTTCCTGGACTCGGCCGTCTTCTTGCCCGGCGTTGCCGCCTCGAGGTACTTCGGAACCAACAGAGGCAAAGCCAGCAAACCGGCTACGACGGTCGCCAAAATGTTTACTGAAATGGATGGTTTTATAAACGTGTTTATTCTCATTCCAAGTCCTTCCGATAGTTTGGCCAGTCTCAGGTGACCGGAGCGCCGCATGGGGCATCGGGTTTCCATGACATGACCCGGTGGCGCCAATGTACGCCTGCGAGCGGGCGTAGCGGTAGTGAAGATGGAAGCCTGGCCGTGAGCCTCGAGCTCAACGGCCGGAAGCATCCGAGAGTGGAGTTGGTTGGGGTGAGTTTTGGAAAATCGAGCCTGGCTCTTTTGAATTACGGAAATAGCATCAGCCGGGAATATTAGGAAAAATTCCTCTCTGACCCGAATCGCGCTTACTTAAGCCGAGCGGTACAGCACAGCCTGTTTTTTCATACAGTCAGCCAGGCGCCACGTCCACCCGGGTACAGCCACTCACCGGCCGGGTGCTCACGCGCAACGGCAAAAACTGCGGCAACAACCAGAGCGTGGTCTGCGTATGCGACGAGAGCGTGCGCGCCAGGAAACACGACGGGCTTTGCGCCAGTGCGCAATAAATCAGCATCTGGTCGCAGGCGTGGAGATCGAGCGTCGCGCCGGCGGCGAGTTCATCGCGCAGTGCCTGCGCCGCGGTCCCGGCGATGCGCTCCGCCGGCACGCCGCGTTGCGCCACCTCCGCGCCGCCGAGCAGCGCGTGCGCCGTGCGCGCCCACAGCACGATGGCCCCACCCTGCCCGATCGCCTGATCCCGGCCCAGCACCTGTTGCTCGATTTCGGCATGGGCGGTATCGGCGAGCATCCGCGCCGCCGTCTGCCGCATGCGCTCGACAATATGCGCCGGCAAATTGGACACATGCGCGATACCGCGAATTTCCTGCACCGCTCCCGGCATTTCGAGGCGCAGGCCATTCAGGCGGCCTGCCCGCAGCGCCACCGTCACCTCGCCGCCGCCGCGCGGATAGTAGCCGCGCCGCTGGAGCGTGAACTCCACTTCCGCGCCCATGCGCGCCAGCAAGGGCAGCAGCACGAAGCGCAGGTAATCCAGCGGCGGCGCGGCGCGGACGTCGGTGCCCCCGCTCAGGTGAATGCGCACCGGCGCGCCGCAGGCGAGCGCCGCCGGCAGCAGCGCCTGCAACACCAGCGTGACGCTGCCGGCGGTCCCCACGTCGAAGCGGAATTCCCCGCCATGCAATTTACCCGGGCGAAAGACCAGCTCCGGTGATCGCAACTCCAGTCCCTCGACCTGGGCGTCGCACAGAGCCGCGACGGCCTTGACCGCCGTGAGATGCTGGGGCGCGAGGCCCGGCGGCACGCGCCGCGCGCGGATGTCGCGCAACCGTACCGGCGCGCCGGTGATGGCGGCAAGCGCGCACGCCGTGCGCAGAAGCTGCCCGCCGCCTTCGCCGTAGGAACCGTCTATTTCACGCATGCCGCCGATATTATCCTGCGGGCCCGGTGGTTCCACCACCGACACGGGCAAGGTTTTTGCCACAATACCTCTCAGCTCCTTTAATTTTATTTCAGCGCCATGACTGGGCCTGCGGTGCGCTTTTATACTGTGATCCGGCTCACCCCGCCGGGAGGCATCCGGTCCATGGCCCAGGTGCAATTACGTTTCTACGAGGAACTGAACGATTTTTTGCCGCCGGAGCGGCGCAAGATCGCCTTCACCCACGCGCTTACGCGCCGCACCTCGGTCAAGGATCTGATCGAATCCTGCGGCGTGCCGCACACCGAAGTGGAACTGATCCTGGCCAACGGCCGGTCGGTGGATTTTTCCTATATCGTTAAGGCGGGCGATAGCATCAGCGTCTATCCGGTGTTCGAGAGCCTGGATGTCAGCCCCTTGATCCGGCTGCGGGACAAGCCCCTGCGCCATCCCCGCTTCGTCGTCGACGCCAACCTCGGTCAACTGGCGCGCTACCTGCGGCTGCTGGGCTTCGATGCGATTTACCGCAACGACTTCACCGACCGGGACGTGGCGCGGATCGCAAGCAAGGAAAAGCGCATCGTGCTGACGCGCGACCGCGCCCTGCTGCAACACAAAATCATCACCCACGGTTACTTCGTGCGCGCCGTCAAACCCCGCGAACAGGTAAAAGAAATCCTCGCGCGCCTGGACCTGTACCGCGCCCTGCGCCCCTTCACCCGCTGCCTGCGCTGCAACGGTGAACTGGAGGACGTGGACAAGGAAGCGGTGCTGCCCCAACTGGAACCGAAGACGAAAAAATATTACCACCGGTTTCGGCGCTGCCAGGACTGCGGGCAGGCGTACTGGAAAGGCAGTCACTTCAACCGCATGGAGAAGCTGCGCGATTACTTCGCGGCGCCGCCCGATCCGGTCAGATGACCGGCACGCCGATCAACCGGGAATGCAAGTAGATCAGGAACAACACCCAGACGGCCAAACCGATCACCGCCGCCACCGCGGCGTTCGCCCAGGTTCCGGCCGGCGCATCGGTTCCGGCCAAGCGGTCCCGCCGTCGGGAGGATCGGAAGTCGATCGCGGACCAGGCAAGAAAAGCCCCGAACAGCACCAAATCCGCCGCGCGCGCGTTCGTCAGCAAATGCGCCGAGGCCCACACCACGACGCTCGCGACCATCGGATGCCCGATCACGGTCTTGATGCGGTTGCGCGGCACATACACCGCGGCAAACAGAATGAACGACAACAACATGAGCAACAACGCGGGGTTATGCAGCCAGGAAGGTGAACTCCATAACTCAGCCGCGCCCACGCGCGCCCGGCCATACCCCCAGACAATCAGCACAAACCCCAAGAGCGAGACCAGCGAATAGAGCCCCTTCCAGGCATTAGGTCCGATGCGCGCCATCACCGCGCCGCGCCACGGCTCCGCGTAAATGCGCACCGAGTGCGCCGCCAGAAACACGATCAATCCTAAGATGAGTAGTGTCATGGATCGAGGAACGCATAGTTACTGATTATTCTTTAAATCCCTCTGAGGCATCCCCTTAATATTTGTCCACGATACTCTCGCGATCGCGCGCAAGCTGCAAGCGGCCGTGGGCGGAACTAATCAGGCTGGTGCACAAATTTGCCACGTTTTGTATTCTATACGCTCGAAGCGGAATATCCGGATAAATGTGTATCGATCGGAGCGAAAGGTCAGACAGATATGGGCAAACTGACGATCAAAACCCAGGGCAACCAGGTCGGCGAAGTGGACCTGAAACTGGGCGAGATGACGATCGGGCGCGATCCCGCCTGCGACATCGAGCTGAAAGACGACAAGTCGGTCAGCAAACAGCACGCCGTGATCAAGACCGTCGGCCGAAAATCGACGATCGAAGATCTCGGCAGCACCAACGGCACGTTCATCGATATCGAACGCATCGAGCGCCATGAGCTGCGCCACGGCGATACCATCATCATCGGCGAATACGAGCTGCGCTATCGCGATGTTATCGAGCTGGACAAACCGGCATCCGGCAACCGCCCGGCAGCCCGCTCCGCATCGGTGACTTCGCAGGAAAATACCAGGATCATCACCGCGCACGCGCAGCTCATCGCCGTGGAAGGCCGGGACAAGGGCAAAAGCGTGCCGCTCGTGAAGGAGGAAACTGTGCTCGACAACCCCGGCAAGAACCCGGCCCGGATTTACCGTACCGCCGAAGGCTACGTGCTGCACGCGCAAACCGGGCCCGGCGAACCGCGTCTCAACGACCGGCCCGTGCAGGCCGGCGGACTGTTGCTCGAGAGCGGCGACATCATCGAAGTCGCGGGGACGAAGTATCAGTTGAATTTATAGTCGCGCCCGGTGCATTTGATTGCCGGTTCAGTTTTAAAACCGCTTATTTTTTAATCCCGCCGTCCCGCTTTCCGCGCCAGAAAATCGAGCCGCTTTAATCGACGCTGGCTAATCCGGTGCCGTCGCCTATGTTTATTATGTATCGGGCCGGAAACAGCACAAGGAAACTGGTGACTAAATCTATATTCCCTCCAAGCGGAAGCGTCTCCGTGGACGGCATCGAGGTCGTCGAGCTGTCGGATGTCGATCTCGACTTCGCCGTCGAAGAGGCGTTTCGGCAGGGAGCATCCCAGGCGCCTGCAACGACCCGCACGGACGCGGCAAACCCGCAAGACCTCGGCACGCTCGAACTGTTTCAGGGTGTCGGCGATCAGGATCTCGCCGTGTGCGCGGCGCGCTGCCAGTTGATCCACGCCGTGCCCGGTCACGTTCTGTTCGCGCCCGGGCGGCTCAATACCAAGATCTTCTTCGTGCTCGAGGGCCAGCTGCGTCTCTACGCCCAGACCGGCGACAAGCGACCGATGGCCGTCGCCGACGTCGGCCACTCGACCGGTCTGCGCTCGGCGCTCGCCATGCAACCCCTGGATCATTCCGCGATCGCCACGGAAGTTTCCCGCCTCCTGGTGGTGGACATCGCGGCCTTCGACGAACTCGCCAAACGGTCCCATGCCTTCGCGCGCAACTACGCCGCGCTGCTGGCCAGCTACCTGCGCGGCGACGATTGTCTGCACGTCGGCGCGCGCACGGGCGCCGCCGCGCGACCCGGATACATTGACGAACTTACGTTGCTGCGCAATCAACGCTGGCTGGATGAGATGTTCCCGCGTCTTCTGGGCCGCTACCGGCTCGGCGACAAAACGCTCGCCGTCGCCGCTTTTGCCGTCGACAAGCTCGACGAGATCGTGAAGCAACACGGCATCGGACCGGGCCTGCGCGTGCTCGAAGCCATCGGCCACTGGATGCAAGATCAAACGCGCCCCACCAACATTCTGGCCATCGACAAGAATCGTCGCATCTTCGCGTTTCTGCCGGACTGCGATCTTGACGCCGCGCGCCACCTGGCCGGCCGCATCAAGACACAGGTCCAGAGCCTGCAGATCTCGCTGGCAACCGAGACAGCGCCGCAACCGATTACGGTCACGCTCTCGCTCGGCATCGCCGTGCTTGAGCGGGGAAAGAACGAGCACGATTTCCTCGGCAAAACCGAGGCGTTGATCCAGAAATCCATCAAGCTCGGCGGGAACTGGCTGAGCGAAGCGCTCTAAACATTACTCCTCCGGCCGCGCCGTGGCCGCCAGCCGGGCGAACACGCGCCTCATCGCGTCGACCCGCGCGAGATAGCCGCGGACGTCGTGATCGCCGCAGCGCTGGCCGTCGGTCAGCCGCAAGCCGCGCCGGGCGTAGGCGTCGCCCGCCCCGGCGCCGCACAAGTGGATCACGGCGGCCAGGTCTTGCTTCTGCCGGAGCGTGGCGCCGGCGATCCGGTTGCGCTCCAGCGTGCCCGCGACGCGGCGATCCAGAAAGGCGGACGTCAGCTCGGCGGCGTGGCTCGGCACCACGCGCGTGTAGAGGCTGTTGAACCAGCACGATCTCGGCGCGTGCCAGGGTCCGTCCTCGACCACGGCGTGGTCATGAATGCAGTAGCGCTTCGCCTCGGCGAACGTCGCATCGGTGATCTGGTACATGCCGACCGCGCTCGAAGCCGGCCGGTACAGCTCGAAAAGATCCCATGTCAGGCGCCAGCGCCAATACGTCCGGGCCACCGGGTTGCCCGAGCCTTCGACCTGGGCGAGCGCGGCCAGGAGATCGGGCGTGATGACGAAGGTTGCGTGCGCGCGGAAGATCGGCGCGTACTGCCGCCACGTCTCGGACGGCGTTTTGGAGAGCGCATCGCTCACGGGAAAGAACAGTTCGGCCGGCTTGCGGACAACCTGGTACGTCCAGTTGGTCGCGGACCAGAGCGCCAGGGCGACGGCGACGACGATGATGAGCTGTACCGGCAGCGGCGCGGCCAACAGCGCCCGAAGCGCGCGCCGGCGCAGCCGCGCGCCCGGCCAAAGGAACGCGAGACGGGAACGACGCCGGCGCTGCTTGCGTTGCTTCCGGGAGGCGGTTCGGGCAGCGCGTGAACGTGACATGAAGGGCCAAAAAGCGCTAAGGCAAGGCCAGCGCCATGAGGGCGATAAACCAGACGTCATTCCCGCGAAGCCTGCCCCGGCATGATGTAGGCCTGGGGCGGGAATCCAGACCTTCAAACAATATCTTCATACAAATCCTGCCATGCAGAATTCATCTTTTCAATGATGCGTAATTTCCATCGGCGATTCCATTTCTTAATCTGCTTTTCGCGCTGAATAGCAGATTCGGCATTCTCATGTATTTCAAAATAAACGAGCCTATCAACTTTGTATTTCTTGGTAAAACCATCTATTTGTTTGTTTTTATGCTGCCAGACTCGTTTCACAAGGTCCGAGGTTACGCCGACGTAGAGCGTGCCGTTCATATGGTCGAAACGCTGGTATTGAGATACGCGGCGAACACCGCCTGGCTCGCCTAGTTGC
>Ga0209108_10002325_pt1 | contig 10920 bp, 11 predicted proteins | sample Rifsed10ft1_FD_184003 | JGI IMG/M metagenome (GOLD analysis project Ga0209108, IMG submission 184003) | Soil microbial communities from Rifle, Colorado, USA - sediment 10ft 1 (version 2) | ecosystem: Environmental > Terrestrial > Deep subsurface > Rock core/Sediment | place: Rifle, Colorado...
ACGTCGCCGGTAGCTGCGTCGACATGCCCTCCGAGCCGGCGGAATCGAACTTCAAGAACAAGGTCCGGGCCAACGCGTACCCCACGCAGGAGCGCAACGGGATCATCTGGGCCTACATGGGCCCGCGCGAGGTGCCGCCGCCGCTGCCGGACATCGAAGCGAACATGCTCAACCGCGACCCGCTCAAGATCAACGTGCTGCACCGGGCCTGCAACTGGATGCAGGGCCTCGAGGGTGAGCTGGACACGATCCACGCCGCGTTTCTCCACTTCGGCAGCGCGAAGCTGGAGGAGCAGGCGCCGGGAAGCTTCAACTTCTATCACATCAAGCAGCGCGACGCCCGCTTTGTCGTCCGCGACACCGGCTTCGGCGCCTCGTACGGCGCCTATCGACCCGCGGAGGACGACACCTTCTACTGGCGCATCGCGCACGTGCTGTTCCCGTTCTACGCGGTGCCGCCGCAGGGCGCGCTGGGCCCGAAGGTCCAGATGAACGCCTACGTCCCGATGGACGACGAGCACACCCTGCAGTGGGAGATTTTCGTCAACGTGGATGAGGCCCTCCGGCGCAGCAGCTTCGGCACGGAGATGGCCGGCAGCACAACGCGCGAGGAGCGGGCACGGGCGCGGAGCGCTGCGAACCGCCGTCCGGGCTCGGTTTATCTGCCCCAGGCCACCGGCTGGCACGGCCGCTTCAACCTCGACCAGGACCTGTCGAACGACTATCTGGTCGACCGCGAAGCGCAGCGTTCCGGGAAAAGCTTCTCAGGTATCCCCGGCGTGCGTCAGCAAGACATGGCCGTGACTGAGACGATGGGCCCGATTTACAACCGCAGCCGGGAGCACCTGGGTACAACGGACTCGATGATCATCAGGGCGCGACGCCGCTGGATTGCGACCGCGCGGGCGCTGGCTGAGCAAGGAATCCTGCCTCCCGGCGTGGATGACCCGGCGATCTATCGCCAGCGGTCGGGCGAGGTCATCTTGCCGCGCTCGACAGACTGGTGGGAGGGCACGCAGGAGCTGCGCGAGCGTTTCCAGGGCAACGACGAGGCTGTCGCGGAGCTAGTGAACACTACGACGAGTTGAAACGAAGCGAAGCAAGAATCCTCACGACGCACGTCGGCAGCCTGATCAGGCCGTCGCGCCTCCTCGAGTTCGCGATCGCTCAGCAGAAGGGCGAGGCCATCGACGAAGCGGCCTACCAGGCCTGTCTGCGCGAGTCCGTCGCCGAGGCCGTCCGCAAGCAGGCAGAGACGGGGCTGGACGTCGTCAACGACGGCGAGTTCGGCAAGTCGAGTTGGGCTGCATACGCGCTGGAGCGCATCACGGGCTTTGAGGTCCGCCGCGACCAGATTGTCCCGTTGGACTGGCTGGGCCGCGACCGCGAGCGTTTCCGTGAGTTCTTTGAGGTCGAGATGCCGAACGCGCTGCGCGGCGGCGCCGCCGAGGTCTGCGTGGGCCCGATTTCTATGGCCGAGACACGCAGCGTGCAGCGAGACATCGCGAACCTCAAGGCGGCTGCCCAAGGCACCTCCATTGGCGAGGCGTTCTTCACCTCGGTTGCGCCGGCCAGCACCGCCTACAACGGCGTCAACGAGTACTACAAGACCGAAGAAGCGTACGTCTACGCCATCGCCGAGGCGTTGCGCGAGGAGTACCTGGCGATCCACAACGCGGGTCTGCTTTTGCAGGTCGACGATGCTGTCCTGGCCAACATGTACGACCACCTGGTGTCTGAAAGCCCGGAGCGCTACCGCAGATGGGCGCAGTTACGCGTGGAGGCCTTGAATCACGCGCTGCGCGGCATCCCGGAGGACCGCGTCCGCTACCACATCTGCTTCGGCAGCTGGCACGTGCCGCACGTGGCGGACGCCCCGCTACCGGCGATGATCGATCTGATCCTGCAGGTCAACGCCGGCGCCTACTCTTTTGAGGCTGCCAACCCACGGCACGAGCATGAATGGACCGTTTGGCAGACGACGAAGCTGCCGGAAGGCAAATCGATCATCCCCGGCGTGGTCACGCATCACACTACGGTGGTGGAGCATCCAGAGCTGGTCGCGCAGCGCATCGTCCGCTTCGCGCGCCTCGTCGGCAGGGAGAATGTGATCGCCGGCACGGACTGCGGTTTTGCGCAGGCTCAGGGCGTGCAGCGGGTCCATCCCTCGGTCATGTGGGCCAAGCTCGAATCGCTCGTCCAGGGGGCGCAACTCGCTTCTCGACAGCTCTGGAGCTGAGCGTCCTGGGAGCGACAAGGTGGAGGACGTGGCACGTTCGTCGACCAAGGGGTTCTAGATTCCTTCGACGAAATCGACATCATTGATTCAACGGAGATGGTTTGCGCTAGTAACGCAGGCCGAAGCGGCCGCTGGACCAGGTGCTGCGGCGCTGGTTGAGCTCCTCCTGGGGCACGTGCTGCGACATATGAGTAATGAGGGCCCTCCCGACCGCCCCCAGCGCGGTGCGTAGTGGCCACTCGGCGTCGAACTTGCCCTTCTGGGCGTCCACCACTAGCTGAATCGTCGCCTGCTTGAGAATCGGCGAGCGGGCGTTGCAGGTCATGGCGATGACCGTCGCGCCGGCGTCGGCTGCGCGCGAGGCGGCATCGACGATTGGCCGCGTGCGTCCGCTGACCGAGATCGCGATCAGGCAATCGCCCTCGCCGAGGAAGGCCGCCGCCGCGCCTTGCTCCGAAGCGTCGCCCAGGAGCCGTACGTGCAGTCCCATCAAGGTCAGCGAGAACAGCAGCGACTGCGCCATCGCAATCGATGCTCCGGTCGCGGCGATGTCGACGCGGCGGGCGCGGGTGAGCACAAAGGCCGCCTCATCGATGCTCGTGGGGTCAATCTCTTCGATAGCGAGGGCGATGGCGCGGATCTGCTCATCCATGCTGGCGCGGAAGCGCGAGACGCCGGCCTGCTCCTGCACCGCATTGCGCTCCAGCGCCGTCTCCGCCGCGATCGCGAGCTTGAGGTCGTAGTAGCCGGTCAGGCCCAGGAGCTTGGCGAAGCGCACGATGGAGCCGGTGCTGACCGACAGACGCCGGGCGAAACTGACGATCGATTCGCGAGCGACACGGGTGGGATCTTCGAGGACCGCGGCGGCGATGCGCGCTTCGACCGGGTTAAAGCCCGCGGGCCGGTAACGGACTCGGGAGAGGATGCCATCTTGTGCTGCGACTGAAATTGTTTCACTCATGCGGCCAAATTAGATCAGGAAGGTTAACCGCTCGCTAACGCCCGTTAATTCCTCGATAAAGCGCCGCGCCTAGTTTGAGGGCGAACTCGCTAGGAGGTGGCCCTTGCTCGAGATCAAGAACCTGAGGCTCGTCTATCCCAACGGATATGAGGCGCTCAAGTCCGTCAACCTGACCGTCGGCCGCGGCGAAATCGTCGCGGTCGTTGGCCGTTCCGGCGCCGGCAAGTCGACCCTGCTGCGCTGCATCAACGGCCTGGAACGCCCGACCGCGGGCTCCGTGGTGCTGGACGGACAGGACGTGGCACAGCTCTCCGGCCCGGCGCTGCGGGCGCTGCAGCAACGCATCGGCTTCATCTGGCAGGAATACAACCTGGTTGAACGCCTGTCTGTTATCACCAACGTCCTCTGCGGGCGCCTCGCCTGCTGCGAAGGCCCGGGCAGCCTGCTGTTCTACTTCAACCGCGAGCAGCGAGAAGTGGCGGTACGCAGCCTGGAGCGCGTCAACATGCTGCACCGGGCGAAGCAACGCGCTGACCGCCTCTCCGGCGGCGAAAAGCAACGCGTGGCGATTGCCCGGGCGGTGGCGCAGAAGCCGGCGCTGATCCTGGCCGACGAGCCGGTCGCGAGCCTCGACCCGGAGCTTTCGGAGCAGGTCATGGCCGACCTCGCGCGGGTGGCGCGCGACGAGGGCGTACCCACGTTGATCAACATCCATGCCGTCGAGCTCGCGCGCATGTTTTGCGACCGCGTCGTCGGCATCGCAAACGGAGTCGTCGTTTTCGACGGCCCCGTTGCCGATCTGGACCAGGCGGCGATGGACCGCATCTACCGGTTCGACAAAGAGCCGCCGCTGCCGCTGATGATCCCGATCCGCGGGCCAGAGCTCGTGCCGGCGGGAGTCTAAGGCGTGGCGCTCTTTGGCCGCACCCTCAGGCCGTCAACACCCGTAGCGCCCGACCTGGAGGCGCTGAGGTCTCAGCTGCTGCGGCCGTTGCCGCGGGTCAACGTTAAGACTGTGCTGGTGGCCGGCTTCTTCGTGGCGGCCTTCTACTGGGGCATCCAGGGCACGAAGGCATCGCCGGCAGAGCTGATCGACGGCCTGCCGAACATCTGGGACTTCCTCAAGCGCATGATGCCGCCGCGGTTCGAGACCGAGACCAGGGTCCTGGAAACGCCGGCCATCGCGCTGCCCTTCGGCGTCACGCTGCCGACGATCAGCAGCGGCGTCGATTACCCGTACCCCACGATCATCAATGCGATTATCGAGACGATTCAGATCGCGATCATCGGCACCACGCTGGCGATCATTATTTCGGCGCCGTTTGCGCTGCTGGCGGCACGCAACATCGCACCGCCACCGCTGTACGGCCTCACCCGTTTGCTACTCAATGCCAACCGGGCTATCCCAGACCTGATCTTCGCGCTGATTTTCGTCGCGGCAGTCGGGCTGGGGCCGTTCGGCGGCGTGCTCGCACTGGCTGTCGGTTCCATTGGCTTCATGGCGAAGGTGTACGCGGAGTCGATCGAGGCGATTGACCCGCAGCAGGTGCTGGCGGTGCGAGCGACAGGCGCCGGCAGGCTGCAGACCATCGTCTACGCCATCGTCCCGCAGGCGATGCCGATGATCGCCTCCTACTCATTGCTGCTGTTCGAGTCCAACGTGCGCTCCGCGACGATGCTCGGCATCGTCGGCGCCGGCGGCATCGGCTTCGAGCTGCAGAAGTTCATGTCGCTGTTCCAGTACAGGCAACTTACCGGCGCGCTGATCGTGATCATCATCGTCGTCACGGTCATCGACAGGGCGAGCGACCGCATACGCAAAAGCATCACGTAACGAGAAGAGAGAGGTGGAAGGAGCATCATGAACAAGTTTTTCGCACTGGTCCTGGTCGCGCTGAGCGTCTTCTTATTCGGAGCCGCGTGTGGCGAAGGCTCCGACGACGAAGGAGACTCGCAGGCGCAGCAAGAGGTCGATCCGCGGGCCGGCTGGCCCAGCACGTTCAAGATCGGTCTCTTTGGCGGTGACGACGCCGAGGAGACGCTGCGCAACGCCGCGCCGGTCAAGAAGCTGATGGAAGAGCAGCTGGGCATGCCGGTAGAGATCTTCACCGGCACCAGCTACAGCGCAGTCATCGAAGCGATGCGCGCCGGCCGTGTCGATGCCATGACCGTCGGTCCGTTCGCGTACATCCTGGCCGTGCAAGAGGCCAAGGCTGAGGCGATTGCCGTCGGTATTAGCACGACCGCAAAAGAGCCCGTCTACGACTCGACGATCCTGCCCTACTACGAGAGCGTCGTCTTCACGAAGAAGGGCAACGGCATCAACAAGATCGACGACATCAAGGGCAAGGGCTTCAACTTCGTTGACCCGGCTTCGACCTCGGGCCACCTTGCCCCGAAGACATTGCTGATTAACAGGGGCTACAACCCGGATAAGGACTTCCAGACTGTTTTTGCCGGCAGCCACCCGACATCCGTGCTCTCGGTCTGGAACGATAAGGCTCCCGCCGGCGCTACGCACGAAGGCAACCTCAAGAAGCTGGACGACGAGAAGCAGATCGACTGGTGCAACTACCCGGACGGCAAGTACAACGTGCCGCGCACCCAGGCGGAGATCGACGCGCACTTCAAGACCTGCCCGGACGGTTCGATCGTCATCCTGGCCCAGACCGACCCGATTCCGAACACACCGTTCTCGGTGCGGTCTGAGCTGCCCAAGAGCTTCAAGGCCGCGGTCAAGGCTGCGTTGCTGACCACAAAGGACAACCCGGAGTTCATCAAGGCCCGCAAGGCCTGGTATGTGGACCCCAGCACGGAGCTGAAGCTGACGGCGTTGGACCAGTTCTACAACCCGCTGCGCGACATCGCCAAGCTGCTCAACCTCAACCTCAAAGAGCTGGCTGAGGGCGGCTAGGCATGGAGCGCGAGGAGCGGCTGGAAGCGATTTCTTACGCGGAACGCGAGATTCTCGAGGGCCTGGCTGACCGGGTCCTCGAGGACCTGGCGGTCGAGGTGTCACGCGGGCCGTCCGTCGGGCTGCTGATGGTGCGCGGCGAAGAGCCGTCCGAGCGCCTGCAGTTCAACTTCTCCGAGGTCACGGTCAGCGAGGCAGAGGTCACGGCCAACGGCCGGCGCGGCTACGCGATGGTCATGGGCCGGCAGCCGGAGAAGGCGCTGGCCGGCGCCGTGCTCGACGTTGCGCTGGAGCTGGGACACCCGGCCTCGGACGACATCGAGGCGGCGCTGACGGCGGCTTTGGCGTCAGAGGATCGGCGCCGGCGGTCGGCGGTGTCCGCTGTCGCCGGGACGCGCGTGCAGTTCGAGGAGATGAGGCCGGCATGACGCTCTCACCGGTCCTGACGCCGCGAGGCGCCCGCGAACAGCAGACGTTTCGCGTGCTGCTCAACGCGATGGCGCGGCCCGGCAGCATCGGCCAGCTGCCGGTGCCGGAGCAGCCGAGCCAGAGCCGCCTGCTCGCCGTCGCCGAGGCGTTCGTCGACCACGAGGTGACGTTCGCGGCGCTGCCGGAACGGCCGGAGCTGGTCGACGCGGTGTTGCGTCTGACCGGCAGCCGGCAAGCCTCGCTCGAATACGCGGACTACGTGTTCTGCGAAGCCGCGACGCTGGCAGAGGCGCTGGCTCGCGTCAAGGACGGCACGCTGGAGTACCCGGACCGCAGCGCCACCCTGGTCTGCGAGGTCCAGGACATCGACGAGCCCACGTCCGGCTACGTGGAGCTGTCGGGTCCGGGGATCGACGTCAGCATCCGCGTACACGTCGACGGCTTGGAGCCGGAGGCGCGGGCAGCGTTCGTCGAACGCAACGCGATGCCACCGGCCGGCGTGGACGTGGTGTTCGTCTCGAAGGCGGGTCACGTGACCTGCCTGTCTCGCTACACAAAGCTGCGACTGGAGGACTGAGCAATGGGTTACACCGCCGTACGTGGCGGCCTCGAAGCAATCGAGAGCGCCGCGGCGCTTGTCGAAGAGATGCCGGTGAACTCCGATTCGCCGGTGGAGCTGGCGCAGATCACCAGCCACATGCAGCTGGCGCTGGGCCGAGTGATGGCCGAAGGCGGCCTCATCGACCGCCAGCTGGCCGCGCTGGCGATCAAGCAGGCGGAAGGCGACCTCATAGAGGCGGCGTTCCTGCTGCGGGCGTATCGCAGCACGCTGCCGCGTCTCGGTTACGGCCACGCGGTCAACGGCAACGATATGCTGGTGTTGCGCCGCGTCTCCTCCGTGTTTCGCGACATCCCCGGCGGTCAGCTGCTGGGCCTGACGCGTGACTACACGCAACGCCTGCTCAACTTCGAGCTGGCAGCTGGTCACGGGAACGGGACGTCTCAGGGCGTGATGAATCGCGCCTCTACGGCCGGCGACGATTGCGCCGGGTACCCGCTGGTCATCGACTTCCTGCGTGACGAAGGGTTGATGGCGCCGGCGCCGGAGGCTTCGTCCCAGGCAGACCCCTTCGACGTGACGCGTACGCCGCCGAGCTTCCCGATGCCGCGCTCCGGCTGGCTGCAGGTCCTCGCGCGCGGTGAAGCGGGCTCGATGCTGATGCTGGCGTACTCGTCGATGCGCGGCTGGGGCGGAACCGGTCACGGCGCCATCGCCGAGCTGCGTTACGGTGAGCTGCCGGTGCGCATCTCCCACCCGATTACCGGGCGTCCGGTGACCATCGGCCACATTGACGCCTGCGAGGTCCACTACGTCGCCGGCGGCTTCGCGTCGATGCAGGAGTCCGAGGTGCCGGACTACCAGCTCGGCTACGGGCTGGTCATCGGCCGCGACGAGCGCAAGGCGATCTCGATGTCGATCATCGATTGCTCCCTGCGATTCGCGAAGGCGGGCGAGACGATGCCCGTCGCGAACCAGGAGTTTGTCGTCAGTCACGTCGATTCCGTGGAGTCGTCCGGCTTCGTGGAGCACCTGAAGCTGCCGCACTACGTGACCTTCCAGGCCGGCGTGCAGCGGGCGCGGCGCTTCCGGCAGCTGGTGGAGGCGTCGCGCAATGGTTAGCGTCGCGGAGATGACCGCCGTCCACGGCGAGGCAGTGCAGGGCTACTCCTACGGCTTCCTCGACGCCGTCTCGAAACGCGAGATCCGGCGGTCGCTGCTCAAAGCCGTGGCGATTCCCGGCTACCAGGTGCCGTTCGGCTCGCGGGAGCTGCCGATTGCGCGCGGCTGGGGCACCGGCGGCCTGCAGATCACACTATCGATGCTTGGCCCCGGGGACGTGATCAAGGTGATCGACCAGGGCGACGACGCCAGCGTCAACGCGCAGAACCTGCGCCGCCTCGTCGAGCGCACGTCTGGGCTCGAAACGACGATTGAGACGTCTGAGGCGACGTTGATCCAGACACGGCATCGCATCCCGGAGGAGCGGCTGCGAGCAGACCAGACGCTGGTGCTGCAAGTGCCTGTCCCGGAGCCCCTGCGCCGCGTCGAGCGCAGCGTGCGCCTGGCGCGCCAGATGCACGCGGAGTCCGACTACTCGCGCATGTGGCTGGCAATCTACGAAGACATCGTGCGGCGCGGTGAGCTGGGCGGCGCCGCGGGCTATCCCGTGATGGTCAACGACCGCTACATCATGGCGCCTTCGCCGATCCCGCGCTGGGACATCCCCAAGCTGAACATGGCTGACGCGCTGTTCCTCTTCGGCGCCGGCCGTGAGAAGCGTCTCTACGCCGTGCCGCCGTACACGAAGGTTGTGCCGCTGGAGTTCGAGGACTACCGCTTCGAGATCGAGAGCTTCGAAGGCAAGCGCTGCTCGCGCTGCGGCGCCACGGACAGCTTCATGGACGAGACGATTTCGGCGGACGGCGGCAAGAACTACGCCTGCTCCGACACCGCCTACTGCGAATCGTACCTGGTGCAGCGGGAGGTGCCGCGATGGTGATCGAAGAACAGCCGCTGCTAACCGTACGGGGGCTGAGCCGGTTCTACGGCCGCGGTTGTCCGCACTGCCGGGAGCAGACCGGCCCGGCAGCGGAGACCAACAGCTGCCCCACCTGCGGCTCCATCGTTGCGATTGCCGGCGTGGACCTGGAGTTGTACGAGGGCGAGGTCCTGGGGGTCGTCGGGGAGAGCGGCTCGGGCAAGAGCACGGTGCTGCAGTGCCTCTTCCAGGACATCCTGCCCACCTCCGGCGAGGCGTACCTTTCGAGTTTCGCGGACGGGACGCGCAACATCTGGGAGACCAACAACCGCGAGCGGCGCGAGCTGCGCAACAAGCTCATCGGCATGGTCTACCAGAACCCGCGCGACGGCCTGGACCTCATGGTCACGGCGGGCGGCAACATCGCCGAGCGGCTGCTGGCGGTGGACTGGCGCAACGTCAGTCAGATGCGCGCCAAGGCGTCCGACTATCTGCAGCGCACCGAAGTGCCGTTGGACCGCATGGACCACCTGCCGGCCTACTTTAGCGGCGGCATGCAGCAGCGCGTGCAGATCGCCAAGGCGCTGGCCAACAGCCCTTCGCTGCTGCTGCTGGATGAGCTGACGACCGGCCTCGACATCTCCGTGCAAGCCGGCGTGCTGGACCTGGTGCGCGACATCCAGCGTCAGTACGGGCTCAGCGCCATCGTCGTCTCGCACGACCTCGGCGTCATCCGCCTGCTGGCCGACCGGACCATCGTGATGAAGATGGGGCGTGTGGTGGAGCAAGGCATCACGGACCAGGTGCTGGAGGACCCGCAGCACCCGTACACGCAGCTGCTGGTCAGCTCGGCGGCGTAGGAGGCTGATTTGGACGCACCACGCATCCTGGAACTCAACGGGCTTTCGAAGACGATCACGCTGCACATCCTGGACAGCGCCGAAGTCGAGCCCTTCAAGGACGTTTCCTTCCACGTGGACGAGGGCGAGTTCGTCGCCATCCTGGGGCCCAGCGGCTCCGGCAAATCGTCCGTGGTCAAGGCGATTCACCGCACCTACCTGCCGACGGCCGGCTCTGCGCTGTACCGCGCGGCCAGCGGCGAGATCATCGACCTGGCGGGCGCACCGGACCGGCGCGTGCTGCAGCTGCGGCGCCGCGAGATCGGCTTCGTGTCGCAGTTCCTGCGCGTCGACCCGCGGGTGCCGGCGCAAAGCGTGGTGGCGGGACCGCTGCTGCGTCACGGCGCCCACCGCGACGAGGCGATGGAGCGCGCGGCAGGACTCCTGGAGCGCCTGGACCTGCCACGCAGGCTCTGGTCTTCCTTCCCTACGCTGTTCAGTGGTGGCGAGCAGCAGCGCGTGAACATCGCGCGGGCATTGATCGCCGGTCCGCGGTTGCTGCTCGCGGATGAGCCGACCTCGGCGCTGGACACCGTGAACACCGGGCGCGTCGTCGAATTGCTCACCGAGGCGCGCGCCGGAGGCATGACCATCGTCGGCGTCTTCCACGACATTCAGCTCATCGAGCGCCTGGCCGACCGCATCGTCGTGATGGAGAGCGGCCGGATCAAGGCCACGGGCCGTGTCGGCGAAGTCGAGATACCGAAATTTGACCTCAGACAGGAGTTTGCCCCTCGTGTATAGCAGAGAGACCCTCCCAAGCCTGGCGATCACCAACGCCTTCGTCGTCACGCCCAGCGTCGTCCTGGAGAACGCGGCCGTCGGCGTCGAGGACGGCGTGATCTGCGAAGTCGCGCCGGACGGACGCCTTACGCGCGCCTACGAACAGCAAGTCGATGCGCGCGGCGCCTACCTGATGCCGGGCGTCATCGACCTGC
>Ga0209108_10002326_pt1 | contig 10920 bp, 11 predicted proteins | sample Rifsed10ft1_FD_184003 | JGI IMG/M metagenome (GOLD analysis project Ga0209108, IMG submission 184003) | Soil microbial communities from Rifle, Colorado, USA - sediment 10ft 1 (version 2) | ecosystem: Environmental > Terrestrial > Deep subsurface > Rock core/Sediment | place: Rifle, Colorado...
GGTCGAGCCGCGCGGGGATCTGCGTGCGGATGGTTTCACGCATGCACGAAGGGTTATACCGGAGTGCGGACCGGGGCGGAGCCTTCGCAACGGACCGCGGTCAGGTCAACGAGTTTTCGACGCAAAGGAGAAAAAAGAATGCGCGTGCATCCCTCGGTCATGCGGGCCAAGCTCGAGGCGATGACGGAAGGCGCGCGCATCGCGACGCATCAGTTGTGGGGCACGGCCGCTGCTGCGGTTTGAACAGTCCTAGCTCTGAACCCACAACATCGGCTTTCCCGTTCCGTCGTCAGTTCCCTTGATGTACCAGTTCTTCCCCAGAGGATCGCGATCCATGGTGGTGACGAAGTCAAAGGGCGCCTGGAATTCGATGTAATCAAGCCCGGTGTCAGAGGCGATCAGCTGATGCCACTCGCCGGCCGGGATGAGCACGAGGCTGCCAGGACCAACGGGATCCGAGCCGCCGTCGTGCTTCACCTCGCCGGTGCCTTTTTCGATGAAGTAGAAGTGTTCCGGCATGACGGAAGCGGTCTTCGACGCGTGGTGCACGTGCCGCGGCGAGTAACCGTTCGGCGCGTAATACATGCGCCCGAGCTGCAGATCCCAGGAACCGGAGAGGCCGGTTTCCTTGTTGACCCAGAACGTCCGCTCGCGGATGCGCTTTTCGTCGACCAGCGCTCTGAGTTGTGCCTCTTCGAAAAAGTAGCCGATGGGCGGTTCGCTGATCGGCTTGCCGGTGTGCTTGGGGACGGTGATGAGCAACAGGACGAGCGGAGTTCCTGACGCCGTCACGGTCGCTTCTTCCCGTGGCTCCAGATAGACGCCGGTGCGCCGCTGCGCGGCATGAGCGGCAGTGGCACCCGCCCGTGTGTGAGTGACAATGGCGTCTTTCCCTTCCAGGATGTATACGATCTGGGTTCTGTCACTCGGAGCAAGGCGATAGGTTCTGCCTGGATCGATTTCCTCGACCGCGACGTGAACCCTGGTCCCGTCCTCAGACGGGGCAAGAATGTGCCTCACGTGCCCTTGCGCAATCGACGTCCTCGGTTTCTTCTCTGCGTTGATCACTGTGATCATTTCGTTTTCTCCACCGTGCGACCAGCGCTGGATAGATTTTCCTATCCGTTTAGTGAGCTTGGTCCCAGTTGTCGCCGACGCCCACGTCGACGATTAGCGGGACGTCGAGCTTGGCAACCGACTGCATCAATTCTCGGACTTTTTCTTTGACGACGGGCAATTCGTCGTTCGGCACTTCAAGCACCAGCTCATCGTGGACCTGCATGATCAGCAGCGACTTCAGTTTGGAAGAGTCCAGAAAGTTTTGGACTGAAATCATTGCAAGCTTGATCAGGTCGGCCGCGGTGCCCTGCATCGGGGCGTTGATCGCGGCGCGCTCGGCGCCCTGGCGGCGCGCGGGATTGGCGGACTTGATCTCCGGCAGCCACAGGCGCCGGCCGAAGACCGTCTCGACGTAGCCCTGGGTGCGCGCTTTCTCGCGCGTCGCGTCCATGTAGCGCTTCACGCCCGGGTAGCGCGCGAAGTACGAGTCGATGTAGGCCTGCGCGGTGGCGCGCTCGGTACCGAGGTTCTGCGCGAGGCCGAAGGCGCTCATGCCGTAGATCAGGCCGAAATTGATCACCTTGGCGGTGCGCCGCTCGTCGTCCGTCACCTTGTCGAGCGGCACGCCGAACACTTCGGCCGCGGTGGCCTGGTGCACGTCGTGGCCGTGCGCGAAGGCGTGGCGCAGGCCTTCGTCGCCCGAGAGATGCGCCATGATGCGCAGCTCGATCTGCGAATAGTCGGCGCTGACGATGCTGCGGCCCGGCGGCGCGACGAAGGCCTCCCGAATTCGCCGCCCCTGCGGCGTGCGGATCGGGATGTTCTGCAGGTTGGGATCGTTGGAGGCGAGCCGGCCGGTGACCGCGACCGCCTGCGAGTAGGTCGTGTGCACGCGCCCGGTGGCCGGGTTCACCATGCGCGGCAGCTTGTCGGTATAAGTGGACTTGAGCTTGGCGAGGCCGCGGTACTCGAGCAGCAGCTTCGGCAGCGGATAGTCGTGTGCCAGTTCCGCGAGCACGTCCTCGTCGGTCGAGGGCTGGCCTCCCGGGGTCTTTTTCTTCACCGGCAGCTTCTGCTTCTCGAACAGGATCTCCTGGATCTGCTTCGGCGAGTTGAGGTTGAAGGGCTGGCCCGCCGCCTCGTAGGCCTTCTGCTCCTTTTCCAGCATTTCCTTGCCGAGCTCGTGGCTCTGTCCCTGGAGCTTTGCCGCGTCGAGCAGCACGCCGTTGCGCTCCATGCGCAAGAGCACGGTGGTGACGGGAAGCTCGATGGTCTTGTAGACAGTCTTCAGTTTTTCTTCTTTGGAAATTCTTGAATACAAAACTTCATGCACTGCAAGCGTGCAGTCCGCGTCTTCGGCGGCGTACTCGGTGGCGCGCTCGACGCTCACCGAGGAGAAGGGGATGCGCGCGGCGCCCTTGCCGGTGACGTCGTCGTAGGAGATCGTCTCCCAGCCGAGGTGGCGCAGCGCGAGCGACTCGAGGTCGTGGCGCTCGTGCACCTCGAGCACATAGGACTCGAGCAGCGTGTCGTGCGCGATGCCGCCGAGCGTCACGCCGTGGTTGGCGAGCACGTGGGCGTCGTACTTCAGGTTCTGGCCGACCTTGAGATGTTTCTTCGACTCCAACCAGGAACCCAAAATCTTGATTGCAGAAACGACAGATACCTGGTCTGGCGCACCGGGGTATTCATGCGCCATCGGCAGATAGGCCGCGGTGTCGCCGCAGGCGAAGGACATGCCGACCAGGCGCGCGAGCATCGGGTCGAGGCCGGTGGTCTCGGTGTCGAAGCCCACGAGCGAAGCCTTTTCAAGAATCTCGATCCAGGAACAAAGTGCTTTTTCGTTGGAAATGCAGATGTATTTTCGTTTTGCCGGTCCTTCGGCCTTCACCGCAGGGGCGGGCGCTTCCGCGGGCGCGCGCACCCAGGACCTGAAGCCGAAGCGCTCGGCGATCTTCGTCACCTGCGCCGGATCCTCCGCGCCGTCGGCAAGGTCGGCGAGCCTGACCGGCAGCTCGACGTCGCGCTTCACCGTGAGGAGGCTGCGCCCCTTGGGCAGCCAGTCGAGGGTCTTGCGCAGGTTTTCGCCGACCGCGCCGGGGATCTCGCCGGCGTGCGCCATCACCTCGTCGAGCGAACCGTACTGCTGCAGCCACTTCGCCGCGGTCTTCGGCCCGACCTTGGGCACGCCCGGGACGTTGTCTACAACGTCGCCGGTGAGGGCGAGGTAATCGACGATGCGCTCCGGCGGCACGCCGAACTTCGCCCGCACGCCGGGGCCATCGAGCTTCTCGTTGGACATGGTGTTGACCAGCGTCACGCTCTCGTCGACCAGCTGGGCGAGATCCTTGTCGCCGGTGGAGATGACCGAGCGCCAGCCGGCGCGCTTCGCCTGCTCGGCGAGCGTGGCGATGACGTCGTCGGCCTCGACCCCATCGATCGCGAGCACCGGCCAGCCGAGCGCGGCGATGGCGTCCTTGAGCGGCTCGATCTGCGCGGCGAGGTCTTCGGGCATCGGCGCGCGGTTCGCCTTGTACTCGGGGTAGGCAGCGTCGCGGAAGGTCTTGCCCTTGGCGTCGAAGACGCAGGCGCGCGCCTCGGCCTTGTAGTCGGCGCCGAGCTTCCGTAGCATGGAGAGCACGCCGTAGATGGCGCCGGTCGGCTCGCCTTTCGGGCTCTTCAGCTCCGGAAGCGCGTGAAAAGCGCGGTACAGGTACGACGAGCCGTCGACCAGCAGCAATGTCTTTTCAGGATCCATTTCCGACACGATGACACACGAGAAACTACCGAAGACGGCCGGTCATGGCCACGAGATCTCCGCGCGCGAAGCGTGGAAGCTGTTCGGCATTATGGCAGAGTTCTTCGAGGCGACCGAGCGCCTGGCGGGAATCCGGCCCGCGGTCTCGGTATTCGGCAGCGCGCGCTCGCAGCCGGGGTCGCTCTACTACCGCCTCGCCGAGGACACCGCGCGGCTGATCTCGGATTCCGGCTTCGCGGTGTTCTCCGGCGGCGGGCCCGGCCTGATGGAGGCGACCAACAAGGGCGCCTTCCACGGCAGCGGCCTCGCGGTCGGCCTGAACATCGACCTGCCGCGCGAGCAGCATTCCAACCAGTATCAGCACATCAGCCTGCGCTTCAAGCATTTCTTCGCGCGCAAGGTGATGTTCGCCAAGTTCGCCACCGCCTACGTGGTGCTGCCCGGCGGCTTCGGCACGCTCGACGAGCTGTTCGAGGCGCTCACGCTGGTGCAGACGCGCAAGACGCGCCAGATGCCGATCGTCCTGGTGCACGAACCGTTCTGGCGCGGCCTGCTCACCTGGTTCCGCGAGCGCCTGGTGGGGGAAGGCATGATCGATCCGGCCGACGTGGACCTGGTGCAGGTGTGCAACGAGCCGCGGCAGGTGGTGGACGCGATCTTCGCGTTCTACGAGAAGCGCGGCTTCGAGCCCTCTCCGGCCGAGCGCGAGGTGATGCTCAACCTCTAGTAGAATGGTGCGATGCGGCGATGGGTGTCCATGGTTCTCGCAATTCTCTCCGCGAGCGCACTCGCGCAGGCGCGGCCGCCGCAGCTCGAGCCCCTTCCCGAGCCCCTGCCGCCGCCGCCGTTCTCCGGGGCCGACGAACCGGGCGTGCGCATCCCGGTGCAGAAGGATGACAAGGTGGAGGAAATACGGCAGGGCGGCCGCGTGGTGATGCTGAAGGTGACGCCGCCCGGGGGCAGCCCGTACTTTCTCGTCGACACCACCGGCAACGGCAACTGGATGCGCCGCGATTCGCTGGACGACGGCGTGCGCGCGCCGATGGTGCCGGTCTACACCTTCGACTGATTTGTCGGTCTACACTCAAGTCACGCAGGCCGAGCTGTCGGACTGGCTCGGCAACTATTCCGTAGGCGCGCTCGCCTCGTTCGAGCCCATCAGCGCGGGCATCGAGAACAGCAACTACTTCGTCACCACGTCGCAGGGGCGCTACGTGCTGACGCTGTTCGAGCGGCTGCCGGCCGAAGAGCTGCCGTTCTACCTGCAGCTGATGGCGCACCTTGCGCGCCACGGCATCCCGTGCCCGGCGCCGATCGCGGACCTTTCCGACCAGTACCTGCAGCGTCTCAAGGGCAAGCCCGCCGCCCTGGTTACCCGGCTTGCCGGGCGCTCGATCGAGCAGCCTGGCGAACGCCATTGCGCGGAGCTTGGCGCGCTGCTCGGCCGCCTGCACCTCGCCGGCCGGTCGTATGCCGCCTACCTGGAAAATCCGCGCGGGCCGAAATGGTGGCGTGTTGCCGCGAAAGAGGTGATGCCCTTTCTGAAAAAAAATCAGATCGGAATTCTTGAGAAAGAACTGCAATTCCAGGCCGACCATCGTTTTCCGGACCTGCCGCGCGGGCCGGTGCACGCGGATCTGTTCCGCGACAACGCGCTGTTCGAGAAGGACCGCATCTCGGGCGTGATCGACTTCTACTTCGCGGGGGTGGACTGCCTGCTGTTCGATCTCGCGGTGTGCGCCAACGACTGGTGCCTCGCCGACCCGGCGCGCGACCGGCGCCTGGACGCGGCGCGCACCCGCTCGCTGCTCGGCGCCTACCACGCGGTGCGGCCGTTCAGCGCGCTCGAGCGCGATGCCTGGCCGGTGATGCTCAGGGCGGCGGCATTGCGCTTCTGGCTTTCGCGCCTGCACGACTACCACCTGCCGCGGCCCGGCATGCTGGTCCATGCGCACGACCCGGAGCACTTCCAGCAGGTGCTCGAGCTGCGCATCGGCGCCGCGGCGCCGTGGGCCGACTGAGATGCAGGCGCGCGTCGTCCAAGCTTCCCGCGGGGCGCGCTGGCTCGGCGAGGGCTGGCGCCTGTTCCGCGCCGCACCGCTCGGCTGGTTTACCCTGGTTTTTGCGTATTGGCTGTTGATGACGGTCGCCTCGCTCGTCCCCGTCGCCGGCGTGGCGTTCGCCTCGCTGCTGGTGCCGGCGTTTTCCGTCGGCTTCATGGCGGCGGCGCGCGCCGCGAGCCGCGGCGCGACGCTCGAGCTGGCGCTGCTCTTCGAGGGCTTCCGGCGCGAGCGGCGCTCGCAGCTCGCGCTCGGGATCGCGTACCTCGCCTGCCTCGCGCTGGTGCTTGGCGCCACCGCGGCGATCGACGGCGGGGCGCTTGCACGCTGGATGCTCTCGGGTGAGCGCCCCGGCGAGGAAACGCTGCAGTCGGGGGAATTCCTGGCGGCGCTCGCCTGTGCCGCCGCCCTCTATACGCCGGTCATGATGCTGTTCTGGTTCGCGCCGCCGCTCGCCTCCTGGCATTCCACCGGCGCGGCGAAGGCGCTGTTCTTCAGCTTTTTCGGCTGCCTGATGAACTGGCGCGCGTTTCTCGCCTATGGAGCGCTCACCGCGGTGGTGACGCTCGGCCTGCCCTTTCTTGCGCTGTCCGCCCTGACGCTGGTTGCCGGGAGCGGCACCCGGGTGCCGGTGACGTCGCTGGTATTCCCGCTGCTGATCGTCCTGCTGCCGACGCTGTTCGCCAGCTTCTATGCGAGCTACCGCGACGTTTTCGGCGCCGTGGAGTGACGGGGGTATGATTCGCGGCCTATGAAGCGCGAACTCCCATGAAGCTCCCCGAGCTTTCCGCCGACGCCTCGCCGGAATTCGTCGATCCGGCTTCGTGCAGCGCGTGGCTCGAGAACGTTCCGCTCGCCAATGTCTCCGCCGCCCAGCATGAGCTGCTCGGCCAGCTGGAGATCTTCAACCGCTTTCCGGCGAGCGCCGCCCATCGCCTCGCGGTGATGGAGGCGCTGCGCGAGGCGGTGAATTTCGTCCAGATCGAGCAGGCGAAGCGCTTCACCAACCGCGCGTTGCCCATGACGGAGGCCGAGACGGCCGCGTTCGAGGACACCATCGATCTGTGGGAGCAGATGCGCCTGGGCTACCTGCGCTGCCTGGAGTCGGCGCTGAACCGCGACGGCGGCATGCGTTCGCAGGGAGCGCTGATCTGCCAGCGCCTGCTCGCCTACTCCGGTTTGAAGATGTTCCATCACTACCGCGCCTACCGGCAGGTGCCGGCCTTCGACTGGGGCGCGCTGAACGGGGCCTACGCCAGCGCCGAGGAGCTCGGCGTGGCCGAGGATGCGGTCAAGGATTTCCTCAACCGCGACGTCCATGACACCTCGGCGCGCATCGCCTACGCGCGCGCAGTGCTGATGGGCATGTGCAACCCCAACGAGCTCGGCCAGCGCCCGCTGACGTTCGTCGCGTACCTGCTCGAGCGCTGGGCGGTGAAGCTCGAGATTTCGGCGGAGCCGGTGGACGAGGGCATGGGCCTGCCGCCGCTGATGGCGGACCTCGCCTCCTACAGCTGCCCGGAGCGCACCGAGAGCGGCGCCGAGGGCATCAAGCATGCGCGCTATCTCGACGCGCGCAAGCTGGGGAAAAGTCTGCGCAACCGCGTCGGACTGCTGCGCAAGGGTGAATCGCCCGCCAGGTTGGCCCTCGGCGAGGACTGCGTGCAGCCCTCCTGCGAGCAACTGCTCGTGTACCTGTATCGCCAATGGTGCCAGCCGAAATCCGGCCGCGGAACCGAGCGCCACGCGGTCACGCAGACCGCGCAGGCCTGCAACGACATCGCGGCCATCCACCACTACGTGTCAGGCCGGGCGCTGCCCGGGCGCGCCCGCGCCGGGGGCGAGCTGACCCAGAAGCAGCGCGACGAGCTGGAGACCCTCGGGCGCGTCAGCACGCGCGACGAGGAGGAGATCAGCGACGCGCACGGCTACTTCCTCGAGCAGTGGCACATCCGCGACGAGAGCGCGCAGGGCCTGCGCATGGTGCGTCCATCGGGGGCCCCGGGCAGGCGCTACGCGCACGGCCAGCTGGTCGGCGTGCGCCCGGCCGACGCCAAGCATTTCAGGCTGGCGCAGGTGCGCTGGCTGATGTCGGGCGAGAACGGGGACCTGCATGCCGGGCTCAGGCTGCTGCCGGGGCTGCCGAGCGGCATCGGGGTGCGTCCGACCGGTCTGAACGTGCAAAACGAGGAGTACGTGCAGGCGCTCGCGCTCTCCGCGGTGCAGGCGCTTGGCGCTCCCGCGACGCTGGTGCTGCCCTCGGGCTGGTTCAAGCCCAGGCGCGTGATCGAGGTGTACGTCGAGCAGTCGCTGCACCTGCGCCTGACGGAGGTCGTGGAGCGCGGCACCGACTTCGAGCGCATCGCCTACGAACCGGCGACATGATGGCGGCGGAGCTTTTCCCCACGGCGATAAAGCTGCATCAGAAATCGCGGCTGCTGGAAATCGTTTTCTCCAATGGCCGCACCTTCCGCCTGCCTTACGAATTCCTGCGCGTGCATTCGCCTTCGGCCGAAGTGCGGGGCCACGGGCCGGGGCAGGAGGTTCTGCAGACCGGCAAGCGCCTGGTGGAGCTGCGCTCGCTCGAGCCGGTCGGCTCGTATGCGGTGCAGCCGCTGTTCTCCGACGGCCACGGCACCGGCATCTACTCCTGGGAATACCTCTACGAGCTCGGCGAGGGCCAGGAGGCGATGTGGGCGCGCTATCTCGAGAAGCTCGCGGCGGCGGGCGCCAGCCGTGACTGACAAGCGCACGCATTTCGGATTCGAGGAAGTCCCGGAAAGCGAGAAGGCCGGCCGGGTGGCGGAGGTCTTCGACCGGGTCGCCGACCGCTATGACCTGATGAACGACCTGATGTCGCTCGGACTGCACCGCGCCTGGAAGGCGTTCGCCGTCGACATCGCCCGGCCGAGGCCCGGCGAGCGCGTGCTCGACATCGCCACGGGAAGCGGCGATCTCGCGGCCGCGCTGGAGCGGCGCGTCGCCCCCGGGGGGGAAGTCTGGATCACGGACGTGAACCGCCGCATGCTCCGCCGCGGGCGCGACCGCCTGCTCGACGCCGGCAGCCTCGCACCGGCGGTGCAGTGCGACGCCGAGCGGCTGCCCTTCCCGGAGCGCAGCTTCGATTGCGTGACGGTGGGCTTCGGGCTGCGCAACATGACGCGCAAGGACGCGGCGCTGGCGGAGATGGCGCGCGTGCTCAAGCCCGGCGGCCGGCTGGTGGTGCTGGAGTTCTCCAGGGTGCGCGCGCCGCTCGCGCGCGCCTATGACCTGTATTCGTTCAAGCTGCTGCCGTGGCTGGGCGAAAAGGTGGCCGGCGACGCGGCCGCCTACCGCTACCTCGCCGAGTCCATCCGCATGCATCCCGACCAGCAGGCGCTGAAGGCGATGATGGAGGCAGCCGGGCTGTCCGGCGTCGAAATCTTCAATCTCGCCGCAGGGGTAGTCGCGGTGCATCGGGGCACGCGAATTTGATAGCATCGGTGGTTCGGAGGAATCGACCATGAACAAGTGGCTGCTTGGCGTGTGCGTCGCCCTGCTGGGCGGCATCGTCTTCATCGCGGATGCCGAAGCGAGGCGGTTCGGCGGCGGCCGCGCCATCGGCATCCAGCGCAACGTCACCGCGCCTCCGGCCAAGCAGCAGGCAGCCCCGGCGCAGAAGGCGCCGCAGGCGGCGCCATCTCCCGCAGGCAACCGGTGGGCGGGCATCTTCGGCGGCCTCGCGCTCGGCGGGCTGCTCGGCTATCTCTTCGGCGGCAGCGGGCTGATGGGCCTGCTGCTGGTCGCGTTGCTGGCGATCGGCGCGGTGATGTTGGTTCGCGCGCTGATGCACAAACCGGCGCCGCAGACGATGCAGTTTGCCGGAATGGCAAAGACCGATCTCGCCATGGCGCAACCCGGTTCGGCCGCGCCACCGGCGGCCCGGGCAGCCGTCCCGGCGGGTTTCGACACCGACGCTTTCCTGCGCGGCGCAAAGATGAACTTCGTGAAGCTGCAACTCGCGAACGACCGCGCGGAGCTGGACGAGATCCGCGAATTCACCACCCCGGAGCTTTTTGGCCAGCTGAAATCCGACGTGCTCGCCCGCGAGGGCCGGCAGGAGACCGACATCGCCGCCCTGGAGGCCGAGTTGCTGGATCTCGCGACCGAGAACGGCCATCACTGGGCGAGCGTGCGCTTCTCCGGCATGGAGCGCGAAGCGCCCGGGGCTGAGCCGGTGCGCTTTGGCGAGGTATGGAACCTGGTGAAGCCCGTCGATGGCTCGAGCGGCTGGCTGCTCGCCGGCATCCAGCAGATGCATTGAACGCCGCAGCATCCGGGAACAGGGCCACCCACGAGGTGGCCTTTTGTTTTCTCCTCAACCACCTGCTCGAGGGGGAAGAATGGGCGCGGCGCAAGCTTGCGCCTTTCGCCGGCGAGTCGGTCGAGCTGCGCGCCGCGCCGCTGCCCGCCCTGCGCTTCACCATCCTGCCAGGCGGCCGGGTCGAGGCGGGCGGCGAGGCAACCGCGCTGACCGTGAAGCTCAAGCCCGGAGCGCTCGCCGCGCTGGCGCGCGGGGAAGAGCAGCTGATGCGCGAGGTGGAAGTCACCGGCAACGCCAGGCTCGCCGCCGAGGTGATGGCGCTGGTGCGCCACTTGCGCTGGGATCCCGAGGAGGACCTTTCCGCCGTGATCGGGGACGTCGCCGCGCACCGAGCGGTGCAGACGGCGCGCGCGTTCGCCGCGTGGCAGCTGGACGCCGTGGGGCGCCTTGGCGAAGCCCTGGCCGACTACTTCGCGGAGGAAAAGCGCGTGCTGGTGCGGCGCCCGGATTTCGGCGCCTTCGCGGCGGAGGTGGCGGATCTGCGCGACGCCGTCGAGCGGCTGGCCAAGCGGGTAGAGCGCCTTTGAGGCGGCTCGCCCGGCTGCTGCGCATCCTCCGCGTCGGCCTGCGCTTCGGTCTGCATGAATTTGTTCCCAGCCTTTCACGCAATGCGTTGTTGCTGTTCTTTTCGAAAAAAACCAAACCACGCGCGCAACGGTTGCGGGAAGCCCTCGAGACGC
>Ga0209108_10002328_pt1 | contig 10918 bp, 8 predicted proteins | sample Rifsed10ft1_FD_184003 | JGI IMG/M metagenome (GOLD analysis project Ga0209108, IMG submission 184003) | Soil microbial communities from Rifle, Colorado, USA - sediment 10ft 1 (version 2) | ecosystem: Environmental > Terrestrial > Deep subsurface > Rock core/Sediment | place: Rifle, Colorado...
CGGAAGCGACCGGCGCGCACCTCCTGCTCAAGCTCCTTGTTCGTCGCGGCGAAGATCCGGGTATCGATCCGTTTGAGCCGGGTCCCCCCCACGCGTCTCAGCTCGCCGGTGTCAAGGACCTGGAGGAGCTTGGCCTGCATCGCCGGACTCATCTCGGCCACCTCATCCAGAAAGACGGTCCCCCCGTCCGCCACCTCGAAGAGCCCGGCCTTGGCGCTCACGGCACCCGTAAAGGCCCCCTTTTCGTGGCCGAACAGTTCGCTCTCCAGGAGCTGATCCTGAAAGGCGCTGCAATTGATCACCAGAAAAGGACGATCCGCCCGCGGACTGGACCGGTGGATCGCTCTCGCGATGAGCCCCTTACCCGTCCCAGTTTCGCCGGTGATGAGCACAGGGGCGTTCGATGGCGCCACGCGCTCTACCATGTGCAGAAGGGAGCGCATGGCGGGACCCTCCCCGAGAATTGCCGAGGCATCCTCCGCCTGACCCACCATCCGGCGCAGGGCCGTATTCTCCTCTTGGAGCTGCCGCTTCTCGGCCGCACGCCGCAGGACCGCCTCGACCTCCGAGAGTTTAAAGGGCTTGGTCAGGTAATCGTAGGCGCCGAGCTTCATCGCCTCGATGGCGCTGTCAATCTCGGGGTGGCCCGTGAGCACCACCACCTCGGCAGTCACCCCGCTACTGCGAAGCCGTCGCAGGGTTTCCATTCCTCCGAGGCCGGGCATTCTGAGATCAAGGAGCACCACATCGAAATCCTGCTTGTACAGGACCTCGAGAGCCTCCTCCCCGTTGTTGACGGTGACCACCGCGCAGCCACTCTGCGGGAGTTCCCGCTCCATGAGGACTCGGGTCGGCTTTTCATCATCGACCACGAGCACCTGTATGGGACGTTTCTCTCTCATGCTCCGGTCCGCCTCTGCTGTGCGACCACCGGAAGTCGGATCGCCACCGTCGTCCCTTTGCCCACCCCCTCACTCCTGACCTCGATCGAGCCGCCATGCTGCTCGATAATCCCTTGGCAGATCGCGAGCCCCAGCCCCGTCCCTTTGCCCACCCCCTTGGTAGTGAAGAAGGGGTCCAGGACCTTGGCCAGGTGCTCGGGCGGGATACCGGACCCGGTATCTCGGACGAGGACTTCCACCTGCCCTGGCGCCGGAAGAGCCATGATCCGGACCTCGCCCTCGTCCTCAATCGCGTCAAGGGCGTTGGTCAAGAGGTTCAGAATCACCTGTTGGAGCATCTGACGATCCACCTGAACCACGGGCAGGCCTGGCGCGAGGTCGAGCACAATCCGCTTGTTGGTCACCGCAGCCTGGCGGCTGATTAAGGCCACCGTGTCCTGGATGAGGGACGCGAGATCGAGGGCCTCGAAGCTCGGTTCCCGCTGCCGCGCGAAATCGAGCAGTCGTCTGACGATAGCCGTCGCCCGGCCGACTTCTTGCTGGATAAACGCGAGATACTCGGGGACGTCCCGAAACCCTTCTACCTCCTCGAGGCGCGCCGATTGGGCCCGCCGCCCTAGGGCCTCGGCAAAGCCAGCCACCGAGGAGAGGGGATTGTTGATCTCATGGGCGAGCCCGGCGGCGAGGCGACCCAAGGATGCCAGCTTTTCCTGCCGGAGCAAGAGGTCCTGGGAGCGCCGAAGCTGCTCGTACGAGCGTCGCACCTCTTCATACAAACTGGCGTTCTCCACGGCGATAGCTGCCTGAGCCGCCAAGGTCACCGCCAAGGCCTCATCCTCTTTGCTGAATTCCTCCGCCCCCTGCTTCTCTGTGAGGTACAGGTTCCCAAAAACTTTGCCCTTCGAAACAATGGGCACGCCCAGAAAGGACCGCATGGGGGGATGATGGCTTGGAAATCCGTGCGCGCGGGGATCGCTGGTCAGATCCTTCAACCGGAGCGGCTTCTCCTCCCCGACCACCACGCCCAGGATGCCTTTCCCCACCGGCAGGGGACCGATCCGCGCCTTGGCCTCTTCATCGATGCCCACGGTGATGAACTGACTCAACCCCTGCCCGTCTTCGTTGAGCACCCCGACCGCCCCGTACTTGGCCCCGAGGACCTTGCACGCCAGCGCCGCAATCTTTTGGAGGACCGATTCCAGCGACAGCTCCTTCGCCAAGACCATGCCGGCCTCCACCAGGGCCCGGAACTGCTCGACGCCCCGGCGGACGACCCCCTCACGCTCCTGGAGAAAGGCCAAGGCCACAATAACCAGGATCCGGTTGGCAACTGGCTTAAAGAGCTCGAGGACCTGGATCAACCGGTCGGGCCTCTCCCCGAACTTCTGCGTCAGCGACTCCTCACATACACCCTGGAGCGTCAACAGGGCGCCGAAGATGTGCTTCGGCGTGAGGCGGCGAAGGACCCCTCGGGCGGCCATGGCCTTGGCCAACGCCTGAGCCTTGTGATAATGCCTCGTCGCGAGACAGGTGAGGTAGGTCTCGTAAATGGCCACCGAGTCGGCCTCGAGCTCTTCCGAGGTCCCGCCCCGCAGGTACCCCCGGGTCTCCATCTCTTTCATCCATTGACGACGGAGCGGTTCCTCTCGCCTCTGGAAGTGGGCCAACATCTCCCGGAGGACGCGGTCGAGCTGCACGCGGACCTGCCGCGGGTCGGTCCCCGACTTGCCTCGACTTCGTTTCACCAGGGGACGAGCCTTCTGGGCCACGCGCTTCAAAAAATCACCCCTTTCCCCAGGCGTGGTGCTGAGCCCAGTATACCCGCAAACGGGCTACGGAGAAACACAGGACTCGGCCACTTGCGGGTTGGAGGACAGGAGGGGTTTTATCCGCTCGCGTGTAACCGAGCGAGCAGCTGGGGATCGATCTTGGTCTTGACGGTGCGGCGATCGAGCTGCAGGCGACGCGCTGTCTCCTCGTAGCTCCCCGTCTGGGCGTACACGAGGGTGCAGTAGCGTCGCAACAGCTCGTCGGCGGTGAGCATGCCGCGGTCGAGGGCGCTTGCGAATTCGTCACGGGCGGCCAGGGGGCGCGGTTCAGGCGGTCGGTACTCCTTGCGGATCAGCACGCTGCGCACGCATTGCTCCAACTCGCGGATATTCCCGGGCCAAGGGTACTCCCGGCCCAGGTGCGTGACGATACAGGCCTCGACCTCCTCGGCCAGCGCCTCGGCCTGCGGACCGGCCAGGCGTCGCGCGATGTAGAGGATCAGCTCGCGCAGCACGGCCGGCGATTCCCGCAACTGATCCCTAAGGGACGGGGTGACGATCAGGTCCGCACAGAGCCGGTAGTAGAAGTCCTCACGCAACGCGCCCTGGCGCATCGCCTCGGCATCGTGTCGAACTATGCCTTCTCCGAAGGGGTGGCCATGCCAGAGAGGGATTTCCCGACGCGACCTCTGGCGCTAGGCCATTAGCCGGCCCCAAGCGTGGACCGATGGATGAGCGGTGAAGCTGGTTGGCGTGAGCCCGATTCTTGCAAGGCTACCGGCGGAAAGGCGCCGCGCGCGCTTCCTGCGGAGGCCAGCAGAATCGAATCGCTAGAGAAACGGTCGTGAGAGGCTTACGAATGATGACCCGACGGGACTTCATGAAGGCAGCGGGACTGCTGGCCTTGTGGCCATACGGCTGCGCACGGCAAACGTCAGCGCCAGCAGGGGCGGTGGTCAACGACGTCCATTCGCAGCTCAACCCCACCAGGGTTGAGCGCGTTGTGCACGCCGACTCCCTCGAGGCGATCCAAGCGACCATCCTGAGGGCCAAGCGCGAGGGGAACGCAATCTCGATTGCCGGCGGCAGGCACGCCATGGGGGGCCAGCAATTCGGCGCCGACACGGTCCTCATCGATACGAGCAAACTCAACCGCGTCCTAAGCTTTGATTCGAACCGGGGGCTCGTGGAGGTCGAGGCCGGCATCCAGTGGCCCGAATTAATCGAGTATCTGCTCACGGTCCAGAAAGGCCGGCCCCGCCAGTGGGGGATCATTCAGAAGCAAACCGGTGCCGATCGGTTCTGCATCGGCGGTTCGCTGGCGGCCAACGTCCACGGCAGAGGACTCCTGTTGAAGCCTTTCGTCGGTGACGTGGAGTCCTTCGTGTTCGTGGATGCCGATGGGAATGTCCGTACATGCAGTCGGCAGGAAAACCAGCAGCTCTTCAGTCTGGTGATCGGCGGCTACGGTCTGTTTGGAATCGTGGCCGCCGTCACGCTCCGGCTAGCGCCAAGGCGAAAACTGGAGCGCGTCGTGCAAGTCATCGAGGCGGAGGACCTGATGCCCGCCTTCGAGCAGCGGATCGCCGATGGCTTCCTGTTTGGCGACTTCCAGTATGCCACGGATGAAAGTTCTGACGACTTCCTTCGCAAGGGGGTCTTCTCGTGCTACCGGCCAGTTGACGAGACGACTCCGGTGCCGGAGGGACAGAAGGAACTTTCGGAGCAGGACTGGCGGCGGCTCCTCTACCTTTCCCACACGGAGAAAAGACGCGCTTTCCAGGAGTATGCCAGCCACTACCTTTCGTCCTCTGGCCAGATCTACTGGTCGGATACCCACCAGCTCAGCGTCTACATCGACAACTACCACGAGTGGCTGGACCAGCGGCTTGGGGCCACGGAGCGGGCGACCGAGATGATCACAGAGATCTACGTGCCACGCCCCGCCCTTACCCGCTTCCTGGAGGATGTTCGGAAGGACTTTCGCCAGAATCGGGTCAATGTGATTTACGGGACCATCCGACTGATCGAACGCGACGATGAGAGTTTCCTCGCCTGGGCCAAGCATCCCTACGCCTGTATCATCTTCAACTTGCACGTCGTGCACACTCCGCAGGGTCTGGAGCGGGCTGCCCGGGACTTCCGTCGCCTGATCGACCTCGCTATTCCATATGGAGGGAGCTACTATCTCACATACCACCGGTGGGCGACCCGCCGACAAGTAGAGACTTGTTACCCCCAGCTGTCTGAGTTTCTCCGGCTCAAGAAACGATACGACCCCGAGGAGCGATTCCAGAGCGATTGGTACCGTCACTACAAGAGGATGTTCGCCGATGTCCTCTGACAGCCGTGGATGGTTGGGCATGCCAGAGCATCTGGGCCTTGTCGGACCGAGCCTGATTATCTACAATGATGCTGGTCTCAAAGCGCGGGGCACGGGCTTTGCAGAACGAGGATAGCCAGAAGCCGGCACCGAACCGGCAGTGAGAAGGACGCGAGGTGGGAGAGATGGTTTTTCTCTGGTTCTTCTATATGTTTGCCTTCTTCGCATTCTCCATCGCCCCTCTCGTGATCATCTGGTTAATCTGGCGGAAGCGGTTCAAGCGGCTCACGGAGCAGGTCACCTACCTCGCGGCCCGGATCCAGGACCTAGAGCAGCAGATCAGCTTGTCCCAGGCAGCGCCCCCGTCTCCAAAGCCCCATGTTGAACATGCACCGCAGCCGGAGGTCGCGCCGTCGGTGGCCCAGGTTGAAGGCGCCGAGTCATGGGGGCAACTCATTGCCGAGCGACCCCCTGTCCCTCGGGTAGAGCCAGCCAGAGCAGTCGCCAAAGCGGCCCCGCCCCGCCCGACACCCCCGATGCCTCAGCCGACCCCGGCGGCGAAACTGCGGGAGCGCGTCTCTCCCGGTTTGGCAAAGATGCGTGGTGATGCTGCCGACTGGGAAGCGGTCATCGGGGGCAAATGGCTGAACAAGATCGGAATCGTCGTTTTCGTCATCGGCGTCGCCCTGTTCCTCGGCTACTCCCTTCGGTACATGGGCCCCCTTGGCAGGGTGGCCACGGGTGCTGTGACGAGCCTGACCCTGCTTTTCGGCGGCGTGCTTCTCGAACGAGTTGAAAAATACTCGCTTTTCGCCAAGCCGCTCCTCGGCGGCGGCTGGGCGCTTCTGTATTTCACGGGGTACGCCGCGCACAATATCGAGGTCTCCAGAATCATCCACGACCCGATCCATGGGATCGTCCTCCTCGGCGTTATCGCTGGGGGGATGATTCTGCACTCGCTGAAATACCGGTCACAAATTGTCACCGGGATAGCCTACTTCCTGGGATTTCTCACCGTCGCCATCAGCCCCCTCACCGGGTTTGCTCTTGTGGCCTCCGCCATCCTGGCAGCGTCGCTGGTCGCGATCCTCCGGGGGACCGGCTCGTCTGCTCTGGGGCTGTTCGGCGTCGCGGCGACGTACCTGAATCATCTCCTCTGGCTTGAATATCGAATAGGGGGGCCCGCGCAGCTCGTTCCCACCGACAGCTTTTGGCTCGCGCAGGGCATGCTGGTCCTCTACTGGCTGCTCTTTTCCGCGTTCGATTTCGTCCTGGAACCCGGGAACGACACCGAAGAGAAGGTTGGCTTCGCCGTCAGCCTCGCCAACACGGTGGCCTTCCTTGGGCTGTCGTATCGACAGGTCGGGATCGTCTTCCCTGATGCCCGATATCTGCTCACAGCTCTCACGGCGGTCGCTTACATGGCGAGCAGTTACCTGCTTCGAGTGCTGGGGAGGCACAAGTACCACCTCATCAATGCCTCCGTGGCCGTTCTGCTCATTGCGCTCACCTTCCCCCTCAAGCCACCCTCGTCGCCTCTGAGCCAACACTGGTTGGCCATCGCCTGGCTGGTGGAGGCAGCGGTCGTGCTGGCGCTCGCATCTTATCTCAAGGAGATGGTCTTCCGGGTGCAGGCTTACCTGCTCTCTGCGGTTGCCCTTGGCGCGCTCTTCGTCATAAATCTCTACGGAACGCCGGAGCCGCCCGATGCCTTACGCTGGGCCACCGTCCTACCTGCTATTGCCTTCTTCTACCTCCTGCTTGGGTGGCTGCCGAAGTCCCTCGGCGCAGGGAAGGTCCTCAAGGACGAAAAACACGTGGGGCCGACGTTCTCGTACGCCGGATCGGCCCTGCTGGTTGTCCTTCTCTGGAAGCAGCTCGACCCAGTGGCCGTCGCGCTCGGGTGGGGTCTTATGGGCTTGATCCTACTCGAAACGGGAGTCCGGTTCGCGCAGGTCCCCCTGCGGATCCAGGGATATCTGGTCTCGGCCCTCGCCTTCAGCCGGCTCTTCCTCGCCAATTTCACTGCTCCGGGCGAAATCCTCGGCCTCTCGCACCGTGTGGTCACCGTTATCCCGATCATCGCCATCTTCTATTACCTGGTGCACAGGTTACAGGAGGAGGGGGAGGCCGGGAGAGTCGCGGAGCACGAAAAGCATCTCCCGCAGGCTTACTCCTATGCCGCAGTCGCCCTCCTCGTGATCCTGGCGAGGTTTGAATTCAGCAGGTCTCTGACCGTGCTCGCCTGGGCGGCCCTGGGATTTATCCTGCTGACGCTCGGGATCATCTGGCGGGATCGGGACCTGAGGATCCAGAGCTGCCTGATCGCGATCCTGACCGTCTGGCGGAGCTGGTCCACGAACTTCTTCCTCATCGGGAGCCTCTACGGGATTCCCGAGCGGCTCGCCACGACCGTGCCCGTGATCGCGCTGCTCTTCATTTCCCAGCTCCTGTGCCTGTACCGCCGGGAGCTCTTCCCCAAAGCCGAGGAAGCGCAAAGGGGCCTTGCGCGCCTCGACGCAAATGTCCAGGGGATCTTCTCGATCCTGGGGGGCTTTCTGCTGGCCATCCTGCTCTTTTTCGAGGTCCGGGGTAACCTGCTCACGGTGGCCTGGACGATCGAGGGGCTCGGCCTCATGGCCGCCGGCTTCCTCCTGCGTGATCGGACGCTGCGCCTCTCCGGCCTCGGGCTGTTCGCGGTCTGCCTCTTCAAGGTCTTCGTCATCGACCTCAGAGGCCTCGAGACGATCTACCGGATCTTCTCCTTCATCCTCCTCGGAATCATCCTGCTGCTCGTCTCGTTCGCCTACACGAAGTACAAGGACCTCATCAAACGGTACATCTGAGTGGAGTGCGGACATGAGGCGGAATGTCGTCCTGGTTGGCATCTGCTTGCTGACGGCCACGGCGGTGGGTCTCCTGGCCATGAGTAGAACCGACCACGAAGTCAGCCTTGAATCGGTCGTCGAGATCTGGGCCGACGTCATCCGGGACATGGATCGGGTCGGACTGACGATTACCCGGGTGTCGGCCGAACGGGAAATGGAGATCGGCCAGGAGATCGATACGCACAGACCCTGGCGCCTCAAGGACGATCCGGCGCTCCAGGCGTACATGACGAGCGTGGGGCAGAGCCTCGTACCCCACGTCCAACGGAAGGGGATCAGTTACCGGTTCGCCATCATCGATTCCCCGACGATCAACGCATTCGCCCTGCCGGGCGGAGGGATCGTCATCACCACCGGGATGCTGAATTTCCTGGAATCGGAGGCTGAGCTAGCCGCGATCCTCGGCCACGAAATCAGCCATGTGGACCTCAGACACTGCATCGAGCGCCTGCAATACGAACTGGCCGTGCGGAAGATTGCCGGACGCGAGCTGGCGATGATTGCAAGAGTTCAATACCAGCTCGTCAACCTCGGCTTTAACGAGCAACAGGAGCTCGAGGCGGACGCCGGCGGAGTCATTCTCGCGGCAAAAGCCAGATACGACCCTCGGGCGGCAATCACGGTCTTTGAACGCCTGGCCATGGTCAAGCGGGAGCGGCAGGTGAAGAAGCCGCGCGAAAAACCGACCCTCATGGTCGGAGAGCTGGGCATCGCCCTCGAAAAAGCCCTGGAGCACTACTTCGCCACGCATCCACCGACCGATAAGCGAGTCCGGCAACTCGAGTCGGTGATCAACCGGAATGCGTCAGCCTGGCGCGGACAGCAGTTCTACGTCGGCCGCTCGAATTATCGCGATCGCATCCCTCGGTCGTCCGAGGCAAGGCCAGAAGAACTGGTCTCGCGTTCCTGAGAGGCGCCGGGATCTGCGCGGGACGGCTGCTGGCGGCTCCGCGCCGATTGACACGATCGTGGTGCTATATCCCCTTCAGGATTTGCCCCATGTCCCTTTCCGTAAACGCCCGCAGTGTCTCCGTCCGGACGTTGCCCAAGGCACCAGCCGCCAACAGCAGGCGGGTTGCAGTGGCGTCGTCGGGGGCATCGATGATCGTGACGATATCGTACCGGCCCATGGTCCAGTAGATCTCTTTCACCGCCACCCCCATCCCCTTGGCGAAATTCCGAAAGGCCTCGGCGCGTTTGGTCGTGTCTTTAATGTTCCGGATCCCCTGATCGCTATAGTTTCCGAGAATCACATAGGTGGGCATCGCTCTCCTCCCTTCGCTGGTGGCATGCCGCGCCGCACCCCCGTGCCTCCTCCGAGTCATCCCTGCCTCAGGAGATCAACGAACAGAAACGCCACTTCGGGGATCCAGAGGAGCAGGGTGCCGCGAGGCGTGACGGAGGCGTTGGTTCGGTTCACCCCAGTATGGATGACGGGAGCCGGCCGGGCAAGAGGATTTCCCTTGACCGCTCGGCATTGCTCTCTTAAGGTGATGCCGCCGGAGGATGGCCGTGACCAGATTTGTCAAGTCTCATGGCCTCGGGAACGACTATATCGTTCTCAACGAGGCCGACCTCGGTTTTCGGATCACGCCGGAAGCGGTTCGCCTCCTGTGCCACCGGCACTACGGCGTCGGCTCGGATGGCGTCCTGTTCCTCGCGGGACCGCAAACCGCGCCCTTCGTCCTCCGGATCTTCAATCCTGACGGGACTGAGGCCGAGAAGAGCGGCAATGGCATCCGCATCTTTGCCAAGTACCTCTTCGAGCATGGGTACACCCACGAAAAGACCTTCTATATCGAGACAAAGGGGGGGCTCGTGCGGGTCAACTTGGAAGGCGACAGGGATCGGGTGACTACCGTGACGGTTGAGATGGGACGGGCGAGCTTTCGCAGCGACGACATCCCGGTGACGGGTGAAGAGCGAGAGGTGGTGAACGAGGAACTGCGCGTGGACGGGGAACACTTCCGGTTCACCGCAGTCTCGATGGGAAATCCCCACTGCGTGATCCCCGTTGATCGCCTCAACCCGGAGGAGGTTCGCCGGCTTGGACCCCAGATCGAGCACCATCCCGTCTTCCCTCACCGCACCAACGTGCAGTTCGCCAAGGTGCGCTCCCGGGACCGAGTGGCGATCCTGATCTGGGAACGAGGGGCCGGGTACACGCTGGCCTCTGGATCGAGTGCCTGCGCCGTGGCTGCTGCCTGCCGCCGTCTGGGACTGACGGATGACCGGGTGACGATCCAGATGCCGGGCGGGGATCTCGACATCACGATCCAGCCGGAATGGGAGGTCACATTGCGAGGCCCGGTGAGCGAGGTCTACACCGGCACCCTGAGTGCCGATCTGCTCGAGGAAATCAAGAAGGCGACGCCTCTGTAGGGATGCGCGACGCCGGCAAGGCAACTACCCCTGCTCACGGAGGACCTGGCTGGCCTTCTCCACCATCTCTCGTTCGCCGCGGTAGCTGAGACGCGCCAAGGCCTCCTGCAGCGGGACCCAGCACACCTCATCCACCTCAAAGTCGTGCTGGCTCGGATCTCCCCCGGTGTGCTCGAAAAGATAGAAGTGGACCCGCTTATGGATGCGATGCCCTGCCTCGCGGTCCACAAACCAGTATTCGATCTCCCCGACCTTCCCCATACACCGCGCGGTGAGCCCCGTCTCTTCCTGCACTTCACGAAGAGCTGTCTCCTCGGGATCCTCGCCCGGTTCAACCACCCCCTTGGGCAAGGCCCACACCCTGCCGCCCTTCAGGCTGATGAGCGCGATCTCCACCTCATTGGAACCGTGGCGATAGACGACGCCTCCGGAAGAGACCTGCTGGCGAACCGGCATGCGTGCCGTGCCGGCTCGTCCCTTCTCCCCCGCGATCCTGGGCTTTGGATGTCCGCGTGTGGTCAACTCTGACCTCTGGCAGATGGCGCGCCTCTGACAGGATGCCCGGGCGCCTGCTGGGGCTCAGCCGGTCACGGCCCCCTCGGAGGCCGAGGAGACGAGACGGGCATACTTGGCCATCACCCCCGAGGTGTACCG
>Ga0209108_10002332_pt1 | contig 10908 bp, 10 predicted proteins | sample Rifsed10ft1_FD_184003 | JGI IMG/M metagenome (GOLD analysis project Ga0209108, IMG submission 184003) | Soil microbial communities from Rifle, Colorado, USA - sediment 10ft 1 (version 2) | ecosystem: Environmental > Terrestrial > Deep subsurface > Rock core/Sediment | place: Rifle, Colorado...
GCTCGCGCATACTGGTTTGGCGGTGCCGAGTCGGAAGCCTTTCGAATAATGGTCAGTAAGGGCCGTCCAGGCACCATTTGTAACTCAACATTTCAACGATTTATACGGGAGGTCGACATGCAGAAAACCGATCGGGTACAAGGATTGTGGAGCATCGCAGCGACGGTCTTGGTGGCTGCAGCTACCACGTTGCTCTGTGTCGCGCCGGCGCGCGCGGCCGAGATCACTATGCGGATCAATCACACGTTCGGCGTGAATAGTTTCCCGGACCGCGCACTCCAGGAATTCAAGAAGCAGGTGGAGGCGAAATCCAAAAAACGCATTGAGGTCCGGCTGTATTCATCCGGAGAGCTCGGCCAAGAAATCGAGCAGTACGATCTCATGCAGACCGGTTCGCTGGAGGCCGCGCTGCTCGGTGGCCAGGTCCTGAGCTCGGTTGCTCCAGAGTACGGAATGTTCGAGGCCCCATACCTGTGGCGCGACCAGGCACATCTGCGCAAGGTCTGGGACGGCCCCATCGGCAAGGAGATCAGCGCTGCCCTGCTGAGTCGCAAGGGCATCCGCATCGTTGGCGTATGGAACCGCGGCGCGCGCAACCTCACCACGACATCGAAGGTGGTGAAGTCTCCGCAGGACCTGGGGGGCCTGAAAATCCGCACCACCCAGAATCCTGTGCATGTCGCCGCCTGGAAGGCATTGGGCTCGCTGCCCACGCCGATGGCCTTCGGCGAGGTCTTCATGGGCCTGCGGCAGGGTGTGATCGATGGTCAGGAAAATCCGCTCGATCTTATCCAGTCCGCGAGCTTCTTCGAGGTCCAGAAGCATCTGCATCTTACGCAGCACGTGCGCTCGATCGGCTGGCTCGGCGTCAGCGAGGTCTGGTACAAGCGTGTGCCTGACGATCTGAAAAAGCTGATACTCGCCGAGGCGCGGACCGCCATGGCTCTGAACGACCGGACGTTAGCGGCCGAGGAAGACAAGATCCTCAAAGACCTCGCGAAGAGGATGAACGTGGTACGCGAGCAGGACATCGATATCGCCGCCTTCCGCGCTCGCATGAAGGGCCTGCCCCAGGAGTTCGCCAAGACCTGGAAGAAAGGGTTGTACGAGCAGATCGTCAAGACGAAGTAACTGTCGCTTTCCGGGTCGTAGATCGGGGTCGAACGCGTTTTACTGGCGCGGGGCGTGATTCGGCCGCCACGCCGTGCGTGAGCGCGTGCGTACGCTAGACCAGCACATGAGCGACCGTCGAAGGCTACTTGACGCGGCCGAACGGTATCTCCTGGCCGCTCTGATGGCGCTCGTCTTCCTGCTTCTGCTGACTCAGGTCGGTACGCGCCTCGCCGGCACATCCGTGTTCGGCTGGGTCGAGGAGGCGGCGCGCTACCTGTTCATCTGGCTGGTTTTCCTCGGTTCCGGCTTCGCCGTCCGCCACGGCGGGCACATCATGGCGGACATCCTGCGACCGAAGTCGAACCACGTCCTTGCGAAGAGCTGGCTGATCGTGCTCGAAGCAATCCTCGTCGCCGTATCTCTCGGTCTGTTGTGGTCCGGAGGATGGTTCACCAGCATCTCGTCGAACACGTCGATGGTGAGCCTCGGGATGAGCATGGCGTACCGCTCGGCGGCGGTGCCGATAGGCGCGGCGCTCATGTTGCTGATGAGTCTCGCGAACATCGTGGCGCTGGTGGGGAGCATGCGTGGGGCAAGCCCCGCAAAGCTTTGAGGGAGCCTGGCGTGCGGCTCATCCGGAAGCGCGCAGATGCGCCTCGACATGCAGATCCGAATCCGCCGGAGCACAGCAGACTGGGCTAGTCACACGTCTGCCGCGAGAAAAGCATGAACGAAGTCTGGATCACGCTGATCGTGATGTTCGGCCTGATGTTCTTCGGGCTGCCGGTCGCGTTCGCCATCGCGGCAGCTGCGTTTCTCGGGATTCTATTGTCGGGGATTCCGGTCATGGTGGTCGCGCAACGCATGCTCTCCGGCGTGGACTCGTCCGCCATGCTCGCAGTGCCTCTGTTTCTGCTGATGGGCGAGTTGATGAATCTTGGAGGACTCACGCGCCGGCTCATCGATTTCGTAAACTTGCTCGTCGGCCGATTTACCGGGGGACTTGGCGCCGTCAACGTCTGCGCAAGCATGGTGAACGGCGGCATGTCGGGCTCGGCCCTCAGCGACAGCGCGATGGTCGGGTCGGTATTGATCCCTGCGATGAAACACTCGGGTTACACGCCAGGCTACTCCTCGGCCATCACGGCGGTTTCGAGCATCGTGGGACCGATCATCCCGCCGAGTATTCCCTTCATCGTTTACGGCTCGATCTTCAACGTGTCGATCGGTCAACTTTTTCTCGCCGGCGTGATTCCCGGGATACTCATCGGAGTCACGCTCCTCGCCACCAACTGGGCCTATGCCCGCTTCCACGGCATCGGGGGCGAGCCTCCGGCTTCCGCAGCGAAGATCCGGGAGTCGTTCAAGAGCGGGCTGCCGATCCTGTTCACCCCGGTACTGATTCTGGGCGGTATCTTCGGCGGATTCTTCACGCCAACAGAGGCCGCCGCGGTGGGCGCGCTCTACGCGCTTCTATTGGGGGTATGCGTCTACCGCAGCCTCACATGGCGGGATCTAATCGAGGCGCTGTACCGCACCTCCATCTCTTCGTCGGTCCTGTTTCTGATCATCGCGGCTTCGTCGGCTTACGGCTGGTACCTGGCCCGCAGTGACGTCGGGCGCCTCGTCCTCGATTTGTTCGAGCCGATCAAGGACAACTATGTTCTTGTCTTGTTGGTTCTCAATGCGGTGTTTTTGCTCTTCGGCTGTTTCATGGAGACATGGGCAATCTTTTTTCTGTTAATCCCTCTCGTGATGCCGCTGGTCAAGTCGATTGGCGTCGACCCGGTGCACTTCGGGCTGATGATCGTGCTCAATTTGAACATCGGGTTGATAACGCCACCGTTCGGAATGTGCATGTTCATTTCCAATCAGATCGCGCGCGCGAGTATCGGAAAATTCGCGAAGGAAGTGTGCGTTTTCCTTCCAGTCCTGGTCCTCATGCTCGCGCTGGTCACTTACGTTCCAATGATCAGCCTGTGGTTGCCGCGAGTGCTCATGTCCGGTTGACGAGTGGTTACAACTCGGGTCGGTGTAATTTGTTATCAATACGGCATCGCGGAAAAGGTACACTGGCCCTGATTGACGCTAATGTCGCGCCTTAGCAGCATGGGCTTTCCCCGCTTTAACGGACACTTCTGTTAGGTAAGATGATGAGACAGGAGGTGTCGGGTGGTAACAGCGAGAAGGCGGCACGCGGCGGAGTTTAAGCGCGAAGCGGTGCGACAGAGTTCTCCCAGCCACCTGCGGCGGCGGGCGAAAAATGCCTTGTCAATCAAGGTAGCGGGTGTCATTCTAGCGGCGCAAGTAATTTCTGTAACTTCTGATGGAGGTAGAGATGGCGGAGCCAGCAGTTGTAGACCTGATGATCGAGGCCGGTTCGATCATAACGATGGACTCCACGCGCCGCATCATCCGCGACGGCGCTATCGCAGTTAAAGGGGATCGCATCGTTGCGGTGGATAAGCGCAATGCCCTGCGCGACAAATACAAGGCGAAGCGGACGATCGACGGGCGCAGCCACGTCGTCACGCCGGGTCTCGTCAACTCGCATATCCACTTCTACCACCAGATGCACCGGGGGATGTCGCCGGATACCTTCGACGGCAACCAGTGGTCGAATTTTGTCCACACCAAGGTCGCGCCGATACTCACTGCGGAGGACGAAGTGTGGGCGGCGTACATCGTGCTCATCGAGATTCTGAAGACCGGCACGACAACCTATCTCGCGGCGGGATCGTACAACCCGGATCCCGTCCTCGAAGCCATTCCCAAAGTCGGTCTGCGCGGGTTCGAAGGCCGCCGCACCTTCGACTACGTGCATCTCGGCCACCAGGCGCTCGCCGAGCCTACCGAGAAATGCATCGAGGAAAACGCCCGCATCATGGAGAAGTACAAGGCGGGCTTCGCCAACAACCTCGTCCGCCCTTGCGTGAATATCGTCGGGCTCGGGCGCGTCACGGACAAGCTGATCGTCAAATCGAAGGAGCTCGCCGACCAGTACGGCGCGATCCTGAACATGCACCAGTGCGCTTTCCCGGAGGAAGTGGCAAGCATCAAGGAGCGCACGGGGCGCACGCCGATCGAACATCTCGACCACTTGGGCGTGCTCGGCCCCAACGTCGTGCTGGTGCACATGGTGCACGTCTCCGACAGGGAGATCGAGATCCTTGCGCGCACCGGCACTCATGTCATCCACAATCCCGGCACGGCGCTGAAGATCGTCTACGGCATGACACGATGGGGCAAATTTCCCGAGATGATGAAGTCAGGCGTCAATGTCGGCGTCGGCACCGACGCCGGCGACTGCGCGAACTTCATGGACATCGTGCGCGTGTTGTATCTCGCGGCGACGCTCTACAAGGATATTCGGTTCGATCCGCAGCTCATGGGCGCGGAGGTGGCGCTGGAAATGGCGACCATCCACGGTGCGCGCGCGGTAGGCATGGAGAAGGAGATCGGATCGCTGGAGCCCGGAAAAAAAGCGGACATCGTGCTTTTCAACGCCGACACGCCGCAATGGCAGCCTCTGTACTGCGAGCCCTACAACCTTGTCTACTCCGCATCGGGTGACACTGCCGACACGGTGATCATCGACGGGAAGATCGTGATGGAGAAGCGCGAGGTAAAAACCATCAACGAGCGCGAGGTCATCGAGAAGATCAAGTACCTCGCCAAGGGCGTCGAAAAGCGCAGCGGCGTCAAGCCGCCGACGCGCTGGCCGATCATTTAGGGAAGCTCTGAGCAAGTCTCTTTTCCAAACAGAGTTTCCCCTGATTTGGGGGATTTGCAAGAGGCGAGTGGGAAAGGAAGGGTGCCACCCCTTCCCAGGCCCCCTTGTTTAGATATTCCTTAGCCGCTACAACTCGGGCAACAGGCGCACAGCGTCGGCTTCCCACGACACCAGCACGCTGGTGCCGGGAAGAAGCCCCGGCGGCGGCGAGTTATTCTGCCGGTAGGCAACGAGCCGCGTCACGCGGGACTCAATAAAATTACAGATGCCGATCGCCGAAAAGTGAACTCGGCCCCAGTTACCGTGCACGTGCGGATGAAAGTTCACCAGGTCGCCGAAGGGCGAAGACGCTGCAGTAAGCGGAGCATCACTCGTATCAAGCCCGGCTCGGTGCGCATCAAAGTACCGGACCAGGCCGAAGAAGAATTGGTGTTCGTCGCCGGCGGCGTGCTCGAAGTGCAGCTGGGCGTTATCACGGCGCTGGCCGACACGGCGATCCGCGGCCACGGTCTCGACGAGGCCAAGGCGCTCGAAGCGCAGCAGCGCGCGCGGGAAGTGATGCAGAACCGCACCTCGCAGATGGAATACGCTAAAGCCATGGCTGAGCTGGCCGAAGCGGCGGCGCAGATTGCCGCGATCCGCAAGCTGAGAAAGAAATAGCAGGCCTGGCAACGAGGATAAAGGCAGTTGCGGCTGCCTTGACAACCCTCACCGCTGAGTCGCATGATTACCGAACCTCTCAACACCAGCGCATCTCTTTCTGGCAAGGAGTAAACACGATGAGCATCGGCTTACCGCGGCTTTCCAGCAGCGCATTTGTCCTGGCCCTCGTTGCCTTGTTCGGTGGCCTGTCCACCGCCGGGTTCGCGCCCGCCCAGGGCTATCCAAACAAGCCGCTGCGGTTGATCATCCCCTACCCGGCGGGCGGCGCCAGCGACCTTACCGCTCGCGCCGTGGTCAGCGTGGCCGACGAGTATCTGGGCCAGCCCATGATCGTCGTGATCCGCTCGGGCGGCGGGGGCGCAGTGGGCGCGGAGGCCGCAGCAAGGTCGAAGCCTGACGGCTATACGCTCTTCATGGCGGACCCCGCAAACCTGATCATCCTTCCGCAGGTGCAGAAGATCGGCTACAACCCGGCCGACTTTGTTCCGGTAGGTCAGGTCGCCTCCCTGCCGGCGCTGTTGATGGTCCAGGCCGGCGCACCTTGGAAGACCGCCAAGGACTTTATCGGGGCCGCCAGGAAAGAGCCCGGTAAGTTGAAGCACAGCGCGGTCACCTTCTCGCCCGAGCACCTCATGTTCGAGGCGATGGCAGCGACCTACGGCGCGAAGCTCACTCACATCCCCTCCACGGGCGGCGGACCGGCACTCGCGTCGCTTCTGGGCGGCCATGTGGACGCCAATGGACTGTATCCGCCGGTTGCCTTCCCGCACATTCAGGGCGGAAAGCTGCGGGCGCTCGGAGTAGCCGCATCCAAACGCTGGCCGCTCCTGCCCGAAGTCCCCACACTCGCGGAACAGGGATTCGACGTCGATGCGCGCCTGTGGCTCGCTGTCGTTGCGCTCAAAGGCACGCCGGCGCCGGTGTTGGCGAAGCTGCGCGACGCCGTCAAGAAGATCTCCGACGACACGTCCTTCAAGACGATGATGGGTCGCATGGGACAGCAGGTCGATTACCTCTCCGCCGACGACCTCGCGAAGCAGTGGAAGGCCGACCAATCGAAGATCAAGGCCATCATCTCGACGATCGCTAAATAGTCGAAAAGGGGGCCGCGGTGGATCGCTGGCTGGGCGGCGCGCTGGTGCTCGGCGCGCTGCTCTTCTATTTCGTGGTGGTGCCCGCCGAGATCGTGATCCCGCGCTTCCAGGTGGGTGGCGGCGTGGGTGGCGCCGCGGCCTCGCCATTGTTCTTTCCGCGGCTCATGGCGGGGCTGCTCGGATTCCTCGGTGTTCTCATTTTCCTGCGCAGGCAATCGCGCGCCGAGACTCTTCACGCCGGAGAAGGATTCGCCTTCGGCCGGATCCAGGCTGTCCGGGTAGGCGGCACCGCCGCAATCCTCGTCGTTTATCTGGCGCTGCTCGATCAGATCGGTTACGTGCTGCTCACGCCAGTTGCGCTCGCGAGCCTTTCGCTCTTCCTCGGCTTCCGCCGGTGGCTGACCCTGGTTATCGTCGCCGTCGCAGTACCTGCCACGATCTACCTGGGGTTCAGATTCGGCATGAAGATCCTGCTGCCCGAGGGACTGCTTGGCTAATGCTGGACCAGCTCGCTCAAGCGGCTGCGACAGTCTTTGGCTGGCAGGCGCTCGCGATGATCGTCGTGGGCACCATCATAGGCGTGGTGGTGGGCGCGCTGCCGGGGCTCACGGCAACGATGGCGATGGCGATCTTCTCGCCGCTCACTTTCTTCATGCCTCCACTGGTGGGCATTCCCTTCTTGCTCGGCATCTACAAGGGCGGCACTTACGGCGGAGCGATCTCCGCGATCCTGATCGGCACGCCCGGCACCGCCTCCAATGCCGCCACTGTGATGGACGGCTATCCGATGGCCCAGCAGGGCCGCGCGGGCAAAGCGATGCAAGCCTCCATCTACGCTTCGACGATCGGGGACTTCATCAGCAACCTGATTCTGGTGCTGGCGGCGTGGCCGATTGCCGTGATCGCACTGAAGTTCGGGCCGGCGGAGCTGTTCGCGCTGATTCTGTTTTCGATGACGATCATCGCGAGCCTCGCCGGACGCTCGCTTCCGAAATGCCTGGTTTCCGCTACGCTCGGAGTAATGCTCGCCATGATCGGCATCGACACGATCTCCGGCGCCTCACGGCTCACCTTTGGACTTTCCGACCTCCAGGGCGGGATCAGCTACATCCCGTTCGTGATCGGGCTGTTCGGCCTGGGCGAGATCTTCGTGCAGGTGTCGAAGCGCACCGGACACCTGACCGTCATGGACCTGAAGGGCGACCCGGCGGCGAGCCGCGTCACCTTTCGCGAAATCCTCGGCAAGTACAAGCGCACTGTGCTGCGTTCGTCCCTCATCGGAACCGGCCTCGGGGCGCTGCCCGGCATCGGCGCGGAAACGTCCTGCTGGGTTGCGTACGCCATGGCGAAGCGCGCGTCCCCTCACCCGGAACGATTCGGCAAAGGGGAGATCGAGGGCGTCATCGCCCCGGAAGTCGGCAACAACTCAGTGTGCGGAGCCACGATGGTGCCGTTGCTCGCGTTCGGCATTCCGGGGGACGTGGTGACCGCGGTGATGCTCGGCGCGTTCATCGCGCAGGGCCTGCGGCCCGGGCCGCTGCTCTTCAAGGAGCACATCGTCGAGATCTACGGCATTTTCATCGCGCTGTATCTCGCGACGCTCGCGATGTTCGTCGTGGCCAAGCTCTCGGTCAGGCTATGGGTGCGCGTGCTCCAGGTTCCGGCCGGGCTGCTCTACCCCGTCGTGACGATGCTGTGCCTGGCCGGCGCCTACGCCATCAACAACAGCCTGTTCGATGTCGGAATCGCGATTGCCTTCGGTGTCGTCGGCTACACGATGCGCATGGCCGGCTTCGAGGTCGCGCCTATGGTATTGGCGTTCATCCTCGCGCCCATGCTCGAGCAGTCGTTCACGCAATCGCTCATGATGTCGCATGGAAATGCACTGATCTTCGTCACCCGGCCCATCGCGCTCCTCTTTCTGGTGCTGACAGCCGTGAGCGTCGGGCTCTATATCCGATCTGACCTGCGCGCGCGCTTGCTGCGGGCCGCCGACATGGCCGCAGCCGAGCGCCGGTAGGCCGGTGCAGGCTCGGCGCGATGCCACGCCGTCGGTGGGCAGCCCGACCCGCAGTGTGCAATTAAATAGGAGAGCATGAACATGACCGAGAAAGTGGGCACCTTGCTCGCCGGCGGAACCGTCATCACGGTGGACCGGCAGCGTCGCATCTATCGAGATGGCGCGGTCGCCATGCGCGGAAACGAAATCGGCGTGGCGGGGAAACGCGCCGACTTGGCAGCCCGCTATGACGCGAAGCACACCCGCGACTGCCGCAACAAGCTGGTCACGTCGGGGTTCGACAACTCGCACCTGCAGCGGCCTGCAGGTGCCTGGAAAATGGCCGATTCTTTGAATGCGCTCGCCCGGCGTTGAGCCTGCCCCACGGCGACACTTTGAACCTCGAGCAGGACGCGCTGCACCTCATCGTTGTTAACCGGGAGATTTCGTGGGGCACTTCACTTTGACCGGCTGCTCGGCTCTCGTCGGTGTAGAAGCGCGCTACGAGCGCGGTCCGCTCGATATCGTTGTCGCCGGTGACCGCATCGCCGCGGTGCGCAGGACGGGCGAGCAGCCGCCCGCAGGGGAGGTGATCCCGGCGAAGGAGCGGCTGGCGGTGGCGGGACTCATCAATGGCCATCACCATTCCCACGAGCACTATCACAAGGGCAGACACGAGAACCTGCCGCTCGAGCTGTGGATGAACAGCGTGCGACCTCTCGACCCGATCCCGTTGACGGCGCGTCAAGTCTATCTGCGCACGCTGATCGGCGCGATCGAGGCATTGCGCTCGGGCACGACCACGATCGTCGACGACCTCAACGTGAGCCCCGTGCTTATTCCCGAGCACGTCGAGGCCGCATTCAACGCCTATGAAGACATCGGCATCCGCGCACTGGTCGGCATCACGCTATTCGACCGGCCGTTTTTCCGCGGCCTGCCATTCGTGGACGAGGAGATTCCTGCCGAACTGCTGCGGGAGCTGGATTCCAAGCCCAAATCCGATCCGCAGGCGATCCTCGATTTCGCCCGTCATCTCGCGCAAACGCGCCATCCGCGCTCGAACCGGGTGGGCTACATCGCTGCCCCATCCGCGCCGCAGCGCTGCACCGAAACCTTCCTGCGGGCGGTGCGCGCAATGGCCGACGACTACGATCTGCCCGTGATCATGCACGTGCAGGAGACTCGGCTGCAGGTGGTAACCGGACGCATCATGTACGGGACGACCATGGTCGAGCATCTGGGTCGCGTCGGTTTCCTCAAGCCCAAGACGTCGCTCATCCATTGCGTGTGGCTCAACCCGCGCGAGATCGAGGTCATCGCGCGTAGCGGCGCGACCGTGCAGCACAACCCGGTGAGCAACCTGAAACTCGGCTCCGGTATTGCGCCCGTGCGCGCGCTGCTCGACGCGGGAGTCAACGTGAGCTTGGGCACCGATGGCTGCGGCTCGATCGAGTCGGCCAGCATGCTCAAAGTGGTGTCGGCGGCGGCACTGGTCAACAAGCTACGCGACGACGATTCCTCGAGGTGGATAGGCGCAAAAGAGGCATGGCGCGCCGCCACCGTCGGCGGAGCGCAGGCAATCGGCCTGGGCGACACTCTGGGCGCGATCGAGCCCGGACGCAAGGCAGACCTCGGGTTGTATCGACTGGACAGCATCCCGTTCGTGCCCCTCAATAATCCGCTCGGCCAACTCGTGTACGCTGAGAGCGGCGCGAATCTCGATCTCGTGATGGTCGACGGGGAGATCGTGCTGCGCGGCGGCCGGCTCGCCCGCATCGACGAATCCGCCATCCTCGCGGAGATCGCCGAGGAGCATGCAAGGCTGCTGCCGCTCATCGAGGACTCCGAGCGCAAGGTAGCGCGCATCAACGATGCCTATCGTCGCATCTACGCCCGTTGCCTGAAAGAAGAGATCGCGTTGGATACCCACCGGGCACGGCTCGACGGGACGTAGCGACGCGCGCAGCAAGCGATGCGGAACCGCACCTCGCAGATTATTAAAGCGGCCAGATTCGATTTATTGAATGTTCGATCAGAGTCGTAAGCGGATGTTGATCGAAGTGAGCAGCAACTGTTAGCTGGATACTCAAACGGGCGTTACATTCTCGTCCCCGGCATGCAGGTCAGCGCCGAGATCCACCTTGGCACGCGCACGGTGCTCGAGTACCTCCTCTCACCCGTGCAGAAGGTCGCCTGGTCCCTCATCCCTTCCCCCTCTCCCGAGAGGCGAGGGGAAATGAAATGTACAGCGCGGAAGTGGCTAATCGGCCAATTCCGCGAGAACTGGATGGAGGCGGGGCGGG
>Ga0209108_10002333_pt1 | contig 10904 bp, 12 predicted proteins | sample Rifsed10ft1_FD_184003 | JGI IMG/M metagenome (GOLD analysis project Ga0209108, IMG submission 184003) | Soil microbial communities from Rifle, Colorado, USA - sediment 10ft 1 (version 2) | ecosystem: Environmental > Terrestrial > Deep subsurface > Rock core/Sediment | place: Rifle, Colorado...
ATCGAGAAAATACCTGTTTTCTTTGAGTGGCTGTCAAATATCGACTATGGCGTGATTATCTCGAGCTTTAAGTCTATCGGGTCGGCTTTGGGTTCAATATTCAGTGCGATTAATAAAGTTGGACAGTTGGTGGGCTGGGATAATCTTATTTTTGGCGGCGTGGCGTTGTTTCTTGCACCTGCTGCACTAGCATTAGCGGCAGTCATTCCAACAATATACGCAGTCGGTACAGCTTTATTCTTTGCGTTTGCGGCTAATCCAGCGCTGCTGGCGATTACTTTACTTGCTACAGCGGCGTTGTTGATTTATCGCAATTGGGAGCCAATATCCGCGTTCTTCGTTGAGACTTTCGAGAGCATCGTTGGTGCGGTATCGAGGGGGTTTGGCGTTGTCATTCCAATTATTAAGAATGTAGGGGCGTCCATTTTTAACTTTTTCACAGCACCATTGCGGATAGCAATTAATACGGTAAATCTATTGATACAAGGAATGAATAAAGTCTCTGGTTTAAAAATACCACAGATACAGCAGATTCCAACTGGCGGGCAAATGGTTGGTAATAGTCCAGCCGTAAGCCCTAGAGTAGCAGGGGCGGCAACAGCCAAAGTTGAAGTTAAATTAACGACAGAAAAAGGCATAAATGCTGTTGCTACGCCAGCAAAAGGCGGCGTGCCAGTTAAAGTTATCAACAAAGGGCAGATGACAAGATGAGTTGGCGCGATCAGTTAAAAGACGCTTCATTTCGCGGCGTTCCGTTCTTTGTTGACGCTTCTACGTGGTCGGCTGGGCGGAATACCGTCACCCATGAATTTGTTCAGCGGGATAAGCCATTTGTAGAGGATTTAGGGCGCAAAACACGTCAATTCACGATAGACGCATGGGTTTGTGCGCATCCAACAAATGATTTTAATCCTTGGTCACAACGTGACTCTTTAATCCTTGCGTTTGAAACGGCTGGGGTTGGTACGTTCGTTCACCCATATTACGGAGAATTGACAGGCTACGCATCGGCGGAAATAACCGAATCTGGAACGGATCAGGGTGGATATGTAAAGTTTACGATTGATTTTATTGAATCAGGCGAATTAGATTTCAGATCGGTAAATGTTGTTGATACATTCGCTAACTCTATTGATTTAAGCAATCAAGTTGTGTTTTCTGCTGCTAACGATTTCAATAAAGTGTGGAGCGTGGCGGACAGTGCGAGTTTTGTGCTAAAAAATGCTAATGCCGCCGTTCTTCAATTAAGTTCAGCCTATAAATTAGGTGTAGGGATCGTTAATGGTGATTTAAGCTCATATCAACAAGCATTGTCTAAGCTTGGATTATCCGATGTTAACGGCGTTATCAATGAGGGGCTGCAACTAGCAAGTAATTTCTCGATACTTCAACAGCAAGTTTCTAAGCTGGTTGCACCTGAGACCATCACAGTTAGTGCAAGTGCGGCACAAACACAGTCGCGCATAAAAGATCAAAACAACATCATTGCTATGAATATGCTGGCAAGGTCTCTATATGCATCAGAATACGCACGAAGAGCGGTGGATTTATCGACAGGAAGCGACAGATATATTGTGGATAGTGTGGCTTTAAGAGGGTCGCCAGAGCTAACAAGTCGCCAAGATTTACAGGCGGCGAGATTAAATGCCGTAACAGTAATTACCGATTTAATATATGACTTATCAGACGCTGATATTTTTGAAGAAACGCGCGCGGAATTAATTGCATTACGTGCAGCGGTCGTTGAACATATGACGCGTGAGGGCGAGAATCTAGGCAATACATTTATTAAGACTTACAATGTAGACATGCCTATGCTGGCAATATCTTATGAGCATTACGGTGTGTTGCGCGACGATGAAATAAACGCGCGAAACGAAATACCAAATCCGTTATTTGTGCAGCGAAATAGCGCGATTGAATTGGTGACGGAATTATGACAATTCAAGGTAATCAAGAAAGCAATATTGTTTCGCTATCGGTTAATGGCATTCGTTACGAAGGGTGGCTGTCAGTATCAATAGACCACGGGATAGACCAGTTGGCAGGGGCGTACAGCCTAGATATTACCGATAAGTGGTCAGGTCAAACATCAGGCTGGGCAATTCAAGCAGGGGATTCATGTGTCGTTAAGATTGGTCAAGATACTGTTATTACTGGCTACGTTGATGTGGTTGATTCAATACTTGATAAACAAAGTCACTCGATAAGTGTAACGGGGCGAGATAAGACAGGAGACTTGGTTGATTGCGCTGTTGCGACTAAAGAATATTCGGGTCAAAACTTTGAATTTATCGCAACGGATGTGTGTAAACCATTCGGCATTTATGTTGATACTCAATTGCAAAGCACAGAGAACGGCTATAGCGGCAAGATTGAGAAAAAACAGGCGACAACAGGTGGTAGTAAAATACCACGCCAATCGACAGAGACGGGCGATACCTGTCATGAGTTTTTAAAGAAAATCGCAGGGATTCAGGCGGTTTTGTTGATTAGCGACCGCAATGGCGGGTTATTGATTACTCGTTCGGGCATGGCTGGGCGCGCTACGGACTCGTTAATCGAAGACGAAAATATAAAGTCCATTCAATTTACCCATGATTTTACCAATCTATTTAGCAATATCTCGATTAAAGGGCAGGCGCATCGAGCCAAGACGACCCATGGGCAGACACTAGACGCAAAAGAAGCAACATTAGCAAAAGGTGACGTAACGCGGGCGCAATCATCGGGTTCGGTCGGGCGTTATCGTCCGTTAGTCATTGAAGCAGACCAGCAAGCAGATGCGGCAAGGTGTCAGCGTGTCGCAGAATGGGAGGCATCAACGCGCGAAGCAAAATCACGCGCTGTCCACGTGACTGTTCAAGGCTGGAGGCAGTCCGATGGCTTGTTGTGGCGTATCAATACAACAACCATCGTGCAATCGCAATCCATGCGGCTAAATGAAGAAATGTTAATCAGTAATTTAACCTTCGGGTTGGATTTATCGGGCGGCAGCATCACTACATTAACGCTTTATCCAAAAGAAGCATTCGACCTGTTGCCCGAAATGCCGAAGAATGATGAGCCGAAAAAGTCGGAACGCGGCAAAGGTAAGAAAGAGAAAAAAGGCAAGGCGACTAAAGGAGGCTATTATGACTTTACTAAAGATGACGGCTCATTGATTGGTGGCGGTCGAGTTGCGAAGGGTAAGCAGGAGGATAACGAGGATGATTAAAAATAGTTTTATCCGACGGTTCTTTTTGCATGCTGTCGATAATGAAACCCCATCGATGCAAGCGCAAATCGAGACGGCGGCAGATCAAGTGCATAATGATGTTGAAGTGCTGGAAACTTACGGGTTTAGTGCCAGCCCACCCGAAGAAATTGAAGAGGGATTGAGCGCACACGTGGGCGGGCATGCCGATCATGGCGTGATTATCGGTTTTTTCGATAAACTATTTAGACCAAAAACATTAAATCGCGGAGAAGTCGTCATCTATACCAAGTGGGGCGGCAAGATTGAATTGTTTGAACATTCGGTTAAAATCACGCATAAAATCGGCGGTCAAGAAGCCGCAATTACCCTCAGCGAAGGCACATTGATTGAAATGAGTTGTGAAACGTTTAACGTGACCGCAACAAATATCAACTTTAACGCGGGTGCAATCACGACAAATGGCACATTAAGTAATAACGGTGTTAATATTGGCGCTACACATGTTCACGGAATACCGCCAGTCGGTAGCCCGCCGACCCCTCACTAAGGCTTAAAGATGGATATACAGTTATTCGCCAGTTGTGAGCAAGACCCCTGTTTTGATTTTGAAATAAGCAATGGGGATTTGTCGACTGAGAACGAACTGAATAATGCAGTCATGATTAGCCTGTTTACTGACAAGCGCGCTAAAGATGACGATGTGTTACCAAGTGGACAAACCGACAGGCGTGGTTGGTGGGCGGATGCTTTAGATGGTCAAGAAATCGGCTCAAGACTATGGTTGCTGTATGACGAAAGGCGGCTACCAAAAGTATTGTTGCGCGCCGAAGAATATGCAAAAGAGGCGTTAAATTGGCTCATCACAGACAAAGTGGCGAAGTCGATTAGTATCACCGCCTCAATGGACGGAAGATGCGAAACTCTATTTTTATCGGTGCAAATATGCAAACCATCTAACCAAACAGAGAAATTCAAATATCAGTATGTTTGGGATAATATCGAATCTAATAGCTGTCAGCGCAATGATTTTGCTTACAATCCACCTCCACCAGATATTGAAGAAGGATCATTGAGAATCACGACTAACGGTAAATATCGAGCATTGACAGACGGCAGAATTAGGAGAGTTATATGAGTGGATATATACCAATTGATGAGACGGCGTTAATCTCTGAAATTACAGAGACAGCCACAATAGTTAATGATGCGGACTTGTCAGAAATCCAGCAGGATGGTATTTCAAAAAAAGTCACAGAAGAGATTAAGCGAGATTATTATCTAGCTAGTGTTGCTCAAACGACAGTAACTAGAATCACATCATCACAAGACTTTACACCTGACCCTCTAGCTAAAATGATTGAGGTTATTTGTTTTGGTGCTGGCGGTGGCGGTGGCGGTGCTAATGCACAACCAAGCACGAGCAGTGGTAATGCAGGTGGTGCTGGCGGTGGGGGTGGTGGTGTCAATATTGGCAAGTTCAAGGTAAGTGAATTAACAATACCTATTTCCATCACTATCGGAGTTGGTGGTACAGGTGGAACTGGCATTGGTACGGCTGCTGCTGCTGGGAATGGGGGTGTTGGTGGTAATACATCATTCGGTTCGTACATCAAGGCGTATGGTGGTGGCGGTGGCGGCGGCACAAGCGCAGGTGGTAGCGCCAAAGGCGGCGGTGGTGCTGGTGTTTTAGGTGCAGGTGGCACGGCTAACGGAAACGCTGGCTTGGTCAATGGTTCAGCACATAATAACAGCGAAATACCTACCAAAGTCTATAATGCTCTATCTAACGGTGGTGGTGGCGGTGGTACAGGTGGGTCATCAACAGTATCTTATGGTGTATTTGCAATAGCTGGTGGCTGTGGTGGCGGCTGTGGTGGTGGCTGGATTGGTAATCCCGGTACAGCGTATGATGGTGCTGCTGGCTCTGTACCACTACTCACACAAATGACACAGCCGATAGGTGGGACTGGAACTGTTGCAGATGCTACAAAAGGCGGTAATGGTACTATTGGTCAAGATGCTGTTAATATCTACCGCGCTGGCAGTTCGGGAGCGGGCGGCGGTAACTCACGATCTGGTGATGGCGGCAATGGTGGAGTTGGCGGTATTGCATCGGGCGGCGGCGGCGGCGGCATGACTCACCTAGGCTCAAAAGGCGGCAATGGTGGCAATGGCGGCGATGGTATTTGTATTATCGTGCAGTATTTTTAAAGGGATTCGAGATCATGGCTTTTAATCGACCTACGTTACGCGCCTTAGTCACGCAATCCGAATCAGAAATTAACGCATTGATCGTGGGTGCTGATGCTCGTTTGCGCTTTAGTGTTTTGAATGTTTTTGCTCGAGTTTGGGCTGGGTTGGTTGATGGCTTATATAGCGCATTAACATTCTTATCGAAGCAACTGTTTGTGATGACCGCAACGAGACAATTTCTGACTTTGATCGGTCAAAGCTACGGATTGCCGAGAAATACTGCGAGCGCATCGGCTGGTCAAGTTAGAATTAACGGGGTAGACGGTACGATTGTTAATATCAATACGATATTTTCGCGTGCGGATGGTGTGCAGTATATCGCTACGACAGGCGGTACGATTTCGGGTGGCTTTGCGCTGGTTGAAGCGGTTGGAACGACGACAGGCTTAAACACAAACGCTACTCAAGATACACAGTTAAACAGCGCAACACCGATTGCAGGGGCTACATCCATTGTTGTCAGTATTGGCGGTATGACAGGCGGCGCGGATGAAGAAGGTGACGACTCCTACCGTGCTAGACTGCAATTTAGACTACAAAATCAGGGCGGCGCTGGAACAAGGGCAGATTGGGAGCGTTGGGCGCGAAGTTACAGCGCCAGCGTAACCCGCGTTTGGGTAATACCGCTAGTTCAAGGCGCAGGAACGGTCGGCATTGTGTTTGCAGAGGATAATGCGCTTATTGTGCCAAGCCCTGCTCAAGTCGCATCAATGCAAGCCTATCTTGATGAATTTGCTCCAGCTGGTTCAACGGTCTATGTTTACGAGCCAACATTAGTACCTATTGATTTCTCAATCGCTGAAACGCCAAGCGGACAACCGACAGTTAGGCAGTCCATTACTGAAGAATTAACGGATTTATTATTTCGTGAGGCTTATCCAGCAAACACAATACCATTGTCAGAGATCAACGCAACAATAAGTTCGGCGGTGGGTGAGACGGATCACATATTAACAGTACCATCAAGCTCGTTGACATTCGATGCAACAGCACCTAACTTTGAAGTTGGTGTAATGGGAACAATCACATGGCTTTAGATTTTCGTTCAAGTTGCGGTGATGCTCCAACTAATCCAGCGGATGCGCCACTGTGCGGTCATTCTGCGGAAGATTTTGCGGAGGCGGCATTTCGACTTGAGCCGAGAGGCATAGCTTGGTGTAAGAAAAAAACAACCATCAAAGCGGCAATATATCGTGCATTTGGTGTTTTATTAAGTGATTTTGAGCAACGTATTTGTGATTTATTTAACGAGTCCCTAGCGTGTGGTTCGGTTGAATTGTTAGATGAATGGGAACGCGAATACGGGCTACCATCCCCTTGTTCAGCGGCATTTTATCCGACGGATACACCATCAAGACAAGCCCTAGTTTGTGCAGCAAGGCGCGGAAGTAGTGCGCTATCCTTGTCAGATTTAGAAACGTTAATCAGAGATACGATAGACTGTCCAGAATTGACATTAACTGTCACAACTAGCCCAAATGGGGTTTGTATTAGCGGTATCACGAATACAGATACATCGACATGCAGCATTGTGCAACATGCAACAGTCGGGGGTTGGACGGGCGGCGTAGGCAAGCCATTACAGTACGGTGCGCCACCTAAATGGAATTTGTTAGTTTGCTTGCTTGATCGTTATTTACCGTCTCATATTTATTGGTACGTTTGCCCAAATTAGGAATTTATTATGGATTTTTTAGCTACGCCAGATACGATTACAGGTACAGCAGGGACGAACACTCCTGGCACTCCAACACGTGTTGGCTTATTGACAGACGGTACAAGTCCGAATGATGCGAGCTTGAATTGGGCGAAGTATTACAACATGCTTTTAGAAGAAGTTAGACAGGTTATCGTCGCCTTCGGTGGTACTCCTGATGACGAAAACTGGCATCAAATGGCTACTCAAATCGCGGCAACTTTTGCCACTAAAATCGAGCTTGCAGTTGTCCAAGATGATTTGGATGATTTGCGAGTGGAATTTAATGACTTTTTGAACACATTTCAAAATGGTAATTATGGTGTTGGTACGCACACGATTAAGGTTTATCCGGGGATTACTAAAACATTCACGCTTTGGGGTGCGGGTGCTGGCGGTAGTGGTAGTGGTACTGGTGGGGTTTCGCCTTCGGCTGCTACCGATGGTGGTGATACGTCCATAACCGAATTAAGTGTTGTTGCTGGCGGCGGTAATGCTGGCACTGGAGGCACTTGGTCGAATGGATCGGCGTATACGGATGGTACCGCTGGCACAGGCGGAGTAGCGAGTGGCGCAAATACAAACTTAAACGGAAATAACGGTGTAGCGAGTGTAAGTGACCAGTCTGGCGGTGGTGCGGCGGGTGCTAGTGGACACGGTGCGGGTGGTCAAGGGTCGGTCGGCTTAGGTGATAACGGATACTCCTACGGCGGTGGCGGTGGCGGTGGTGCTAAAGCTGTTCATACCTACACGAACACCACTTCAAGCGTTGTTACTCTGACACTGGTCGTTGGCTCGAAAGGTTTGGCTAGTGCTCACGGTTCGGGAATGACTGACGGCGAAGACGGTTTCGCTACAGTTGGATCAGGGGTTTAATTATGAATTGCGAAGATATGCCTTTCAAAGCTGGCGATTCATATCTTGAAACTGCTCAAGATATTGAGATTACGCTTAATGAAGAGACTGGCGAAGAAATTGAGACCGTTATACCTATTCCGCTTGATACAACTATCGAGTCGTCTGTGCGAGATGCGAATGGCGTATTGCATGAACTGGTTGTGACGATAGCAGTTGATAGACTTTCTTACACACTGACATTTTTAGATACGTCAAGCTGGGCAAAAGGTATTGCTAAACGTGATATTAAATATACTGAAGCAGGCTTAATTTCACGCACAAAGACAGACACATTTTTAATTAAAGAGTTCATTACGCCATGACCACGAACGTTATTGTTCAGCCTCGCATTACGAAAATCACGCGAATTGATGGCAGAGTTACGAGACTTGTTCGCAGTATTGCCGTTAGTGTTGATGGCGGCGGTGTAAGTCAAGCATACGTTGACAATGGCGATGCGGCTACACTTGTTTCAGCAAATGCTTACACGGATTCATCGTTAAGCGACAAAGCTGATTTAGTCGGTGGATTCGTGCCAGCTTCACAATTGCCAAGTTTTGTTGATGATGTTCTCGAAGGGCATCTAATCGACATGACAACCTTCGACGATTTATTTAATGATCCATATGTTCCTGAATCTGGCAAAATCTACTTAGACATCACGACAAATCTACAATATCGTTGGGGTGGTAGCTCGTATGTTGTTCTAAATCCAAGTTTGGCGTTAGGCGAAACATCATCAACCGCATATCGTGGTGATCGTGGAAAAATTGCTTACGATCACTCGCAAGCCACAGGTAATCCGCACGGCACATCATTCTCTGATCTATTAAACCAATCCGCATTATTCAACCTTGTTTATTCTGCTTATGTGATTGGCTCAAATGTCGGTATTCTTGCGACTGATACACTTGGTGAAATGCTTGGCAAGCTACAAGCTCAAGTCAACGCTAAACTTGATGCTAATGCGAATGCTGTATCAGCAACTAAGTTGGTTACAGCTAGAAATATCAATGGTGTGGCTTTTGATGGCACAGCTAACATCACGATAGTAGACAGCACTAAAGAACCAGCAATTACAGCAGATTTAGTGACTAAATTCTGGAGCGGAACGAAGACATTTCGTGATCTTGCTACAGATGTGCGTGATGTTGTCCTAACAGGATTGTCTACATCAACTGCAACAGCAGTCACCGCAACAGATAAACTTCTAGTAGGCATTGGCAAGCTGCAAGCGCAAGTATCAATTAACACCTCAAATAGTACCCCTGTACCTAAAAAAATTGGGTCATCTTGGTATCTGACAGGTCTATATCACGATGCCTGTTATCCATTTAATTCAAATACAATAACGACTTTAACCCAAACGGTCGGGCAACAGATTTTCATCCCTGTTACTATTTTAGAAAATACAACGATTGCGTCTTTAGCTTGTAACGTTACAACAATCGCCTCGGCTGGTGGGGTTGTTCAATTAGGTATTTATTTTTCAGATAGCAATAATGAGCCTTCAACGCTTCAATTTAAATCTTCAAACTTAGATACTACAGCGCTCGGTGTTAAAACTGCGACTTGTAGTGTTGCCGTGACAGCAGGTCAGATAATTTATTTAAGTATGTTGTCATTAGTGGCAGCTAGTGCGATGACTGCAATAGGTGCTGTGAACTTAAGAACAACGAGGGGTTCAATTTCATTGGGATCAGGTCACTCTGCATGGTCTTATGTCAGTAGCGTATCGGATATGCCATCCGCACCAGCGACTAGAACATACAATCCTGCCGTTAACGTCGCTAGACTAGTGTTTACTGTTTAATGCTAGACCTTCATACATCATTACACCAGTTTAAAATATTTTTTAAACAAACCCGATTCATGTAGGTTTTTATTGGCAAAAATTTGCAGTTTAACTTTTTACAAATATGAAATATAGTTGACTTAATTTAAGTGTTAAGTGTTGTATAAATTATGAACGAGATTAACGCCATGAAGGATGCAGGATCAATGATTTCAGAAGTCTGGTTAATCAAGGCGTTTGCAATACTGCCGAAACTTATCGCGGCAGTAGCAGGGGCAGTGCTTGCACTTATTCTGTCAGGGGATATTGATAAAGATGGATATATCAAGATCAGGCGTGGCGTTGTTCTTCGATTCGGCTTAGGTGTCGGCACTTCACTGTTTGGCGGCTCGTATATTATTGAAACTTACGGCATGACGCATTTGTCCGCAATGGCTCAAGGGTCAGTTTTTCTATTAACTGCGGTGTTTGGTTTGTTGTCTATCGGTATATTATATCAGTCTGTTGAAATGCTTAGAGGCAAAACGTTAAGCCAAATTGCAGTTGAGGTATCAAGTGCTTTTAAGGCTATTTTTAGGAAGGGTATTGAGTGATGCAACTCAGTAAAAACTTCTCACTTTCTGAAATGACAATAAGCCAAGCTGCGGCTCGTGCTGGATGGGATAACCAGCCTAACGCCATTAATACAATGAATCTTAAACGCCTCTGTAATGACATTCTACAGCCGTTACGCGATGAATTAGGCACGTCTATTCATGTGTCTAGCGGCTATCGGTCAATCAAGGTTAATCGTCTAATTGGCGGATCTGATACTTCGGCTCACTCGTTTGGATTTGCAGCGGATATTACAAGCCCATCATTCGGCAATGCGACAAAATTAGCACATAGAATTGTCGAAATACTCAAGACTAAAAACATTAAATTCGATCAGGTGATTTTAGAGTTTGGTGAGTGGGTTCATGTGGCGGTATGTAATCGTACAGGTTTGCAACGTGGACAAGTTTTGACTGCTAAAAAGATCGGCGGTAAAACGGTTTATTCGCAAGGTTTAACATGAAAACCAT
>Ga0209108_10002334_pt1 | contig 10903 bp, 11 predicted proteins | sample Rifsed10ft1_FD_184003 | JGI IMG/M metagenome (GOLD analysis project Ga0209108, IMG submission 184003) | Soil microbial communities from Rifle, Colorado, USA - sediment 10ft 1 (version 2) | ecosystem: Environmental > Terrestrial > Deep subsurface > Rock core/Sediment | place: Rifle, Colorado...
CCTGATCCGCTCGTTCTGATCAAGCGTCGTCCGTTGCCACCGTGCTAGACTCCCGGCGCGAGAGGGAACACGCGAAGCCACTGGCGGTGGACTGCGCTGCTGCTCGAGGGACCTCGGCGCCGTCGCCGCGGCGGCGCGATCGCCGAGGATCCGGTCGAGTGGCCCTCGGGCAACGCCCAGCGCCTCTTCAGGCTCTGAGGCGGGCCGGGCGGCAACGGGAGAGGAACCCATGGCCAGGACGCCGACGGCGGGGTTGATCGCGGACGAGCGGCTCCGGGAGCTCTCGAGCGGAGGCTGGCTGCGTCGCTTTCTGGAGGAGTATCCGCGCGTGAGGGAGCTCCGCGCCGGGGCCGAGGACGCCTGCCTTGCGGGCGCGGTCGATGTCCACGTCCACGCCGACCCGTGCAGCCTCATCGCCCGGAATCAGGACTTCACTCAGGTGGCGATCGACGCGGCTCGGGCGGGGATGCGCGCGGTGGTCCGGAAGGACCACCACTACTCCACCGTCGGCGAGGCCTACGCGGTCCAGCGGCACATCGACCACCTGGCGGACACCGGCGCCCTCCCGCGCCGGGTCGAGGTGTACGGCGGCGTCCCCCTCACCTTCTCGTGCGATCCGAAGCAGGTGGAGCAGGCTCTGCGCTTTCCCACCTTCAAGATGATCTGGCTCAACCCGGTGAACGGAGAGACGCTCGTCGAGGGCGGCAAGGTCCGCCCGGAGGTGGAGCGCATCATCGAGCTGGCTCGCGACCACGGCATCGGGCTCAACCTGGGCGCGCCGAGCCACAGCCGGAAGTACGAGGGCAGGGACGACTACGAGGCGCTGGCGCCCCTGGTGGAGCGGGTCGGCGTCCTTGGGGCCGCCGGAGTCCTCGACCACCCGCTGAGCTCGTTCACGGTGGACCAGATCGCCAAACTGGTGGAGTGCGGCGTGTATGCCGGCCTCTTCTGTTACCCCTCGGTGCCGAGCGTGATCAAGGCGCCGGTGGTCGATCCGGCGCGGACGCTCGATCTGGTGAACCGGATCGGCCCGGAACGATGCATCGTGGCGAGCGACGTGGGAATGCTCTTGGAGCCCACGGCGCTCGAGGCCCTGCGGCTCATGATCCGGCTTCTCATGGTTCTCGGGCTCGGCCCCCGCGAGATCGACCCGATGCTCAAGGCCAACCCGGCACGGCTCATCGGCCTGGACGCGAGCCCCTCCCGTGGCGTCTAGCGGGAACGTCTTCGTCGTCGCGGCGGTCCAGGCGGCCCCGGTCTACCTGAACCGGGCCGCCACGGTGGCCAAGGCCTGCGCCCTGATCCGGCAGGCCGGGGGCGCCGGGGCGCGGCTGATCGCGTTCCCGGAGGTCTTCATCCCGGGCTTTCCCCACTGGATCTACCTGGACCGCCCCCAGGCCAACGAGCACTACTTCGTCGAGCTGGTGCGGGAGGCCGTCGAGGTGCCGGGCCCGGCGACCGAGGAGTTGGGCCGGGCCGCGCGCGAGGCCGGCGCCTATGTGGTGCTCGGGGTCAACGAGCGGAGCCGTCGGAGCGTGGGCGAGCTCTTCAACACCAACCTGATCTTCGCCCCGGACGGCTCCCTGCTTGGCTGGCATCGGAAGCTCATGCCCACCTACGCCGAGAAGATGATCTGGAGCTTCGGCGACGGCTCGACGCTCCGAGTGCACGACACGACGATCGGCCGCCTGGGAACGCTCTGCTGCGGGGAGAACACGAACCCGCTGGCGCGCTTTGCCCTCATCGCCCAGGGAGAGCAGGTCCACGTGGCCAACTATCCGGCGCGCCCGGCGGCAGACGCCGTGGATCTCAGGTACAACATCCAGCTCCGCTCGGCCGCCCATGCCTTCGAGGGCAAATGCTTCGTCGTGGTGGCCGGAAGCCTGATCAGCCCCGAGATGCGCGAATTCCTCGGCGACACGCCGGAGAAGCGCCGGCTCCTCGGCGACGGGAGCCAGACCTTCACCGGGATCCTGGGGCCCACCGGCAAGGTCATCGCCGGTCCCGCCGGCGACGACGTGGAGGAGATCGTGTACGGGACGATCGACCTCGAGACCATCATCCGCCAGAAGATCCTCCACGACGTGGCCGGCAACTACAACCGCTTCGACGTTCTCTCGCTCGTGCTGAACCGCTCGCCCCTGGCCGCGATCCGCGAGGTTGAGGCGGCGCCCACCGGGACGGAGCTCACGGGACCCGAGACCTGGCGGCTCCTCGGGCAGCTCAGGCGGCGCGTCGGCTCCGCCTCGCCGGAGGAGATCCGCACGCTGGTGGAGTCGCTCCTGGCCTCGCTGCCCGCCGCCTTCCCGACGCCTGACTGACCCCGTGCCGTCATTCACCTCGGAAGACGGCGGCGGCCGTTCAGCGACCCGAAGCGCGAGACGCTCGGGGCTCCAGCTAGGGGCCTCCGGCCCGGTCACCGCGACCTGTCGCGCCCCGCCCCGAGGGGGTTGGACATTTGTTGACACCCCCCTTCCTTCGGTGCAAAGATTGGCTTCCCATTTCACCTGATCCGTTGCGCTCACTCGAGCGGTGTCTCATAACCCAAGGAGGCCTTGGATGTTCGGAAACAAGAAGAGCACCCAGAAGCCGGTAGTCCCGGCAAGCCCCGACAACGGCAAGTCGGGCGTGTCGATCACGCTCCTGACCGTCGTGGGCGACCACGCGCGGATGGAGGGCAAGTTCGACATCACCGACTCGATCCAGATCGAGTGCGAGGTGGGCGGCGAGGTGAACGTCGGCGGCAAGCTCGTCATCGGCGAGAAGGGCGTCGTCAATGCCAACGTCCAGACGGTGGACGCGATCATCATGGGCCACTACGAGGGCAACATGGTCGCCACCGGCAACGTGGAGATCACCGAGACCGGCCGGGTCAGCGGCAACATCCAGACCGACTCGCTCGTGATCTCGAAGGGCGGCTTCTTCAACGGCAACGTGACCAAGATGCACGAGACCGCCGCCCGCCAGGTGGTCCCGATCGAAGAGGCGCGGGCGGGCCAGCAGATCGCGCAGAGGTAATCCCTCCCGCGCGGGACAACGTCCATGCTGTGGAACAAGAGCGGCAAAGCTTCCACGAAGGCGAGCGATCTCACCGCGTTCATCGACGAGGGCTCGGAGATCGAGGGGAAGTACACGTTCAGCGGCACCGTCATGCTGAACGGCCGGTTCCGCGGTGAGATCGTCTCGAACGACACCCTCATCATCGGCGAGAAGGGCGTCGTCAACGCCTCCATCCGCGCCGGCGTCGTACTGATCTCGGGCGAGGTCGTCGGCAACGTCAACGCCTCCGAGCGCGTGGAGCTCCGCGGCAACGCCCGCGTCTACGGCGACGTCGAAGCGCCCGTCGTGGTCGTCGAGGAAGGGGTGCTCTTCGAGGGCCACTGCCGGATGACCAAGGCCCGGCCGGTGGAGGTCGCCCAGCCGCCGGCCCGCGACTTCTCCGTCGTCCCGCTGAAGCGCTCCTAGGCGCCCAGGTAGGCGTCCCGCACCGCGGGATCGCGCGCCAGCTCGGCCGCGCTCCCCTCGCGCACGATCCGCCCCACCTCGAGCACGTACGCCCGCCCCACCGTGGCGAGCGTCTGCCGCACGTTCTGCTCGACCAGGAGAAGCGTGAGGCCCTCGCCCACCAGCGCGCGGATCGCCGCGTAGACGCGCTCGACGACGATCGGCGCGAGCCCGAGCGAGGCCTCGTCCACCAGCAGCAGCCGCGGCCGCGCCATCAGCGCCCGGCCGATCGCCAGCATCTGCTGCTCGCCGCCCGAGAGCGTGCGCCCGAGCTGCCCGCTGCGCTCGGCGAGCGGCGGGAAGAGCGCGAAGACGCGCTCGAGCTGGGATCGGGCCGCGGCGCGGTCGCGCTCGAGGTACGCGCCCGCCAGGAGGTTCTCCGCGACCGTGAACTCACCGAAGATCCGTCGGCCCTCGGGCACCCACGCGATCCCGCGCGCGACGCGCTCCCACGCGGGCCGGGACGCGATCGGCACCGCGTCCAGCTCGATCGCGCCCGCGGCGGGCACGAGCCCCATGAGGGCCCGGAGCGTCGTGGACTTCCCCGCCCCGTTGGCGCCGATGATCCCGACGGCCTCCCCGCGGCGCACCTCGAACGAGATGCCGCGGACCGCCTCCATGTCGCCGTAGCTCACGCGCAGACTGCTGACCTTAAGCATTCGTGGCGGCTCCGAGGTACGCCTCGATCACCTTCGGGTCGCGCCGGACGTCGTCGGGCGGCCCCTCGGCGATCTTCACGCCGTGGTCGAGGACCAGGACGCGGTCCACGAGCCGCATCGCGAGCCGCATGTGGTGCTCGACGAGGATCACGGTGAGCCCCTCCCGCCGGAGCGACGCGATGAACGCCGCCAGCTCCCCCGCCTCCTCGGCCGAGAGCCCGCCCAGCGGCTCGTCGAGCAGGAGGAGCTTCGGCTCCAGCGCGAGCGCGCGCGCCACCTCGAGGCGCTTCTGCATGCCGAGCGTGAGCGCGCCCGCCGGGCGCCCGGCGGCGTCGCCCAGCCCGACGCGCGCGAGCAGCGCGCGCGCCCGCGCGGCGTGGCGCGCGCCGCGATAGCCGCGCAAGAGCCCGCCGACTCCCGCGTAGTTGGCGTGGCCGAGGGCGACGAGGACGTTGTCAAGCACGGTGAGGGCCCGGAACGGCCTGACGATCTGGAACGTCCGCGCGACGCCGGCGCGCGCGATGCGATGGGGCTGGGCGCCCGTCGTGTCGCGCCCGCCGAAGACGATGCGCCCCCGGTCGGGCGCCAGGAAGCCGGAGAGGCAGTGGAAGCACGTCGTCTTGCCGGCGCCGTTCGGACCGAAGAGGCCGAGGATCTGGCCCGCCTCGAGGGCGAACGAGACGTCGGCGAGCGCCTGGACGCCGGCGAAGCGCTTCGTGAGCCCCGTCACTTCGAGGAGAACCGTCATTGGAAGGCGCGGGCACCCGGGCTCACGCCACGCCCGCGCCGCTTGCGTAGCGCCCGCCAGACCGCGCTCTCGTCGCCGAGGAGTCCGGCCGGCTGGAAGCGCATGAGGAGCAGGAGGATCGTCCCGTAGGTGAGCATGCGGTAGTCGGCCATGAAGCGGAACAGCTCGGGCAGGACGCCCAAGACGACCGCGCCCGCGATCGCGCCCCGGTTCGTCCCGATGCCGCCGAAGACCAGCATGCAGAGGATCGTGATCGAGAACGGGAAGCCGAAGTCGCCGGCGGAGATGAACGTGAGGAACGACGCGTAGAAGGCCCCGGCGAGCCCGGCGAGTGCCGTGCCGACGGTGAACGCCGCGATCTTGAACTTGCGCACGTCCACCCCGGATGCGCGCGCCGCGTCCTCGTCCTCGCGCACGGCGAGCAGCGCCAGCCCCGCCCACGAGCGCAAGAGCCAGAGATTGACCGCGAGTGCCAAGACCACGCCCGCCGCGACGAGCAGGAAGAAGCCGGACTTCGCGACCTCTCGCCCGAAGAGCGCGGGCCCCGGGATCCCGCCGATGCCGAGGGCGCCGCCGAAGAACGGGAAGTAGAGGAACACCGCCACCACGACGAAGTTCACCCCCATCGTCGTGATCGCCAGAAAGTCCTCGCGCACGCGGATCGCGGCCGCCCCGATGAGGGCGCCGAACGCCGCCGCCGTCGCGACCGCCGCGGCGAGCGCGGGCCAGAAGTCCCACCGGTAGCTCACCGTCAGGATCGCCGCCGTGTAGGCGCCCACGCCGAAGAACGCCGCGTGGCCGAGCGAGATCTGGCCCGCGAGCCCCGTGATCGTGTTGAGGCCGAGCGTCAGGATCGCATAGATCCCGCAGAACGTCGCGACGGTCAGGATGTACACGCCCGCCCTACCGGCCGAGGAGCCCCTGCGGGCGGAAGAGGAAGACCGCGATCATGGCGAGGAAGGCCCACGCGTCGCGGGGCAGGGCGAAGTCCACGAGGGAGATGAGGATCGTCTCGACGACGCCGACGAGGAGGGCGCCGAGCACGGTGCCGGGGATCGAGCCCATGCCGCCCAGCACGATGATCGCGAGCCCCTTGTAGCCGGTGACCCCGCCCATCGTGGGCGAGACGGAGTTGTAGTAGATGCCGACCAGCACGCCCGCCGCGCCGGCGAGCGCCGAGCCCAGCGCGAAGTTCAGCGTGACGACGCGGCGGACGTTCATCCCGCAGGCGGCTGCCATGTCGCGGTCCTGGCTCGTCGCGCGGAGCGCCAGGCCGAGCGGGGTGCGCGCGATGAAGAGCCAGAGCGCTCCGAGCAGGGCGGCGGTGACGGCGATGACGAGGAGTTGGGGCGCGGTGACGAGGACCGGCCCCACGCGCACGTCGGGCAGGAGAAGCGGCACGTCGAGCGAGTAGGGCTGGGGCCCGGCGACGATGCGAAAGACCTCCTCGAGGCCGATGAAGACGCCGATGGAGGCGATCAGCGTCGCGATCGGGGGCTTCGCCAGGAGCGGCCAGTAGACCCACCGCTCCATCGCGAGCCCCGCCAGGACCGCGCTCGCCATCGCCGCCGCGAGCGCCGCCCAGAAGCTCCCCGTCGCCTGGAACGCCCAGAGGCCGCCGTAGGCGCCGAGCGTGAAGACGGCGGCGTGGGCGATGTGCAGCACGCGCAGCACCCCGTAGACCATCGTGAGCCCGAGCGCCATGAGCGCGTACAGGCTCCCGACGGTCAGCCCGTTGACGAGCTGCTGCAGCAGCACCGGGCCCGGCGCGCGCCGCCCGCTACTGCACGGGCGGCGTGATCACGTCCGGGTTGTCGATGACGCCGAACGAGCGGATCTTGCCGTCCCGGACGATCTGGATCTGGACCGGCTTGGTCACCTCGCCCTTCGTGAACTTCGAGATCTTCCCGGTGATCGCGGGATAGTCCCGGAGGTTCTGGAGCGCGCCGCAGATCGCCTTCGGGTCGGTGCCGCCGACCTCGATGCCCCGGACGAGGATCTTCACCGCGTCGTAGGCGGACGCGCCCACCATGTCGGCGCCCGTGCCGGCCTTGGCCGCGTACTTCCGGAGGAAGCCCTGCACCTCGGCGCGCGGGTCGTCGCGGTTCAGGTTCGTCGTGAACGTCGTGCCCTCGGCGGCGGCGCCGGCGAGCTCGAGGTACTTGGGCGAGTCGATGCCCTCGGTCCCCTCGAGCAGGGCCTTGATGCCGAGCTCGCGCGCCTTCCGCGCGATGAGCGAGCCCTCGTTGTAATAGCTCGTGTGGTAGATGAGGTCGATCGGCTGATCCTTGAGCTTGGTGAGGTACGGGCCGAACTCCTTTTCGCCGAGTGGGTACTGCTGCTCGGACACGATCTCGGCGCCGAGCTTCCGGGCGCGCTCGATGAACGCGGCGCCCGCGACGAGCCCGAAGTCGTTCTTGATCGTGAGCACGGCGATGCGCTTCGCTTTCAGGAGCTTCACCGCCGACTCGGCGCCCGCCGCGCCTTCCACCTGCCCGAGGAAGCCGTTACGGAAGACGCACGGCCCCGCCTTCGTCACGTCGGGATGGACCGCGTAGGCGACGGTCACCGGCAGCCCGGCCTTGGCGAAGATCGGCGCGGTCACCCGGCTCGGCATCGAGTAGGAGCCGGAGACGATGCCCACGACCCCGTCCTTCTCCACGAGCTTGGTCGCGAGGGCGACCGCCTCCTTCGAGTCGTGGCGGTCGTCGTAGACGACGAGCTCCACCTTCCGGCCCTTGATCCCGCCCGCGACGTTGATCTCCTCGACGGCGATCTCCGCCGAGTGCTTCGCCGAGGCGCCGTCGGCGGCGGCGAAGCCGGTGAGCGGCGCGAAGAAGCCGATCTTGATCGCGTCCTGGGCGGCCGCCCGGCCGGCGACGAACCCGCCGGCGGCGACGAGAATGGCGAGCATGAGTGCGCAGACACGTGTCATGGCCGAGGTCCTCCTGTCCGCAGACTGTATCATCTCGCCGCGTACTCGAACTTCTGGAACTCCGTGACGCTGTCCGCCTTGGACCAGACGCCGACGCCGCCCGGCTCGGCGAGTACGCCGTCGCGGACCGTGAAGAGCCGCCGGCCGTCGAACGTCACGCGGAATTCCTCACTCGCGAAGTCCACGCGGAGCGTGTGCCACGCCGCCGACGCCACGCGCGCCCGCGTCCCCTCGGACCCGGCCGGCCCGTCCACCGGCGTGAGGTCGACGCGCCGGCCGTCCACCACCTTGAAGGCGACGACGTTGCCCGCGAGCGCGTGCGCCCGCGCGACGTAGTAGTTGTTCGCGTCGCGCCAGCGCCAGACGACGCCGCCCGCACGGTCCTCGCGACCGCCGATGGGCCTGAGCCGCACCTGCACCCACCCGTCGCGGACCGCGGCGTCGCGCAAGACAGCCCACGCCGACGCCGCGCCGCCGCGGTAGATGAGCTTGCCGTCCCGCTCGGCCCAGCGCGGCGTGCCGCGGCCCGTGAGGCCGCGGTCCCAGACGCCCGCCATCTGCGCGTTCGCCGCGGTCGCCGCGAGGAGCAGCGCCGCCACGAGGAGCCGTCCTGCGATCACTCGAGCGGCCCGATCGCGGCCTCGACGGCGGCCAGCACTGCGCCGTCGGCGCAGAGCGCCAGCGCCGCGTCCAGATCGGCCTTGAGATACCGGTCCTCGGCGAGAGGCGCGATCCGCCGGCGGACGGCCTCCCGCGCCGCGGCGCTCCCGCGCCCCGGCTGGAGCGGCGCGCGGAGGTCGAGCGCCTGGGCGGCGCAGAGCAGCTCGATCGCGAGCACCTGGCGCGCGAGCCCGAGCGTCGCGCGGAGCTTGAGCGCGGCCGTCGCGCCCATGGAGTTGTAGTCCTCCTGGAGCGCCGAGGTCGGGATGGAGTCCACGCTCGCCGGATGCGCGAGCGTCTTCAGCTCCGAGGCGAGCGCCGCGGCGACGTACTGGGCGATCATGTAGCCGGAGTTGAGCCCGCCGTGGGGCGACAGGAACGCGGGCAGGCCTTCCGACACGAGCGGGTTCACGAGCCGGTCGATCCGCCGCTCGCTGATCCCCGCGAGCTGGGCGGTGCCGATCGCGAGCGTGTCGAGCGCCAGTCCGAGCACCTCGCCGTGGAAGTTCCCGCCGCTCAGCACCGCGCCCTCGGTCCCGCTACCGGGGAAGACGAGCGGGTTGTCGGACACGCTGCCGAGCTCGCGCTCGAGGACCGCGCGCGCGAAGCCGATCGCCTCGCGCGCGGCGCCGTGGACCTGCGGCATGCAGCGCAGGCTATAGGCGTCCTGCACGCGCGTGCAGTCGCGGTGCGAGGCGATGATCGCGCTCGCCTCGGTGAGCTTTCTCAGATTGGCCGCGGACGCGAGCTGCCCCGGATGCGGCCGCAACGCGTGGATGCGCGGGTCGAAGGCGGCGTTGGAGCCCATGAGCGCCTCGAGCGACATTGCCCCCGCGACGTCTGCGGTGCGCGCCAGCCGGAGCGCGTCGAGCACCGCGAGCGCCCCGAGGCCCGCCATCAGGTGCGTGCCGTTGAGGAGCGCGAGCCCCTCCTTGGCCTCGAGCGTGAGGGGTGAGAGCCCGGCGCGCGCCAGCGCCTCGCGGCTCGGCACCCGGCGCCCGTCGAGCCACGCCTCGCCCTCGCCGATGAGACACGCCGCGACGTGGGCGAGCGGCGCCAGGTCGCCGGAGGCGCCGACCGAGCCCCGCTCGAAGACGACGGGGTGGACCCGGCGGTTCAGGCACGCGGTGAGCGTCTCGACGAGGACCGGCCGCACGCCGGAGGCGCCCCGGGCCAGCGACGCGGCGAGCAGCAGCACGATCGCGCGGACCTCCTCCTCGGCGAGCGCCGCGCCGACGCCGCCCGCGTGGCTCAGCACGAGGTTCCGCTGGAGCGCGGCGCGCTCCCCGGGCGGGATGACGACGTCCTTCAGCTTGCCGACGCCGGTGGTGATGCCGTAGATCGGCTCCGAGGACGCGGCGAGCCGCTCGACGAACGCGCGGGAGGCGGCGAGCGCCTGAGCGGCGCGCGGCGCCAGGGCGACCTCCTCGCCCCGCCGGGCGACGGCCTCGACGGACTCGAGCGAGAGCGTGCCGCCGTCGAGGACCAGCGTCACACCGCCCAGCCCCGCGTCAGCTCGCCTACGCGCGCGAGCAGCTCGCGCGAGTCCACGGTCGTGAGGCGGCTCGACTCGACGACCCGCCGCCCGTGGACCCAGACGTCCGTCACCGCCTGGTGCGACATCGCGTACACGACCGACTTCAGGAGGTCGGTCCGCGGGTGGAGCGAGATGTGGTCGAGGTCCACCGCGACCAGGTCGGCGAGCTTGCCGGGCGCGATGACGCCGGCCTCCACCCCGAGGATCTCGGCGCCCGACCGCGTGCCGAGGGCGAACGCGGTGTCGGCGGAGAGCGCCGTGCCGTCGAGGAGCCGCACGCGCTGTAGCAGCGACGTCATGCGCATCTCCTCGAAGACCGACAGCCGGTTGTTCGTGCAGCCGCCGTCGGTCCCGAGGCCGACGCGCACGCCGGCCCGGAGCATCTCGGGCACGCGCGTGATGCCGTCGCCGAGGAACATGTTGGAGCTGGGGCAGTAGGCGAGCGCCGCGCGCCGCTCCCCCATCAACGTGATCTCTTCGTCGTCGAGCCACACGCAGTGGACGCCGATCATCCGGGGCCCGAGGACGCCGAGCCGGTCGAGGTAGCGGACGGGCGTGGCGCCGTGCTCCTTCAGCGTCCGCTGGCCCTCATACCGCCCCTCGGCGACGTGGATGTGGAAGGGCGTCCCCTCCGCCTCGGCGACCTCCCAGCCCGCGTGGATCATGGCCGCCGAGGCGCCGTGGGGGCTGTGGGGCGCGGGCTGCACGGCGACCGTCGGATCGTGCCGGTGGCGCGCGATCAGCTCCCTCACCCGCGCCGTCGCGTCCGCCACGCTCTCGCGGTAGCGCTTCGGCGCGCCCTCCCAGTCGTACATGGCGCGCGCGAGGACGAGGCGGATCCCGACCTCGCGCGCGGCCTC
>Ga0209108_10002335_pt1 | contig 10897 bp, 7 predicted proteins | sample Rifsed10ft1_FD_184003 | JGI IMG/M metagenome (GOLD analysis project Ga0209108, IMG submission 184003) | Soil microbial communities from Rifle, Colorado, USA - sediment 10ft 1 (version 2) | ecosystem: Environmental > Terrestrial > Deep subsurface > Rock core/Sediment | place: Rifle, Colorado...
GGCCTCGGATGCATCGCGCGCCGCGAGGTAGTGGGTCGCCAGTACGCCGGCAACCTCATCGTCACCCAGCGACTCGAAGTGTCGAGCCGCCGAGAGGTGGCGGGTCCGACGATCGCGTCTGGCGAGTGTGCCGTATGCCACCTCGCGGATGAGCGACTGGACGAACCCGTACTGGCCCCGCTCCGGTGAGCGCGGGTCCACGTCGAGGATGAGCATCTCCTGGCGGACCAGGTCGCGGAGGCGCGCCTCCAGGTCATCCGACGATCGCCCGCTGACGGCCGCAACGGCCGCCAGGGTGAAGGTCTGACCGAGGACCGCTCCATCCTGGAGGAGGTTCCGGTCATCGGGATCGAGGGCATCGAGGCGCGATGCGATCAGGGAGCGGAGGGTGTCGGGGATGGCGATCGCGCCCAGGTCCCTCGTCGGGCGATAGGCACCGTCGATCCGTTCCAGTCGACCGTCGGCGAGGAGCGAGCGGACCGTCTCGACCGCATAGAGGGGGAACCCCTCGGCGCGAGTCACGATCGCCTCGATCGCGGACGACGGCAGGCCCGGCACGAAGCCGGCGAGCAGCTCGGTCATGGCCTCGGCCGACAATGGCTCCAACGCCAGGGACGTGTAGTTGCGGGTCCTCGTGCCCCAATCCGGACGTCTGTCGAACAGCTCCGGACGGGCGAGCGTGACGACGAGGATCGGCACTCCCTTCGACCACTCGACGAGGTGGTCGATGAAGTCGATCAGGCCGCCATCGGCCCACTGGAGGTCCTCGAACAGGAGCACGGTGGTGCCCTTGGCGGCGATGCTCTCGAAGAACATCCGCCAGGCCGCGAAGAGCGCGTCCCGACCACCCGCCGGCGCGGGTTCGAGGCCGAGCAGCGTCAGCAGGGCCGGCTCGACCCAGCGCCGGTCGGCCTCGTTGGAGATGAACTCCGCGACGCTCTCGGCGATCCGGGCCCGCGTCGTCGCCTCGTCGTCGTCCTCGGCCAGATTCGCCCGGCGACGGACCATCTCGCCGAGCGCCCAGAACGTGATGCCATCGCCGTACGAGGGCGAGCGACCCCGGTGCCAGTAGATCGTCTCGACGATGCCGTCGATGTACTTCTCGAGTTCCCAGGCGAGGCGGCTCTTACCGATCCCGCCGGGCCCGCTGATCGAGACGAGCCTCGTCCGCCGGTCGCGTCCCGACGCCTCGATGAGGTCGCGAAGGACGCGCATCTCCTCGTCGCGCCCGACGAACGGCGGCTCCGGCATGTCCGAGCGGCCCTGGCCGCGCCGCTGGGCGACGACACGCATGGCACGCCAGGCGGGTATCGGGCTCGTCTTGCCCTTGAGAACCTGCTCGCCCGCCGCCTCGAACACGATGGCCTCCGATGCCGCTCGCATCGTCGCCTCGCCGGTAAGGACCGCCCCCGGTGGAGCGACTGATTGAAGTCGGGCAGCGGTGTTGACGAGGTCGCCGGCGACCATGCCCTGGTCCGTCGCTCCGAGGGTGACCGCCGCCTCGCCCGTCAGGACGCCCGCCCGCGCCTCGATCCCCGATCCAAGGGCCCGCACCGCATCCACCAGGTCGAGGCCGGCCCGGACGGCTCGCTCGGCGTCGTCTTCGTGCGCGACGGGCGTGCCCCACACGGCCATGACAGCATCGCCGATGAACTTCTCGACGGTACCGCCATAGCGCCCGACGATGCCGCTGGCGATCTCGAAGTAGCGCGAGAGCATGTCCCGGACCGCCTCGGCATCCTTCTCCTCGGCGAAGGGCGTGAAGCCGACGAGATCGGCGAAGAGCACGGTGACGAGACGGCGCTCCGCGGCCGGCTGCTGGACCGGGACGGTCGGCTGTGCCGCCCTCGCGGCGGGCGCCCCGGACGAGGGCCCGAGCGGCAGCGCGCACTCGCCGCAGAACTTGGCGGCCGCTGGGTTCTGGTGTCCGTTCGGACACGTCCGCCCGAACGGCGTTGCGCACTCGACGCAGAACTTGGCGGTCGGCACGTTCTCGGTACCGCAGTTCGAGCAGATCATGGGCTCCGATCCCAGGCGGACGCCGAGCGTACCCGATGGGGCCACGATCCGGCAGGCATAATCGGTTCCGGAGCGCCGTTGCCGCGTTCCAGGGGGTGCCTGGAGGATCCACGTGGCGACGGCTCCTGCTACGAGCGCCCCGCAGCGAGCCGGGCTCGTCCTGCTGTCGCTCATCCTCGTGGCGGCGGTCGCCAATCTCAACCTGGCGGTGGCCAATGTCGCGCTGCCGTCCATCGGCGCCGCCTTCGACGCGTCGCAGACGGCCCTGGATCTCGTGGCCGTCGGCTACTCCCTCGGACTGGCGGCATCCGTGCTCTGGCTCGGCGCCCTCGGCGACCGGTACGGGCGCAAGATGATGCTGCTCCTCGGCATGGCGCTGTCGGTGCCCGCCTGTCTCATCGCGGCCTTCGCACCGACGATCGAGATCCTGTTCGTCGGCCGCCTCCTGGGCGGCCTGTCGGCTGGCATGGCCTTCCCCACGACCCTGGCCCTCATCACGGCGCTCTGGTCCGGCCCCGGCCGGACGCGCTCGATCGCCCTGTGGTCGGGCCTCGGTGGCGCCATCGCCTCCCTGGGGCCGCTCGTGTCCGGTTTCCTCCTCGAGCGGTTCGACTGGGGCTCGGTCTTCCTCATCACGCTGCCACTTGCGGTCGTCGCGTTCGTCGCCGCGAAGGTCTACGTTCCCGCTCACGTCAACGAGGCGACGGACCCGGTCGACAACCTCGGTGGGATCCTGTCCGCCCTCCTGATCGGCGCCCTGGTGCTCGGCATCAATTTCGCGGCCGTCCCGAACGCGCAGGCGCTGGCGCTCGGCCTGTTCGCCATCGCCATCGCGGCGACGGTGGCCTTCCTCGTCCGGCAGCGCCGGGCGGCCAACCCACTCTTCGACCTCAGGGTCGCGTCGCGGCGGATCTTCTGGGTCGCGGCGCTGGCCGGGATCATCGTCTTCGGGACGCTCATGGGCGCGATGTTCATCGGCCAGCAGTTCCTCCAGAACATCCTCGGCTACTCGACGCTGGAGGCCGGAGCGGCCATCCTGCCGGCCGCCCTGTTCATGGTCCTCATCGCGCCCCGCTCGGCGAGGCTCGTCGATGCCCGGGGGGCCCGATTCACCCTCCTGACGGGCTACGCCCTGTGTCTCGTCGGTTTCGTCGTCATGCTCCTGTTCTGGGACGAGGGCATCCCCTACTGGGTCGTCGGGGTCGGCTATGCCTTCATCGGGGCCGGCGTCGGGTTCGCGGGGACGCCGGCGTCGCACTCGCTGACGGGGTCCGTCCCGGTGGAACGAGCCGGCATGGCGTCCGGGACGGCGGACCTCCAGCGCGACCTCGGCGGGGCGATCATGCAGTCGATCCTCGGCGCCCTCCTCACGGCCGGCTATGCCGCCGCGGTCGCCACGGCCATCGCCGGCGCCCCGAACGCCAACCAGATCTCGAGCAGCACCCAGGCCCAGCTCCAGAAGTCGTTCGCCAGCGCCGAGGCCGTCGCGGCGCAGTACCCGCACTACGCCGACGCGATCACGGCCGGCGCCAAGGAGTCGTTCCTCGCCGGAGCCGACTGGGCCTACATGGCCGGGATCGTGGCGATCCTGCTCGGGGCGGCGGTCGTCTTTGTCCTCTTCCCGAGGAAGGAGCGCGAGGAGGCACTCCTGGCCGCCTACCATGCCGAGGACACGGGAGCCGATGAGGTGGCCAGGCCATGACCATGCTCGACATCTACCGCACGCAGTGGCGCGTCCTCCGGGAGTGGCGGGGTGGACGGTGGGCGCTCACGAAACGGCTGCTCATCACGCTCATCGTCAACACGATCTCGTTCTCGGCGGCCGCCTGGATCCTGCCTGGGATCACGGTGACGCGCTGGCTCGATGCGGCCGTGGCCGTCATCCTCATGGCGGTCTTCAACGCCCTCGTCCGGCCCGTTCTGCTGGCGTTCGTCGCCCCACGCTCGCTCGTGCTGACCGGCGTCCTCGTCCTCGTCCTCCAGGTCGTCGTGTTCCTCGTCGTCGCGAACTTCGCGCCGGGTGTCGAGGTCGATGGTTTCGTCGCCGCCCTGATCGGCTCGTTCATCTTCGCCATCGTCAACACGATCCTCATCTCGATCCTGGCCGTCGACAGCGGCGACTCCTTCTACAGCCTCCTCATCCAGAACCTGCTCCTCAAGCGGGCGGCGGCGCCGACCGACCAGCCCGGCCTCGTCATCATCCAGATCGACGGCCTCGCCTACCCGATCCTCGCCGGCCGCATACGGGCCGGCTCGGTCAATACGATGGCCGGCTGGGTCCGCGACGGGAGTCACAAGCTGTCGCGTTGGGAGGCGATCCTGCCGTCGATGACCTCGGCCAGCCAGGCCGGCATCCTCCACGGCAACAACGACGGCATCCCGGCCTTCCGGTGGTACGAACGCGACCGCCAGAAGCTCATGGTCTCGTCGAGCCCGGTCGACGCCGGCGAGATCGTCCGCCGGCTCTCCAACGGCGAGGGCCTCCTCTCGAACAACGGGGCCAGCATCTGCAACCTCGTCACCGGAGACGCCACCCGCTCCTACCTCACGACCGCCGCCATCAAGGACGAGTCGCAGGGCATCGGGGAGAGCCAGGCGTTCCTCGGCTTCTTCCTCAGCCCGAGTGGCTACCTGCGGTCATTCACGCTGTTCCTCGGCGAGTTCGTCAAGGAGCTCGTCCAGGCCCGTCGGACGCGCCGGGCGGGCATCCAGCCGCAGATGCACCGCGGGATGAAGTACGCCGGCATGCGGGCCGCCAGCAACGTCCTCCTTCGAGACGTCAACGTATCGCTCATCATCGAGGAGATGTACCGCGGTACGAACGTCATCTACGCCGACTTCACCGATTACGACGAGCTGGCCCACCATTGCGGCCCGGAGCGCGTCGAGTCGTTCGAGGCGCTCGACGGAGTCGACGCGGCCATCGCGACGCTCTCCAAGGCCGCCAAGGACGCCCCCCGGCCCTATCGCTTCGTCGTCCTGTCAGACCACGGCCAGAGTCTCGGGGCGACGTTCCTGCAGCGCTACGGAAAGAGCCTCGGCGAGGTCGTTCGGGACCTCATGTCGGGGCGGGCGACCCTCGTCCAGGCGAAGGCAACGGCGGAGGGGTCGACATTCGTCAACTCGTTCCTGTCCGAGATCACGCGCAGCAAGGGCGTCGGGCCGGCCGTCGCTCGGGCCGCCCTTGGCGGCCGCACGAAGGACGGCGTCGTCGACCTCGACGAGCCCGAAGACATCCCACCGCCGGCCGATCCCTCCGCCATCGCGGTGGTCGGCTCGGGCAACCTCGGTCTCGTCTGGTTCACCGGCCACGATCATCGTCTGACCGTCGAGGAGATGGAGGGGCTACACCCGGAGCTCCTCGCCTCGCTCGTGGCCCATCCGGGCGTCGGGCTCATCATGGTCCGATCGAGCCAGCATGGCGCCATGGCGATCGGCCGCAACGGCATCCGCTTCCTCGACCAGGATCGTGTCCAGGACGAGGATCCGACGACCCTCTTCGGCGAGCACACCGTCATGAGCCTCCGGCGCGAGGACGCCATGACCCACGCACCCGACATCCTCCTCCTCAGCCAATACGACCCGGTGATGGGCGAGGTCGCCGCATTCGAGGAGCTGATCGGCTCCCATGGTGGCCTCGGCGGCCCACAGACCGAGCCGTTCATCCTCCATCCCGCCGACTGGGAGCTCGATGAGCCCGTGCCGCTCGGTGCGCCGGCCGTCTACCGCAACATCCGTCGCTGGCTCGAGTCGATCGGCATCCGGTTGGGGAAGCCCGACGAGACCCCACCGGCGGCGGCCTAGACGTGGTTCATCTAGAGGATTCGCGGACGTAGACTGCCGAGGTGCCTTCCAGGGTCAGCGCCGGCATCCTCCTGTACCGCCAGCACGACGGCAACCTCGAGGTGCTGCTCGCCCACCCCGGCGGCCCCTACTTCTCGGGCAAGCGGGACGGCCACTGGACGATCCCCAAGGGCGAGGTCGAGGGCGACGAAGAGCTCGTCTCGGTGGCGCTGCGCGAGTTCGAGGAAGAGACCGGCACGTCGATCACCACCGCCCTGGACCGGCTCATCTCGCTCGGCGAGATCGTCCAGAAGGGCGGCAAGCTCGTCGTGGCCTGGGCGGCCGAAGGCGACCTCGATCCTGACACCGCGCACAGCAACGCCTTCACGATGGAATGGCCGCCGGGCTCCGGGCGGTTCGGCGACTACCCCGAGATCGACGAGGTAGCCTGGCTGTCCCCGACCGACGCGCGGCGCCGCATCAAGCCGACACAGATCCCGTTCATGGACCGGCTCGAGGCCGCCCTGACGGAGAGGGTCAGCTCGCCGGGATGAGGATCACTCCGTTCGAGCCGTCGGCCTGGACGAGGGTCAGCGTGTCCCCGCTCACCCGGTAGTTCGTCGATGCCCGGAGGGCGGCCAGGTACTGCGTCTCCTGGGTCATGATCGGCTCCGGACACGCCATCCTGGTCGTGCCCAGGGGCCCGATGGCGAGCGTCTCTCCGGTCAGCGTGTACGAACCGTTGTAGGTGTTGCAGCCGGACGAACCCGAGACGATCCCGTCCGCGCCGAACGTCGCCGTCAGCTCGGTGCCTGCAGCCGGCGACACGACGGCGCTGGCACCATCGTTGTAACCGGTGACGGTCCAGGCGCCGATGAGCGGGTTGGACGGACCGGCCTTGTAGGTCAGGATCGCGGTGCCCGAGCCGTTGAAGAGCGTCAGCGTGTCGGCCGTGGCGGTGAAGGAGGCGGCGGTCGGCAGGGCGGCGAGGTAGGCCGTCTCGACATCGCCGTCCGGACCCTCGCATAGCATGAGCGTTGATTGGATCAGACCGATCGTGATCTTCGATCCGTCGATCTCGTACGGGCCGCTGTACGAGTTGCAGCCGCCGGAGCCGGACACGGTCCCGTCGGCGAACGTAGCGTCCACGGTGACACCCGCCGGCACCGGGGTCGAGGTCCGATTCGAATCGTACGACGTGAGAATCCAGCGCACGCCATCGATCGTACCGCCGGTGCCCCCTCCGGCGAGAAGACTGCAGCCGGCGACGAGGACGGCCGGGATCATCGCCAGGGAGACAATGGCGCGGCGCATCACTTCTCCTTGATGGTGGAAGGGACTGCGATGAGGCGCCGAGGCGCTGGCGCAGGTCCCGTCAGTGTAAGCGGAGCTCGCCGAGACGTCGCTCGATGAAGCGGCGCTCGCTCGCGTTGCCCGTGAGCTCGAGCGCCCGTCGATAGGCGATCCCGGCCTCCTCGGCACGGCCCAGGCGGCTCAGCAGATCGGCCCGCGCCGCGTGGAAGTACGGGTAGGAGGCGAGCTCTCCTGTCAGCCGATCAATCCGGGCGAGGCCACGCGCAGGGCCATACGCCATCGCCTCGGCGGCCCCCCTGTTCAACTCGACGACCGGCGACGGCTCGATGCCCGCCAGCGCGCCGTACAGCGAGACGATCCGCCGCCAGTCCGTCGTGGCGAAGGTCGACGCCTCGTCGTGTGCGGCGGCGATGGCCGCCTGGAGCTGGTACGAACCCGGTCGACCCATCCGCCATGCGCGCTCCAGGATCGACCGGCCCTCGGAGATCAGGGCGCCGTCCCACAGCGATCGGTCTTGCTCCTCGAGGAGGACGATATCGCCGTCCGCCTCGCGGGCCGGTCGCCGGGCATCGTGGAGCAGCATCAGCGCGAGGAGCCCGAGCACCTCCGGCTCGTCCGGCATGAGAGAGGACAGGACCCGCGCCAGGCGGATCGCCTCGGCGATCAGGTCGGTCCGCAGCAGGTCACCGCCGGAGGTGGCGTCGTACCCCTCGTTGAAGACGAGGTACAGGACCCGCAGCACCCCGTCGAGCCGCTCGGGCAGCAGATGGTCCGGCGGGACGCGATAGGGGATCGCCGCGTCGCGGATCTTCCGCTTGGCACGGACGATCCGTTGGGCGAGCGTCGGTTCCGGGACAAGGAACGCGCGGGCGATCTCCGGCGTCGACAGGCCGCCCAGCGTCCGGAGTGTCAGCGCGACCCGCGCGTCCATCGCGAGGGCCGGGTGACAGCACGTGAAGATGAGCCGGAGCCGGTCGTCCACGATCGGGTGCCTCGCCTCCTCGCGGGCCACGGCGATGGCCTCCACGTCGCCTCTCCCCTCTGCTTCGATCGCCGCCTCTCTGCCGAGGCGCTCGGCCTTCTCGGCCAACCGCTTGTCGCGCCGCAGGCGATCGATCGCCCGATTGCGAGCGGTCGTCGTTATCCAGGCCCCGGGGTTATCGGGCAGGCCGTCCCGTGGCCACCGCTCGATTGCCCGGAGGAAGGCGTCCTGGACCGCCTCCTCGGCGAGGTCGAAGTCGCCCGTCTGCCGGATGAGCGTCGCGACCGCCCGCCCGGATTCCTCGCGGAACAGGCGGTCGACGACCTCCGGCGTGACGGCGACGGTCACGCGTCCAGGGGCGGCTGTCAGGCGGTCGTGGGAGCCGCGAACTGCTCCTCGACGTTGCCTGCCGCGAAGTCGATGACCGGGCGCACCTCGACGGTCCCATACCACGAACCGGGGCACCTGGCGGCCCAGGCCAGCGCCTCGTCGAGATCCGAGCACTCGAGCAGGTAGAACCCGCCCAGGCCCTCCTTCGTCTCGGCGAAGGGCCCGTCGGTCGTGATCGTCTGGCCGTCACGGACGCGCACGCTGGTGGCCGTCTGGTTCGGCTGGAGCGCCTCGCCGCCCTTGTTGATCCCGGCGTCGGTGATCGCCTTGGTAAAGGCGTTGTACTCCTCCATGACCTTGCCCCAGACCGCCGGGTCCGGCGGTTCGGGAGACGGGTTCGCGGTCTGCTCGTCGTAGATCAGGAGCGCGTACTGCATCTCGTGCCTCCCTCGCTTGTGCCGTGGCGGTCGGACGCCGCCATCACCTCGACGACGAACGAGCGGCGCCGGAATCGACAGACGCCACCGTCTCCCCATCCGGAATGTACGAGATCGGACCGGGCAGCGGCTCCGAAAGGTGGCGTCCCGCCGAGACCGAGAGCTCGGGTTCCGGGCCGGCCTCGGCGGACACCGCGGCCCGGGCGGCGACATCCGCTGCGACGAGCGGACGGAGCGCCGCGGCGCCCTTCTCGACCGAGCCGCGGAACATCGGCAGCATCGCCTGGAGGATCACCCGGTCCTTGAGGGATCGCGGTTTGGCGACGCGGTACTCGACCCGGGTGCCGGTGTCGGTCGGGATGAACGCCGTCGTGGTCGTGAACTGGGGGATCCCACGCTGGGGCATCTGCGAACGATCGGTCACGTAGTCGTAGGGGCGCCAGTCGAGGATCTCCTCGATGACCGCGTCCTTTCCGTGGACACAATGGTTCGTCGTGCCGACCGCCTGGCGTCCATCGGGCGCATCGGGCACGATCGCGATGACACCTTCCTGCCACTTCGGCCGGCGGATCGGGGACGTCACCCAGTCCCAGACGATCGCAGGTGGGCCGGGTAGCTCGATGGCCGCGATGCCCAGAGCATCCTTCGCGTCGACGTACACCCTCGTCCGCTCCTGCTCGGCCTTCCAGGCGCGATCGAGATCGCGCACCCAGCCGACGACCTCCCCGACTCCCTCGTAGTCCGCGGCGTGCCGGACGAACGACGCAGCAGGGTCATCGATCCCCATCGCGTCGACCAGCGGCTGCGTGTAGAGGACGTAGGCATCGAGCCCCAGAGCGTCCCCGACGGTGTTCTTCAAGAGGCGGTGGGCGACGATGACGTCGCTGCCGACGAGCTCCTCCCAGCCGGCGATCCGCTGGAAACCGACCTGGCCGTGATGGGCCACGAACTTGAGGTTGAGGGCGGGGATGAGGACGCAGGCGTTGCACTCGCAGGAGCTTGCCTTGTCGATGTCGCGGAGGCGCCGTCGGAACGCGAAGTAGCAGCCCTCGATCGTGTCCCCGAGGGCGGTCGGATCGACCGCCTCGGTCACGACGTAGCAGAAGGCCGCATCGCCCTCGAGCTTGGCCAACCGGAACAGCGGGTGCAGCGCCGTCACCACCGTGTCCATGAGGTCCGCCAGGACGTCCTGGGCATGGTCCAGCTCCGCACCGGCCAGATACCTGGTATAGCCAGCGATGTCGGCGATGGCGAGGCAGGCCGGCTCTGGCTTGGCGAGCATCGTCCGCTGACGATACGGCATACGCCGCGGTTATCAAGTGCCGCGATCCCGACGCCCGGATCTCCTCGACGCGGGTACAGTGCGGGCATGGCACCCCGAACCGAGATCGTGACGGCAGCCGGCCGAGACGTGACCGTCACCAACCCGGACAAGGTCTATTTCGCCGAGCGCGGCCACACGAAGCTCGACCTCGTGCGCTACTACGTCGCCGTCGCGGACGGTGCGCTGCGGGGCGTTCGTGGCCGCCCGATGGCGCTCAAGCGCTTCGTGAACGGCGCGGCAGGCGATTTCTTCTTCCAGAAGCGGGCGCCAGAGTCGCGCCCGGCCTGGATCCGGACGGTCGAGCTGTCGTTCCCATCGGGCCGCACGGCCGCGGAGATCGTCCTCGACGACGACGCCGGTCTCGCCTGGGTGGCGAACCTCGGCTGTATCGATCTCAACCCTCACCCGATCCGCGCCGACGACCTCGATCACCCCGACGAGCTGCGGGTCGACCTCGACCCCGTGCCGGGCGTCCCCTGGTCGCAGGTCCGCACCGTCGCTCTCGTCACGCGCGAGGCGCTCGACGCCGTCGGTCTCGTCGGCTGGCCCAAGACATCGGGCAGCCGCGGGATCCACGTGAACGTCCGGATCGAGCGTCGCTGGACGTACCCCGAGGTCCGCCGGGCGGCCCTCGCCCTGGCCCGGGACGTGGAGCGCCGGGCGCCCTCGATCGCGACCTCGAAGTGGTGGAAGGAGGAGCGCCACGGC
>Ga0209108_10002340_pt1 | contig 10882 bp, 8 predicted proteins | sample Rifsed10ft1_FD_184003 | JGI IMG/M metagenome (GOLD analysis project Ga0209108, IMG submission 184003) | Soil microbial communities from Rifle, Colorado, USA - sediment 10ft 1 (version 2) | ecosystem: Environmental > Terrestrial > Deep subsurface > Rock core/Sediment | place: Rifle, Colorado...
AGCACGCTGGCGCCGCCGCCGTTGCCGAACAGCGCCACGCGCTGCGTCGGATGCCGCGGCTGCGGCTGCAGCGCCTGGAACATGAGCAGCGTGTCGATGAATTCGTCGAGCGTTTCCACCAGCACGCAACCGGTCTGCTTCGAGAGCGCAACCCATGCGCGATCATCACCCGCCAGCGATCCGGTGTGCGAGACCGCCGCGGCCCGGCCCTGGGAGGTGCGGCCGCCCTTGAGGATCACCACCGGCTTCACCGCGCGCGCGCCGCGCAGGATTTCGAACAACTGCCGCCCGTCTTTCGCGGCCTCGATGTACATCCCGATCACTTTCGTCTGCGGATCGGCGAGGTAGAACTGCAGCAGGTCGTTGGGACCGATGTCGGCACAGTTGCCGACGGTGACGAGGCCCGAGAACTTGAGCCCGCGGGCAAAGCCGCGCCGGATGATGTCGGTGCCGAGTCCGCCGCTCTGCGAGACGATGCCGACGCCCCCGACCTCTTCCGGCCCGATCTCGGCGAAAGTGACGCGCCCGCGCGGGGTGTAAAGACCGAGACAGTTGGGACCGATGAGCCGCATGCCGCCGTCCCGGGCCGCCGCGGCAAGCTCTTCCTGCAGCGCCTTGCCTTCGTCGACTTCGCCGAAGCCGCTCGAGATCACCTGCGCGAACCGGACGCGGCCCCGCGCCTCACGCAGGAGCGGCGCGACTTGCGCCGCCGCGATCGCGATGTAAGCGTAGTCCACGGGCTGCGGCGTATCGCCGAGGCTGCGATAGGCCCTGAGGCCGTCGATCTCCTGCGCCGAAGGATGGATCGGGTAAATTTCGCCCGTGTAGCCGAATTCGCGGATGCGGCGGATGAAAATGTTGGGAAGCGCCGCGCCGCGCGTGGAGGCGCCGACCACCGCCACGGTCCTGGGCTCGAACAGCGGTTTGAAGCGCTCGATCACGTCATCCACCACGTATCACCCGCCACTCTTTGCCAGCACGAACCGGGCATCGACTGCCACCGCCCCGTGTTCAGACACGACGACGGGATTGATGTCCGCTTCGGCGATGTCCTGCGCGTGCGTCATCAGCAGGCCGCCCTCTCCGCCGATTTTGAGCAGCACGTCGACGATTGCCGTTCGCGACACCGGTCCACGCCCGCGCGCGCCGCGGAGCAGTGCCGCACCTTTCAGCTCGTCGAGCATCTCCCCGGCGTCGCGCCGCGTGATCGGGCAGATCCGGAACGACACGTCGGCGAGCACCTCGACGAAGATGCCGCCGAGGCCCACCATCACCAGCGGCCCGAACTGCGGATCGCGCACGCCGCCGACGACGATCTCCTGTCCCGCCGGCGCCATTTCCTCCACCAGGAATCCCTCGATTCGAGCATCTTTTTTATAAGCGCGCGCATTCGCAAGAATCTCCTCGCAAGCCATTGCCAGTTCCTCAGAGGATGTGATGTTGAGTCGTACCGCGCGCGCTTCGCTCTTGTGCAGAATGTCCGGCGACATCACTTTCACCACCACCGGCAAGTTCAATTTCCCCAGCGCAGCGACGACTTCCGCCACGCCCGGCACGACGACCGAGCGCGGCACCGCAACGCCATACGCGGCGAGCAGCTCTTTTCCTGCCCGCTCGTCAAGCGCGGCGCGGTTCTGCTTCCTCGCCTCAGCGATCACTGTAATCATCCCCGAATCCCATCAACCGCGGGCGGTTGATTTTTCCTGCCAAGCACTTCTGAAATCAGGCCGGTATGCACGCGGCCCTCGCGGAACGCGTCCGAGCGCAATACCGCCAGCACCGCGGGGATGTTGTGCTTGAGCCCCTGGATGTCGAAAGCGCCGAGCGCCTCGATCAGCCTGTCGATCGCCTGCTCGCGCGCGGGCGCGTGCACGATGACTTTGGCGATCATCGGGTCGTAGTGCGGCGTCACGTCGCGACCCTCTGCATAGCCGGTCTCGACGCGGATCGTCCCGTCCTGAGGCGGCCGGAACACTTTGAGTTTTCCGGGCGACGGAAAGAAAGTCTTCGGATCTTCGGCATACACCCGGGCCTGTATCGCGTGTCCATCGATCCCGACTTTCGGCGGCAGGATCGCAGCGAGCTTCTCACCCGCCGCGGAACGTATCTGCGCTTTCACCAGATCCACGCCGGTGATCTCCTCGGTCACGCCGTGCTCGACCTGGAGCCGCGTGTTCATTTCGAGGAAACTGAATGAGCCGTCGGCGCCGTAGAGCATTTCGACGGTGCCGATGTTGTCGTAGCCCATCTCGCGCATGATTCCCGCGACCTTCTCCGCCATGCCTTCCGCCTCCACGCGCGCGATGCCGGGGGCGGGCGCTTCCTCGATGACCTTCTGGTTGCGCCGCTGCGTCGAGCAGTCGCGCTCGTAGAGATGCGCCAGCGCGCCGTGGCTGTCGCCGAGCACCTGGAATTCGACGTGGCGGGGTCGATCGATCAACCGCTCCAGGTACACATCGGTGCTGCCGAAGCCGCGGCTCGCCATCGACCGCGAGCGTTCCACCGCGGCCAGCAGCTCGGTTTCATTGCGCGCCGGCAGCATGCCGATGCCGCCGCCACCGCCGGCCGGCTTGACCAGCACCGGGAAGCCGACGGCACGCGCCGCCGCCAGCACCGCATCGGGATCGGCAGGCAGCACATCCGAGCCGCGCGACATCGGCATGCCGCGCTCGGCGGCCAACTCGCGTGCGCGCGTCTTGTGCCCCATCGCATCTATCCACTTGGGGGACGGACCGATGAAGCGCGCGCCGGCGTCGATCACCCGCTGAGCGAACCCGGCGTTCTCGGAGAGGAATCCGTATCCCGGGTGGAGCCCGTCGGCGCCCGAGCGCTTGATCACACCGAGCAGCCGCCCCTGGTTGAGATAGCTGTCACCGGCCGGGGCCGGGCCGATCTCGTAGGCCTCGCTTGCCAGGTCCAGGTACGGCGCGCCGTAATCCGCCTCGGAGTAGACCGCGGTGGACTTGATGCCGAGTTCGTACAGCGCGCGCAACACCCGCGCCGCCACCGCCCCCCGGTTCGCTACCAACACCTTGCTAAACATCTTCTAGCGTCGTGTCCCGTGGATGACTTTCAGTAGTCGGCGCCGGGCACGCGCCCCGCTGTCATCGCGAGGAGTAGGCGACGCGGCGATCTCGCGGCTGGCCGCGGTTGCGTTGCCTGCAACGAGATTGCTTCGGGCCTCGCAATGACACCAAAGGCGCATTCTGCCGCAGTTCCGTTTACCGGACTGACCCGTCACTTAAAAAAGGCATTTGCGGGAGAGCAAACTAGTAGCTCGTCGGCCAGGTGCGCATTAGGTGCTGGCCGACGCCGCGGGTCATGCGCAGCTTGTAGACGTCGAGCATGCGAATGAGATAGTCGCGCGTGTCCGCCGGCTTGATGACCGCCTGCGCGGCATACACCGCCGCGAGCCCCCAGACGTCCGCTCCCTTGCGGATGTCGGCCAGCGCTTCCTCGAAACCCGGCTCGCCGACGCCCACGCCGTGCACGATTTTCGTCGCAAACTCCGGGCTCATGAAACTCACCTCGGCGCTCGGCCAGGCCGCGGTCTCGTCGGAGTGGCGGCCGCCGCCCATGCACACATAAGCCCGGCCGTAGCTTTTGCGGACGATCACCGAAATGCGCGGCACCGTCACCAGTGTCATCGCGTTCATGAAATTCATGATCTTCCCCGGCGCGCCGGCCTTCTCGGCCTCGGTGCCGATCTGGAAGCCCGGGGTGTCGACCAGGAGCACCAGCGGCACGTTGAACGAATCGCACAACACCAGAAAATCCACGATCTTGCGACAGGCGTCGGCGTCGAGCGCGCCGCCACGGTGCAGCGGATTGTTGGCGATCACGCCCACGCTCTTGCCGCCGAGCCGCGCAAGCGCGGTCACCGCACTCCTCCCGAAGCGCGGCTTCAGCTCGAACAACGTGTCCTTGTCCACGATGCAGCGGATGACGCGCTTCATGTCGTAGACCTGGGTGCGGCTTTCCGGAAGCATATCGAACACTTTGTCCATGTCGGCGCCCGAGCCCGCCGGCACCGGGCCATCCGGCGGTGCCTCGTTGTGGTGGCTCGGCAGGTAGGACAGGAACTTCTTGATCGCGTCGAACACCTCCTCCTCGCGCTCCGCCACCTGATCGACGAGACCGGTGATCTCCGCATGCAGGCGCCAGCCGCCGAGGTCCTCGGTGGTGACCTTCTCGCCGAGCGCCATCGATACCAGCCGCGGGCTCGACACGGCCATGATCGCGCCTTTCTGCATCACCGCGAAGTCGGACTGGCACATGAGCCAGGTCGAGGAACCGAACGCGGGACCGAACGCAGCCGCGCACATCGGCGTCTCGCGCGCGCGCCGGAACTGCGTGTTGTCGTTGCCGAGCAGCAATCCCATGCCGCGCGAGCCCATGGCGTCCGGGAGGCGGGCGCCCGTCGATTCCCCGATCAGCACCAGCGGCATGCCGCGCTCGATCGCGGTGCGCTTCATGTGGGCGATCTTTTTGCTGTTGGTCGCGCTGGTGGAAGCGCCCTTCACCGTGAAATCGTTGACCACGATCGCGACGTCGCGGCCGTCGATCTTTGCATAACCGGCGAGCTTGCCGTCGGTCTGCGTTTCGTCCGCCTGCTCGGGATAGACGCCTGAGGAGCCGAAGAGCCCCGACTCGATGAATGTGCCTTTGTCCGCCAGGTAGGCGATGCGTTCGCGCGCGTTCCACACGCCCGCCGCCGTGCGCTTCGCGTATTTCTCCGCGCCGCCCCCGGCGAGCGCCTTCGCGCGCCGCGCTTCGTATTCCGCCAGCAATGCCTCGAATGCCATGTCCGCCTCTCGTGATACGTTGCTTATGCAGCGTCCGTGCGTTGCACGTTCGCGATTACCCGTGTCAGCTCGGGGATGATCTGGCGAAAGTCGCCGATCACGCCAAAATGCGCGTGCCTGAATATCGGCGCCCCGGCGTCGGTGTTGATCGCAACGATGCTTCTCGCGCCGCCGCACCCGGCAAGATGGTGCCCCGCGCCGGAGATGCCCACCGCGAAATAAAGGTCCGGCGTCACCGTCTTTCCGGTCAAGCCGATCTGCATCGAGTGCGGGCACCAGCCGAGATCGCACGGGACGCGGCTCGCGCCCACCGCTCCGCCCAGCGTCTGCGCCAGATTCCTGAGCACTGCGAAGCCCTCGGGGCCATCGACGCCGCGCCCGCCCGCCACGACCACGCGCGCGTCTTCGAGCCTCACGTCTTCGCCGCTATCGCGATGCCGTCCCACCACGCGCACGCGGCGCGGCGGCGGCGTGAAGTCGAGCGCAGCGATCTCACCCGGGCGCGCGTCCTCGCCCGCAAGCGCTTCGGCGCAGCCGTTGCGCAAGGTCACCACCGCCGGCGCGGCCTCGATCGCAACCACTTCGCGCGCGTTGCCGCCGTAACACGGACGCGTCGCGGTCACCTTGCCGCCCGCGAGCTCCACCGCGACACACCCCATCGCTACTGCGCCCTGAAGCCTGAACGCGAGCCGCGGCGCGAGATCAGCCCCGCGCGAATTGTGGCTTGCCAGTATCAGCCGTGGTCGAACCATGCCCGCAGCATACGCGGCGCACGCGGTCCAATGCTCGCTGTCGTATTCCGCCGGATCGCCGCCGTTCGCATGGAGCACGCGGTCGGCGCCGGCCGCAATCAGCTTCGGGCCCGGCTCCGCGCCGGCGCCGATCGCGAGCGCGGTGACCATGCCGCCGGATGATCCAACCAGGCGACGCGCGAGGCCGAGGCACTCGGCGCTCGCCGCGAGCGGCCTTGCTCCGTCGAACTCGGCGATGACCAGAATACCGGACGCGCTCACAACACTCTCGCTTCGCGCATGCGTTGCACCAGGTTTTCCGCTTGCGCCCGCGGCGTGTCGCCGGCGATGAACTCGCAGCGAGCGTCCTCGATCGGGATGAACAGGCGCTCGAGCGTGCGCCGCGCCCGGTCCTGCGCGAGCTGGGCGGCATCGATTCCGATATCCGCGGCCGCCCACGCCGTAACCGGCTTGCGCGAGGCGCGCATGGTCTCGCGCAGGCTGGGCGTGCGCGGCTTGCCCAGCTCGTTCGAAACCGTCACCACCGCGGGCAGCGGCGCTTCGACCACATCGAATCCGTTCTCGACCACGCGCTCCACGCGTACGATTCCATCCTTCACTTCGACGCTGCGCGCAAACGTGATCACCGGCAAGTCCAGCATCTCGGCAATGCCGCAGCCCACCACACCGGCGTCCCAGTCCGCGGCCTGGCGGCCGGCCAGGATGAGATCGGGTGCGCCGAGCTTGCGGATTGCCATGGCAAGAACGCGCGCCGTAGTGTAGCCGTTGCCGCTGTCGAGCCCCGCGTCGGCGATCAGCACCGCATCATCCGCGCCCATCGCGAGCCCGTGTTTGAGCGTGGCGCGTGCGCCTTCCGGGCCCAACGTCATCACGGTAATGCGCGCGGCCATCCCGTTGTCGCGCAGCCTCAGGGCTGCCTCCAGCGCCTGTTCGTCGAACGGGCTCATCACCATTGCGGTGCCGGGCAGGGGCACCACCTTCTTCGCCTGCTCGTCGACGCGGAACTGGCTCGCGGCGATCTCCGGATTGGGAATCTGCTTGACGCAGACGACGATGTGCATTGTAACTAGTGTGCCGCTTCGCAATTAATGAGACATTCCCTCCCCTTCAAGGGGAGGTGTGCCGGAGCGTGGAGCAGGGGCCCCATGATTTCTATGGGGATGTGACCGTGGAGGCGCACAATAGCACGCGGAGATCCGGCGCTTGCATCCCGCTGCGGGGTCGCATCCATTGGCTAAAGCCAACGGAATCCTGCTCCGCCCTCCGCGGGCGCAGGGTGGGGATGGGGTGGCGGTTGAGCGTTATTACACCCATCCCCCTCCCAACCTCCCCCTTGAAGGGGGAGGAGTTTCGCCACCACTGCGCTGCTGCATAAGTACCGCATAGAGTGAAGCACTACACTAGATACTCGTGCGCCCGGGACCTGATCTCGGCGCGGCGCGCGGCGTGATCGGGGACCACCGCGGCAACCAGGCGCCAGAAGCGCGCGGAGTGATTGAGTTCCCTGAGATGCGCCAGCTCGTGAACGACGACGTAGTCGAGCAGCGGCACCGGCAAGTGCACGAGGCGCCAGTTGAGATGGATGTATCCGGCGGGGTGGCAGCTTCCCCACCGCGTGCGGGCATTTGAAAGGCGAATGGCGGGGTTGCGAACCCCAAGCACCGGCACGTAGCGTGCCACGCGCTCCGCAAAACAGGAAAGCGCCCGCTCGCGCAGCCACCGCGTCACCTCCGCTTCCACCTCGGCGGGGTGGTACGGCGGCGCACATCCCACCATCAGCCGGCGCGCCTGACACTCGGTCGGGTGGGCGTGCGGCAAGAGGCTGAGCCGCACGGGTTCGCCCAGGAGCATGATGGTTTCGCCGTCCTGCCAGCGGCGCGGTGCGGGCCGGCGCTGTGCCCACTCCCCGAGTTTTTTCAGCACCCAGCCCGCGTGCCGGTGGATCTGCCGCACGATGGCGTGCTCCGCGGCGTGCCACGGCGCGCCGACGCGCAGGCCTCGCTCGTCGATGGTGAGCGTGATCGACCTGCGCCGCGGGCTGCGCCGGATGGTGTATTCGACGATGCGCCCGTCGAGCGCAACGTGTGCGCGTGCCACCGGCTCGCGGCAGCGGTCCAGCAGGGGCAATTCGAACTGTATCGGCCGGCGTCGGCGCATTTCAGCCAAGAGCCTCAGCCGCCGATGGACGCCGATAGACGCCGATGAATTCGAATGCTCGATTGCAGAATAGCTTCATGGGTGAGGTGGCTGCTTAAACCTCAAAACGGATCGATATCGTTTCCTGCCAGCTTTTGCTCGGTCGGTTTTGCCTAAGGAGCTTGTCGCATCTCAAGTCCGACAAGCTCCTAGGCGCTGCATCTCGGTTTCGATCCAGTGCTCCACCCGCGCGTTGAGCGCTTCGACGCTGGCGCCGCGGGTCGCGATCGGTTCACCGATGCTGACCGTGATCAGCCCCGGGTACTTGAGGAAGGCGTTGCGTCCCCAGCATCGCCCGGAGTCGTGCGCGACCGGAATGACCGGCGTGCCGGTGCGCACCGCGAGCCACGCCCCTCCCGCGTGATAGGTGCCGCGGCTGCCCGGCGCGACGCGAGTGCCCTCCGGAAAGATCACGATCGAGAATCCTTTCCACAAGCGGTCGCGGCCCTGCTCCAGCGTCTGCCGCAATGCACGCGCCCCTGAGGCGCGATCGATCGCGATCGGCGACAGCATCGCGAGCCCCCACCCGAAAAACGGCACCCACAGGAGTTCCCGTTTCACCACCCACACTTGCGGCGGAAAGATGCACTGGAAAGCGAGCGTTTCCCATGCCGACTGGTGCTTGGCGAGGATGATGCAGGGCTCGCGCGGAATGTGCTCGATGCCGAGCATGCGGTAGCGAATGCCGCAGATCACCCGTGCTGCCGCGACGTTGCACTTGGCCCACACCGAAATGACGCGATAGCGGGTGAGCGGCGGTAACGGAAAGGTGAGAAGGGCGATCGCTGCGAAAGGCGGCGTGATGAAAAGCTGAAAGAGGGCGAAGAGCGATGAACGCAGCAACACTCCGCCGCTCATCGGATGATCGCCTGCGCGGCGGCGGCGAGATCGGGAAAGGTGAGCGTCGCGGGCGGCAGGCCCCCGTCACGGGCGGTCTTCTGTCCCTTGCCCGTCAGCACCAGTATGGGTTGCGCGCCGACCGCAGCGGCGGCCTGGAGATCACGCAGGGCGTCCCCCACGCTCGGCACGCCGTGAAGACTGATGTTGAGGCGGTGCCCGATCTGCTCGAACAGGCCCGGCTTTGGCTTGCGGCAGGAGCAGCCGTCTTCCTGCGCGTGCGGGCAGAAAAAGATCGCGTCGATGCGGCCGCCGAGCTGCCCCAGCGCGCGGTGCAGCTTGTCGTGTATTGCGTTGAGCGTCGCCATCTCGAAGAGACCGCGGCCGATGCCCGACTGGTTGGTGGCGAGCACCACGCGGTAGCCCGCCTGGTTCAGCCGCACCACGGCCTCGAGGCTGCCCGGGATCGGCTTCCACTCGTCCGGGTTCTTGATGTAAGCGTCGCTGTCGTAATTGATGACGCCGTCGCGGTCGAGGATGACTAACTTCATGGTGAATCGTGGTTCGTGCCGCGTGGTTCGTGGTTCGTGGCCTGCGGTTCGTTAAGTGGGAGAGGCAGCATGAGCTTCACTTCGAATGACGAATCACCAATCACGAATCACGGGGTTAAGTGGCGAGTTTCGAGATGTCGGCGACGCGATTCATCTCTGCGCGCAGGTCCGCGAGCAGCGCCAGCCGGTTGCGCCTCAGCTCGGGGTCTTCGGCCATGACCATGACGGAATCGAAGAATGCATCCACCGGCGACTTGAGCACGGCAAAAGTCTTCAGATAGCCGGTGAAATCGCCCCGCTTGAAAAGCAGCTTCGCCGCGCGCGAAGCCTGACCGAGCGCGTCGAACAACGCCCTCTCTGCGGGCTCCCGCAGTCCTTGCACGTCGGCATTCACGAACGATTCACCTTTCGCCGCCGCCTGTCGCAGGATATTGGCGACCCGCTTGTTGGCGGCCGCAAGGCTTGCCGCCTCCGGCAGCGCGAGGAATTCTCTTACGGCCTGCAACTGGCTTGGCACGAGATCGAGACGTATCGGATGGAGACTCAACACGGCATCGACTTCGAGCGTCGAGTAACCGCGATCCTTCAGGTAGCCCGCGAAGCGGTCGAAAATGAACATCTCGACATCGGTTTGCGCCTGGCCCAGCTGCCTTGAATAGCCGGCGAACGCCGCGTTTACCAATTCAGACAAGGAAAGCGGATACGAGCGCTCGACGAGGATGCGTATCACGCCGAGCGCCGCGCGGCGCAGCCCGAACGGGTCCCTGTCACCGCTCGGCTGCTGGCCGATGCCGAACAGGCCGGCGAGAGCGTCGAGCTTGTCGGCGAGCGCAACCGCGCACGCGTTGCCGCTTTCCGGCAGGGCATCGCCCGCAAACCGCGGGCGGTAGTGGGCGTCGATGGCATCCGCAACCTCCATGGGCTCGCCGTCGTTGAGCGCGTAGTAGCGTCCCATGATGCCCTGAAGCTCCGGAAACTCACCGACCATGCTCGTCAGCAGGTCGGCCTTCGCCAGCCACGCGGCGCGCCCGGACAGCATCGGATCGGCGCCGATGCCGCGCGCGATCTTGCCCGCGAGCAGCTGGATCCGTTCCACGCGTTCGAGTTGGTTGCCGAGCTGGTTGTGATAGACGACTTTGGCAAGCTGCGGCACGCGCTCCTCAAGCCGGGTCTTGCGGTCCTGATCATAGAAGAAGCGCGCATCCTCCAGCCGCGGCCGGACGACGCGCTGATTCCCTTCAATGATGTTCTTCGGATTTTCGAGCCTCATGTTGCTGACGATGAGGAATCGGTTCGTCAGTCTGCTCGCCGCGTCGAACAGCGGAAAGTACTTCTGATTGGCGCGCATGGTGAGCACCAGGCACTCCTGCGGCACTGCCAGAAACGCAGCGTCGAATTCGGCGGCGTAAACGGTGGGACACTCGACCAGGGCGGTGACCTCGTCGAGCAGCGCTGCATAGTCGGTCTCGGGGCCGAGAGATGCCTGCACCGCCGAGGCTTGCGCGGCAAGCTGGCGCGCGATGGCGGCGCGGCGGTCATCGAACGAGGCGATGACATGACCGTGCGCGGCGAGCGCCTCCTCGTAGGCGTCGGCGGTTGCAACCGGGATGTCCTTCACGCCCTGGAACCGATGCCCGTGGGTGATGCGGCCCGCTTTCAGGCCGAGCAGGGAGATCTCGACCACCTGGTCGCCGTGCAGGGCCACCAGGCCGTGCACCGGGCGCACGAACTGCACAGTGGT
>Ga0209108_10002344_pt1 | contig 10867 bp, 8 predicted proteins | sample Rifsed10ft1_FD_184003 | JGI IMG/M metagenome (GOLD analysis project Ga0209108, IMG submission 184003) | Soil microbial communities from Rifle, Colorado, USA - sediment 10ft 1 (version 2) | ecosystem: Environmental > Terrestrial > Deep subsurface > Rock core/Sediment | place: Rifle, Colorado...
ACGCGGGTCGAGGATGTATTCCCAGACCGGCTGGCGCGGGCTGCCGTGGGCCAGCGTGAAGTCCTCGAAGGTGATGCGGCTCGGCAGCGACCGCAGGTAGGCCGTGTTGTCGGCGAGCAAATGCTCCATCGTCCAGGCCGCTGCGGCACCGGCGTCGCTGTTAAAGCGGGAGAGAGGGATGATGCCGAGCGCCGCCTGATCGTGGTTTCCGATAAGGCACATCAGCCCCGGCAGGGCCCGCACGCGTTCGATGACTTCGTTGGGATCGGGGCCATAGCCCACCAGATCGCCCAGGCACCAAACCGCATCAAACGATCCGGCGTCGGCCAGGACCGCCTCGAGCGCCGGCAAGTTGGCATGAATGTCGGAAATGACCAGAACGCGCATCGGCCGGATGGTATCACGAGGCGTGGGACGGCGATAGCGGGACCCAAGGGGGGTCGGCGCTTGTGACCCATTCTCCCCAGACGTATAATGCCGCCCGCTTATGCCCATTCTGAACGAGCGCAGTGTCGAATTCCTCAGCCACAGCCCCGAACAGACGCGCCGCGTCGGAGTTCGTTTGGGCGAGATGCTGCACGGCGGTCATCTGGTCTGTCTGGACGGGGACCTCGGATCGGGCAAGACCACGTTGACCCAGGGCATTGCCCGTGGCTGGGGCGCCCTCGAATCGGTGACCAGTCCGACCTTCGTGCTGGTCAACGAGTATCACCGGGCCGACACCGACTTGCTGTATCACGTCGACGCTTTCCGCCTGGCGACGCCCGAGTTCGTGGAGGTCACCGCGCGCGACGGCTTCGTGATGGACGCCATGCTCATCAGGCCGCCCGACTTCGACCCGGCGCGGCGATATCCTGTTTACCAGCTCACGTATGCGGGTCCAGGCAACGCACAGGTTCGCGACCAATGGGGTGGCGGCCAGTACCTGTTCCACCAGCTGCTCGCTCAACACGGCGTCATTGTCTGGATCCTCGACAATCGAAGCGCGAGCGGAAAGGGCGCGGAATCACAGTGGCCGGTGTATGGGCGCCTGGGCGAGCTCGAGTTGCAGGATCTGGAAGACGGAGTCTCCTGGTTGAAGCGCCAACGATGGGTCGATGCGTCGCGGATCGTCCTGAGCGGCTGGAGTTATGGGGGCTTCATGACCGCGTACGCGATGACGCACAGCACGAGCTGGTCGGCTGGCGTCATCGGGGCGCCGGTGACCGACTGGCGCGACTACGACACGATCTACACCGAGCGGCTCATGAAGATGCCGCAACACAACGAGGACGGCTACGAGCGGTCGGCGCCGCGATTTGCCGCCGACAGGCTCCACGGCCGGATACTCCTGGTCCATGGAACGCTGGACGACAACGTCCACATGCAGAACTCCATGCAGTTTGCCTACGAGCTGCAGAAGGCGGGCAAGTCGTTCGAGCTGATGGTGTATCCGAAGTCGCGTCATTCGCTCGACGATGCACGGCTGAACCTGCACATGCGTCGGCTGATGTTCGACTTCGTGATGCGCGCCGTCGGGCTGGAAGGGCTCACGCGCGACTCGGCGCGTTAGCGATGCCCGCTGACGTGCCTCGTGACGACGACGGCGCGATTGCCGTGGAACTCCGGCCTCCCCGCGCTGAACTGGCGTCGCGCGAGGGCATGGACGCGTGGATCGACACCTACCACGAAATTCGACGGCTCACGAGAGAGGGCACGCAGATCTTCCTCACTGACAGCGCGGTTGGCACACAGGAAGAGAACAACCTGCGCCATGTCATCGCGAATCTCGGGCTCGACCTCCCGCGCAAACTGGTGGTGCCGTTTCTGACGTGCAAGCACTCCCTGGACTTTTGCCTCTCCTACGCGGAGCAGGCCTGGCAACACGGGTTCACCTCGCTCGTCGTGCTCGGCGGCGACACCTCCGTGGGGAGACCTCGGTGCGTCGAGCACGCGTGGGACCTCCGACGGGAGATCCGCGCACGGGAGCCGGGATTGTCCCTCGGTGGGTGGGCAAACCCGTACGCATCGGCCACGCGCCAGGTGGACTTCCTCCTCGACCCACGTTTCTGTGCTGATTTCTACTTGACGCAGGTCGTGAGCCATCTCAATCTGGACCCGGTCAAGCGGTTTCTCGACGAGGCGGCCCACCGGCGGGTGGCCCTTCCTGGCATCTTCAACGTTTTCTACTATCGCAGCGCAAACGCGAAGACACTGGCGGCCCTGAGTCAGTTCATGCCCGTGCCCACAGAAGCACTCTCTCGAGAATTCGCCGCTGGCGCGGCGGCCACCGAGGTGTGTGCGCGCACGCTGCGCGCGATGAAAGCCCTCGGCGTTCGGCACTTCTGCATCTGCAACCTGCCCATCCACAACGCCGCGGCCACGTTGTTGACGATCCGCGAGGCGGCCCGCGGACCGAGCTGATCCAGCGGCGTGAACGGTCGCCGGCTACTTCAGATGCCGTCCTCCGTCGACACGGATGGTCTCGCCCGTAATGAAGTCGCTGTCGACGAGGGCCATGACGAGCTTGGCGACCTCGATCTCACCACCCCAACGTCCGAGTGGCGTCGCCCGCTCCACGGCGGCAAACTCCTCGTCGGACAGGACCTCGGGCGCGACAATCGGGCCCGGCGCGATGGTGTTCACGAGGATCTGATCGTTGGCCAGCTCGAGCGCGAGCGCCTCGGTCAATGCCGTCACGCCAGCCTTGGCAACGTAATAGGGGAGGTATCCGAGATACCCTGGGCGACCGCCGGGCGTCGTCCAGTCTCCAAGGTTGATGATTCGGCCACCGCGAAGGCGCCTCATGTGCGGCGCCGCCGCGCGAGCACACAGCCAGGCGGCACGAAGGTCCACGTCAAACTGGTTGTTCCAGTCTTCGACTGTCAGTTCGTCGAACGGCATCGCCCGGTACAGCGACGCCATGTTGACCAGGATATCGAGCCGGCCCAGGCCGTCCACGACTCCGTCGACAACGCGGCGGCAGGCGTTCGGATCGCGAACATCGGCCTGCTGAACCAGCGCGCGACGCCCAAGCGCGCGAACCGCGCTGGCCGTCTCCTCGGCTTCTGCGCTCGACTGCCGATAGACGATGGCGACGTCCGCTCCTCCCCGGGCAAGTTCGGTCGCCACCACGGCACCGATCCGTCGAGTGCCGGTGAGAAGGGCCACCCTGCCGTCGAGTTCCATGGCTTCATACTATCCCTGGGCCGCCTCTGCTACGATGGCGCGCCATGAACCGCCAATCGGTCGTGCTCTGGTCGGTCATGCTCGCATCCGTCTGGGCTGCCGTGCAGACGACGCTCGATCGCCGCGCGATTGAGGAGGCGACCTCTATCGGCCGGTCACCGAGCGAGGCTGAGCGCCGCCGTTTCCACGCGATGTACAGACTTACGGTGGCGCGTCCTCCCATTGATTGGATCGACGTCATCACCGCTTTCCATCGCGTGGAAATCGCCGTCGAGAAGAGCGCGCGCAGTGGCGGTCGCCCGTTCGGGCAGCGGGAAGCGCGACAAGCTCTGAGCGAGGGGTCGGATGGGATCGACCTGCTCGTTGAGATGACGTTCCACCCCTTGAACACGTTTGTCGGGGTGCCCTCCTACGAGGTGTTGCTCATCGACGCTGTGGGCGCGCGCTTGCAACCGATGCGCGTGGACCGGTTCCCGAGACTCGGGCCGCGCATCGAAACCTTCGGACCGATACTTCCGACCGCGCTGGACGTCTCGTTCGCCGGCGGTCAGCCGGTGCTCGGCGGGACGCTCGTTGTCGCCTTGGGTGGCACGACGCTCAGCCCGATGGGACGCTACGAAGTCGTGGTGTTGGACGGGGCAACCGAACTCGCTCGGTCGGTGCTCGATCTGGCGAAGATGCGGTAAGGGCGGATCCATCAGGATCCGCCCCTTCCCGCCAGGGCCTAGGAGAGAATCTTCAGAACGACGCGGCGGTTCTGTGCACGACCATCGCGGGTGTTGTTCGGGGAAACGGGCTTCTCTTCGCCGTACGACACCACGTTGATCTTGTGAAGCGGAACCTGGTGCTGCTGATACAGGTACATCTTCACCGCCTCGGCACGATCGAGGCCCAGCTGTTTGTTCACCTCGGCTGGTCCGACATTGTCGGTGTGCCCCTCGATTTCAATGAAGACGTTCTTGGGGTCCGCCTTCAGGCTGCCAACCACTTGATCCAGACGAGCCCGGGCGGGATCGGGCAGCTCAGCCTTGCCGAACGCGAAGTTGCCCTGGTCTTCGCTGAGCGTCACCTCGAAGATGAGCCGGCGAGTCGCGGCATCCACCTCGTTGATCCTGCCGTTCAGGCGCGTGTCAACGGTGCTCACACGCGTGTCGACCTGCTTGGCTGCACCCGCCGCCGCTTCAGCCGCCGCCCGCGCTGCCGCCGCAGACTGACCAGCTGCTTCGGCCTTGCCGTCAACGACGCCAATCCGCTCTTCGTTCTTGCGCGTTCGCTCCTGCGTTTCCTCGACGGTACCCGCCAGGGTGTCGACCTTCGAGTTGACGTTACCGACTTCAGTCCGGACGAACTTCTTCGTGGCGCACGCTGGCACGACGGCCACTGTCAGCGCGAGCACGGATACTGCAAACAAACTCTTTCGCATGATTCCTCTCTCCCTAATCCCCTCTGTAACCGAACCTAACTTCCGCTGCGCGCGGCGCCGGAGACGTACCCGCCACGCGCGTGAATAACAAGGCCCTTCTTCCGTGTCCGAATCTCGAGCGGATGCCAACCAGGGCGATCCCCAGGCTCGAAGCTGATGAGGTACTGGTGACGCAACTCGGCAAACACATCTTGCACGGCCATCGATGTGTGCGCCGGTGTACTGGCGATTCGCATCTGGCCTCCAGTCCATCGGGACAAATCAGCCAGCGTCACCGTCGTGGCTGCCCGACCGTCGCTGATCGCCTCATATTCGGTTCCCGGGTGATCCGCCGGATTCACCACCGTGAGCAGATAGACCGGCACGGCGATGGAACTGGCAATGCCCGAGACTTCCGCGGGGGTCAGCTGACTTCCCGTATCGACGCCGTCCGAGATAACCAGCAAGGCACGATGCCGGTTCGCGCGTTCGCCGACGGTCGTAGCCGCGCGCCCGATTGCATCGTACAGCGAGGTCTTGCCCCAGGGTTTCCCCTCCAGGCTCACGCTGTGAATGCGCTCGACGTCCTTCGTGAAACCCACGACTTCCTGCAACATGGAATCGAACGTGAACAGTGCCGCCTCGTCAGTCTGGGTTCGGAGGCTCATCGTCGCGACCGCTACGGCTTCGCGTGCACGCTCGATGTTGCCGCCCACCGCCATACTCCCACTGATGTCGAGCAGTATGGCCAAGCTAATCGGGGAGTCGCCGGAGTAGAAGTCGCGAATCTCGCTGACCTCGCCGGTGTCGATCACGCTGAAGTCCGATTTGGCCAGATTGCGGACAATGCGGCCCCGTCGATCTCGAACAGACGCTGTCACCGTCACGACATCGACGCCAGATCTGAAGGTCGCCTGGGGCGACGCGACCGGCGCGGAGTCCTGCTGGGCAAAGAGCACTCCTGCCCATGCCGTGACAACCACCACGGAAATTACCGAGCTCCGCATACGCACGGGCTGTTTCAACGACCTTGCCAAACGGAGCAATCGTGATGAATGAATGACTTAAGGGGAATCCCGGATCGGTCGGCCCATCGACCAGACCGATTCTGGTGTAAATATTACTCCTATAGGGGTTTCCTGCCCAGCCCTTACCTTCATTTCACGGCGGCCTTCGCAAGGGCGGACTTCACGCACCCGCTGAGGCGCAAGTTGTACAGGCGCGTCCGCCGGCACTATGGCATATTTGCGCGCCCCGAAATCCAAAACTCCGACAGATGCCCTGGTTTATATCGCTAAGCCGCTTGTTAGTAATCTGTTAGCCGTGGTTCACCCGTTCAACAGCAGCCAGGGTAACGCTCCCGTTCCCGGTGTCCTCGTCACGAAGAGAGGAAATCCGCCAACAGACCCTTTAAGATGGGCCATGCCCACCAGGAATTCTCGAGCCGTGCCCGTGGCCGGGCGCGTGAATCGCTTCTCGTATGCCATTCGCAACATCATCAAGGAAGCGAAGGCTGTTGAGGCTCGGGGAATGCGCGTCCGCTACATGAACATCGGCGATCCTGTGGCGTTCGGATTCAAGACCCCTCCCCACTTGATTGAGGCGGCCACTCGTGCAATGCGCGATGGCCATAACGGGTATCTCGCGTCGGCCGGAATGCCAGAGGCCCGGGCGGCCGTTGCCGCTGACTACCAGGCCCGCGGCGTGCCGGTCTCGGACGACCGCGTCCTGATCACGACGGGCACCTCCGAGGGTATCGACCTGGTCCTCAACGCGCTCGTCGACGAGGGTGACGAAGTTCTCGTCCCGTCGCCGACGTATCCGCTCTACACGGCGGTGATCGCCAAGATTGGGGCGCAGGCGCGGTACTACAGGACCGATCCCCATCGGGACTGGCTCCCGGACCTCGACCATCTCCGAAGCCTCGTGACGGCGCGCACGCGCGTGCTGGTCGTAATCGATCCGAACAACCCGACAGGCGCCGTCTACCCGCCCGCCATCCGACGCGGGCTCCTCGACCTGGCCGAACAGTACGAGCTCACGATCCTTGCCGACGAGGTCTACGGCGATCTGGGCTACGAGGGTTCCATCCCCCTGCTCGGCACGCTGGACCTTGACGCGCCGGTAATTTCCCTGTCGAGCCTCTCGAAGGCCTACTTGGCACCCGGCTGGCGTACCGGCTGGATGGTCGTCGGTTCGACGCCGCGGCTTGACGATGCGTTGGCTGCGATCAAGAAGCTCGCAGACGGCCGCCTCTGCAGTCCAGGGCCTATGCAATACGCCGTCGTGGCCGCGCTGACCGGCGACCGGTCGCACCAGGTGACGTTCCGTGCGGCACTGGCGGAGCGTGCAGGGCTGACGACCAGCCTGTTGAACGCGATTCCCGGTGTCCGATGCGTCGCGCCGCGGGCCGCCTTTTACGCGTTACCTTCGGTGACCTTGCCGCCCGGGCGGACTGACGAGGACTACGTGCTCAGCCTGCTTCGCGAAACCGGAATCCTTTGCGTCAACGGCTCGGGATTTGGGGTTCCGGCAGACCAGGGGTTCTTCCGAATCGTCTACCTGGCCGAGCCTCAGGCGCTCACGAGTATCTACGCCGACCTCGGCTCGTTCACACGCGACTACCTGGCGCGCGCCTAGCTCCTGGGCGGCGCGAGCAGGCTGGAGGATTCGCCGATCTAAGATCGGCAGTCACACCATGCAGGTCCCTCCACTCCCGCGGCAGACACGCGGGCCGTTCTTCGAGGCCTACACGAAGGGCCTCACTTCCACGGACCTCGAGCGTCTCTTTACGCGCGACACGCCGGAGGCGTACCGCCTGTTTTCCCGCCAGATCGACTTCGAGGAACTCAAGCATCAGCGGTGGCATCTGCGGGCGATCACGCATGTCCGGCTGATGTTTCTGGCGTTCACGCTCAAGCTGTCACCGGCACGCCGGATGATTTATGGGCTCGCGCTGGTAGCAAGCTTCATCGGCATCATCGAGTTGTTCAAAGAGGTGCACCTTCTCCCGGTTCCGCACCTCGCATTTGCTCCGGGGACGCTCTGGCTGCTCGCGGGGTTCCTGCTCGTAAACCTGCTGGTGCTCCTGGAGGTTGCCGATCGGCTCTCGCTCAAGAACGATCTGGAGATCGCTCGCGAGATTCAGCAATCAATGCTGCCGCGGGCGGCGTACCTGGCACCGGGGATCGAAGCATTCGGGATGACCCGTCCCGCCAACACCGTGGGCGGCGATTTCTACGACATCAAACCGCTCCCGGACGGCCGCATCCTGCTGGCGCTTGGAGACGTTGCAGGCAAGGGCAGTCCGGCCGCGCTGCTCATGGCGTTGCTGCTGGCGATGATGCGCACCCTGGTGGATGAAGGCCTCGAGGGTGCCGAACTCACCGCGCGTCTGAATACCCAGATCTCGAGGCACGCACCACGGTCGCGATTCGTCACGTTGTTCGTGGCTGTGTTGAGCCCGCCTACCGGGGAGCTCGTGTACGTCAACGCCGGGCAAAACCCTCCGTTGGTGCGCCGGAGCAATGGCTCGTACGAGCGTCTGCGGGCGGGTGGGATGGCGTTGGGAATGTCCGAGAACGCCAGCTACTCGGCCGGAACAATCGAGCTGCAGCCAGATGATCTCCTGGTAATGTACAGCGACGGCATCACCGAAGCGGAAGACGGGAGCGATCAGCCGTTTGACGAGGTCGGCGTTCAGTCCGTCGTGGACGGGCATGAGTGGGCGTCGGCCAAGGAACTCGGCTGGGCCCTTTTCGCGGCAGTCGAAGGCCATCGCCAGGAGCGCCGGCTGCTGGACGACCTGACCGTTCTCGTGGCGCGGCGCCTCCCGCCCCTGCCGTCGACCGCTCCCGCGTAACGACAGGGCGACGCTGGCGGTCCTGCACCAATTGACGTCTAATGGGGCTGGATCCAGACAGATGCGCCTGTTTCTGTTGATGGCGTGTGCCTGCACGTGGGCGGTTCCCGTGTCTGCCCAGCCGCAGCAGGTCGACCCGGTCACACCTCTCCTGCGTCATTTCGAGGAGGCACTGAACGGCGCCGGCCGGCCCTCGCTGGCCGCGTTGTTTGCGCCCGAAGTTCCTCCTGAAGACGTGGAGAATTACACGGCCGATCTGCTGCTGCCTGGTGCGGTGAAGACAACCGTCCGCGAGCGCGACCGATCTCAGCTGGAGGGCGCCCCCCCTGGAGACGGCTACAGCCTGATCGTTGAGTTGTTCATCGAGACCCAGGGTCGAGCCCGCCTTCTCACGGCGCTCATGGACATGCGCCGGCCGCCGGGTGGTGATCTTGACTCGTGGCGATTCGTCGGTGCGGAGAGCGTGACGTTCGTGGATGGGCTCTACAAGCTTCGACTGGTCACCGCGCGCCCGATGTCTGCCCGCAGTCTCGAGGTCGTGTCCGAGGACTTGTTGCTCCTCCTGCACGAGGGCACGGCCTTCTTGGTCGAGTGCGACGAGGGCGTGACCGGCTTGGTGCTGCTCGGCCGCGGTGAGATGACCTTCTCACCAACCGCGGCGGCCGAGCGCGGTCAGCTTCGTCTCTTCGCGGGCAACGACACGCTGACCTCTCCGTTCGACCGTGCCTTCGTGCGCCTCAACCCCTCCGACTACGAGCGCCTGGTTTCGACGGCCAACCTCACCTCCGCCGCGCCCGATGCGCGCCTCGTCAGACGTGCGGAAGAGTTGTTCTCGCGGAGCGCTTCGAAGTCGTTCAACGTGGACGTCCGGGATCTGAGCGCCGATGCCTGGTACCTGCTTCCGCCGTCCCGAGATTTTCTCGCCGAGATCGATACCGGGCGCTTCGACGAGCTCACCTACACCCTCACCGCCGATCAGGCGGAAGACATCACTCTGTTCCGGCGCAGGGACCGACGGACGCTGGCGATCTACCCATCGGTTGCGAAGCTTGCCGCCCGGGGCCGTTACTACAGCGACGATGCCGTGCGGGACTACGACGTCCTCGACTACAACATCGAGGCGGCCATCGACCCGAATCGACGGACCATCCGTGGGCGTGCTCGACTTTCCATGCGCGTGCGCTCGACCTCTCTGGCGACCGTGAAGTTGCGGCTGGCGGAAAAACTCGTCGTGACTGGAATCACCAGTGTGGAGTACGGCCCGCTGCTCCACTTGCGGATCCGCGGCCAGAACATGCTCTTCGTCAACCTGCCACGGCTCTTGCTGCAAGACTCCGATCTGACGCTCGTGGTGGCCTACACGGGCACTCTGACCCCCCAGGACCTCGACTCAGACATCCTGGCCGTTGCGCCGGACGCGCAAGACCAAGTCGGGGCGCCGGACGTCGAACCGTCGCTTCTCCTCAGTAACCGCTCGTTGTGGTACCCACAGAATCCCGTTCCCGACTACGCCACCGCATCGCTGCGCATTGCAGTCCCGAATGGCTACACCTGTGTGGGCAGCGGACACCGGGACGCCTCCGACGACGTCGTGCCACTCCGCGACGTCCTTGCAGGACGGGACAGCGACGTGTTCGCGTTTCGCGCTGACCGGCCGCTGCGATACCTTGCGCTCATCATCAGCCGCTTGACGCATATCTCGGAGAGTCGCGTCGACATCGATAACCAGGCCGACCCGGCTGCCGGCGTGGAGGCCATCGCACTCACCGTCGAGGCCCACAGCAGTCTGCGATCGCGCGGCCGGTCCGCTGCCAAGGAAGCCGAGGACATTCTGCGGTTCTATTCCTCCCTGCTGGGCGACGCACCGTACACGGCCGTCACTGTCGCGCTGCTCGAAAGCGACCTCCCAGGCGGGCACAGTCCCGGGTATTTCGCGGTGATCAACACCCCGGTCTCCCTCGCGACTGCGACCTGGCGCGGCGACCCGGCGGCCTTCGACAACTTCCCGGAGTTCTTCCTCGCCCATGAACTCGCGCACCAGTGGTGGGGCCAGGCCATTGGCTGGAAGAACTATCACGAGCAATGGATTAGCGAGGGCTTCGCTCAGTACTTTGCGACGTTGTACGCCGAGAAGTCTCGGGGTGAGCGCGTGTTCACCGAAATGCTGCGCCAGTTCCACCGCTGGTCTCTCTCGGAGTCCGATCAGGGGCCCGTGCACCTTGGATCCCGGTTGGGCCACGTCAAGAGCGACCCACGAGTGTTCAGGGCCCTGGTCTACAACAAAGGCGCGGCGGTGCTACACATGTTGAGGCGCCTGCTGGGCGATGACGTCTTCTTTCGCGGCCTGCGCCGCTTCTACATGGATCGCCGGTACCAGAAGGCCGGCACTGAAGACTTCGAGCGCGCGCTCGAGGCCGAGTCCGGCCGTGGGCTGG
>Ga0209108_10002345_pt1 | contig 10866 bp, 6 predicted proteins | sample Rifsed10ft1_FD_184003 | JGI IMG/M metagenome (GOLD analysis project Ga0209108, IMG submission 184003) | Soil microbial communities from Rifle, Colorado, USA - sediment 10ft 1 (version 2) | ecosystem: Environmental > Terrestrial > Deep subsurface > Rock core/Sediment | place: Rifle, Colorado...
AAAACAATCTCCCTCGGCGACGCGGCTTGAATAATCTGCGCAACCTGCTCGCGCGCCTCGTCCACGGCCGCCTCCGCCTCCCAGCCAAAGGCATGGCTGCGACTGGCCGCGTTGCCGAACTTGTCACCGAAGTAGGGCAACATGGCCTCGAGCACTCGCGGGTCAACGGGAGTGGTGGCATGGTTATCCAGATAAACCGGGATCTTCATTTCCTCGGGCTTCCTGAGGGCTTGTATATCATCTAGGCGGTTCGTTCCCCCTTAACTGACCAAGCAGATAGTTGGAGTTGCGATCAAACCAGACCAAAACAGTCTGGTTTGAAATTAATCAAAATATGGCGCTCTGTCAAGGGCGTAGAGCCTGGTCAAGCAAATATAATAAAACGATGTTTTTATATAACACTCTCAGGCAGTATTTTCCCAAGAAACTGCCCGGTATGAGACCGTTCGGCCAAAGAGACCTCCTCTGGGGTTCCCCGGGCAACGACCTCACCACCCAGCTCGCCCCCCTCGGGCCCCAGATCCACGATATAGTCGGCCGATTTTATGACCTCCAGGTTGTGCTCGATAATCACGACCGTGTTGCCCACATCTATTAGACGCTGGAGCACCTCCAAAAGTTTCCTGATGTCATCAAAGTGGAGCCCCGTGGTCGGCTCATCCAGGATGTAGAGAGACCGGCCGCTCGATCTCTTGCTCAGCTCGCGCGCCAGCTTTATGCGTTGGGCCTCGCCGCCCGAAAGAGTCGGCGCCGCCTGCCCCAGACGAAGATAACCGAGACCCACATCTTTGAGGGTCTCAAGCCTGTCGTGAATGGCGGGAATATTGCCCATAACCTCGAGCGCTTGAACCGCGGTCAGGGCCAAAATATCGGCGATGCTTCGCCCCTTGTAGCGCACCTCCAGGGTCTCACGGCTGTAGCGCTGACCGGCGCAGACCTCGCAGGTCACAAAGAGATCCGGGAGAAAATGCATCTCGATCCTGATCACGCCGTCCCCTTCGCACGCCTCGCAGCGCCCCCCTTTGAGGTTAAACGAGAACCTGCCTGGCCGGTATCCTCGCACCCGCGCCTCGGGAAGCTGAGCGAAGAGCTCGCGGACATGGCCGAATAATCCAGTGTAGGTGGCGGGATTGGAGCGCGGCGTGCGCCCGATAGGGCTCTGGTCGATGATGATCACCCTGTGGAAATTTTCCCAGCCCAGGATCTTGTCGAACGACTCATTCCTCGCGCCGCCGGCGCCGCTCAGACGTTGGGCCACGGCGCGGCACAGCGTGTCGACTACGAGACTGCTCTTGCCCGAACCCGACACGCCGGTGACGCAGGTCATGGCGCCGACAGGGAACTCCACGGTGACGTCCTTCAAGTTATTGTGCCGGGCTCCGGTTAAAACCAGCGCCCCACCGCTGCCCTTGCGCCGCCCGGCAGGAAGGGGAATCTTTGCGCGTCCGGCCAGGTACTGGCCGGTGAGCGAGCGCTCCTCGCGCATCAGATCCCGGGGCCGGCCCTCGGCCACCACCTCGCCGCCATGGACTCCGGCCCCCGGCCCCATGTCGATGACATGGTCCGCCGCCAGGATCGTATCGCGATCATGTTCGACAATCAGGACCGTGTTTCCCTGGTCTCTCAGCTGTTGCAGGATAGCCAGGAGCCGGGCGTTATCCCTGGGATGCAGTCCGATGCTGGGCTCGTCCAAAATGTAAAGAACCCCGACCAGACCGGCGCCGATCTGCGTCGCCAGACGAATCCTCTGCGCCTCCCCTCCGGAGAGAGTCGCCGAGGCGCGACCCAAGGTCAAGTAGTCGAGACCGACCTGGATCAGGAAGCTCAACCGGCTTCGGAGCTCTTTGATAATTTTCCCGGCGACGGCCTCCTCGCGCGCGCGGAACTGAAGGCCGCTCATGAATCGGTGCGTCTCGCCGATGGACAAGGCGGTCACCTCGGCAATGCTCTTGGCGCCGATCTTGACATGGAGGCTCTCTTTTCTCAGGCGCATGCCGCGGCACTGCCTGCAGGGGCGGAGGCGCAAGAGCTCGGCGGCATCCTCGGCCGTAAGACCGCACGGGGTCTCGACGCCCAATCCGGCGCATGCCGGGCAGGCCCCGTGCGGGCTGTTGAAGGAAAAAAGCCGGGGCGTCAATTCAGGATAGGAGACGCCGCAGCGGACGCAGGCCTGCTTTTGGCTGAAGAGCATGGGCTCGTTCTTGCCCCGCTCGCCGGCGGAAAACGTCTCCACCTTGATGACCGCGTCACCATAGCGGGAGGCGGTCTCCAGAGAGTCCGCCAGCCGCTTCTCTATTCCTTCCCGGAGCACCAGCCGATCCACTACCAGGTCCAGGTCATGAGGCCGGTTTTTCTCGAGCGCGATCTCCTCCCCCAGCTCATGAAGCTCGCCATCGATTTGCACGCGGACGAAGCCGGCCCGGGCGAGCTCCCTGAGCTCTCTTCGGAACTCGCCCTTCTTCGCGGACGCGATCGGGGCCAGAATATGGAACTGGGTCTGCCGCGGCAGAGAGAGCAGTTGATCGACGATCTCTTGAACGGTTTGAGTGGAGATCTCTCTGCCGCAGAGATGGCATTCGGCTCTGCCGACCCTGGCGAACAGGAGCCTCAGATAATCGTAGATCTCGGTGACCGTGCCCACCGTGGAGCGCGGGTTGTGGCCCGGGCTCTTCTGGTCGATGGCGATGGCCGGCGACAGTCCGTCGATGGAGTCCACGTCGGGCCGCTCCATCTGCTCCAGGAACTGCCGCGCGTAGGCGGAAAGCGATTCGACATAGCGCCGCTGCCCCTCGGCATAGAGGGTGTCGAAGGCGAGCGAAGACTTTCCCGAACCGGAAACGCCGGTGATGACGACGAGCCGGTCGCGCGGGATCTCGAGGTCGATATTCTTGAGGTTATGCTCGCGCGCCCCCCTTATAACGATGTTCCCTGGCATCTCTAAGACGGCCGCAGCGCTGGAGTGCCGGAGTATCGGGTCGATACTCCATTGCTCCATCACTCCATCTGAAGCTCTTTCAACTTTTGCTCAACGATGCTCCGGTATTCTTCCAGCTTCTCGGCGCTCCGGGCCTCGAAGCGCAGGACCAGGGCGGGCTGCGTGTTCGAGGCGCGAACGAGTCCCCAGCCTTCGGCGAACTGGATGCGCACCCCATCCACGTCGATGATCGGGTAGTGCTTGCGGAAAAACTCCTTGGCCTTTTCCGCGACGGCGAACTTTCTCTCATCGGGGCACTCCACCCGGATCTCCGGGGTTGAGACAAGCTTGGGAACATCCGAGAGCAGCGTCGACAGCGGCCGGCCGGCGCGGGCCAAAAGCTCCAGCAGACGCACCGATGCGTAGATGGCGTCATCGTAGCCGAAATAGCGGTCGGCAAAAAACATGTGGCCGCTCATTTCCCCGGCCAGGAGCGCGTGCGTCTCCTTCATCTTCGCCTTGAGCAGCGAATGGCCCGCCTTCCACATGATCGGCACGCCGCCGTGGCGCGCGATCTGGTCATACAATCTCTGCGAGCCCTTCACCTCCGAGATCACCACGGCGCCAGGATGGCTCTTCAAGATGTCGCGGGAAAAAAGGATCAGGATCTCGTCGCCCCAGAGGATACTCCCCTGTTCGTCTACCACCCCGATGCGGTCCCCGTCTCCGTCGTAGGCTATTCCCACATCCGCCTTTTCTTCTTTGACCGCACGAATAAGATCTTCCAGGTTTTCGGGGACCGTAGGATCCGGATGGTGAATGGGAAAGGCGCCGTCCGGGACGCAGGCGATCTCCCGCACCACGCAGCCGAGCCGGCGGAAGATCGGCGGCGCTACAGGCCCCGCCACCCCGCTGCCGGCGTCGACCACGACCTTCAGAGACCGCGCCAACGCCGGCACGTCCCGCAGCACACGCTCCTCGTAAGGCGGCACGATGGCGTAGCGCGCCTGCTTCCCCCCGGGCCGGTCTTGGAACTCTCCTTGCTCCATTTTTACCCGAAGCTCCTGGATCTGCGCGCCGTAGAGAGTCTCCTTGCCGACGCACACCTTGAAGCCGTTGTACTCCGAGGGATTATGGCTCGCGGTGATCTGCACCCCGCCGTCCAGGTCGAGATGAAAAAGGGAAAAATAGAGCAGCGGCGTGGGGCAAACTCCGATATCGTAGACCTGAAGTCCGGCGGAGAGGAGACCTCCTATCACTGCTTCTGCGTAAGCGTCGGACGTAAAACGGCAATCCCGCCCCACGGCCACACGCCTCCCGCCGCGATCATGGACGATGGTCCCATGAACTCGACCGAGGAGCCGGGCAAAATCTTTGTCAAAATCCTTCTCCGCTAAACCCCGTATGTCGTACTCGCGAAAAACCGTCGGGTTCATTCTTTCCTCCCCATCTTCTTTCGCCCGGCCAACCGGGCGGCCAGGAGAATCGCCTCTCTCATGCTCGAGCTGTCCGCCCGGTCCTTTCCGGCGATCTCGTACGCGGTGCCGTGATCCACGGATGTCCGGATGATCGGCAGCCCGAGCGTCAACGCCGCGCCGCCGAAAAAATGGAGCAGCTTGAGCGGTATGAGGCCCTGATCATGATACATACAGACCACCGCGTCGTAATCTCCTCGCGCCGCCTGGTAAAAGAGGCTGTCCGCGGGAAAGGGGCCTTGCACCTGAATCCGCCGCGCCTGCGCCTCCCGGACCGCCGGGGTAATAATATTCTCTTCCTCGCGCCCGAAGAGGCCCTCCTCGCCGGCATGGGGATTCAGCGCCGCCACCGCCAGCCGGGGGCGGGAAATGCCGAAATATTCACGCAACGCCTGATGGGCGAGCTCGAGCGTCACCCGAATCCGCTTGCGCGTGAGCCGGCCGGCGACCCGCATCAACGGGAGATGGACCGTGACCAGGACGACTCTCAAGCTCTCGCCCAACAGCATCATGCGCACCTCCCGGGCGCTTGTCAGCTCGGCCAGGAGCTCCGTGTGGCCGGGATAGCGATAGCCGGCAAGCTGGAGTACTCTCTTGCTGATAGGCGCCGTCGCGATGGCATCCGCAACCTCAGCGAGAGTCAGTTCCGTGGCCTCCCGGATATAGCGGTACACGGCTTCGCCGCAGGCCCGGGAAGGATGTCCCGGCCTGGATTGTCGGAGGGGGAGAGAGGTGAGACCGTAGACCGGGATCGCCCCGGACCCTGGGGCGATGGGCTGCCCGCGCTCCCAAGGGACCAGTTTGGGATATCCCCGCTTGCGGTTCCGGGTGCGATGGAGCACCTCCCAGTCGCCTACCACCAGGGGACGGCATGCCTCTCTGACCGCGGCGTGGGCCAACGCTTTTAAAACCACCTCCGGTCCCACTCCGGCCGGATCCCCCATGGTCACAGCCACAATGGGTTTGGCCATTTTCTGTCTTGAGACTCCTCGAAAAGACTTGTCGAATTTATCGCAGCTGGGCCGGGTGAGACAAGAGAGTCAACCCATTCGACAGGCTCAGGGTCACGGTGAGCAAGGTCGAACCGTCAGCGATCTGATGAGAAGGGATTGAGCCGCCGCCATATGCCGGAAAAAAATCCTCCCGACGATTCGGACTTGGAGGCCGGGTCGGTGATCGCGTCGAGAGACGGGAGCACATCCTCGGGAATGTCCTCCGCGGAGTCGGTCTTGAAAAGAGGAATGCCGAAGACCTTGACGATGTTCTGCCCGCTCAACTCTCCCCGGGCATCATCCCCCTCAATGGGGCTTTCACTGACAATATAAGAAAGGGGATTTAAGTAACTTAAGAAGCCTGACTGCTCATTCCTGCTTCTCTGGGACCGAGCCGCCATCAGAGAATCGACGGTCGCCTCTCTGGTTTCTTCCGCGCGGAATACCACACCGGGAACCTTCACGTCCACCCGGTGCCTTTTCCTCAAGTCGCCTTTCAGCCACTTCTGGAACCGCTCCTCCAGGGCCTTGGCGTAGAGCTCCTCCTTGATTTTTTCCTGCACGTCGCTAAGCGGCAGCAGCCGTCCGGCTTCCCGCGCCTCTAATTTGATCAGGTGCACTCCCAAGCTGGTGCGCAAAGGTTGGCTGATTTCCCCGACAGCCAGCTTGGCGAAGGCGATCTCCTCGATCTCTTTGAGCAGGCTGCCGCGGTTGATCCAGCCGATATCTCCTCCCTGCGCCGCCCCGGCGCCCTCCGAGTTCTGCTCGGCCAGCTTGGCGAACTCCTCTCCGCCCAGCGCCCGGCGCCGCACCTCCAGCGCCTTTTGCCTCGCCTCTTTTTCTTGCTCCGCGGAGGCGCTCCGCGGCGCCGAAAACAGGATGTGGCGCAGCCGAACCCTCTCCTGGGTCGTGAATCTCTTCGGGTTCAGGCGATAATACCGCTCCACATCTTCCGCGGTGATGTTCACTCTCTTGCGCACCTGACGGTTGATGATCTCGCTCTTCTCGATCTGCCCGCGTATCGAACCGCGGTACTTCTCCATGGTGGTGCCTTCCCGTTTCAGGACCTCGGCGAGCTCCTCGTCCCCGAGCCGGTTTTGCTGCTTGATCCGGCCGATATAGCCGTCGACCTCCGCGTCGCTGACACGGATGTCCGCCAGCTTCACTTCCGCCGCCAGGAGTCTTTCCGTGATGAACTGCTCCAGGACTTCCTGGTCTTCTTTTTCGATGCGGCTCAAGTCCCCGGTCGGAAATTCGCGCCCCATCCTGGTCTTGGCGTACTCTTTGAAGCTGGAGAGCGTATAAGGCTCCCCGTCGATCACCGCCACCACCTGCTCCACCACCCTGGCCATGAGGGGCAGAGAGTGAAAAGCGAGCAGGGCGCCGAGCAGGAGGCTGCAGTAAGTTCTTTGCCTCAGCATAGGGTAGGCACCTGAAAGAAGTGGCTATTCCAGCGAGGAACAGAACAGGTACTAGGTACCATACTACTGGATCGCTTGCAAGAAAGAGGTTATTTCCGGGATCAGCTCCCCCCACTGCTGGCTCCGCGGAGAGAAAGAGAGACGCCCGTCCGGGGAAAGGCGATAGCGCCCCTTATCGCCCTTGATCAGCTCGAGCAGTTTTTCCACCTTAACCGGCGACTGGGGATGGAAGAGAAGAGAGAGGCGCCCTTCGTTGTAGGTGACCTGCTGCACCAGATAATCCTTGAGCACGCGGCGCAGATGCATCACCAGGAAGAGATTCGCCACCTCGGAAGAGTAGGGACCGAAGCGATCCTGGATCTCCTCTCTGAGGCCCTCTAGTTCCTCGAGGTCCCTGAAGCTTGCCAGGCGCTTGTAAAAGAGCAGCCGCTGGTTGGTGTCGGGGATGTATTCTTGCGGGAAATAGGCCGCTATCCCCAGCCGTATCTCGGGCTCGACCTCGGGCCTGAGCGCCTCGCCCTTCAGCTCGCGTACGGCCCGCTCCATCATCTGGGTGTAGAGCTCGAAGCCGACGGCGGTGATGTGGCCGGACTGCTGTTTTCCCAGGAGGTTTCCGGCCCCGCGGATCTCCAGATCGTGCAGCGCCAGCTTGAAGCCGCCCCCCAGCTCATCGAGCTCCTGCAGCGCCTTCAACCTCCTCTCGGCGTCGCGCGTGATGGTCTTCTCTCCGGGGATCAGCAGGTAGGCATAGGCGCGCCGGTGCGAGCGCCCGACGCGACCCCGGAGCTGATAGAGCTGGGCCAATCCGAACTTGTCGGCCCGGTTGATGATGATGGTGTTGGCATTGGGAAAATCGAGACCGGATTCGATGATGGCGGAACAGACGAGCATTTGCGCGCGCCCGTCCAGGAAGTCGAGCATGACCTTTTCGAGCTCGCGCGGCCGCATCTGACCGTGGGCCACGGCGATCCTCGCCTCCGGGATCAGGTCGGCGAGCTTCTGGGCCATGCGGGAGATAGTCTCGACTCGATTGTGCAGAAAAAATATCTGGCCGCCCCGCTCCAGCTCGCGCAGCGCGGCGTCGCGGATCACCCCCTCGTCGTACCTGGTGATGTAGGTATGGATCGCCAGCCGGTCCAGAGGCGGCGTCTCGATAACGCTCATGTCGCGGATTCCGACGATCGACATATGCAGGGTGCGCGGGATCGGCGTGGCCGTGAGGCTCATGACGTCGACCGTGGCGCGCAGCTTCTTGAGCCTCTCTTTGTGGACCACGCCGAAGCGATGCTCCTCGTCGATCACGACCAATCCCAGATCCTTGAACTCGACGTCTTTTTGCAGCAAGCGGTGCGTCCCGATCACGATGTCGACGGTCCCCTTGGCCAGCCCCTCAAGCACCTGCTGGCTCTCCTTGGAGCCGAGGAAGCGGCTGACCATTTCCACCCTGACGGGGTAGCTCCGCAGACGGTGGCGAAAGGTCTGCAGGTGCTGCTGCGCCAGCACCGTGGTCGGCGCCAGCAGGGCGACCTGCTTTCCGGCCATCACGGCGACGAAGGCGGCCCTGAGGGCGACCTCGGTCTTGCCGTAGCCGACATCGCCGCAGATCAGCCGGTCCATCGACTTCTTCTGCTGCATGTCGCCCAGCGTCTCTTCGATCGCCCGCTCCTGATCGGGCGTCTCCTCGAATTCGAAGGAGGCCTCGAACTCCCGATAGAGCTGGTCCGGCGGGGAAAAGCTATGCCCCTCGCGCACCGCGCGCGCCGCGTAGACTTCGATGAGCTCCTGGGCCATGGCCAGAATCGATTCGCGGGTCTTCGCCTTGACCTTCTCCCAGGAAGTCCCGCCGAGGCGATCCAAGGCGGGCTGGGCCCCGTCACCTCCGATATACTTCTGCACGAGGTTGATGCGGTCCACGGGGAGATAGAGGCGATCTCCACCGTCGTACTCCAGGTGCAGGAATTCTCCCTCGGTCCCCGCCACCCTGAGGAACTTGAGCCCGCGGTAGACGCCGATCCCGTGATCCAGATGGACCACGTAATCGTCCTGCTTGAGCTCGCTCAGGCTGGTGATGAAGTGGCTCGGCTGCTTTTTCTGCGCGCTCACCCGCTGGCTTCGCTTGGTGCCGAAGATCTCGTCGGTGGTCAGCACGATCAAACGCGCCTCGGGAAGCCGAAAGCCCTGGGTGAGCCCGCCGACTAAAATGGCGCGCCGTGGCCCCTCCTGAGAGAGAACAGAGGGAAAGGAATCGGCCAGCAGGGGAAGATGGACCTCGTAATGGGAAAGCAGCTCTCTTAGCCGGCCGGCATCGCCCGGTGTGGGCGCGACGAAGAACAGCCGCTCTCCCTCCCATTCTTTCAGGCGCCCCGCGAGAGGGGCCAACGAGGGCTCTTTCCCCTGCACGGCAACCTCCTGATGTATGTCCGTATTGACGTAGGACTTGACGCTTAGGAAGGCGTCCGCCGCCTTGCCCTTCGGCGGGATAACCTCGAGCGACTCACTGGAGAGCAGCGGGAAAGGGGAAATCTCCGCGCGCCACTGAGCCTCGCTGAGATAGAGGCTCTCCACGGGCGGCGTCAACCGTCCCTCTTCCTTCGCCCTGGCCCCTCTTTCCCAGGCGAGACGTTCGAGCCGCTCCACCTCCTTTTCAACCTGGGCGGCCTGATCGAGCCAGATCAGGCTTCCCGGGGGGAGATAGGAAAAGAGCGAAGGGAGTCCGGGATAAAAATAGGGGACGAGAAACTCCATGCCGGCAAACGGAATTCCCGAACCGATAGCTTCGAGGAGCGATTTTTTCTCCTTTCGGCCGAGCTCCAGCTCATCGGCTCTTTTCTCGATCTCCTTCCCGGCGAGCCTCGTCTCCTCTCCCCTTAAAGAGAACTCTTTCATAGGCAAAAGCAGCAGCTCCTGGTGACCGCCCTGGGAGCGCTGCGTGGCCGGATCGAAATCCCGGATCGCTTCGAGCCGGTCGGAAAAAAACTCGAGCCGCAGCGGCCAGGAGTAGGCGGGGGGGAAAATGTCCACGATCGCCCCGCGCACGCTGAAGTCGCCCCGCTCCTCCGCCATCGGGACATTTTGAAACCCCCAGGCCGCGAGGTGCTCCAGCAGCGCCTCGCGATCCAGCTCCGCTCCCGCCACCAGATAGCGGTAGGATTGCTTCAAGACCTCTTTGGGAAGGACTCGCTGCATCAAAGCCGCGGGCGTCGAGACGAGAACGGGGTTCTGACCTTCGATGAGATGGTAGAGCCCCTCCAGACGAGCCGCGACATTTTCCGGATGGGGAGAGAGCTTCTCGAGAGGGAGTATCTCCCAGGAGGGGAAGAGATGGAGACGTTTTTCGAGCGGCGAGAGGCTCCGCTCCTCCCCCAGGAAAAACGCCAGATCGAAAAAGAGACTCTCGGCCTCCCGGGTCGTCGGCGCGATGATGAGAATCGGCCGGCGGCTCTGCCGGGCGATCAGAGAAAGCAGATAGCCCCTGGCCCCGCCCCTGAGCCCGAAGAGCCCTTTTTCCCCTTGCCACTGCTCCGGGAGAAACGCGGCGATCCTTTCCTGTAGGCTTGAGGAAACCATCAGAAGAAAGAGAAACGGCGCCAGGTGATCTTGGGAATCTCCGTCTTGACCGCCCCGCCCTCGGCCTCCGCTCGCTTGGCCCACTCCTCCATCGCGCCGATCAGGTCGCTGACGCGGATGCCCAGATATCGCGGCTGGTAATTCTCCAGACGAATGACCGCCTGGCGCGCCATGCGCACGCTCCCCTGAACCTCGCCGAAATCGCGGAACATCCGGCAGGCGGCGGCGAGCTGGATCAATCCCTCGACAAAGGGTTTGTGCTCCGGCTCGGCGCCGGCATAAAAATCCTCCAGCGACTCGTGCGATTCGAAGAACCGGCCAGCGTTGAACAGACGTATGCCCTCTCGCAGCCGAGCATCCATAGTCAAAACCTCTACTTCAAACTAACAACTTCCCCGCCGAGGCTCAAGGGAGGAAGGTTCGCTCGGGGGCCTGGTTCGCTCCCCGAAAGCAATAGTGCAGTGGTTAATCCGAACCTTCACGACCGATGCTTTCGG
>Ga0209108_10002346_pt1 | contig 10862 bp, 11 predicted proteins | sample Rifsed10ft1_FD_184003 | JGI IMG/M metagenome (GOLD analysis project Ga0209108, IMG submission 184003) | Soil microbial communities from Rifle, Colorado, USA - sediment 10ft 1 (version 2) | ecosystem: Environmental > Terrestrial > Deep subsurface > Rock core/Sediment | place: Rifle, Colorado...
GACCGCGACCACGCGCTCCATGGGATCGATGCCCTCGGGCATGGCGCCCTGATAGAGGAACGGCAACGTGCCGATCGCGTCGTAGCCCACATACGGATTGGCGCCGTAAGGCCTCGCGCCCGAATCGCTCGGCACCAACACCTTGCCGTTGGGGAAGCGCGCACGAAAGCGCGCGAAGGATTCCAGCCGCGAGGGCACGAGCTTCAACCCTTTGCCGGTCAGCTCGCCCACGATCGCCTCGCCACTGAACTGCTGCCACCAGCTCTCAGTCTGGCGGTCGTACATGACGAGGTCGGAGTTGCGCAGCTTGCCGGTGGTGCCGAAATCCAGAACGCGTTCGCCGAGACGGCGTTCGAACACCAACGCGGCGTTGCGTCCCGCGCCGTCGAGCGCCTCCGACAGGGTGAAACAATTGGCGTCATTCGCGAGGCGTATCGGGCGCGCCAGGAGATTTTCCAGATCTTGTTGGATGGGTTGCCCGATGAGACACACGGTATTGGAATTTTTCAGCCGTCCGGTTTGGGTCGAAAGCGCTCCCGGGGTGCCGACACCCACGCGACAGGAGGCACCGGATTTTTTCTCGAGCTCCAGCACCAGATCCCGGATGGTGTGCAAGATGGCTTGATAGCCATCGGCCTGGGGCGTGATTTGGCGTTCACGCAACAGGATTTTTCCGGCCCCATCCATGACAATGCCTTCGGTCTTGGTGCCGCCGAGGTCGATACCGATGCGCAACATTTGCTATTCCGCGGCGAGGATCGGGGCGCGTTTCTCGGTAACGGCGAGCAACAGGTACGCGCCCAGGGCCGCGGCCAGCGAGGTGAGATACGCCAGCGAGTAATCCAGAATGTAATGACTCACGATCCAGGTAACTACGCCGGCGATCAACGCGCCGTAGGCCGCGCGATTCCGGCCCAGCGTCGTAAACAGGCCGAACACCGCTGCGGTGAACACACCGGCGCTGCCGAAGGCCGAGGCTTGTTCCACCAGCTCGTATACACCCTCGGCATGCCGCGCCAAGGTAAAAGCGATCACGCCTCCCACGACGACGCAAACGCGCGCCAGGCGTACTTTCGCCAGGCTGCTCATTCCCGGCGACAACGGGACGAAAAGATTATGCGACAACAGGGAGGCGGCCGCGAGCAGCGCGCTCGACACCGTGGAAAGAATCGCCGAGATGAGCGCACCCATGAAGATAATGTAGGGAATCACCGCCAGATATTTCTGCGCGATCAGCGGCATCAGTTGTTCCGGTTCCGCCAAGCCCGTTATTAAACCTAATCCGACGAGGCCGATAAATACGGGAATAAGACCGACTGCAAGATAAATGCCGCCGCCCATGAGCGATGCGCGCCGGGCAACCTGCGGCGAATGCGAGGCGAGAATCACGGCCACCAATTCCTGCGCCAATACCGAACCGAATATGGGAATGGCCCATTGTTCAGCGACCTGGAGCCACGACTTGTCGGGGCCGCCGAATAATTGCAGTCGCTGTGGGTCGATGCCGCTGAACGCCTGCTCGAGGCCACCGGCCGCGTAAACCACGACGAACAACAGTATTACCAACCCGAGAATCACGATGACGCCCTGCACCACGTCCGTGACGGCGTTCGCCAACATGCCGCCATACACGGTGTAAAGGACGACGACACCCGCCGCAACCGCGATGGCGAGTTCCACGTCGAATTCCGAGGAAGCGGAAATGACGTGTCCCATCGCGCGAATCTGCGCCGCCGCCCACATGATGGAAGTGGGAACAATGAGCAGCACCGCGAATCGCTCCACGCCGATGGAAAACCGCCGGCGGAACAGGTCCGCGAGCGTGGTGAGTTTGCGCCGCCATAGCGGCACCGCGAAGAAAAATCCCATCAGGAAGAGGCAGACGGCGTAACCGAACGGATCGGCCGTGCTCCCGCCCAGGCCGTCGGCATAGACGGCGCCGGCGGAGCCAATGAAGGTTTCGGCGCCGAACCAGGTGGCAAAGATGGTAAAAGTGGCAAAGCCGGTGCCGAGGCGCCGGCCGGCGAGCAGATAGTCGGTTTCGTTGCGTGAACGCCGGGCGAGAACAATGACGATCAGCAGTTGGACGAAAACATATCCGAAGATGCCGATCAGCATCGGGCTCATGGGGGGTTATCTCAGACCCTGGATCCAGCGGCCGTAAAATTTCTCGGCGACGCGTTGCAGTCGCTGCACGCGCGTCTCAAGTTCCGCCGTCATTTGTTCCTCGCTCTGGACGGTCGCGCTGTCCTCCGTCCGCTTCTTGGGACTGGCACGCGCCCATTTGCGCACCATCTCTGCGGTCATTTCAACATGACATTGAAACGCAAGCGTCTTCCCCAGGACGAAACCCTGGTTGGCGCAGTGAGGAGAGGCGAGAATGCGGGTGGCGCCTTCGGGAATGGAGAAAGTTTCTCCGTGCCAGTGAAACACCTCGAATTCTTCCGGGAGGCCGTTGAGCCAGGCATTCGCGACGGGACTGTTCACGCGGCTGACCGGGAGCCAGCCGATTTCCTTGACGGGGCTGTCCGTGATTTCGCCGCCGAGTGCCTTGCTGACTAATTGTCCGCCGAGGCAATGACCGAGCACCGGGACATCCGCGGCCACCGCTTCCTGGATTAGCCGCATCACCTTGGGAATCCACGGCAGCGGGTCGTTGACGCTCATGTACCCGCCCATCCAGACGAATCCGGAAACGCCGTCTATGCTTGTAGGAACGGGATCATTTTGATCGATCCGGATTATGCGGTGGGGCAAGTGGTGGCGCTCGAGAAATTCGGCCAGATAACCAGGTCCCTCATGCCGGGCGTGGCGGAACACAAGGATTTCCTTCATGCACCGATTGTATCGTCAGTCATTCGTTTAAGAAACATGTTCGCCCATACTCTGACGCTGAAAATATGCATGGTTGCGGCGCTGCTGCTGGTCACGATCCGTGCCGATGCCGTGGAAAATATTTCCCTGCAGGCTTTGTTCAAGGACAAGGCCATATTCGTCATTGACGGAAAACGCCGCGTTCTGACGATCGGGGACGAAAGTCCCGAGGGAGTCAAGCTGCTGGCCACCGATACGCAACAAGAAAATGCCGAAATAGAAATAAATGGCAAACGCGAATCGCTCCGGTTGGGTGTGGTGGTGGCGAATTTTGCATCCCGGGGAAAGGGCAACGTCGTGCTTTATCCCGACCGCGGCGGACACTTCTTTGTCGATGGTCTCGTCAACGATACGGCCGTACGATTCATGGTCGATACCGGCGCCACGGTAATCGCGATGAACAGCAATGTCGCCAAACGCGTCGGTATCAATTATCTCAAGGAAGGGCGGCCCGGCATCGCCAGCACGCCGGGAGGTAACGTGCGGACGTTTAATCTAATACTGAATTCCGTCCAGGTGGGGGACATTAAAATTTATAACGTGCCGGCAAGCGTCATTGAGGGCAATCACCCGCGCGAAGTCCTGCTGGGCTTGTCGTTTCTCGGTCAACTCGACATGAAACGCGACGGCGAAAAAATGGAGCTGCTCGAACGGTAACAACAGGGTTACGCGGAGTAACTCGGTGACCGTAGCGCCCGGGCAATCTTCGTGCATGGCGGACCGGCAGGCACCCTTGGATTAAACTTCGCGTTGGAAGATTTCGCCCGTTCGCCTCGGGCGCCGGGCATCAGGATCAGAACCGGAACCCGAGCTTGACGCCGTACGAGGTGGCGTCGCCGGTCTTGTCCGCCTCGAGCGCGAGATTGGCGAGTCCGAAATTGAAGTTTCCGCCGACGAAGTATTTTCCCTGAGTAAATTCTTCCTTGCTGACGTTTGAGACGCCGACCGGATTTGACGTGGTCCAGACTCGTCCCACGCCGGCATAAGGTGTGAAAATCGCCATGCCTTTGGAGATCAGCAACTCGAGCCCCGTTGTATTGAAGTCGAGTTGATCGACGCCCGAAAGTTTCGTATAGGTTCCCCGCAACCCGAGCGCCGGTTGGGCCACGCCCCCTTCGAGGATGGCATAGCGCACTTCGGCGCCCCACAGTGAGATGTTCGTGCCGGGGATGGAAGTGTAAAACGCGCCGAGATCGATACCGGCCGGCAGTCCCTTGTGCAGGTGCAGTTTTGGAACGTAGAGCGTATCGGGCGCCGTACCGGAACTCGCCCGGTCCCAGGCGTCGAGGTGCTGTAATTTTGTCGCGGTAACCTCGAGGCCGAGATCGAATCCGGTGATACCCAGCGGTGTGGCCGGGATGACGGCCTTGTAGCTCAGCGCTGCCCCGAGGTCTTCCGACAAATTGCGGAATTCCGATTGGACCAGTTGATTGATCTGGTCAATATTCTCGGCGGCCATCGTCGGCGGAATCGCGGTGAAGAGCATGGCAACGGCAGCGAGCGCCCATTTCATCATAAACTCCCTATAAAAGGAATGCAGAGCGATATCTTGATAATCGTAGTAGCAAACGCGTGGCAACCACTTACCGTTGATCCGAATGGCGGGCGCGTACGGCGGCGGGTGTTATCCGGTCAGGTTGCAGCTGCGGGAGGAAAGACTTTATCGGGATTCAGAATGCCCTTGGGGTCGAACTGGCGTTTGATGCGTCGCATGAGATCGAGCGTGACCGGATCGATCGCGCGGTTGATGTAATCGCGTTTTTCCACGCCGATCCCGTGTTCACCCGAAAGCGTACCGCCCAATTGCAGCACCAGATCGAATACGCGCGATAGGCACGGACGCGCGTTTTTCTCCTGCCGGGCATCCTGCGTGTCGTAAAGCAGGTTCACATGGATATTCCCGTTGCCGGCGTGACCGAAATTGACAATGGGAATGCCGAATTCGATTGATAGTTTCTCCAGTCCGTCGATCAGATCGGGAATACGCGAGACCGGGACCACCACGTCTTCATTGAGTTTGTTGGGCGCGATGTTGCGCAACGCCGGGGACAGCGCCTTGCGTGTGGCCCACAGTGCCGCGGCCTCTGCTTTGGTTTTCGCCACCACCAGGTTCAGTAATCCCTTGCCGCGCGCGGCGGCGGAAATTCCCGCCTCCGCCGAATCCATGGCCGCCTCCGGTCCATCGACTTCGATCATGAGCAGAGCACCGGCGCCTTGGGGCAAATCCGCCTGGGAATAATTCCGGATCATCTCGATCGCGGGCGCGTCCATGAACTCCAATGCGTAAGGCGTAACCGGCTGCGCCATGATGCGCGAGATGGCCGCCGCTGCCGCGTGCACGCTTTGATAAACCGCCTGCAGCATGCGGCGGGATTCGGGGAGCGGCGTGAGCTTGAGCGTGGCTTCCGTGACGAGGGCAAGCGTTCCTTCCGAGCCGATAATCAGGCGCGTTAGATCGTAGCCGACCACGCCCTTGGTGGTGTAGGTACCGGTGTGTATTTCTTCACCCTTACCGGTGACCGCGATGAGCCCCAGGACGTTTTCGCGCGTGGTTCCGTATTTCAACGCCCGCGGGCCGGCGGCATTGAGCGCGATGTTGCCGCCGACGGTGCAGTAGGCGCTGCTCGTGGGATCGGGTGGCCAGAAAAAACCGTGTTCCGCGGCCTTGTCCTGCACCGCCTGATTGATGACACCGGGTTCGATGCGCATGACGCGGTTGGCGGGATCCATTTTGAGTATGCGATCCATGCGCTCGAGCGACAGCACGAGCCCGCCGCGCAGCGGTATGGCGCTGCCGGTCGTGCCGGTACCGCGTCCGCGCGCCACGACCGGAACGCTGTATTCATGACACAATCGCACCGTTTCCACGACCTGGGTATGCGAAGTGACGAAGGCCACGGCATCCGGCGGCGCGTGCTTGCGGGAATTATCCTGTCCGTACACCCAGCAGTCGGACGGGTCGGTTAACACGTTTTCCGCACCCAACGCGGATTTGAGCCGCGCAAGAAACGGACCGGGCAAATCAGTCATGGGAACGAATGCGCCTGATTAAGTCGGTGGTCGAGCGCTTGAAACGGAACGGGATGGAATGCACCTGTCCACCGTAGTTTTTGACGATATCGGCACCGACGATTTTGTCCGGCGTCCAGTCGCCGCCCTTGACCAGGTGTTCCGGCCGCACGCGCCGGATCAGTTCCAGCGGCGTGTCGTCTTCAAACGGAACGACCAGCGAAACGCAGCCGAGCGCGGCGAGTATGGCCATCCGGTCGTCGAGAGTATTGATGGGGCGGTTCTCCCCTTTGTTCAGGCGGCGGGCCGAGGCGTCGCTGTTCACGCCGATCACGAGGGATCGGCCGAGGGCCGCCGCTTGTTCGAGATAGGCGACATGCCCGCGATGCAGGATATCGAAGCAGCCGTTGGTAAACACGACGGGCCGGGCGAGCGCGGCGAGCCGGGCCTGGATTTGCGCCGCGTCCCGGACGATTTTACGCTCGCATGAGATCAATCAGTGTACTCAAACAGCTTGACCACGCGCTTGATGCTGCCGACGGTCCGGGTGGCTTCCGCGGCGATGTTCCCTTCTTCTTGCTTGACGAGGCCCATGAGGTAGACGACGGAATTCTCGGTAACCACCTTGATATGGCTGGCTTGAATGTTTTCCGTGTTGAGCAGCTTGGATTTGACCTTCGTCGTGATCCAGCCGTCGTTGACCCGGGTGGCGAACGCCGTCGGTTCCGCCACATTGATTTCGTTGACGACGCGGCGAATGCCCTGCACCGACCGGACATGGTCCACGACCTGGTCGCGCATTTCGGCGGTCAATGCCTCGCCCGAGAGCAGGACGTTCCCGTTCACACTGGTGATGTTGACATGGATATCGTCGCCCAGGTTCCGGTCGTCGGTGAGCAGTTTCCTTGCTTTAATCTCGATGTTTTCATCATCCACGAACGCGCCGACGGTGCGCCGGTCGGACGCGACCACGGCGGCGGTTGCGCCGCCGGCCACGATGACCGGCGCACAGGCCTGAATGAGCGCCGCGGTTCCGAGAATAACGGTGAGGATAAGAAATCGAAATAACATGTCAGGCGTTTCCGAGCAGTTGGTAGTCTATCAGATCGCACAGGCAATGAATGACGATCCCGTGCACCTCCTGAATGCGCGCCGTGGATGCACCCGGCACGCAAATATTGACGTCTTGTCCCGCGAGTACGGCGGTTATCTCGCCTCCCTCGCGGCCGTTCAGCGCCACGCAGGTGATGTCGCGCTCGTGCGCCGCCTCCACCGCGCGAATCACGTTGCGCGAATTACCCGAGGTGGTAATCCCGAGCAGCACGTCGCCGGACTGGCCGAGCGCACGCACCTGTTTGGCGAAGATGTCGTCGAAGGTGTAGTCGTTGGCGATCGAGGTTATCGTCGAGGTATCGGTGGTGAGCGATATGGCCGGCAGGCCGGGGCGTTCGCGCTCGAAGCGATTCAGCAACTCGGCGGAAAAATGCTGGGCATCGGCGGCCGAGCCGCCGTTGCCGCAGGCAAGGATTTTGCGGTCGGTGAGCAAGGCCTGGATCATGTGCGTGGCGGCTTGCGCGATCAGCGGCGCCAGGATATCCATGCAGTTGCGCGTGGTCAGGATGCTGTCCTGAAAATTATTTTTCACACGCGTGATGAGCGCGGACGACTCGGGTACGGTTTGCAAATAGGGTTTTGCCATGATTTGTCCCAGGTTAGAAAACGTTTTTTAACCAACTCAAGTTGCCGCTCTTGCCGTCTCCGGTTATCGCTACAATATCAAACCGGCAGGCTTTTCTGGAAGCCCGCGGGGTTTTCTGCAGATAATGTTCGGCCGTTGCACGCAATCGGGCCTGTTTAGCGGCGTCCACGGTCTCGGCGGGCGTGCCGAATCGCGTATTCGCGCGGTAGCGCACTTCGACGAAAACCAGGGCGTTGTGCTCCTGCATGATGAGATCAATCTCGCCGAAGGGACTGCGATAATTGCGCGTCGAGAGCCGGAGCCCCTGTTGTTTCAGGAAGGCGCAGACGAGATCTTCCGCATCACGACCGCGGTTTTGGTTTGTCGGAGAGCCCGTCGTCATTTTCGATCTTGAACTGGCCTTTGTGCTTGAGAAAAGTATCCACCAGTTGCGGCACGCCCCGGCTGAATCGCGCCCAAAGCAATTGACGTTGCAGCCGACCGGTGCGATCGAGCGACAGCCCGCTGGTGACGCCGTTGAAGCGGGCGCCTGCTTCCATGCTGATACGGCTGAAGTGCGGGAGAATCGCGTAGCTGTCCACGCCGAGCGCATAGAGGCGGTCGAGATCGCTGTGCGCGTACTGCCAGTCGCGCTGCAGTATCTGCCGCAACTCCTGGATTTTGCCGTCGCCAACCAGCATCCACGGCATATCGCCGAACAAGACCCCGTCGAGGTCGGCATCCAGTCGCGCATCGCCCGTTCCCGTGAAGATATGCGAGGTTGAATATACCGGCACGCGCGCGGCGTGATAAAAATTAAGCTGCGGCTTGATCAAACGGCCGTGCTTGGCATCGGCGGCGAGGAAAATGAAATCAATATCCTGGCGGGCGCGCGAACTGAATTCCAATTTCTGTCCGGCGATGCGCGCAATCTCGTTTTTGCGCGCTTCGCTTTGAGAGATGTTGAGCATGGTCTTGATGGGCGCGGAAAAATCGACTTCGTCTTCGTTGTAGGCGGCGCTCGCGACCACCACGCCGCCCAGCCGTTGCCAGTGCGTGGACCAGGCCGACAGCATGCGCTCACCCCAGGGGGTTTTCGGATAGAGCGCGGCGGCCTGCCGGTGTCCGTCGAGATAGGCGCGCTCCGCGACTTGTTGGGCCTCCTGTTCCGGCGGCAGTCCGAATTCGAACAGGTAATTGCTCGTCGTACCCGGATCTTTCTCAGTGTGGTTCAGCATCAGGGTAGGGACCTTGATGCTCGCCTGGCGGATAATATTTTCCGCGGCGTCGCGTCCCAGCGGACCCACGATAAACTGTGCGCCGTCCCGGACCGCCTGGTCGTAAATGTCCACCATCCTGGCGGGGTCCGGTCCGGTGTCGTAGATTCTGACTTTCGGTTTGTCCGGATCGGGGTTGGCGGCGTCCATCGATATGAAGCCTTCCTTGACGGCGTTCGCGGCCACCGCAAAACCGGAAGTCAGCGGCAGCAGCAGCGCAATGCGCTCGATGCGTCCGGAAATTCCCGGGGTCGGACTGATGAGCGCCTTGAACACCGCGTCACCCGCCGGATGGCCGGGATGGGTCTTTTTCCACTGCTCATAGGCCGCATTGATCCGTAACGGCTGCCCGGAATTTTCCACTGCAATCAAGGCGAGCTCGAGCCAGCCGGAGAGCACGGGGTCGCGTGCGATATTGAATTCAACGGCCAGGCGCGCACGCGGCATCGATATCAGGATGTTCCAGATTTGCGACTGGTTTTGATTCACCGCCTCAGTACCGACAATGTACTGCTCGCGGATAACGAGATTGCGCACCGCGCCCACCGGATTGTCGAGCGCCAGTTCCGCTTGGGCGCGCACGCCGGCAATTTCGGACAGCAGCTCGGGATTCAGATTACGCGTGCGATTGGCCTCGTCGAGTTGACGTATACCTTTTACAAACTCGCCTTCGATGATCAGGATGCGCGCCTGCAAGATGCGCTTGCGCGCCATGAAGGAAGGATCGAGCGCCAGAACATTGATCAGTTCGACTTGTGTCCGCGCTTCGCGCAGTTGCCCGGCCTTGAGAAACGCGGATATCGCGCGCAACTGAAAATCCTGCTTCCGGGGCGGTTGGGCGGTTTCCGCGAGCCGCGTGTATTCGCGCGCGGCAATCAGAAATTCACCGTTGCGTTCGGCGCTTTCGGCGATGTCCGTGGTGACCGGCGGCAGCGTCGGTGCCACACGCACCGTCTCGCAGCCCGCCAGAATGGCGCCGCATATCATGGGAATAGCCAGCCAGCGGATGGGTTTCATGCCGTTTCCTGTTTAGAATGCTCGAAAGTATCGAATCGGAGGCTGTCAGTGTCAAACGCCGGCACGCTCTATATCGTGGCAACGCCGATCGGCAATCTCGAGGATATCGCGCCGCGGGCGATTCGCCTGTTGTCGGAGGCGGATATCATCGCCGCCGAGGACACGCGCCACAGCAGCAAGCTGCTCGCGCAATTCGGCATCAGTACCAAGACGGAGCCTCTCCATGAGCATAACGAGCGCAGCCAGGTTCCCAGGCTTGTTGATTTGTTGAAGGCCGGCAAGTCTATCGCATATATCACCGATGCGGGTACCCCGCTCGTGAGCGATCCCGGCTTTCATCTGGTGCGATCCGCCCGACAAGCGGGCATTACCGTCACGCCGGTGCCCGGCGCCTGCGCGGCCATTGCCGCGTTATCCGCCGCCGGTCTTCCTTCCGACCGTTTCGTGTTTGAAGGGTTCCCGCCGGCCAAGGCCGCCGCGCGCCGCACCGCCTTCGAAAAACTGCGCGCGGAGACCCGAACGCTGATTTTCTATGAAAGTCCGCACCGCATCATTGAAAGCCTGACGGACATGCGCGATATCTTCGGACCCGGGCGCGAAGCCGCGATTGCACGCGAGTTGACCAAGAAGTTCGAGACCGTGCACGACGGCACTCTGACGGAACTGCTCGATTGGATCAGGGGCGATGCCAACCGGCAGCTCGGCGAGTTCGTGATTCTCATCCATGGCGTTACGCGCGCGGAACGCGAAGCGGTGGACGCCGAGGCCGCGCGGATTCTGAAGATACTGCTCGAGGAAATGCCCGTGAGCCAGGCCACGGCGCTCGCCGCCCGGATCACCGGCCTGAAGAAAAACCGCCTCTACGATCACGCCCTGCGTCTCAAGCAGACGCGTTGATTTCCGTGCCCCTTTTCTGCTTTGCTGTTATCAATTCTTTATACAATTCAGGGCTATTTAAAAGGAAAATCTTTCGGTTCTTGAGAATGTCCTGGAAGGAAGCAGCTAGA
>Ga0209108_10002347_pt1 | contig 10860 bp, 13 predicted proteins | sample Rifsed10ft1_FD_184003 | JGI IMG/M metagenome (GOLD analysis project Ga0209108, IMG submission 184003) | Soil microbial communities from Rifle, Colorado, USA - sediment 10ft 1 (version 2) | ecosystem: Environmental > Terrestrial > Deep subsurface > Rock core/Sediment | place: Rifle, Colorado...
CTTCCGCCTGGCGGGTGGGGCGAGCTCGATCGAGTTCGACCAGCAGCGCCTCGGCGGCACCGCTGGCCAGACCGTTCTGGCCTCGATCGGGGCGGAAGTCGCGAGCGACCGCTACAGCGTCGAGATGAGTGGCGGCGCCAATCGCATCGTCGTCCGCGAGGCGCCGGCCGGCTGAGCGGCCCGGCCGCCCGGGTTCAAGCGCCCGGCGCCCGCCGCTCGAGGTGGGCGAGGAACTCGGCCCGGGTGCGATCGCGGGTGCGGAAGAGCCCGAGGACGGCCGATGTCGTCATGATCGTGCCGGGCTTCTCCACGCCGCGCATGACGGCGCACAGGTGGGTCGCCTCGAGGACGACGCCGACACCCTGCGGCTCGAGGCGCTCCATGAGCAGGTCCGCGATCTGCTGGGTCATCCGCTCCTGGAGCTGGAGACGGCGGGCGTACATCTCGACGATCCGGGGGATCTTCGAGAGCCCCACGACGCGGCCGCTGGGGATGTAGGCGACCGCCGCCGCCCCGAAGAAGGGCAGGAGGTGGTGCTCGCAGAGCGAGTAGAACGGGATGTCCTTCACGACGACCATCTCCGAGTAGGCAACGTCGAAGAGCGAGCCGGCCAGGAGCCGGTCCGGGTCGACGTGGTACCCCGCCGTCAGCTCGGCGTACATCCGATGGATCCTGTCGGGGGTGCCCTGGAGGCCCTGCCGATCCGGATCCTCGCCGATCTCGGCCAGGATCTCGCGGACGGCGGCCTCGACGCGCCCGTTGCCGGTGCCACGGAGGCTTCGCGTCCCCTCGATCGGCAGCTCGTGGTCGCTCTCGATGGCGTCGACGATCTCGCGGACGTTGTCCGGCAGGCGCGTCGTCATGGTCGCCGCATGGTACCCGCGGTCACCCGATCCGCCCGCTGGCGACGATGGCAGCCGCCACCTCGGCCGGCCGATAGCGCATGAGATTGTGACCGTCCGACGGGAAGCGAGCGACCCTGATCGGCGGTCGTTCCGCCTCGATGAGTGCCGTCTGCGTGGCGGCGAGCGTCCTGGCGTGCGTCGCATCGTCGTCGTCCGCCGCCGCGAGGGCGACGATCGGGGCCGCGACCGACGGCAGGACCACGGTCGGGTGATAGGCGAACATCGCCCGGACGCAGGCCTCGACGACATGCGAGCGAGTGGCCGGCGAGAGGCGTCCGACGGGCAACTCGACCACGGCCTCGCGGGCGGCCCGCTCCTGGTCGGCGTCCCATGTCGTCGGATCGAAGCCCCGACGGTCCGCCAGCCAGGCGGACATCGAGCGCAGGACCTCCGGTGGCTCGGCGATCGTGCGGAGGAACTCGTCGGCGTCGGCGCCGGTCGCGTCCTCCGCCTCCTCCCACCCGCCGTCGACGAGGACGAGGCTGGCGCAGGCGTCGCCCAGGACCGCCGCCGTCCACGCCGCGACGATGGCACCGAAACCGTGGCCAGCCACCACGACGCGGCCCTGGGCCGACATGCCGGAGCCGTCGGCGACGGCGAGCGCATCCTCGGCGAGGGTGTCCGGATCGTAGCCGTGGGTCGGTGCGTCCGAGATCCCGTGGCCACGGAGGTCCATGGCGACGACCCGCCGGATCGACGACAGCCGCCGGGCCACCGGCGCCCACGCCCTGGCGGTGCCCGACAGACCGTGGATGAGCAGCACCGGTGGTCCGAGGGCGGCTGGCCCACCCCAGTCGTGGAAGGCGATCCGCTCCACGGCGTCGACCACGACCACGAACGATTCCGGCGCCTTCGCCGGGTCGGGCGGCGGGACGAGGGCGAGATCGATGTCGAGCGGCGGGGCGTCCATCGACGGCTAGCATAGGGAGCCGATGCCGAAGCGCCGTCGTGGATCGCGCAGGACCCGCCCCTCGAGAGACCTCCGACAGCGGGACTTCGGGGCGCTCGTCGAGCGGGCCCTGGCCGGCATCCCATCGCCATTCCGCGAGGCGCTCGATGAGGTCGCCGTCGTCATCGCCGATGAGCCGTCGCCGGTCCAGCAGGCCGACAACCGGCTCGGCCCGGACGAGACGCTCTACGGCCTCTACGAGGGCACGCCACGCACCGAGTACGCGGCGGACTGGGCCGCCGCCCCGAACAAGATCAGCGTCTTCCGCCTGCCCCTCGAGGAGGACTTTCCCGATCCCCTCGACCTGGAGGAGGAGGTCCGCCTGACCGTCATCCACGAACTGGCCCACCACCTCGGAATCGACGAGGACCGCCTCACCGAGCTCGGCCTCGACTGACGCCGGCCGCGACGGGGCATCGTGCGAACCGCGGTACGCGCTCCCGCGGCACGCTAGCCGACTCGCTTGTGGTCCCAACCGCACAGCGCTCCCTGGGAGCGCGGTCCGCGGCCGAAGCGGTCAGGCAGCCGGTCTGTGGGGCCGTCGGACCCGCTGTGCGCCCGCCCCGCGCTTCGTAACGTGCCGTAGAAGCGCGTACTGGAGAACGCCGGGCCGCGTCCTGGAGAACGCCGGGCAATGAATCTGTTCGGAGGACCGCGGGCTCAGGACGAGGCGATGGCGCCGATCGAGCAGAGGACGGCGACGACGATCGCGATCGCCATCGGGAGCGTGAGGTAGCGCACCGCCGGCCGCAGCACCGTCTCGTCCCGGGCGCGGTCGATGCCGCCCGAGAAGTGCGTCAGCCCGAGGAAGGCGACGACCTGCGGGGCCACGACGATCGCCGTCACGGTGAGCAGGAGCGAGCCGAAGGCGGCCGCCAGGGCGAGCGCCAGCCCGATGAGCGCCAGCAGCGCGAGCGGCCCGTTGTCGATCCCGATCCCAAGCGGCGTCCCGAGCGTGGTGACGATCCCGATCGCCCCCAGATAGGCGAACGTCGCGATGTACCAGGCCACCGTCGTGACGAGGCTGATGACGATCGCCAGACGCCAGCGCGCGCGGGTCAGCATGATCGAGCGGCGCGCCGCCTCGACCACACCGACATCGCCGAGCACGATCGAGGCGACGCCATAGACGAATGGGAGCCCCAGGAGCGCGGCGAAGGCGGTCGTGACGAGGGACACGGTTTCGTAGGCCTCGCCGACGAGCGCGAAGAGGACCGTGGCCAGCACCTGGGTCACGATCGAGATGGGGATCTCGGTCAGGAGCGCGTAGCCGACGAGCCGCCAGAACGCCTGGCGTGACCGCCGGAGGGCCTCGAGTGTCGACACGGGCCGCCCGAGGGCCACGCCGGCCAGGATCGCGGCCGCCATCGCCTGGCTCTCGACCGCCATGGCGACCAGGCCGACTGCCGCGACCAGGAGGCCGAGCGAGATCCACAGACCGGCGATCGCCGCCTCCGGATCGTAGGCGGGGAAGCTCGACGGATCGGAGTACGGGTCGGCGAAGGCGTCGAAGAGGAAGTAGTCGGGATGGCTCGACATGAAGACGATGAGCGCCACGACGAGCGGGCCCACCAGCCCGAGCGAGATCATCGCCACGTAGATCGACGCGCCCCGCAGGCGGCGGGCGGCCTCGGCGCCGAGGTCGAGGCTGATCCGTACGAGGTTGCGCGACGTCGGAAGCTGGGGCACGACGCCCGACGCGGTCACGGGATGTCGAGCGGGGCCGCTGCCGCAAGGTACTCGCTGAGACGCTCGGTCGCGACGTTGCCACCCGACAGGACGCAGCAGACGCGATCTCCGTCCCGGATGGGGATGCGACCGTACAAGGTCGCGGCCAGGGCGGCCGCGCCGGCCGGCTCCGTGACCTGCTTGACCCGTTCGAGAGCGAAGCGAAGACCGCCGAGGATCGTTGCGTCGTCGATGAGCACGACGTCCTCGACGTAGCGCCGGACGAGGTCGAGCGTCCACTCGCCGGCGCGGGGAGCGGAGAGGCCGTCGGCCACGCTCGTCGGGGTAACCGGCACGGGCTCGCCGGCATCGAGCGCAGAACGCATCGCGTTCGCCCCAACGGGTTCGACGCCGAAGACCCGGACCTCGGGTCGGACCTGGCGGATCGCGGCCGAGACGCCGGAGATGAGCCCGCCACCGCCGACCGCGACGACGACGACATCCACGTCGGGCAGGTCGTCAACGATCTCGAGGCCGACGGAGCCGTGACCGGCGATGACGTCCGGATCGTCGTACGGATGGACGATCGTCAGCCCGCGCTCCGCCGCGAGCTTGTTCATGTACGCGAACGCCTCGAGTGGGTGAGAGCCCCGCAACATGACCGTGGCACCGTAGCCGCGGACCGCATCGACCTTCGCCTTGACCGCGTTCCTTGGCATCACGACCGTCACCGGGACCCCGAGCTCGCGGCCGGCCAGCGCATAACCCTGGCCGGCGTTGCCGGCCGAGATCGTGATGACCCCCCGCTCCCGCTCGGCCTCGGTGAGCGCCATGAGCCGGACCAGCAGTCCGCGCGGCTTGAATGAGCCCGTCCTCTGGAGATGCTCGGCCTTCAGGTAGAGGCGGCCGTCGGCGATCGCGCGGCCGCTCGTCGCGGCGATGGTCCGGGCGGCCGTCGCCGACGACAACATCGGCGTGCGGTGGACGCGCCCTCGCAGGGAGTCTCGGGCTCGACGGATCCGACTCATTGGCACGTCCCTGGACACGCGGCCAGTATGTCAGGCGTCCGAACCCGCCCCGGGCCCTCGTCAAGCCACTTGCGTATTTGCGCAAATGGTGAGAGACTGGCGACGTGCTGGATGTCCGTTCGTCAGAGGTCGACCGCTCGCGGTACGCCGCGGTCGGGCGAGCCCTGGCCGATCCGAAGCGTCTCTGCGTCCTCGAATCGCTCGCGGCCGGGGAGCTCTCGGTCGGCGACCTGTCTTCGCGCGTCGGGTGCCAGGTGCCCAACATGAGCCAGCACCTGGCCGTCCTCCGAAGGGCCGGGCTCGTCTCGAGCCGCCGCGACGGCACGACCGTCTACTATCGCCTCGCCGACCCGCGGGTCCTCGAGGCCTATCGACTCATCAGATCGATTGCCGACTGAACGAAAGGGACCAGGGACCGATGACCGAGATCAAGCATGCGACCGACGCGACGTTCAACGACCTCGTCGTCAACAACGAGCGACCCGTCGTCGTCGACTTCTGGGCGGCCTGGTGCGGTCCGTGCAAGCTCGTCGCTCCCGAGATGGAGAAGCTGGCCGCGAAGTACGACGGCGTCGTCGACGTCGTCAAGGTCGACGTGGACGCAAACCCCCACCTGTCGCGCCACTTCAACATCATGAGCATCCCGACCGTCGCGTTCTTCCAGCCGGGCAAGCAGCCGATGGGCGTCGTCGGCTTCCGGCCGGCCGAGCAGCTCGAGGCGCAGTTCGGACTGCCGACGATCGCGGCCGAGGCGGCGAAGACCGACAGCGGCGCCGCCTGACCTGGCCTGAACCGCCCCCGAGTTCTACCGACTCGTGGGGCACTGTCGGTGTGGATCGGCGCTCACGGTGCAGATCGGCGGTTCACGGTGCAGATCGGCGCTCATCGGCCGAACCGATCGATCGTGCCTCGAGCTCGCGTGACGGATTGTCCAGATCGTCGGATCCGGTGCTTTGCCAGGCGTGCCGGGGGCTTCATTGATCGGCCGAACAGATGACGGCGATGTGTCCCTACGCCTCGGGAGGCTGATCTAGCCCTCTGCCGCCGCGAGGATGGCGGCCAGCTCCGAGTGGTGATCGGCGTAGTGCTCGATCGTCTCCTCGACGACCGTCTTGCGGTACTCCTTGTTCCCCCACCAGCGCGCCTCCGGGGCAGCCTCTAGCGCGGCCCGGAGCGCCCCGGGCGTCGTCTCGAAGAGTTCGCGGACCTCTGCGAGCGGCTTCGATCGCCACTCGACGAGGATCTCCTCGTTCCAGGCGTCGCCTCGGCTGTCCCACTCGGTAGACGCCCATGCGTCGGTCGAGCTGTCGTCGCTCGACGAAAGATCTCTCAGGATGCGGACCGCGATCTCCTGCCAGAACACGAGGTGGGCCATGAGATCACGGCCCGACCAGCCATGAGCGTCGGGTACCGATCGGGCGAGATCGTCGTCGGTCAGGTTGCCGAGCGCCATGTAGGGCGCCCGATCGTCGGCTTCCGAGGCGAGGAACGCGGCGGCTCGGTCCACGTGGTGATGGTACCGGCCGTCGGACGGCCTGGTGTCGTACGCCGGAGTGGGCTTGGATATTGAATCGGACAGGCGTAGTGTCCGAGGCATGGCTGCTCCCGTCGTCGGCCCGGTCACGTTCGACGAGAACGGCGACACGAGCCAGAAGATCGTGTCGGTCTACGCGGTCGACCCGGCTGCCGGCAACGGGACCGGCGACTGGATCCTCAAGGAGGAGGTCTCGCCTCTCGGCTGATCTGCTCACGTAACCCGGTAGTCGAGGCCGCCGACGAGATCCTGGCCAAGGCGGTCCGCAAGACTCAAGCCGAGTCCGGCGCGCGACACTAGCGGCCCCAACTGACGATCCGCTCCGGGGTCACGACGATGACGGCCGGCTCGCCCCGCGACGCCATCCGCTCGGCCGTCTCGCGCGTCGGCTGTTCCGGTCGATAGCGGCGGAGCTGCTCGACCGATATCCGGATGTACTCGCGGCGGCCGTCGTAGCCATCGAGGACGAGCGCCTCGCCGACGGCCAGGAGGCCGCGCTTCCGGCGGATGTCGCCATCGACCTCGACGGCTGCCCTGCCGTGCCGGCGCACGTTGGCCACCTTGCGATCGCCGGCGTCCACGCCGAGCCAGAACCGACGGCCATCCCACCAGAACCAGGCCGGCACCACATGCGGATCGCCCGCCTCGTCGACCGTTCCCAGACGGCAGAGGTTCGGCTCCGCCAGGAACTCGGACAGCGCGTCGGGGTCGGCCGCCCAGCCTCGGATCTCCGGCTCGGTCACCGCGAAGGCTCGACACGGCGTGGCACCATCTCGATCGTCAGGATACGCGGGAGCATGGCGTTGACGAAGGCAGCCGAGGTCGACCGCTGGTTCGCGGAGACCGAACATCCACAGAAGGGGCTCATGGAGGCGGTGCGCGAGGCCATCCTCGACGCCGACGATCGGGTGGCCGAGACGATCAAGTGGAAAACGCCGACCTTCATGTACCGCGGCAACATCGCCAGCTTCAACCCGCAGGCGAAGCGGTTCGTGAGCCTCATGTTCCACCGCGGGGCTGAGATCACGGGCGATCATCCCGCCCTGTCGGGTGGTGGTGAGACCGCCCGCTACATGCAGTTCGACGATGCTGCCGCGCTCGAGATGCTGCGACCGGAGCTCGAGGCCATCATCCGGGCCTGGTGCGACGATCGGGACGGGCGATGAGCCGGTCGGCACGCGACGAGTACCTCGATGGCGTCGACGAACGCCTGGCGCCTCTCGTCATCGGCCTCGACGGCGCGGTCCGGGGGGCCGGGGCGGAGCTGGATACCGCCATCAAGTACAGGATGCTGACCTACGCGGTCGGCGCCGACTTCCATCACTGGGTCTGCGCGATCGATGCACACCCGAGGAAGGGCGTCGCGCTCCGGTTCCTGTTCGGCGACATGCTTGACTTCTCGGGCGTCGGCGCCCGTCCGGGGAGCACCACGATGCGGACGATCGACCACGCCTCGCTCGATCAGGTCGATGACCGACGCGTCGCGACGCTCGTGGCCGAGGCGGTCTCGAGGCTCGACGAGTTCCGGGCGCGGGAGCGGGAGGCGCGCCGCGCGAAGCGCCCCTGATCAGACGGCGACCGGCTCGCGGTACTCTCCGAAGACCTCGCGCAGCACGCGGCACTGCTCGCCGAGCGTGGCGTAGGCATCGGCACAGCGGATGAAGTGGGGCATGAGGTTCGTCTCGCTCGAGCCGGGCCGGCGGGCAGCATCGCGGAGGCCCGCCAGGGCGACGCCAACGGCGTCGGCGTCGCGCTCCCGCCGGACACGATCGAGGCGGGCGAGATGGGCCCCCAGCGACGACTCGGAGACCTGGAGGACGGGGATCTCGAGAACCTCGTCCGGATCGGCGTAGCGGTTGACGCCCACGATCGTCCGCTCGCCCTCGTCGACCTCGCGCTGGAAGCGGTAGGCGGCGTCGGCGATCTCGCGCTGTGGGAAGCCGGCCTCGATGGCGGCGACCATCCCGCCCCGCGCGTCGATCTCCTCGATGTAACGCCACGCGGCGGCCTCGGTCTCGTTCGTCAACGCCTCGACGAACCACGAGCCGCCGAGGGGATCGACCGTCGAGGCGACGCCCGTCTCCTCCGCGAGGACCTGCTGCTGGCGGAGGGCGAGGAGCGCGGCTTCGGCCGTGGGGACCGCCCAGGCCTCGTCGTGGGAATCGGTGTGGAGCGACTGGGTCCCGCCGAGGACGGCCGCCAGCGCCTGGACGGCGACGCGGGTGAGGTTGTTGAGCGGCTGCTGGGCGGTGAGCGAGACACCCGCCGTCTGGGTGTGGAAGCGCAGCCAGGCGCTCCGCTCGTTCTTGGCACCGTAGCGCTCGGTCATCAGGCGGTGCCAGATGCGCCGCCCGGCTCGGTATTTGGCGATCTCCTCGAAGAACTCGTTGTGGGCATTGAAGAAGAACGACAGGCGGGGCGCAAAGTCGTCGACCCGCAGCCCGCGGGCGAGGGCGGCCTCGACGTAGGCCATCCCGTCGGCGATCGTGAACGCCAGCTCCTGAACCGCCGTGCTGCCGGCCTCGCGGATGTGATAGCCGGAGATGCTGATCGTGTTCCATTTCGGCAGCTCCCGCGTCCCGAACTCGATCGTGTCGGTCACGAGGCGCATCGACGGCTCGGGCGCGAAGAGGAACTCCTTCTGCGCGATGAACTCCTTCAAGATGTCGTTCTGGGTCGTGCCCTCGAGGGCGGATCGCGGTACGCCTCGCCTCTCGGCGGCTGCGATATACATCGCCCAGATCGGGGCGGCGGGCGAGTTGATCGTCATCGAGGTGCTGATGCGATCGAGCGGAAGGCCGTCGAGGAGCACCTCCATGTCGGCCAGGCTGCTGACGGCGACACCACAGGTGCCGAACTCCCCGGCCGCCTCGAGATCGTCGGTGTCGTAGCCGTAGAGCGTCGGCATGTCGTATGCGATCGAGAGGCCGGTCTGGCCGGCCTCGAGGAGCTGGCGGAAGCGGGCGTTCGTGTCCTCGGCCGAGCCGAAGCCGGCGAACATCCGCATCGTCCACAGGCGCGACCGATAGCCGGTCGGGTGGATGCCCCGCGTGAACGGCGGCTCGCCGGGCAGGCCGATGGTCGCCGTCGGATCGGCCTCGGCCAGGTCCCATGGGCCGTAGAGGCCGCGGATCTCGACGTCGCTGATCGTGGAGAAGCGGACGTGACGCTCGGGAGCTCGCCCGCGCGCGGGTTCCAGTCGCGCCCGCTCCCATCGGGCGCGCCGTGCGTCCCAGTCCCCTCCTCGCCCGCTCACGGCCGCGACGATAACAGGCGCTCCGTCGGGCCGCCCCGAGGATCGGATTGGCTGGCCCGCCACCTCGCGGTGCCTGCTGGCAACTGGTACGGCGGTCCCGGCGTGGTGCCCGCACGCCATCGACCTTCGAACGGGCCCAAAACGGGACAAGCGTGCCATGGAGGACGCGGCGCACGATGGCGTAAGTTCGGTATCGCCGGACGCGACCACCGGGGACCACCTGGGGCGTCGGTCACGGACCTGGGCCGGACGCTCAGCAGCCCGAACGCGGACGGGCAGAGCGACCCCGAACCCCGGTCACGAGCCGAGTAACCATGGTTCATCGGCCAGCAGGCCCGGGGGCAGTGGCCGGCGGGAATCATCGCTGCCCATACGATCGCCTCCTCATCGCCGCTCCGGAGGACCGGACGGACAGGGGAGGCGATCGGCGCGTCGTGGCCTGGGGCGGGCGCGGTCAGGCCTCGGGCGCGGTCGGACGTCGGTCGCCCCCCCAACTAGAACGACCGCTCGAACGGGTGGCCGCCGGGACGCGCCGATGGTCGGGAGCGACGGACGACCCCGCGCTCATCGAGATCCGCCTTCACGACCCGCGCGGCCGCGACGAGGTCCGGATCGCGCGTCACCGTTCGGGCGAGCCAGTCGATGTAGGACGGCTCGAACGCCGCCACCTCGCCAAGCGTGTGGCCGTGGAAGCGACCGAAGGCCAGCTCCATGGTCGCCGCATCCGACAACGACGGCTCCGCCCGCCGCCGGAAACCGCGCGACCGCCGTCGATGGAGCGGCCCGGTCGGGTCGGACGCGCGCGGCGGCTCGCGATCGGCCGCCCGGGCGGGGGGCGCCTGGCCCGGCGGATGGGCGTGCGAACCCGGCGGCGACGTCGTCGCGTTCCGCGGACGGAACGTCGCGGTCGTGTCGAGGCGCCCCGTCACCGGACGCTGCGGCGGCGGCGGAGGGGGACCGTTGGGACGCCGGAGTGTGGCGGATGGCGAACCCGGGATGGTGGACGCCGTCAGGGCCTCATACGCCCGGTTGATCTCGGCCATCCGCCGCGTGGCAAGGCGCTTGGCGACGGCATCCTCGCCGACGAGGTCCGGGTGATGCTCGCGCGCGAGCCGGCGCCACGTCGCCTTGATCGTGACCCGGCTGGCCCCACGCGGGAGCCCGAGGACGGCGTAGGGGTCGCGTTCCGGCATCCCCCGAGTGTATGCAGCCGCGCCCTGGTACGGCCGCCACTACCATGGGATGGCCGTGACCTCGTTCCGCAAGGCGGGCCTCATCGCCGCCGCCGCCACCCTCCCCATGGCAGTTGCGTACCGCTTCGCCCTCGTGTACCGGAGTCGTGCGGGCTATCCACGCCGCATCGCGTCGCACGTCAACCCTGCCGACATCGGCCTCCCCTTCGAGACGACTGTCGTCGGGTCGGACGGCGTCGACCTGCCGGCCTGGTTCATGCCGGCGCCAGGAGGACAACGAGGGCCGGGTGTCGTCCTCGTCCACGGGTGGGAATCGGCCCGCCATCG
>Ga0209108_10002349_pt1 | contig 10856 bp, 12 predicted proteins | sample Rifsed10ft1_FD_184003 | JGI IMG/M metagenome (GOLD analysis project Ga0209108, IMG submission 184003) | Soil microbial communities from Rifle, Colorado, USA - sediment 10ft 1 (version 2) | ecosystem: Environmental > Terrestrial > Deep subsurface > Rock core/Sediment | place: Rifle, Colorado...
CGGTGGGGGAAGCCGCCGACCCCGCGCGCGAAGCGGGGGCGTTTGCGCGGGCGTTCAAGACGGCGATTGCAGACCTGACAGGTCTTTGAGACCTGTCAGGTCTATCGCAGAAGTCGGTTGACCTCCCACTGGTTACACCAACCGGCGGGAGGTTTTCTTTTCTCAAGACAGTCTCAATGCAATTTCTCGATTTTCCAAACCCTTTTCTTACCCTTACCATCGAAAGCCCTGTTTCCCCCAACTAACCACAACTATCATCAACCGCAATTCCGGCCAGTCTCCGCTATCATCTTATCAGGGCGCATGCTGTCCGCAAGCGAAGTGACGCGCGATGCACGTAGAGGGAGCCAGAGATGCGAGGTCATCCCATGTTGCGACAAAAAGGGAACCGCCGCTGGGGGCGAAGGTGGATTCAAGCCATCGTGGCGGTCATGGCGGGGCTGCTGGCAGCTAAGGCTGCTCTGGCTGGCCCCGATGGAACCATTACGGCGTTGTCGGCCACGGACGCGCCGACCCCTGGCCAGACGATCACTGTTTCCGCCAGCTTCACGGCCAATTCCAAGATCAACAACTCCAATGTGTATTACGAAATCATCGCGCCGGATGGGGTGACCGTTGTGGCCACGCACAGCACGTCGGCCCCGAGCCTGCAGGCGGGCGAAAGCTTCAACGACTCGTGGACGACAACCAACACCTCCTTCCCCTCCGCCGGAACGTACACGCTCACGGCATGCTGGAGCAAAGGGGGCTCCACCAACTGCCAGCTCGACTTCAAGACCACCAGCTTCTTTTCCGTGCCAACGCTGGGCGGCTGGCTGACTCTATTGGGCCTGGTGTTGCTCAGTGTGTTCCTGTGGCGGCGGCGGGCGGACTTCCGGCCACAGCCGGTCAATACAAGATGACGACACAGACGCTCTCGCTGCTCGCCGCTCTCTATCTCGCCGGACTGGTGTTGCTGCGGCGCGCGCGCTATACGCTCATCGGCTACGTGTGGGGCGCCTTCGGGCTGGCGGCGCTGGGCGTCATCGCAGCCCAGGTGGGACAGTGGAACGTGATGCTGGGACGACTGGAGGTGGCCACACTCGTCCGCGCGGGCGGCTGGCTGGGGCTGGCGGTGGGCGGCCTGCACGGGTCCAGCCTGATTGTGCCGGACCCCACCGGCTGGTCCATCCTCAACATCGGCGTGGAGTGTTCGACGCTGATTGAAGCGTTTGTCTTCGTCGGGCTGTTGCTGTTTTATCCCCGCATCCCGCCCGTGCAGCGGCTCCTGCGGCTGGGGATCGGCCTGGTCGCCATTTACCTGATCAACCTGGTGCGGCTGGGTGTGATCGTGGGGATGATTATGTGGCTGGGCAAACCGGCGGCGCCGGTCGCCCACGCTGTCGTCGCGCGGCTGGTCTTCTTCGTCGGCATGATCGCGATTTACTGGTGGCTGCTGACTCTGCCCACCTTGCACATTATTCGACGAGACATGGAGGTCACCGGCAGATCGGCGCTGTGACGGTGACGGATAGGACATCATGAGCGGTAATACCCTGATGGGCTTCTTCTTTTTCTGGGGTGTCTGGCTGCTGATCCCGCTGCTGCTGGACGTGCTCGCCGCGCTCCGCGACGCCTGGGCGGTGTTTACGCATCGTGATCTGGCTCAGGCGACGACGCTGCCGTTTGCGGAGCGCCTGCCCAAAGTGTCCGTCATCATTCCCGCGTACAACGAGCAGCTGAATATTGACCGGTGCATCACCAGCCTCAAGGCCCAGACCTACCCGCACCACCTGATCGAAGTGATCGCGATTGACGACGGCTCCACCGACCGCACCAGCGAGGTGGTCGAGAGCCATATCAACCACACCGCGCACTGGAACGGGCACATCCGCCTGCACAACCAGGTGATCCCCGCGCTGGAATTCGGCGGCGTGCTCACGCTGGTGCAGGGCGCGCGCAAGGGCAAACCGGGGGCCGTCAACCAGGGCCTGGCGCATGCGCGCGGCGAACTGGTGATGGCGATTGACTCGGACGTGGTGTTGGAGCCGGAAGCGGTGGAACAGGCCGTCGCCGCGTTCATGCGTGACCCGGAGCTCATCGCCGCCACCGCGCACCTGATCGTGGATCACAACCTGCTGGTCGTGGCCGACAACGCCGGCCATGTGTCGCTCGACGCGCACGACCTGCCGATTCCGCTCGCTCTCTCGCCTATGCAGAAGTTTCTCGCGGCGGCGCAGTTCGTCGAATACCTGCAGGCGTTTCGCATTGGCCGCCACGCCGAAGCCGTGCGGGGCGAGCTGTTCACCATCTCCGGCGCGTGCGCCATGTTCCGGCGCGAGGCGCTCGCCGAAGTGAAAGGCTACCACGGTCGGACAGTGTCCGAGGACACCGACGTCACGTTGACATTCCAGCGGCGCGGTAGTAAAGTCGGATACCTGCCTCAGGTGCGCATCTACCTGGCTCCGACGATTGAATGGAAAGCGCTATACGCGCAGCGCGTCCGGTGGCAGCGCGGCGAACTGGAAGTGCTGGCGGTGCACACGGACATGCTCGGCAAGCCGGGCCGGTTCTGGGGGTGGAGCATGCCGCGCCGTCTTCAGAACGATCATACCCTGGCGATTCTGCGCCTGGTCTGGCTCCTGCTCTTGCCCTTGCTCCCGCTCCTGGGCTATACAACGGCGACCGTCGCCCAGGCCGTGGTGCTGATGTATGGCATGTACCTGCTGAGTGACCTCACCCAAATGCTCGTCGCCTACCCGATCTGCGGGCCGGACGAAAAACGGCTGCTCCGCTCCACCTGGACGATTGTGCCGCTCATGCAGTTCTATCGGATGGCCACTTATCTCTTCCGCTTCAGTGGAATGCTGAAGACCCTCACCGAAAAACCCCGCTGGACCACTTCAGCCAGCTGGTTGGATAAGGCGCGCCTGCCCGGCGGTGAGCGGCTCCGACGCTTGGCCCGCGAATTGATTCGGGTATGGGCCGAGTAACCGTCCACGAACAGGACCGTTCGCCTTTTCTTGTTTCACCTTATCTCCTCGTCCTGCTGGCGCTCCTCCCGGCGCTGGTGATGGTTTGGAGTCCCGGTTATCCACGCGGGGCGGACACCTGGGGCCACCTCTTCAAAGCGGAATACCTCGCCGAGCGGATGCGCGCCGACGGCCTGACGGCCTATGTTCAATCCGCCTGGATGCCGGCCTGGTACATGGGCGATCCGTACCGGACGTATTATCCGCCGCTCACCACCCTCCTCCTCACTCCCCTGGTTTATCTGCTGCGTGATCCCTTTCTCGCTTACCGCAGCTTCATCAGCCTGTTTCTGATCCTCCTGAGCCACCTGACGTATGGCCTTTTTGCCGGGCGCTGGCCGCGCGAACGCTGGCAGGCCGCGCTCACCGCTATGCTTGTGTTGTGGGCGCCTTACACCTTGCGGACGCTCTTCTTCGAGGGCAACCTGCCGCGCGTGTTGGCCGTGCTGGCCCTGCCCGTCATCGCCTACTTCACCGAGTCCCTGCTCGCGCGTCCCGGACAATTCGGATGGCGCACGTTGGCGGCCAGCCTCGCGTGGGGCTGGGCCATCCTCGCGCACACCCAACAAGCGTTCATGTTCGCCGTCGGCTTCGGGCTGTATGCCGTGCTGCGGGTGATCCTCGATCCGGAGGTCCCGGTGCTCCAGCTGATTTGGGTCCTCCTCCCCATCGCGCTCGGAGGCGCGGTGGCCGCCCCGTGGGTGCTGCCCGCTTACAGTCGGGGCGAACTCCCCAACATCCCCTACCTCCCGCCCATCAAAATAGAAATCTTCTCCGCGCCGCTGCGGGCGTTGGCCCCGGCAGTGAACGTGCCCTATGGTGCGATCACGTTTGGCACGGGGACGATCCTGCTCGCCTTGCTGCTGGTGATCTCCCGCCCCAGCCCGCGCCACAACGCCTGGCTGTTCGCGGGCCTCCTCTGCCTGTGGTTCTCGTTCGGCCCGGCGGGGGTCGCCTTTTCGCTCCTCCCCGGCCACGACCAGATGCTGCCCGAGCGGTTCGCCAACTTCTCCGCCTTCGCGCTGCCCATGGCCGCGGGCGGCATCGTCCCGCTGGGCCTCCGCGCCCGCAACGCGCGCCGCATCGTCATCGCCGGATTGATGCTCATTGACATCCTCCCCTCCCTCGCGCTGCTGCGCGGCGGGGACTATCCGGCGGATCGCGCGGTGATTGCGCGACGGTTGGCCGAGCAGCCCCCCGGCGGCCGTGTGGCCCTGCTCACTTACCCGGAACCCACCGCGCTCGACGTGTACTTCGCCTCAGCGGTGGGCGGCCACGATCAGATCTACGGATGGGCGCTGGAAAACACGCCGCACCACGTCGCGCTGCGGCGCGTGCTCAGCGCGCCGGATTGGGGGCCAGACTATCTGGCGCGGCTGTTCGGCCTCTGGGACGTGCGCTACGCCATCGTCTCCGGCGTGGACGTTTCCGCGCAGGCAGCGCGCCACGCGCTCACCTCCTCCGGATTTTCGCTGAACGCGACCGAAGGAGAGTTTGAATTGTGGACTTTGGATCGCCCTCCCAGCCCGCTCCAACAACTGCCGTCGAATCAGATGTTGATCGTCGGCGCACAGACCGAACCGTTCCTGGCCGCCTATCCGTTTGCCGTGGATGGTTCAGAGAGCAACCTGGTGGATTACACCCCCAGCGCTTTGGAGGCTTACCCCATGCTGGGCCTGATGCGTTTCAATCAGGATCCCAAACAGCTGGCCCAGGCAGAGACGCGGCTGCGAGATTGGGTCAGCCCTGGGCGGACGGCAGTGGTGGATTTGAGCGGGATGGAAGAGGCGTTCAGTCAGGGGCTTGATTTTCTGGGCGTGAGCGCGCTGCGTCTTGCCTTTCAAGATTCGCTCCGCGTGCACTGGTACGGTGCGCTGGAGGGGCAACCGGAGTGGCTGACGCTCAAGGGACTCCCGGAGCCGGGCTGGAGCGGCGCGGTGTATCGCAAGCTGGACGGCGTGCTGGCCGAAGTGGAACACAACGGGGTGAACTATCCTGTGGTCGGCTACAAAGACGTCGGCGCGGGGCGTGTCTGGTTCGTGGGCCTCAACTTGCTGTACTACGGCGAGATCAGCCACACACCTCAACTGGCCACGGCGATCACGGATCAGACGCTGGCGCAGGTGGACGTCAGGCGCGAGCTCACCTACGAGGACGTGCCGACGGAGTCGGCGCATTTCGGGGACCGGCAATTGGAATTCGACTACACGGCGGCGGCGGCGGTGGATGCGCTCGTGTCCTTTACGTATTCGCCGCGCTGGCGCGCCGAGGTAGACGGCCAGCCGGCGGCGCTGCGCGAATACCAACATCTGATGCGCGTGCAGCTCCCCGCCGGGCGTCATCGCCTGCGAGTGATCTATCAACCGTACGGAACGGTGTGGCCCCGCTTCGGTTTGGCGGTCGGCCTGCTGGCGCTGAGCGGGCTGGCGATTTTCGTGGCGGTCGAGCAGATCACACTAAAGTTGAAGATGGCCGCCTTGGCCGTCAGGCCTTACGACGAGCGCTCTGCCAAGCGGCACGCGAGCACCACCTATTCGGCGTGCCTGAATTGCGGCTTCCACTTTTCCGAGGTGCTGCCGCCCACCCCGGCCACCTATCCCTTCAACCTGATCTCCTGCCCCGTCTGCGGCCAACGGCTGGACGGTACCGGCTTCCGCGCCGGGCGGGCCATGACAGTCGAGGATCGGCGGGCCGCGCTGACCGAGTGGCTGGCCCACAGGGGATTTGACATTGCGACCGTGGACCCCCGCCGCGATTTTGGGGTGGACAGTTTCTTCGAAGGCGAGGCGCTGCCTCTGCCCGTGGTAGAGAGGGCGCCCTCTTAAAGCCCCGCTGCCCCTCGCGAACAGTGCGGGTCACCCACATCACAGTCGTGCGGAGAGAAAGATGCTCTACGCTTTGGCGGCGCGGGGTTTCGAGGTCTTGGGAGCTTTGGGCGGCAGGGAGCGCGTATAGGTCAGCGCCTTTTCAAGCCAGTTATTAAGCTGGGGGGCCGACTTGAGGATGGGGGGCGGCACGACGACGTATTCGCGCATCGGGCGACCCGGCATGGGTTCGAAGAGCTTCGCGCCCGGACGCTTCAACAGTTGCGCGCGGTCCGCTTCACCCAGCCGGAGGATCATATCCTCCTGATGCAGCCCGGCGAACATGTGCCCGTTGACGACGGCTGCCGGATAACCGAACACCTTGCGCGGCTCTGCCTCCGGAAAGGATTGGATCGCTTTCTCAAAGACTTGCTTCAGCGCCTCCGGGGCTGGCCGCCATTTGGGCATTGCTTTGGGGGATGTGGCCTTGGGCATTAAGCCCTCCTTTTCGCTGAGCGCCGATGGATACCAGTGTATACCCAACTTCCCCGGCGCGAAAATGCTGCCGCAACCGGGTGTCTTTCAGCTTCAAGGCAAGAACTCGATCACGTAATTCAAGTATCCCTGTCGACCGCCGCGCTTGTTCCAGAACTCAATCGAGCGGCGGATGCGCTTGAGACAGACTACGATTTCATCCACCGTCCTAGGCGTCATCTCTACGTCAACCGGCTGGTTCTTTTCGTCCAGCATGTGCGTGCGACCCATCCGCCACTCGCACATGGCTTTGGCGGAATTGAACGCCTCCTGCGCCAGCGGCGAAAGGCGCAGCGGCGGCGGGTTGCGTTTGTTGGCCTCCGCCTGATAGAAGCGGATGGCCGCCTCGACGGCGTTCAACGCCTCGGCGTCCGTCATCTCCGGGTGCGCTCGGTATATTTGCACGATGCCGAATTCGATGTTCTGCAAAACGTCTTCGTATTTCTCTTCAAAGGGTTCGGCCATGTGAGCCTCGCTCGTGTGACCCTGGACATCATCGGGTTGAATCAAATCCCAGCGCCCGTTGTATCCGCTTCACGAGTGGGTACGTAACTGAGTCGCTGAGAACCTGCTTGTCCCAGTGCGTCTCGTCAAGCAGGTCGAACCAGCCTACGTCTGAAATCGAATAGGCCGCTGCCGCCTCAGGCTCCGGCTCGTGGCCCGGGCGCGCCTCGCCGGAGACGGGCGCGCACAGGTGAGGCTTGTACCGCGCGTACACACCGCCTGTGTCCGCCGCCTCGTCGAGCAAAAGCCGCTCGACACGTACTACCAGATGTGTCTCCTCCAGCATTTCCCGCTGAACACACTGTTCTTCCGTCTCGCTGTCTTCGATGCCGCCGCCGGGGACGACCCAGTAGTCGTGCCCTGTGGCGTGGTGGCGGTGTTTGATCAGCAGAAGATGATGGTCGCGGAGGATCGCGCCCTGATAGCGGACGGCGCGGAGCATTAGAGCAGCTTCTCCTGTTTAGGCGCAGACGGCTCCTCGCCCCACGAGGGCAGCGGCGGCAGCGGATAGAGCGCAGCGATGCGGTGGTGCAAGTCGCGCGCGAGGAGTGGGGAGAGCACATCGGTGGGGCTGTGCAGGAAGAAGAACACGTCGTCGCCCGCCGCGAGCCAGCCGGAGACCCGCTCGGCCCAGTCGGCGAGCAGTTCGGCGTTCGCCTCCACTTTCGGGTGAGCGATGAAGCGGATGAAGGTTAACGGAGCGGTGCGCGTGAAGCGGGCGGGGACGTCGGGCTTGCGCTCCTGCGCGGTGACCGTCGCCTCGTCGTCGGGTTCGGCGCTCCGCAGACCGCGCACGTCGAAGAGGACGCGCGCCACGCCGCGCGCGCGCAGCGCGTCGTCGAGCGCGGCCTCCGCCGGGGCGGAGAAGAAATCGAGGTGGCGCACTTCGACCGCGTAACGGAAATCCGAGGGGAGGGAGTCGAGATAGGAGATTAGAGATTGGAGGTTGCGGCTGCTGAAGTTCGGGGGGAGTTGCAGGAAGCTCGGGCCGCAGCGGTCGCCGAGCAGCCGCAGGCGGTCCAGGAAGGCTTCGGTTTCAGCCTCGGCGTTGCGCAGCCGGAGCTGGTGGGTGATGACTTTGGGGAATTTGAGGCAGAACTTGAAGCCCGGCGGGGTCTCGTCGCGCCAGCGCTCGACGGTGGTCGGATCGGGGATGGCGTAGAAGGTCGTGTTGCCCTCTACGGCGTTGAGGCGGCGGCTGTAGAGCGCGAGGAAGTCGCGCTGTTTCGCGCCCGCCGGGAAGAAGTTCCCCACCCAGCCTTTCAGACCCCAGATGGGACAACCCAGGTAGAGAGACATTGCAAGAGCAGAATAGCCACCGTTGCCGGGCGAGCGGCGTAACGGTCGGCATGACTAGCGCGGGTCTAGCGAAACGATTTACGCCAACTGCATAAATACTTCAGGATGTTGTTCAGCAATCCGCAATAAGGCTTCCGCTGGCCCGCTCGGTTTCCGGCGTCCTTGCTCCCAATCTTGAACCGTTCGCACACTGACTCCCATCAATCCCGCAAACGCCGCTTGCGAGAGTTGCAGTCGGGCCCGGATTCGCTGCGGTGGAGCCGGGCGCTTCAACTTGTGGGTGCGCAAAGCCAACTGACCGGCTTTGTAGGCTTTGATTTCGCGGATGCCTTCCAGGATTTCTAAACCAATGTTACGCTCAGACATTTTTGACTTCCTCCGCAATTTGTCGCAGGATATGCGCCGGGATATTTTCCGTTTCGCTTTTGCCGTAGATCGTCAACATCCAGATTTCGTCCTCGTGTTTCTTGAAGTAGTAGATGACCCGCACTCCACCGCGTTTACCTTTGCCCGCGATAGACCAGCGTAGTTTTCGGACGCCGCCGGAGCCGGGCACGATTTTTCCGGCTTCCGGGTATTTGAGCATGAAGCCTTGTAGCCCCACATACTCGTCATCCGTGAGGTAAGTGTAAATCAACTTGGTGAAGATGGACGTTTCGATAAACTCCATGCCGACATTATACGGCAAAGCCGTATAGCTGGCTAGCCCACTTATGTTGTGGAGTAACCCGCCCAACGGCGGGCATTAGGCACGGCGCTAAAGCGAAGCGGAAGCGCCGTCGCCCGGACGCGGGGTTGGGCCGTAACCCGTGTGGCCGGGGATGACGTAGAAGGTCGTGTTGCCTTCCACGGCGTTGAGGCGGCGGCTGTAGAGCGTGAGGAAGTCGCGCTGTTTTGCGCCTGCCGGGAAGAAGTTCCCCACCCAGCCTTTCAGACCCCAGACAGGACAACCCACGTAGAGGGACATTTCCAGGAGCAGAATGGCCATCATCGCCGGAGGAGCGGCGTAATGGCCAACATCACCGCGCCAGCGAGTAGCCTCCCGCGCTCGGACTCGGAAAAATGCTCACGTCACGCTCACTGGTTGGGGCGCGGAGTGCCAAGCGGGTGCACGGGTTGGGCGCTTTAGTTCTGAAGATGCGATGCCAACAATTACTGGTCAAGTGAGTCGTTGATGATTTGCTTTAGATCACTCGGCCAGGGAACAAGTTCTTCAAATTCCGGCACCTTATGCCACCAGTCTTCTAGCCACCATGGCCATTTTGCTATCCCTTGCACACCACCCATCCAGATTTCAGTCATTAGAGTTAGGAGTGCTTGTCCTTCCGAGATTCCATCTTTCGAAATCTTGAAGAGACGGAAAGGAGGCGTTTCTCGTCGCCCATCGTGGTTACGAATAAGCAGATATCGTGACCGAATATATATGGCATTAGGTAGATGGTGGAGATTAATGAGAGGGTCGTCGCGAACATAATCCCAGATTGCTGAAAGCGCTAATTTTAGACTCAGCCCATCCCATATAAACAAGCCGACGAATCTTGAACTGCGAATTTGCTTGTAAAAATCTGCCGATTTTTTATAGGCTTCAAGGAAATCTTTCTTGCTCTTCAATTGGGTCTTTACTTCTATAACAGCGGCAACAGCATTGGAATCAACCACTACACAATCACCAACTTTGAACAAAGTAGGAAAGTCTTGTTGATTGTAGATGATTATATCTTGTTGGGTTGAAGCCCACGTGTCAGAAACAATGAATCCCGTGCCAGTCGCGCACTTGGCAGGTAAAAAACGGTCTATTATGCCTCGCAAATAAGTCTCGTGTGCTCGACCAATTTCGCCAGCGTGTTCCACAAAAAAGTTCAAAGTACGAAACTGTGCCGTTAGCTCATCGCCGTAACGTTCTGCGAGTTGAAGCATTGGATTAGGCTTGTTCATGTCAAGGATGCCAAATGTAGTGATAGGGAGATGTTAAAGCGCCTAACGCTGGAAAGACGTGTTGGGCGCGACCTACAAATACGAATCTATTCCGGCTGATTAGCCCTCGCATCTAATTCCGTCGTGATCACATCCGCGATATTGTATATAAGCTTGGAGATGCTCAGCACGATGCGAGTAAAGACTTGTAACAAAACGTTTTCTCTAATGCCGTCGCGTGTCCACTCTCGAAATCGTTCTCGCTTGTGCTTGTACCTTTCATTTAGCCCCGTGTGGCTAATACCGCCATAAAGTACGGTGTCAAGTATCTCGCCATGTGTTGGGCGCTTTCCCCAGAGGTCTTGAATATCATCAGGGTGTTTATCGTAGTAAGCAAAATAGGCTTGAACCATTGGCCCGATTTCGTTTTTGCAGCCGTCGGATAGGTCCGAAGAGTTCAGCAAGCTCTTCAGCCAGTGAAACGAAATAGGCTCATTGTGCTGAATGAATAACCGGAATGTGAGAAGGAATGCGTCCCGTTCTTTTTCATCGGCTTGTCCAAACTCAGTAATCCAACCTTCACCCTCGTCTGCGCGATAAACCCGGAAGCCCAGGCCAACGCCTTTGACATGCTCTTCAAACTTGAACGATTTGAGTTTTCGCGCCTTTTCAACAAAGGTCTCCAGGGTATCCTTGGTTTGTTGTTTCATGCGGGAAACCTTTGTGTTTTCGGTGATTACAAATACGCTGATGGGATTGCAATGAAGCGCCCAACTCACGGACGAGCGCC